>Ga0070685_10000674_pt1 | contig 18541 bp, 16 predicted proteins | sample KBSS13LmetaG_FD_65651 | JGI IMG/M metagenome (GOLD analysis project Ga0070685, IMG submission 65651) | Switchgrass rhizosphere microbial communities from Kellogg Biological Station, Michigan, USA - KBS S1-3L metaG | ecosystem: Host-associated > Plants > Roots > Rhizosphere ...
CGGCCGTAGTCGAAGAGCGCCTCGATCGCGGCGCGGACGGTGCGGCCGGTGTAGAGGACGTCGTCGACGAGGATGACGGTGCGGTCGGCGAGGTCGAAGTCGATGTGGGAGGAGTGGACGACCGGCTGCGCGGAGGGCTCCTTGGCGCCGACGTCGTCGCGGTAGAAGGAGATGTCGAGATCGCCGATCGGCAGCTCGGACCCGGTCAGCTCGCCGAGGAAGATGTGGAGGCGGCGGGCCAGGACGGCGCCCCGCGTATGGATGCCGACGACCGCCAGACGCTCCGAGTCGGGGTTCTTCTCGGCGATCTCGTGGGCGATCCGCCGCAGCGTTCGCCTCAGGTCGTCGTGCTCCAGCACGACCTTCTCGTTCACTTCAGTGGCTTCCTTCCTGGCCTCGCGGGACCTGGTTAAAGGACGGGGGGAATGTAGCAGTGGGGGCGGCGGCGAGGGGTAGGGGTCCTCGCCGGACAAAGGATGGGAGGGTCCGTCGAGGACCCCTACCCCTCGCCGTTCGGATCCCGGGCTCCGTTTTGGATGAGGTGGGGGTCTCCGCGCTCCGGGAAGGGGAGCTCGATCTGGTCGAAGTCTTTGGGGGCTACCACCGGCTCGAAGACCTTCTGCGCCTCCTCCAGCGCCTTGCCGACGTGGTAGCGGGAGGAGATGTGGACGAGGGCGAGCAGCTTCACGTGCGCCTCGGCGGCGACGGCGGCGGCCTGGCCGAGGGTCGAGTGGCCGGTTTCGGCGGCTCGCTGGGCGTCCTCCTCGGTGAAGGAGGCGTCGTGGACGAGCAGGTCCGCGTCGGCTGCGGCGGAGACGGTGGCGGGACTGGGGGCGGTATCGCCGGTGATCACGATAGTGCGGCCGGAACGGCTCGGACCCATCACCCGGTCGGGCCTCACGGGTCCATCCTTCCCTTCGACGGTCTCGCCCCGTTGCAAGGCAGCATAGGCAGGGCCTTCGGGCACGCCGGCGGCCGCGGCGGCCTCAGGATCGAAACGGCCGGGCCGCTCGCGCTCGACCAACGCGTAGCCGTTGGCGCGGGAGCCATGGGCGGCTTCGAAGGCTCGCACCTCGTATTCGTCATGCTCCACCGCTTCGCCTGGCGCCAGCTCGATCAGGTCGAGCGTGTACTTGAGGCGGCCGAGGAAGGGCGAAAACACCTGGAAGAGATCAGAGAGCCCCGCCGGCCCGTAGACCTTCAGCGGCACCTGCCGATCGGTCAGGTCATAGGTCTTCAGCAGCCCCGGCAGCCCCAGCACATGGTCGGCATGGAAGTGGGTCAGGTAGATCGCATCCGCCTGCACCAGGCCCAGCGAGCGTTGCATCTGCCGCTGCGTCCCTTCGCCGCAGTCGAACAACAGCCTCTCCCCCCCACGAGCCACCAGCACGCTGGCCGTAGAGCGCCGCGCCGAAGGCACCGAGCCGCCGGTGCCGAGAAAAGTAACCGCCAGATCCATAAGGCGGCGAGCCTAAGCGACTCCGAACTTCGGTGCCCTATAGGGACCCAAAGTTCGGAGTCGCTGGCTAAGCTCCGTGCCGAGCGCCCGTAGCTCAGCTGGATAGAGCGCTTCCCTCCGGAGGAAGAGGCCACAGGTTCGAATCCTGTCGGGCGCGTTAGTTCTCGACGGCCTTGAACCGCGCTCGCCATTCCTCGCGGTCGAACTCGACCGGCTCGGTTTCGGCGAGGAAGCGTTCGAGGACGGCGATGAAGCGGCCTGGGCGCTCCATCTGGGGGACGTGGCCGGTGTCCTCGAAGATCTCCAGGTGGCTGCTGGGAAGCTGCGAGTGGGTGTCGCGGGCGTGCTCGACGGGGATGATCGGGTCGTTCTCGCCCCAGATGATCAGCAGCGGCAGGGTTTCGGCGAGGTAGAGCTTGTCGAGGGCGGCTACGCGCTGGCCCTCCATGCCGACGACCGAGCGCAGGGTGGCGACGAAGGCCTTGCGGCGCTCAGAGTCGGTGAGCGTGGCGTAGCCGCGGGTAACTTCGGCGAGGTCGGCGTTGGGCCGCAGGCCGACGAGGCCGAGGCCGCGGCCGATTACCGAGCCGATGCGGCTTCCCACCCCCGCGGTGGCCGAGATGAAGAGTTCTGCCCCCGGCAGCGCCGCCGCCCGCAGGATCGGGCTGACGTCCGGGCCGAGGCCGCCGCTGGAAACCAGCACCAGCCGCTCGACCATCTCCGGAAACTGGTAGGTGAACTGCATCGCGACGCCGCCGCCGAGCGAGTGCCCGACCAGCGTCGCCCGCTCGTGCCCGAGCGTCAGCATCAGGTCGCGCAGGGCGCTGGCAAGGGAACCGAGCGAATAGTCGCCGGCGCCCGGCGCCGAGGAGCCATGGCCGGGGAAGTCCGGGGCGATCACCGTGTGGTTGATCGCCAGCGGCTCGATCACCGACTCCCAGTTGTCGCAGGTGCCGGCCATGCCGTGGATCAGCAGCAGAACCGGACCGGAACCGGCCTCGATGAAGTTCATCGGCTTGCCGTGAACCTCGACGGTCCGCGGCCTCGCCTTCGCCATGCTGAGCCTCGTCACTTTGCCTGCCACGGAAGGAACGTACCCACCAGGGCGGTCGAGGTATCGCAGCGAGGCGAAAATCTCACCGATTCCAATACTGTCGCCCTGTGGCAGACGCCCCCCAAGGACCCGCCGACGCGAACCGGCCGCCCCGCGGCGCCCTGATCATCGTCGTCATCGGCCTTGTCGCCTGCGCCGTCGCGGCGCTGGCGAGCACCGGCAAGGGCGAGGGCGAAGCGGCGAACCTGGAATGGGTGCAATCGGTCGAAGGCCCCGACTCGAAGGTCGTCGACGTGCCCGGCGGCAAAGGGACGATGCAGCTGGCCGACACCAACATCCGCGCCACCGGCACCAACGTCAGCGGCTACTCGCTCTACATCGTCTCCTCCTCGCTCACCGTCTCGGCCGGCTCGCCGATCGGCGGCAGTCGCATCCTCTGCCGGATCAAAGCGCCCAAAGGCACCGAAGTAGCCCAGAGCGGCGGCGACCTGCGGGCGACCTACCCGCGCTCCTCCGAAGACGGCATCTACAGCCAGGAAGTCCCGGAAACGGTGCTGATGGACTTCAGCTCCCACGGCGGCGAACTCGCCTCCCTGGAAGTGCCGGACCGGCCGCGCCGGTTCACCACCGAACAGGGGGTCAAGGTCGAATGGCCCCGGTTCGAGATCGGTGAAGAGCGGATCAAGTACTTCGTCGCCGGCAAGCCGAAACAGGACCTCGTCCTCCCCTTCTTCACGATCTGGCGGACCACCGACGTCCCCGCGGCGAAGATCGGCTGCACGCTGGAAACGAGCGCCGGCGAAGCGACCGCGGCCACCCAGGCCGCGCTCCCGGACCGCTCGCCGCCGATCGACGAAGAAGCCGAAGAACTGAAAGCCGAAGAACGCGAAGAAGCTGAAGAGGAAGCCGAAGAAGGCGGCGACGGCTAGAGGTACCGCCCCAGCTAGACGTCGAGGCTCTCCTGCGGGGCCACCAGCAGCTCCGGTCCCTCCGCCATCCCTTTGCCGACTTTGTTAAGAGCCGGGTTGGCGGGGGCGCTCGACATCCGGCCGGCGTCGAGCGGGCCGCACATCGCCACCGCGTCCTCGGGGCTGAGCTGCGGGTCGAGCCAGGCCGCCTCTGCCTCCGGACTCGGCAGGATCGCCGGCATCCGGTCATGGACGGGCGCGACGACCTCGTTCGGCGTCGTCGTCACCAGGGTGCAGGTGTAGAGGTAGCCGTCGTCGTAGCCGCGCTCTTCGGAGTCCGACCACTCCTTGCGCGTGCAGAGCCCGGCAAAGGCGAAGGGCTCGCCGCCGTCGACCTGGAAGTGCCAGGGCTGGCGCGGCTGCTTCGGGTCCTCGGCCTTCATCCACTCGTAGAAGCCGTCGGCGACGATCAGGCAGCGGTGGCGGTACTTGCCGAGCAGCGGCCCGTAGGCGCGGCTTTTCATCAGGTTCTCTTTTTTCGCGTTGATCATCCGGTAGCCGACTTTCAGGTCCTTGGCCCAGACCGGGACCAGGCCCCAGCGCATCAGCCGCGCCTCGCGCTCCCCCTGTTCGGCCTCCTCCGGCTCGGGTGAGGCGCGGACGACCAGCACCTCCTGGGTCGGGGCGACGTTGAAGCGGCCGAAGCCCGGCGGCGATTTCTCTTTGCCGGCCTTCGCCTCTCCCCCATCCTCGGCGCGCTCTCTGGCCGGCGCGCCCGCGAGTTTCCGTTCCAGCGCTTTCTCGAGCTCGACCTGGAAGCGGTCGGCGACCTTCTTCGTGTCTTTGGTCGTGTTGGTGAAGCGCCCGCACATGGGCTTCAGACTAGGACAGACTCGCGCTCGCCGGCCGCAGCTCGGCGTGGTCCCGGTACCAGTCCAGGGTCCGGATCAGGCCGTCGCGGAGCTCGACCTCGGGTAGCCAGCCGGTCATCCCGCGCAGCTTGGCCGAGTCGACGAACTGGCGGTCGATCTCGCCGTCGGGGTTGCCGGTGCCGAGGAATTCCGGCTGCAGGTCGGTTCCCGAGACCTCGACGATCGTCCTCAGCACCTCGGCGACCGAGAACGGGCGCTCGCCGCCGGCGTTGAAGGCCTCCCCCGCCCCCGGCCCGCCGGCGCCGACCGCATGCTCGACCGCCAGGTAGGCGGCGACCGCGTCGGCGACGTAGAGGAAGTCCCGTTCCGGGCTGCCGTCGGAGCGGATCTGCGGGCGGCGGCCGTCGAGGACGGCGGCGATCGCCTCCGGGATCAGGCGCGAGAAGTTGGGGTCGCCGCCGCCGTAGATGTTGGCGAAGCGGGTGACCGCGACCGGCAGGCCGTAGGCGGGCCGGTAGCTGAGGGCGATCGCGTCGGCCGCTGCCTTGCTCGCCTCGTACGGGGAGGCCGGCCGCAGCCGCATCTCCTCCCGGTAGGGCAGCTCCTCGCTCGGCCCGTAGGCCTTGTCCGAGGAGGCGACCACGACCGCCGGCACCTCGGCCCGGCGGCAGGCCTCGAGCAGCCCCCAGGTGCCGCGGACGTTGATTTCGAAGGTCTTGGTCGGTTCGGCCATCGCCGGACCGACCAGGGTCTGGGCGGCGAGGTGGAAGACGACGTCGAACTCGCCGGCGGCGATCGCCGCCTCGACCGCGGCGACGTCGCGGAGGTCGATCTCCAGCAGCTCGACCTCGGAGTCGATCCCCTGCAGGACGAGGCCCGAGCGCGGCGGCGGCGCCAGGTCGAGGACGCTGACGGCGTCGCCGCGTTCGAGCAGCGCCCGTGCCAGGTTCGAGGCGACGAAGCCGTGGCCGCCGGTGACGAGCGAGCGCTTCACGGCGCCTCCACCGGGGCCGTGTCCCAGATCCGCCAGGGCGCCCGGCCGGCGCTCCAGAGGTCGTTCAGCACCACCGCGTCCTTGTAGGTGTCCATGCAGTCCCAGAACCCCTCGTGGCGGTAGGCGCGCAGCTGCCGGTCCTCCGCCAACTGCGAGAGCGGCTCGCGCTCCAGCACGCTCTCGGGGCCGAGGTAGTCGAAGACGCCGGGCTCGAAGCAGAAGAAGCCGCCGTTGATCCAGTGCTCGCTGCGCGGCTTCTCGACGAACCCGGTCACCTCCTCGCCGTCCAACTCGGCTACTCCCCACTGCAGGTCGGGGCGGACGACGGTGACGCTGGCGAGGGCGCCGTGGCGGTCGTGGAATTCGAGCAGCGCGTTGAGGTCGACGTCGGCGACGCCGTCGGCGTAGGTGGCGCAGAACCGCTGCCCCCGCAGCCCGTCCGCCAGGGCCGCGATCCGCCCGCCGGTCGGGGTGTCCAGGCCCGTGTCGACGCAATCGACCAAGACCCCGGCCGGCCAGCGTTCGGCCGCCGCGAACTCCTCCACCGCCTCGCCCATGTAGCCGGTCGCCAGCAGGAAGCGATCGAAGCCCTGGGCGGCGTAGATCTGGATCACGTGCCAGAGGATCGGACGGCCGCCGATCTCGACCAGCGCCTTCGGCACCGACTCGGTCCGCTCGCGCAGCCGCGTCCCGCGGCCGCCGCAGAGAATTACGACAGGTGGCTTCACGATTCCGAGATTGTGGGGGTTATAGCCCCCCGAAGTTCGGAGACCCTCAGCCTCCGGCTACTGCCGGGAGGATGGTGACCTCGTCGCCGTCGTTGATCGACGTCTCGAGCCCTTGCTGGAAGCGGATGTCCTCGCCGCTGACGTAGACGTTGACGAAGCGGCGCAGGTCGCCGTCCTGGGTGATCCGGTCTTTGAGGCCGCCGTGGGCGTCGAAGACGGCATCGAGAACCTCGCCGACGGTGCCTCCTTCTACCTCCAGCTCGGCCTGGCCGCCGGTCGCGGCGCGCAGCTGGGTCGGGATCTTCACGGTGACTGACATCTAGACGGTTACCTCCTGCGGGAACTCGGCCTCGAAGCTCTCGAGGGCGGGGTCGATCTCGTGCATCTGGAACGTATCGCGGGTCGCGTCCAGCGTCTTCAGCCCCTCGCCGGTGATGTAGACGACCACCCGCTCGCCGTCGGCGATCTCGCCGCGTTCGGCCAGCTTGCGGAGGACGCCGACGGTGACGCCACCGGCGGTCTCGGTGAAGATCCCGGTCGTCTCGGCCAGCAGCTTGATCCCTTCGCGGATCTCCTGATCGGTGACCGAATCGACGCCGCCGCCGGTGCGGCGGGCGTGCTCGACGGCGTAGGGGCCGTCGGCCGGGTCGCCGATCGCCAGGCTTTTCGCGATCGTCTCCGGCCGCTGCGGCTTGCAGACGTCCCAGCCTTCGGCGAAGGCGGTCGCAACCGGGCTGCAGCCCTCGGCCTGGGCGCCGTGGAAGGCCGGCTGCTCGCCCTCGACGAGGCCGAGGTCGAGCCACTCCTGGAAGCCGCGCCCGAGCTTGGTGAAGAGCGAGCCGGAGGCGATCGGGCTGACCACCCGGTCGGGCAGCTTCCAGCCGAGCTGCTCGACGGTCTCGTAGGCGAGCGTCTTCGAGCCCTCGGCGTAGTAGGGCCGCAGGTTGACGTTGACGAAGGCCCAGGGGTGGGTCTCGGCGAGCTGGGTGCAGAGGCGGTTGACGTCGTCGTAGTTGCCGCGGACGCCGACCAGGTTGGTCCCGTAGACGCCGGTCGCGAGCAGCTTCTGCTCCTCGAGGTTGGCGGGGACGAAGACGTAGGAGTCGAGCCCGGCGGCGGCGGCGTGGGCGGCGACGGCGTTGGCGAGGTTGCCGGTCGAGGCGCAGGCGACGGTCTCGAAGCCCAGCTCCTTCGCTTTCGCGACGGCGACGGCGACGACCCGGTCCTTGAAGGAGTGGGTCGGGTTGGCGGCGTCGTTCTTGATCCAGATCTCGGCCCCGACCCCGAGCCGCTCGGCCAGCCGATCGGCCTTCAGCAGCGGCGTCAGGCCCGGCTCCAGCGGGTCGCTGGCGTGCCCCTTGAAGGGGAGGAAGTCGCGATAGCGCCAGATCCCCTGCGACCCGGCCTGGATCCCGCGCTTCACCTCTTCGGCGTCGAGACCGCTGAAGTCGTAGGCGACCTCGAGCGGGCCGAAGCAGTTTTCGCAGACGTAGCTGGCGTCCAGCTCGTAGCTGGTCCCGCACTCCTTGCACTTCAGGCTCTCTACTGACATCCGATCCTCATTTCGCTCTTACGAAAAAACCTCGCCATCTGTGGGGCGAGGTCCGATCGGACGTCCCCCACATCTTTCAGGTCTCGATCTTCAGAAGACCTGCTGGATTTGGCACCTGTCTCGACCTTGCGGTCGCGATGGTTGCCGGGGCTTCACTGGGCCAGTCCCTCCACCCCTCTAGATGTGGCGCTTATGTGGGCGAAACCATACCAATTGACTACCTGACTTTCCACCGCGTGCAAGGCGGCTAACCTAGGCGGCGAGATGACGCTGCTGCATGAGATCACGCGAGGGCCGGCCGATGCCGAACCTTCCGAAACCGAGGCTGCGGCGGCCCCGCGGCCGGCGCGGCGAGCTCGTCTCTCAGCCGGCGGCGCCTGAGCCCCTGCAGCCTAACGTCGAGCAGATCGACTCCGACGGCCTGCGCTGGGTCAACATCGAGTGGCCGGGATCGCTGGAGCGGACCTGGCTGGAGGAGCACTTCGACTTCCACGCCCTCGACCTAGAGGACGTCCTCTCTCGCAACCAGCGGCCGAAGATCGACGTCTACGACGACTACCTCTTCATCGTCCTCCACCTTCCGGTCTTCGACCCGCAGGCGGGCCGGCTCGGCGCCGGCGAGCTCGACGTCTTCGTCGGGCCCGACTACGTGGTCACGATCCCGAACATGCCGCTGCAGCCGGTCGAGTACCTGTTCGAGCGCTGCCGCGCCAAGGAGGAGCTGCGCGAACAGCTCTTCTCCCGCGGCTCCGGCTACCTGCTCTACCGGCTCGTCGACGACAGCTTCGACTACTGCTTCCCGATGCTGCGCAAGATCGGCAACAAGCTCGACGCGCTCGAGGACCAGATCTTCGAAGAGCGGGCCGAGGAGGTAGTCCGCGACATCTCCAACGTCAAGCAGGAGATCATCAACTTCCGCAAAGTGATTCGGCCGCAACGGCCGGTGCTGCGCGAACTGGAGAAAGTGAAGCAGCGCTACCTCGCCTCCGACCTCGACCTCGAGATCTACTTCGACGACATCGTCGACGCCCACGAGCGGATCTGGGACATGCTCGAGAACTACAAGGAGGTCGCCGAGGCGCTCGAGGAGACCAACGAGTCGGTGATCTCCCACCGCCTCAACGACATCCTCCGGGTGCTCACCTCGATCAGCGTCGTGATCCTGCCGCTGACCCTGATCGCCAGCGTGATGGGGATGAACACCTGGGTGCCCGACGAGGGCGACGCGGCCGGGTTCTTCGTCGTCCTCGGGCTGATGGCTCTGGTCCTGGTCGGGCTCGTCCTCTACTTCCGCAGGCGCCGCTGGTTGTAGCCTGCCGCCTCCGTGGCAAATTTCCGCATCTGGGCGCCCTGGCGCCTCGCTTACGTGAAGGACGCGTCCAAGGACATCGAGGAGGAGTGCATCTTCTGCGCCAAGCCGGCGGCGGATGACGACGAGGCGAACCTGATCGTCCACCGCGGCGAGCGCTGCTTCCTCATCCTCAACCTCTTCCCGTATACGAACGGGCACCTGATGGTGGCGCCCTACGAGCACATCGGCCGCCTGCAGGAGATCCCGGCGGAGACGACGGCGGAGATGATGGCGCTGGCGCAGCGGGCGATGGACCGGCTCGAGGACGTCTACCAGCCGCACGGCTACAACGTCGGCTTCAACCAGGGCCGGGTCGCCGGGGCGGGCGTCGAGCACCACATCCACCTCCACGTGGTCCCCCGCTGGGCCGGCGACAACAACTTCATGCCGGTGATCGCCGACACGAAAGTGATGCCGCAGTCGATCGAGCAGAGCTACGAGGCGCTGAAAGGAGCGTTTTGAACGACCAGCCCCCCCTGGCTCCGCCCGGGATCTTCAAGGCGTATGACATTCGCGGCCTCTACGGCTCTGAAATGGACGAGTCAACTGCCACGGCGATCGGCCGCGCCTTCGCCCGGGTGCTGGGACGGCTGCGCGGCAAGCAGCCCCGCGAACTGACGGTCGGGCTCGGCCGCGACATGCGGCTGACGGCACCGGCGATGGCGGGCGCGGTCCGCGACGGTCTGATCGCCGAGGGGGTGACGGTTGTCGACGCCGGTCAGGTCGCGACCGAGATGCTTTACCACCTGGTCGGCTCGCGCGAGCTCGACGGCGGCGCGATGGTCACCGCCTCGCACAACCCCAAGGCCTACACCGGGGTGAAGCTGGTGCGCGAGGGGGCGCTGCCGCTCTCCGGAGACGCCGGGATCAACGACGTCAAGGCGGAGATCGAAGCCGGGCTCGGCGAGGCGCCGGGCGGCGGCTCGGCCGAGGAAGTCGACATCTGGGACGAATTCCGCGCCCACGCGCTCTCGTTCATCGACCCGGCCAAAGTCAAGCCGATGAAGGTGGTGGTCGACGGCGGCAACGGGATGGGCGGGCCGATGGTCGGCCCGATCCTGGAGAAGCTGCCGCTGGAGCTGGAGGAGATGTACTTCGTCCCCGACGGCGAGTTCCCCGACCACGAGCCGAACCCGCTGCTGGAGGAGAACCGGCGGATGATCATCGACAAGGTGAAGTCGACCGGCGCCGACCTCGGGATCGCCTGGGACGGCGACGCCGACCGCTGCTTCTTCATCGACGGCAACGGGAGCTTCTGCGACGGCGACTTCATCTGCGCGCTGCTCGCCCGCTCGGTCCTGCAGAAGAACCCCGGGGCGACGATCCTCTACGACCCGCGCTCGAGCCGCGCGGTTCCCGACCTGGTCGCCGCCGAGGGCGGCCGCTCGGACCTCTCCCGCGTCGGCCACGCCTTCTTCAAGGCGCGGATGCGCGAGGAGGGCGCGGCGTTCGGCGGCGAGGTCTCCGGCCACTACTACTTCCGCGACTTCTGGAACGCCGACTCGGGAACGATCCCGGCGCTGCTGGTGCTGGAGCTGCTCTCGCTCGACGGGCGATCGCTGGCCGAGCTGATGGAGGAGTTCCGCTCCAGGTACTTCATCTCCGGCGAGATCAACTCCGAGGTCGCCGATGCGGAGGCGAAGATCGAGGAGATCGAAGGGCGCTACTCCGACGGCACGCTCTCTCACCTCGACGGGGTCTCGGTCGACTACGAGGACTGGCACTTCAACGTCCGCCCGTCGAACACCGAGCCGCTGCTGCGGCTGAACCTCGAGTCGCTGGTCTCGCGCGAGGACATGGAGCGCCGCCGCGACGAGGTCCTCGGCCTGATCCGATCGTGACGGCGACGCCGGAGCAGGCGCTCGAGCAGGCGGCGCTGGCCGGCATCCACCGCTTCGCGATCCCGACTCCGTTCGCGGTCGGTCGGGTCAACTGCTACCTGATCGAGGACAAGCCGCTGACGCTCGTCGACACCGGTCCCAACTCCGGCAAAGCGCTGGACGAGCTGACGGCGCGGCTGGCCGAGCGGGGCCATGCCCTCGCCGATCTCGAGCAGATCGTCGTCACCCACCAGCACATCGACCATCTCGGCCTGGTCGAGATCCTGGTCGAGCACTCCGGCGCCGAGGTGGCGGCGCTGGGCGCGGCGGCGCGGCGGCTCGCCTCCTTCGAGGAGGACTCCGAGCTCGAAGACCAGTTCGCGGTCGAGGTGATGCTGCGCAACGGCATCCCGGAGGACGTGACGGTGGCGCTGCGAAGCGTCTCCCGCAGCTTCCGCGGCTGGGGCTCGCACGTGACGGTGACGAAACCGCTGGAGGACGGCGGCACGCTGGAGCTCGCCGACCGACGGCTCGAAGCCCTGCACCGGCCCGGCCACAGCCCCTCGGACACCGTCTTCTGGGACGCGGAGCGGAAGATCCTGATCGCCGCCGATCACCTCCTCCCCGACATCTCCTCGAACCCGCTGCTGGCGCGACCGCTTGACGGCTCCTCAGAGCGGCCGCAGGCGCTCGCCACATACATCGAGTCGCTGAAGAAGACCCGTGAGATGCCCGCCGAGATCGTCCTCCCCGGCCACGGCGAGCCGATCACCGACCACGCGGCGCTGATCGACTCCCGCTTCGCCGGCCACGAGCGCCGCAAGGAAAAGATCTACCGCCTGATCGCCGAGCGACCGCGGACCGGGTACGAGTTGGCCCAGGCGCTCTGGGGCAACGTCGCCGTCACCCAGGCCTACCTCACCCTTTCCGAGGTGATCGGCCACACCGACCTGCTCGTCAACGAGGGCCGGGTCCGGGAAATCGAGGTGGACGGGGTCAATCGCTACACGGTCGAAGGCCGGTAGCGAACGCGACTGCGCCTGACCCGAGCGTGATAGCTTGCTCGGCCCTTGAGTACTCGACAGGTACCTCAAATAGACGCAAACTGCTCGATTCCAGCCTACGATCGTTTCCGGGTCGAGTTCCGCGACGCGCTCACAGACTATGCGCACCGGCTGCGCGACAACGCCCCGGACCTCATCGTCGCCATCTCCCGGAAGGGGCCCCGCCTGCTCCAGCTGATGGAGGAGATCCCGGAGGTTCCGAGCCCGGATCTGTCGGTCTGCGTCAGCGAGAAGGCCCTGCCGTTCCTGCCTCCCGAGCAGATCGGGTCCCTGCAGATGACCCTCACGGACGACACGATCGCCTACGGGTCCACCTTCGCCAGAAACCACCAACTGCTCACCGAGGCCGGGGGAAGCGTGCGGGGCGAGGTAATGGCGATGTCGGCGAACGCGAGCCCCGGCGTGCGAAGCCTGCTCGCGCACGATCCGCTCATCCTGCCGGAAGCCCGGGTCCACCAGCTGATCGACCTCGAGATACAGGCCTTCGGAGCACTCGCGGTTCCCTACGACATCGACCACCCCATCTTCACGATTCCGTTCAGGGTGGAGGCGGAGGAGCTGGCTTCCCAGATCACCCGCCAGTGGCCCGAAGCCAGGCGCCCGACCAACCCCTGGCACGAGGCGCATGGCGTCCAGGTTCTCTCTCTGCCGGCAGCGGAGTTGGTGATCGGACGCCACTCACAGGCGGGCCGCCGGATGGGGCCGCAGAAGCTGCGCCTGTTCGTCGACGGCGAGCGGCAGGCCGTGCGCGCCGTCGGGATCTTCGCCCTGGCGCTGCGGGAGCGGGAGCTGAGGGATCCCGAGCTCTTCGCCAAGGCACCCGAGGAGTTGGCGCAGGCATGGCGATCGCTGCTCGGCCGGGTGGAAAGCGGCGGCTGGGCGCCCGAGCGCGGCAACTACGCCCTCGCCAACGCGGCGCACTATCTGGCCGGGTGTGAGGCGCTTTGGCTCTGGCTGGGCACCACCGAGCTCGACCTCGACGGCTCGCTAGGTTGCCTCTCGGAACTTGACCAGAGGCTGCTCTTCGGCCCTGCGGGGGCCACGGAACTCCATCAGCCCCTGCAGAACCTACTGCGCGAATCGCGCTCTGGGCGATCGAAGAGCCCTCCGCAGCTTCCACCGCAGACGGAGAGCCGCCTCGACGTCGAGGACGAGATTGCGAAGCTCATCACCACGGAGCGAGGCCGGGCCTTCGCCGGGCACATCCCGAGATACCTCGAGTTGGCAGCCGGTTACGACCCCGGCGACATCATCCACAGCTTCTTCAACGCCCAGCGGCGCACCTACGACGAAGAGACGAGGAAGGGCGCGATCGCAACCGAGCGGCTGACCGCCGGGCTGCTGCCGTTTCCGGTGGTCGTGCCGATGATCCGGAATTTCGGCGCCGAAGCGACCGACGCCGACTTCGACCACTTCGCCGACCTTGCCATCGACGGGGGCAGCATCGTCCCCCACTACACCCCCGCGCTTTCCGCCCCCGATCTCTGGGTGAGAGGCGTGCGGGCGGGCGAGCGTGGTTCGCAGAAGCTGAAGCAGTGGGTCCATCGCTGCGCCAGCGAAGCGCAGCGGGCCTACGAGTTGGCCCATCAGGTCCCGGAGGACCAGCGAGGCCTCCCGTGGTACGTCTCCGAGAAGATGTTCGCGGTGCTCGTCAGCGCTCTGGAGCCCGAACTCCGAAGCGAGCTGGGGGCTCGGATCGCCTGCGGACGCGATCAGTTCGGAGCCCGCGCCGCCCTGACCGAGATCCCGACTGAGCCCTTTCTCCTCAGCTGGGCTCTGGACCTGCGCCTACTGGAGCGCCACCGGCGCCGACCGATCATCCGCAACGGCAAAATCAAAGCGAGGGGCGATGTGATCAGCGCCGCGGGAGCGTTCCGGGAGCTGTACCCCGACACGCAGGACACCGTGAGCCGCAGCCTGCGCCAGATCAGCAACTCGATCATCGACGCCTTCATCGTGATCGACGCCCTCTTCGAAGGGGAAAAACGCAACCTCGCTCTGCTGGCCATCAGCAGCTGCAATACCTACGATGCCTATCTGCGCTCGCTGAGCGCCGAGCTCCAGTCCTGGCTCACCCATGGGCAGTTCAACGCCTATCGCCAGGCGATCGCTCTCAGTGAGCTCGCCGGACGGCCGGACGACGACGAGCTGGCCAACCAGATCGCGACCGAAGTTCAACGCTCGGCGACTCCAATCGCGCAGACGGACGTCAAGCGCCGAGCGTACGAGAGCCGCGTCGCCGTGCGGGACCGGATCGACGCCATCTGCCGAGCCGGGAGGTCGCTCACCGTCTCTCAGGCGACCGCCTGGGAGGACTACATCCGTCCCTTGATCGACGAATGCGCGGTCGACAACGACCGGGCGGCGCAATATCTGCACCACGCCAGCTGTCTGGCCAAGCAGGCGATCTCGATCGTCCGGACGATGCTCGACAAAGGCGCCCCGGAGCCGGAGGGAGAGGAGCGGCGATTCGAGCTGCCCACGGAGGTGAAGCGCTACCGCGACATCCTCGCCAAAGGGGAGGAGGGCGGCCTCAACTACTCCGCTCCCAGCATCGACGAGGAGGGGCTGCTGGATCCCGACCCGCGCCGCTCGCTTAAAGCGGCGGCAATCCTGATGAAGGAAACGCACGAATCGGTCGAGCAGATCTGGGAGACGTGGCGCCAGCCCCCCGCCCCGGACGCGCTCGATCCGTTCCCGGACGTCCGCTCCCTGCTCCTCTGGGACATCATCGGGTCCAGCGACAACCCCGAGGCGGTCCAGGAGGCCATCCACCGGGTGAACTCGCGGGTCCGCGAAGAGCTGGAGAAGAGGGGCCCCGCGCCCTTCTCGCCCGATCAGGACGACGGCAACGCCCTGGTCCTACCGACCGCCAAAGACGCCTTCGAGCTATTCCTCATCGTCTCCGAGATGTTCGCGGTGGACGGGATATCGATCCGCGCCGGGATCGAGACGACCACCGACGGGAGGAGCCTGCAGCTGAACCGAAACACCGGGCAGTTCGCCGGGGTCGCCTATGCGGTCGCCGCGCGCACCATGAGCGCCTTTGGCGAGCTCTCAGCCGGCAAGGCGGATTACCGGGGCTGGGAATCCGAGCAGGAGATGGTTGCCCCCAGCGAAAGCCACCTCCTGGTCACCGAACGGACGCTGAAGCAGCTGCGGGAGAGGGAGCACATCGCCGATCCGCCCGGAGTTCAAACGTACGGGGTGATCCAGGACTACATGCCGCGGGTCGGGGGCACGCTTTCGACCAACGTCACCTGCTTCGTCCCCGCACGGCTGAGCGGCGACTAGAGCGCGCCGCCGAGCAGGCGCCCCAGCGCCGCGGCCGCGACGCCGAGGGCGAGGCTGAGCGCGACGTTGACGATGGCGAGCCGCCGTTTTCCGGCCTCGCCGATCCGATGCGTCTCCAGCATCCAGGTCGAGAAGGTGGTGTAGGAACCGAGCAGGCTGGCGCCGAAGAGGAGGCGTGCGTCGCCCTCCACCGAGGCCCCCGCCAGCAGGCCGAGCAGGAAGGCGCCGCTGAGGTTGACGGTAAGCGTGCCGGCCGGGAGGTGCGGGTGCAGCCGGTCGGCGACGAGCAGCGTCAGCCCGAAACGGGCGAGCGCCCCGCAGCCGCCGAGCAGCGCTACGCCGATCCATACGACCCAGCTCACGCTGCCTCCTCGCGGCGTCCGAAGGCAGTCGCCGCCTGCACCCCGGCCAGGCCGGCGGCGAGACTAGCCGCGAGATAGAGAACCGCCAAGGCCACCCGCCCGGCGTCGATCATCTCCACCAGCTCCAGTTGGACCGTCGAGAAGGTCGTCAGCGCCCCACAGAAACCGGTCGTCAGCAACGGCCGCCGGTAGCTCGTGTGCGAGAGGGTCGTGAACCAGTAGCCGAGCAGGGCGGCGCCGACGACGTTGACCGCAAACGTCGCCCAAGGCCACTCGGCGCCACCGACGGGGAGCGCTTCCCCCAGTCCCGCTCGCACCAGCGCCCCCAGCGCACCACCGACGAAAATCGCCCCCAGCTCGCGTCGGTCGATCACCGGCGGCAGGGTAAGCCACAACCGGGCTTATGCAGCGCCCGGCACCCGAGCCTCTTTCTCCGCCATCCGGCGCGAGCGCACCAATCCGACGGAGGCGCGGACCAAGAGGCGGGTAGCCGCGGATGGGCTGCGCTCGATCCGCCCTCGGAAACGCGGGTTGAACTCGGCGCCGGAGATCTGGACGATCCGGATGCGCTCTTTGGCAAGGTCGTCTTCAAGCCTCTTCTGCACGGTGAGGACCGTTTTCTTCCCGGGCGGGGCCTCCTTGCCCTTTTTGATGTCGGCGAGCACTTTGCCGGCTGCCTCGACGAACGAGCGGTGCACTACGTCGCGTTCTCCCATCTGCGCCGCCAGCAACTCGGAATCAGCACGGACACCGATCCAGACATCCGGGAGATGGGTCGCCTCCAGGTACTCCTGTTTCGCGGCGGTCCAGCGACCGATCTCGGTGGCAAGCTCCCCGCCCTGGATCGCCTCCGGGTCCGCCGCCTCGCTGATTTTCCCGGCTTCGAAGTACCGCACGCAGCAGGCCCAATCCTTGGCAAACTGATCCCAGATCTTCCTCCTCTCCTTCTTGGTGGTCATCCGCCCTGCGGGGGCGTCGCTGTGGGGGTCGAAGCGGGCGCTCAGCTGCACGAACCAACGCTCCAGCTGCTCGGGAACGATCACGGTGGTGCGGCCCTTGATTTCGCGCAGCATCCCGGCCCGGTGGCGGAGCCCCAGCGTGTAGCGCTGGATCCTTAAGTCGTGGTGGTGCAGCCCGGTCCCCCAGGAAGTGAAATTCCCGGTGGAGATAAACGCCGCCGGGAGGACGTTGCGGCACAAGAACAGCCAACCGCCCTCCTCGGTGACCGCATCGAGAACCCAGTCGAGCGCTTCCTCGAACATGTAGCCGTTGGTGAGCAGGTCCGAGGAGTACCGCGAGAGCCCTTCGACCTTTCGCGGAGGTCGCTTCCGTTTCGCCCGCAGACGCGAAGCCTCTGCTCGCTCCTCCATGTGAACCTGCTCGGAGTGAATGGCAGCGCGGGCGATCATGCCTCCGGCCTCCGGCAGCCAGAAGCGACGCTGCTCCTTCTCGCGACTGTCTCCTTCGTCCTTCGGATCCACGTTGAGGAAATGAGTCATCCCCGCCACGGAAAGCATCGTCGTGCCCTCTCGCGGGCTGGCGTCGAGGATGTTTGCCGGAGGCACGATCGGATCCTCGCCCCCGCTGACGAAAAGCATTCGCAGCCCGTACTCGGACAAGCGCTCTTTGTAGGAGCCACGGTCCTCCTGAAGAAAGACCTGTTCGAAGATCCGCTGGAAGTAGCCATACTCCTCCAGCGGCAATCCAGCCACCATGTCCACGGGAATGGGCTTCTCACGCGCCTCCCGCTCGTCGTCGCCGAGCCGTCCCTGCAACATCGAGTTGATCGTCTCCGGTCGCAGCGCATGGAGCACCGACTGCCACTCCTCCGGCTGAGCGAATGCCGTGGGAGACAGGGCGCTGATTGCCCCGCCCGAGCAGATCGTGGTGCAGCTGGAGACGACCTGCGGCCAGGCGAAGAACACCGACTGCGCGATGAAGCCCCCGAGGCTGTAACCGACGACGTGGACACGCAGGCTGTCCGGGGTCTGCGTGGAGTCACGATCGAGGGCTTTGCGAAGGAGGCGGTCGGCGGTCGCCACCTGCGCTTCCGGCGTCTTCTCGCCGATGTCGGGCCCTTTCGGCGGTGACTCGGCATCGTCCTCGTCTTCGCCCATCGCATTCGAGCGTTCGATTCGTTTCGCGCTCATCTCATAAAGGGCCTCAGACTGCTTGGTCAACGCCCTGACGCGGGATTTCGGCGCCAGCAGTTCCCCGCCAACCATCCATTTTTCGGCGTCGGAATCGGCCACGATGCTCAGCAGCCAGCGCATTCCCACCATGTATTTGAGGAACTGCCGGTAGAGGTCACCAGCGTCGCTGAGATACCGCGAGAGCGGCGTCTCCGAAAAGGGCCCGTGGAACGAGGAGTGCATCAGGTGCCCGGGGAATGGCATCACCAAGCAAGCGACACCCTCCTCGGGGGCGACCTGCTCCTGCTGGCGCATGATCCAGTCGGCCAGCCGGTAGTAGAACTTTAGGTCCTCCGCCTCGTTGAGGCCGTTGTGGAGGATGAAGAGCCGGTAGACAGGGGCCGATTCCCTGCGACGAAGCAGCCGTAACGAGTGCATGTTCGGCCGATGCTCAAGCGCCTTGCCGTACTCGGCCTTACGGTTGATTCCATAGATCGGGGCTGAGGGAAACGGGAGGATCAGCTCCTCAAGGCTGGTGGTGATTCCTCTCTCCTCGTGAACCGGGATCACTCGGCTGTAGTGGAGCTCCGGCTCGCTCTCCCGATGCCATCTCGACTCTTCAAGATCCTCGCCCCAGTCTTCAGACTCCAGCCGCAGGTAATGGTCGCGCTCCTCGGGCTGAATCTGGGCAGCGCGATCCAACTCCCCGTGGATATCCATTGATAATGCTCTCCCTTTAGTGAAACTAACCCTTAGTAATTGACCCTATCGGATCGATCTGACGCATAGCTGTCTGGGAACCAGTGGAGTTTCCTGGCGCTCGTCACGGTCTCCGCCGCGAGCACTACGCTGCGGGGCCTCCCCGGCCCGTTTACGAATGAACCCCAGGCTCCCTCACCGTAAGTCCCGAAGGCCCGCCAAGAAGCGGATGCTGCTGATCGTCAATCCGTA
>Ga0070685_10000678_pt1 | contig 18487 bp, 11 predicted proteins | sample KBSS13LmetaG_FD_65651 | JGI IMG/M metagenome (GOLD analysis project Ga0070685, IMG submission 65651) | Switchgrass rhizosphere microbial communities from Kellogg Biological Station, Michigan, USA - KBS S1-3L metaG | ecosystem: Host-associated > Plants > Roots > Rhizosphere ...
GACCCCCGTCCCCGTTTCCAGGGCGTCCTGGAAGAAGGGGGTGGATCGCAGGTTCAGAACGTGCCAGATGTTCGTCACGCCCATCGTGCCTCCCGTCGAATTCCATTCGAAACTGCGTGCTTTCAGGTATGAAATTAATTATATACTTGAAACCGGTATGAATCGTATGATATTATGATATTCTGTAGGGTCCGTCCAGTAACTACAACATGGCGGGAAACTGGACGGAGCGCCAGCCGGATCCATTCCAGAGCGGCGCCTGCGAGGTGCTGGCGGTTCCCTTCTTCCGAGTCTCCGCGCTTCGCGCTCTCCGCGCCTCTGTGTTGACGGCAGCTGCGCGGCCGGGGGAACGGAATGTGCTAACCCGTTGCGGGTGAGCGTCCGTTCCCTCGGCTCGCACTCCTCCCGCCGTGCGCCTCCACCGGTGCGCGGACGAGGAACGCCGCACCCGAGAATGCCGTGATCACCGACACCCAGCCCGTCGCCCTGTCCACCCAGCCCGCGCCCCCCGGCCTCCCGCCGGGGCAGGAGCCGCTCGTGCTGCGCGCGAACAAGCTCGACCTGCTGGAGCGCCTGGCCGACGACCTGGCGCACGAGATCAAGAACCCACTGCACTCCATGGTGATCAACCTGGAGGTGCTCAAGCGCCGCGTCGCGCGCGCCGACTCGCCGGACGAGGTGCAGCGCTACATCGGCGTGCTGGCGGGAGAGCTGGAGCGGGTGAACCGGCGGATCGAGCTGCTGCTGCGCCTCTCGCGCCCCGGCCGCGGCCCCGAGAGCACCACGCTCAACGAGCTCACCGAGGAGCTGATGGAGCTCATCCAGCTCGAGGCGCGCCACGCCGACGCCCAGGTGGAGTACCTCCCCGAGGGCGCGCCCGCGCGCGTCTTCGTTCCCCGCGAGCCCACCCGCCAGGCGATCCTGAACCTGGTGCTGGAGGTGATCGACCACATGGAGCGCGGCGGCACCCTGCGCCTGGCCATCGCCGAGCGGGAGGGGCGCGCGCGGCTGGCGGTGGGCGACTCGGCCACCGCCGTCCCCGCCGTCCAGGCCGACCCGGCGGCGCGCCGCGTGGCCGCCGCCGGGGCGCTCGCCGCGGCGGCCGACGGGCGGGTGGAGGTGGAGGACGCAGGCGGCGCCGCCTGGCTGGTGCTCTCCCTTCCCGTGGCCGTCTCGCGCTGACCCGCCGGCCGCACCTATTCACCCCGCAGATCCTGACGCCGCAACGGCTTGACCCTTTCGGCCACACGCGGGTATACTACACGCTTCGGGACCGGTCCAACCCACTTTTCGCAGACACACGCCCAGCAATGGCAGAGAAGATCCTGGTCGCGGACGACGAGCGCCACATCGTGGACGGGCTGCAGATGCTGCTCGCCGACGACGGCTTCGAGGTCGACACCGCCACCGACGGCAAGAAGGCCTGGGAGCTGGTGAAGGGCGGCGGCTACGGGGTGGTGCTGGCGGACCTGCGCATGCCCGAGATGGACGGGCTGGAGCTCTTCCGCAAGATGCGCGAGGGGGGGATCCCCTCGGAGATGATCATCATCACCGGCTCGGCCTCGGTCGACACGGCCGTGCAGGCGATGCGGCAGGGCGCGTACGACTACCTGGAGAAGCCGCTGAACGTGGAGCGGCTCAAGGCGCTCCTCCCCAAGGCGCTGGAGGCGTTCCGGGTCAAGCAGGCCAACAAGCAGCTCGAGGAGAAGCTCAAGAACCTCACCCGCTTCGGCGAGATGATCGGCCAGAGCGAGGAGATGAAGGAGATCTACTCGATGGTCGAGGCGGCCGCCCCCAGCGCCGCCAGCATCTTCATCGTGGGCGAGAGCGGAACGGGGAAGGAGCTGGTGGCCCGCGCCATCCACGACAAGAGCCCGCGCGCCAAGGGGCCCTTCATCGCCATCAACTGCGCCGCCTTCCCCCGCGAGATCCTGGAGAACGAGCTCTTCGGGCACGAGAAGGGGGCCTTCACCGGCGCCATCAACGAGAAGCCGGGGTGCTTCGAGCTGGCCGACGGCGGCACCCTCTTCCTGGACGAGGTGGCCGAGATGGAGGCCGACATCCAGGTGAAGCTGCTGCGCGCCCTGGAGCAGCGCTCCTTCCGCCGCTTGGGCGGGAAGAAGGAGATCCACGTGGACATCCGCGTGGTGAGCGCCACCAACAAGGTGATCCAGAAGGCGCTCGACAACGGCGAGCTGCGCGAGGACCTCTTCCACCGCTTGGCGGTGATCCCGCTCACCCTCCCGCCCCTGCGCGAGCGCCGCGGCGACGTGCGGGTGCTGGCCGAGCACTTCCTGCGGCGCTTCGCCGAGGAGAACGGGAAGCAGATCAAGGGCTTCGCGCCGGAGAGCATCGAGTTCATCAACACCTACCGCTGGCCCGGCAACGTCCGCGAGCTGAAGAACGCCATCGAGCGCGCGGTGATCCTGGCGCGCACCGACCAGGTGACGCTCGGCGACCTGCGCGCGCACGAGCTGATCGTGAGCGACGACCGCGAGATCCGCCTCCCCGTGGGCACCTCCATCGAGACCGCGGCGCGCACCCTCATCCTCAAGACCTTCTCCTTCGTGGAGGGCGACCACCAGCGCGCCGCCACCCTGCTGGGGATCGAGGAAGACGAGCTCCGCGACCGCCTGAACCGCGCCGTCGCGCCCGAGCCCGCGGCCGCGTAAAAAAAGAAAAAAAGCAGTCTCACACAGAGACGCAGAGACACGGAGAGACCGGCGAAATCTCTCCGTGCCTCTGCGTCTCTGTGTGAAAATTTCTCCGTACTTTGTGACGGAGATTGACACTGCCGGGGGAGGGGTGCTTACATTCGCATTCCTGGCCTGTTCCCGTCCCGCGTAGCAGTCCCCCCGCCCGGGTCCCGATGCCCGACGAGCTCTCGTTCAGCCGCCAGCCCGGGCAGGACCTCTACACCGCGGTGGACGAGGGGACGCCGGCCGAGCTCCGCCCCCGCTACCTCCTGCGCCAGCCCAACCCCGGGGCCCAGAACACCCTCACACTGGGCGAGACCTGGGGCGACTCCCGCTACGACGGGCTGTACCTCTTCCTGGGCGCTCCCCTTCCGCCCGAGCGCGAGCGCACGCTGGCGCAGACGGTGCGCGGCGCCCGCCTCCCGGGCGGCACCCGCCTGGTGTGGATCGAGAAGCCCGCCGAGCCCCTCCCCCGCATCGTCACCTACGCCGTGGTGAGCAATGGCGCGCTTCTGCAGGCGGCCGTGTTCACCCTCCGCAACCTCTCGCTCGAGGCGGAGGCGGGGTGCACGATCGAGGTATCGGACGGCGGGGGCTTCGTGGTGAAGCCCGGCGGCACGGGGCGGATCCTCTTCCGCGCGGCGGCGGGTGCCGGGCCGCTGCTGGTGCCGGACCGGGCCGCGCTGCCGCTCACCGGGGCCGGCGCGGGCGCCCCCGCCTTCGCGGCGAGCCTGGACCGCGCGGCGCTCTCGGCCCTGGGCGGCGACCTGCGCTACTTCCACCGTCCCGCGGGCGAGCCCACGGGGATGGTGGAGCGGCGCTACCCCGTCTTCCTGCTGGCCGACGGGGCGAAGGTGGGGTTCGACGCGGCGCTCGACCCGCTGCGGCCGGCGGACGCCGCGCGCACGCGCTTCGCCTTCGACGCGGCGGCGCGGGCCACGGAGCTGGACGGCTGCTTCAGCACGCCCACCGGGCGGAGGCTCTGGCTCCGCCCGCGCGAGGGCGCGGGGCTGGCGCTCTGCTCCACCCCGGCGGGCGGCGGGCGGGAACGGGGGTGGTACCTGGCCCCCAGCGGCGCCTTCGCCCTGGTGGACCCCGCCGGGGCCGCCGTCCCTGCGCTGATGTGCGGCCTCCTCCCTACCGAGTACGTGGCGTCCACCGGCTCCGCCCTCTCCTTCCTCTCCGGGATGCCCGCGTTCGCGCCCGGCTTCCCGCCCGCCCCCGAGGCCGGCGCGGTCACCGAGCCGCTCGACTCGCTGGAGGGCACGGCGACCACGGCGTGGATCCGCCCGGTCGAGGACGCGAAGCCCTCCGGCTACTTCGCCCAGCCGCCGCGCGCCGTCTACTTCGGCCATCCGAACGGGGTGGCGCCCCGGCTGGTGGAGGTGGTGCCGGTGCGCGTGGGCGAGTTCGCCGCCGCAGCCCAGGACGGCGACTTCGGCTTCCCCTCCGTCCCCTACGCGGGGGTGCCGGCGGAGGTGGAGGTCGGGGGCGGGCTGGCGGCCTTCGAGCGCGACGTGCTGGCGGTGGCGCGGTGGCGCATCGCGCCCTTCCTGGCCGGCGGGCCGCGCTTCGGCGCTGGCGCCGCCCCCCTGCCGCGCGCCGACGGCAGCGAGCCGCCCGCCGCGCTCCGGCTGCGCGACGCCGCCGGGAACGCCACCGCGCTCTCGCCGCAGGGCTTCCTGGCGGTGCTGAACCAGGACGGGAGCTGGCGCGAGCTGGTGCTGGCGCGCGGACCGGGCGGTAAGGGCCGCATCGCCTTCGTCCCCGCCACGGGGGGGACGACGATCGCCGCGCCGCTGGCCTTCGCGCTCCTCTCGGGCGAGGTGTTCCTGGTGATCTCGCGCGGCGGGGCGGCGACCACGGGCGGCTTCGAGTCGAGCGCCACCCTGGGCGGCTTCACCCTCGACCTCGCCCCGGCGGCGCTGGGGAAGCCGCTGCAGTCCATCCTCCTCTTCAAGTTCCGCCACGGCGCCCTGCGCGAGCTGGTGGACGACGTGAACGCCTGGACCTCGCCCGAGCCCTTCAACGACAAGGTGGGCGACACCTTTCCCGTGCAGGAGACCATCCGCCAGTTCCTGCTGGCCGCCGAGCACTCCGAGGACCCCCACCTGCGCGAGTTCTGGGAGCGGATCGCGGTGGACCCGGCGTGGCGCGGGGTGCTGGCGCTGAACGCCGACGTCAGCGGGCTGCGCCCCGAGCTCGACGGCCTGCGCGGGAAGATGGACCGCCCGCTCCGCGGCCACCACCTGGGGATCGAGGTGAACCAGGTGCAGGCCGAGCCGGCGGAGATCGTTACCAGCTCGCTCTTCGGGCTGATCCGCTACCCCCCGGTGGCCGAGCCCCCGCGGGGGACGCCGCGCTGGCGCCTCCCCGCGCTCCGGCTGCATCCCCCGCCGCCCGTGGAGTCGAAGGCGGCGGACGCGGACCCGGGCGAGCGGCCGGACCAGGACTTCGCGGTGGAGGAGCTGACGGTGCTCTTCCGCAACTCGGAGGTGGCCGAGTTCCGCTGCCGGGTGGCGCTGGAGATCAACCGCCTCTTCGGCCGCGACGCGGAGCGCGTGGGGTCCGGCGGCAGCAAGGTGCTGGTGACCGGGAGCTACCAGGCGCGCGAGGGGGTGGGCGGCTTCACCCTGCAGGCGCGCGGCGAGGCGCGCTTCCGCCTCCCCGCGGCGGACGGGACGGTGCGCGTGCTGGAGACGGTGGCGCTCACCAGCGCCGAGTTCGTGACCGCCGGCTCCGTCCCGCAGCCGGACGGGAAGGTGAAGGTGACCGCGCGCTTCGCCCTGGCGGGCGGGCTGGGCTTCGCGGCGGCGGCGCTCCCGCTGGACCTGTTCGGCTACGGGGGAGACGACGGCAACCGGCTTCTCCCGTTCACCGGGCTCTCGTTCGACTACGACTTCCTGCGCGCGCCCGACGGCACGGTGAGCGACGCGGGCCCGCTGCGCTTCAACGCCGCCGCGGTCGCCTTCGGCGCGCCGCCGGCGGGGTCGCTCCGGGGCGGGAGCCTGGTGGCCGGGATGCCGCTGCAGCTGCGCGCCTTCCGCTGGGCGGCCGACGGGCTCTCCGCCCCGGGCGTGGGCGCGCAGGCGGTGCAGGTGCCGCTGCTTACCGCGCCGGCCGGTGCGGAGGACGAGGGCCCGTCGCCCGCGGGGCACCTGACCACCGCGCCCCGCTACGCGCTGGAGTTCCGGCTGCCGCTGGGGAGCCTGGGTTCGCTCAGCACCGTGCAGGTGAGCCTGGACGCGGGGCTGGTGCTGGGGTGGGGGCCGTCGGACACGGTGCCGCAGGACGACGCCGTGGCGGTGTGGGTGAGGCTTCCCGCGCTCACCCCGGGGGTGGCCGGCTACTCGCTGCAGGGGGTGCTCAAGACCTCGTTCGGCGAGGGGAACCTCTTCCGCTTCACCCGCGACGGCGGGCGCAGCGTCTACTCGCTCCTCTTCAACAACGTGGCGCTCAAGCTCTTCGGCTTCACCCTGCCGCCGGGGGTGGTGCTCGACTTCGTGCTCTTCGCCGACCCCGGCGCCTCGCCCGGTACCAGCAACCTGGGGTGGTACCTGGGCTACGTACCCAAGCCGGAGGAGGCCGCGTGAGCCGCTGGTGGAGGCCGGACCCGGCGGACGCGGACGCGCCCTACCGCGGCGCCGTCGCGCCCTGGAACGCCGTGGAGGATCCGCCGCCGGAGGTCGACTCGGTGGACCTCTTCTTCGCCTGGCTGAACCAGCGCTACGGGCTGAAGCTCGCGCGCCAGACGGATTATCTCCCCAAAGACTCGCGGCTGTGGGTGCTGTGGGGGATCAAGCTGACCTTCGTCACCCCCGGGCCGGGGGAGCTGTACCGCGCCGACCTGAAGGATTCCTGGAGGTCGGTGGATGGGATCAACCTCACGCTGACGGTGGTGGTCACCGGCAGCGGCAACGACGCCGGCGACCCCGGACCGACTCCGCGGTTCGTGGCCGGCGGCAACCTCCTCGAAGGAGTCCAGCCATGAGCGACACCACCACCGCCGGCACCGACAACGCGATGGCCGTCTACCAGGGCCTGCTCCAGCCGGTGCCCCTCACCGCGGCCGGCGGCGACCCCGTCACCACCCTCAGCTTCATCGCCTACCTGAAGGTGGGTGAGAAGGACGTGCCCGTCAAAAGCGGCAACCTGCTGCGGCTGGCCGAGGAAGGGATCGAGTTCTCACTGCCGGAGGGCACCGTCATCGACCTCGGCACCCTGCAGCAGCTGGTGAACTGGCTCTGCGAGCAGATGAATCTCACGAAGCCGGACTGGACCAACCTCCCCACCGCGCTGCAGCAGATCACCTCCGCCCCGGTTAAGATCGAGACGCTCTTCGTCAAGGCGAACAAGGCCACGGTGCAGTTCGACATCGCCGTGAGCCTGACCTTCAACAACTGGACGATCATCGGCAACCTGAAGATGGAGAAGTTCACCTTCCGGCTCGCCCGCCTGCAGGCCGCAACGCCTCCCCCCGCCTGACCGCGCCGCGCCGCCGATGTCTGAGCACCCGCTCGCCGCCCCGCTGGAGACCACGCTCATCCTCTCTGCAGAGGGGGGCGTGCCCGGCCAGCTCACCTTCGTCTTCAGCCTGTCGCTCGCGTCGCGGCGGATGGTGTTCCGGCTGACCACGAAGGGGCCGGTGAGCGTGGAGGACGTGCTGAAGGCGCTGGGCGACCAGTTCGGCTTCAAGCTCCCCGAGCTGCCGAGCATCGGCCCGGTCAAGCCATGGGAGGCGCTCTACAAGGCGAAGCTCACGCCGGAGCTGGCCTTCTCGCCCAACCCGCCGCGCATGATGCAGGGCGGGATGAAGCTCGAGACCCCGCTCGAGATCCCGTTCATCCCCGACTGCGCGGTGCACGGGGTGCGGGCGCGCTGGCAGCAGGCCGGGGGCGGGAAGCCCGCCGCGTGGGACTTCGGCATCGACGTCACCCTCTTCGGGCGGAAGCAGACGCTCACCTTCCCCTTCGCCGTTCCGCAGCCCAAGCCGCCGCTGATCGACCTGAAGTACTTCGGGCTGGGCCAGCGCGTCTCCCCCAATCTGCAGGGGGCGGCGACGATGGCGGCGGTGATGGAGAAGATGCGCACCGACCTCCGCCAGGAGCCGGGCGACAAGCTGGTGGAGCGCCTGGCCGCCTTCTACCGCCCCGACGCGGGGTGGCTGGCGGGGATCTGGCTGACCGTGCGCGACCTGGTGGACCTGCAGGTCATCTTCAACGACCCGGTCCTCTACGGCGTGGCGCTCAAGGCGGGGTCGAAGCTGGGGTTCCTGAAGGGCCTCGCCTTCGAGGTGCTGTACCAGAAGGTCAGCGACGAGGTCGGCATGTTCTACATCGACCTCACGCTGCCGCTGGCCATGCGCGAGCTGTTCATGGGCGCCTGGTCCATCACCCTCCCCTCCATCGCCCTCTGGATCTATACCAACGGCGACTTCAAGGTGAGCCTGGGGTGGCCGCTGGGCGACCGCTCGTTCACCATCCAGTACCTCTTCCTGATCGGCGGCGGCGGCTTCTACCTGGCCAAGCTGAGCAGCGCCACCTCGCCCGACATGCCCCCGCCGCCGCAGGGGATGACGTACAACCCGGTGCTCGCGTTCGGCATCGCGCTGCGCCTGGGGGTAGGGCGCGAGTTCAACAAGGGGATCCTGAGCGCGCGCCTGAGCCTCACCCTGGTGGGGGTCTTCGAGGGGCGCGTGGCCTGGCTGCGGCAGAAAACCGCGCTGGAGCTGCTGGAGTCCGGCGAGTCCGCCGACGGCGTGGGGACGGCGCTCGTCCCCGCGGCGGAATCGGCCGAGCTCGCGGCGCCCGGCGTGGGGGCGTCGGTGTTCGACTACTTCTGGTTCCGCGGCACCTTCGGGATCGTGGGGGTGGTCCAGGGGGTGGTCGACTTCGCCATCATCAAGGCGTCGCTCACGGTGCGGCTGGAGGCGTCGGTCACGCTCACCTTCGGCACCGGGCAGCGCACCGTCATCCGCGTCCAGGCCGGCGTGCGGGTGGAGCTGCGGGTGGAGATCGCGTCGTTCAAGATCTTCGGCAAGCGCATCAGCATCTCGGTGAGCCTCAGCTTCCACGCCGACATCAGCCAGGAGTTCGTCGTCGACAACGGCGGCGCCCAGCACGCGCTGCGGGCGGCGATGGCGCGGCAGGAAGCGCTGGCCTGGACGGCGCTGCGGCTCCCCTGGGCCAACGTGCGCCCCGTGCTCCCGCTCCTCTTCGCGCCGCGGCTCACCCGCGTGGAGGGGACGCCCTACTTCGTCGCCACGCTGACCATCCCCACGAAGCCCGAGGTGGGCGTCGACTGGTCGCCCTTCGAGGCGCTGGCGCGGGCGCTGGCCGAGTGGATGGGCGAGGTGCAGGCGCGCGCCGACGGCGCGGAGGGCCCCGGGCGCGCGCAGTGGCTCGACGCGGACCGGCTGGAGGTGTGGAACACGCGGCTGGCCCGCGCCCGCTACCTCAACCTGGCCGATCCGGGGAACCCCGACCCGCTCACCTACGAGCAGATCGTCGAGTTCCTCGAGGCCAACTTCGTCCTGGAGATCCAGGTCCCGCCCGTCGCCCCCGCGGAGGCCGGGGAGGAGCCGCCACCCGTCGCCGGCGCCGCCTTTCCCATCGTGCCGCCGCTGGTGCTGGTGGTCACCGGCCAGTCCAGCGGCCGCACGCGCACCATCCGCTTCGACGACACGGCCCGCCGCGACGCGCGCTACGTGCGCAACCTGCGCGCGTACTACGACGAGATGCGCACCGCCTTCGCCGGCCCGGCCGACCGGCTGCTGGCGCGGGCGATGGACGTCGGCACGCCGATGTCGCGGCTGGTGTTCGAGGATTACTTCGCCGCCATCCTCAAGGAGCTGCGCGCGGAGCTGGAGCGCGTGGTGCGCGAGCGCGGCCCGCTGCGGATGATGGAGGCGCTCGACGACGTCGACTACGAGTCGGTGGCGGCGAGCGTCTCGCGCTTCACCCAGGCGGGGCTGCGGCCGCCCAACGAGGCCATCCCCGACGACCGCGGCGCCTGGCCCGCGCTGACCCTGGCGCCCCTCTACGGGCAGACGGGGCAGCAGTTCCCCATGGACCTGGGGCCGGCCGACTACGTGCTGGACCTGCAGGTGCCCGCGGAGGTGCGCAGCTGGCTGCGCCCCGCGGAGGGCGGCACGCGCATCACCATCGCCGCGGGCGACACGGGCGCGCGCGAGGCCTTCGCCGCGTTCGCCGCGCTCCCGCTGCAGCCGGAGATCCTGGAGAAGCGCTGGCTCCCGCCGCTGGCGTCGCGGCCGCTGCAGCTCACCCTGCAGCAGCTCACCCCCTGGGCCGGCCAGGGCGAGGACCCGCGGCTGGTCGTCGCGGTCTCGGCGCAGCTCACCGCCACCCTCCCACCCGAGGGCCGTGGGGTGGAGCTGCGCGCCGCGTCCGGCGACGACACGCCCGCGGTCTCCTGGGCGCCGTCGGTGCGGGTGGAGCTCACCCTCTCGCGCGTCCAGGCCGGGCGCCGCGAGGGCGAGGTGGACCCGGACGGGCAAGCGGGCGAGTTCGTCGCCCACCTCTACCAGCTCGGCGGCGCGGACGAGCGCAACCGCCGCGTGCTCGAGGGCGCGCTGGCCGGCGGCGGCGACCTGGGGAGCGCGACCCTGCACCTCGCCTATCCCGCGGCCGGCGGCGAGCCCGGGCTCCGCTCGCGCGCGGCGGCGAAGACGGTGCTGCTGCTCAAGACCAACCTCTCCACCGAGAGCAATCCGCACGCGGTGCTGCGCCTGGCCGCGCGCCTGGCCGAGGCCGAGCGCGATCCCGTGCTCGCCACCCTCGAGGACCGCCGCGACTTCCTCACCCTCGCCTGGCAGGCCGGGGTGGTGAGCTCGGGCGGCTTCTACCTCTACTACGAAGACGCCGAGGGGAACGACCTCCCCGCGGACCTCTTCGCGCGCGGGTCCACGACCCCGTTCACCCTCCTGGTCACCTTCCCCGGCGGAACGGGCGAGCCGCTGCGCCCCTGGCACAACGCCCTGGTGATGAAGGCGGCCAACGCAGAGGGGGACGACGCCGTCACGACCCTCTACGCGCGGCCGCAGGGCGTGCTGGAGTGGGACGCGGCCAACCCCGCCGGGAGCGTGGCCTTCGAGGTCCGGCGGCGGAACCCGAACCGCGCGCTCACGCCCCCCGCGCGCCTCTCGCTCGCCCCCTCCGACGCGCGGGGCGGCGTCACCCGCGACGAGGTGCTCGCCGCCGCGCGCGCCGCGGGGGTGGCGCCGGGGAGCGGCGAGGAGCGCGCCCTGCTCGACGAGGCGGGCGACGAGGCTGCGCAGCTCCAGAACCTCTTCAACCTCCTCCAGTTCCGCGTCCGCTCGGGCGAGGAGTTCCGCCAGTCGGTCTGGTCCGTCCCCCTGGGCCCGGGCACGCCCGACCACGCGCCCGACGCCGGCGCCCGCTTCCGCGCGCTGCGCGCCGAGCGCGGCTTCACCGAGCCGGCGGACTGGCTCTACCAGCAGGTGCCCGCCGTCTTCCGCTTCTCGAAGGAGAGCCAGGGGAATCCCGACCCCAACCGCTACGCCGGCGTGGGCGGCAGCGTGCGGCTGGAGTTCCGGGTGCTGGACATGTTCGGCAACGTGATGGACGACAGCGACCCCGTGAACCTCGCCGCCACCGAGGTGCTCTTCTACGACCGCCTGGTGGCGCCCGACGCGTGGCCCGGCTGCGCGCTGGAGTACCACCTCGCGCGCGAGGAGGGCGCGGCGCGGCTGAAGGTGGTGATCCAGTTCGCCCCCAGGGCCGTGGTCCCGCGCGCCGGCGAGGGCGAGGGGCCCGACCGCGACCAGGAAGAGGCGGCGGCGGGCGCGCGCGTGGCCTGGGCCCGCGTCTTCGACCAGCTCCGCGACCCGCGCACCGCCGCCGCGGCCTGGTTCAGCGTGGTCCCCGACGACGCGCTCGCGGCCGACACCGCGACCCTGGCCGCCTTCGCCAGGGCCGTGCGCGACTGGCTGGGCGCGATCCACCACGGCGAGCCCTGGCCTGCGGAGCCGCCCGCCGAGCTCGCGCTGGAGTGGGCCATCCCCGACGAGCGCGTGGACGCGCACGCGGACGAGTCGTTCCGCGTGGAGGCCGCGCTCCGCCTGCGCCGCACCGACCTGGTGGCGCCCGAGGCGGCGAAGAAGAACCCGGCGGCCGAGCAGGTCCAGACCCCCGTTCCGCCCCACATCCCCCGTGAACCAGGTACAGGGGGGGATGGCCCGCAGCGGCTGCAGCTCTTCGCCGAGCGGTTCGAGACGGCCTTCGCGGGGCGGCTGAAGCTGGCGCTCGGCGCGGAGACGGGGGTGGCGGGCGAGGGCGGCGGTACCGACGAGGTGGGGGGCGAGCTCTGGGCCGTCCGCGTGGGCGCGCCCGGCGGCATCGTGGTGACGCCGGGGAGCGGGCGCTTCTACTTCGCGCCGGCGCCGGTCAGCCGCCACCTGGCCACCGGCACCTTCTCCGTCCGCCGCTACGTGGACGGCGCGTGGAAGGGGACGGCCGAGGACTACGTCGAGGCCGACGCCACCTTCGCGCAGGTGGACCTGGACGCCTGGGCCGCCGCCTTCCTGGCCGGCGTGGACGCGCTGCTCGCGCCCTCGCTCTCCGCCGCCGTCGCGCGGCTGGCGCCGGAGTCCTTCCGCGCGCTGATGGACTTCAAGGAGGAGATCGCGCGCGCCATCGCCGACACCGTGGCGCCCGTGTTCGACGACGGCGCCGGCGACCGGGACGCGGCCGTGGAGGCCATGTACCAGCGCCTGCTGATCCGCCTGGCCGCCGCGTACGAGGTGGACACCATCGTCCAGCTCCCCATGACGGTGCGCGTTCCGCCGCCGCCGGTGGGCGACTTCGACGAGCCCCGCTACTACGGCTCCGTCGCCGCCGAGGTCCCCGAGCCGACGGACCTCCCGGCGGCCCCCGACGCCTCGGTCGCGCAGTTCTCGGTGGCGCGCCTGAGCCTGCGGCCGCCGGACGGCAGCTCGGGCGAGTTCGTGCGCCCGCTCACCTTCCTCTTCACCGCCGCGCATCCCACCGAGCGGCGCAGCTTCGCCGGGCGGCTGCGCTGGACCGTGGGCTTCCTGGAGCACCGCGAGTTCACTCCGGTCGCCCGGGCGGCGGGGGAGCGCGCCTACCTCCCGTCGTCGTGGCTGCGCTTCGTGCGCACGCCGTCGCCCGAGCTGGCGGTGGAGCTGGGCGGCTTCGAGGTGCCGGTGCCGCTGCGCCGCTTCCCCGACTCGCCCGACCTGGTGCTGCAGTCCGCCACGCCCACGCACCCGCGGCCGCGCACGCTGGCCGAGGCGCTGCGCTGGAGCTACCGCGTGGAGTACCGCCAGCGCGAGATCGCGCAGGACCGCGTGGTGCTCGACGCCGACTACAACGTGCGCGAGGAGGCGCCGCGCGCGTTCGAGCGCTCCGCCGGCGAGGGCGAGCGGCCGCTCCCGCGCTCGCTCTTCGAGGCGCTCGCCCGCTGGAGCAGCGAGTCGCCCGCCCTCTGGGCGCACGCGCCGGCTGTCGCCGCCGCGGCCGACGGCGACGAGACCCGGAAGGTCGAGGCGCTGGCGGTGATCGCGCGCTTCACCGACCTGGTGCGCGGCGCGGCGGCCACCTGGGCCGCGCACCACCCGGCGCGCGCCGTCTCGCTGGCCGGCATCACCGACCGCTACTGGCTAGAGGACGAGGAGGGCGGGGAGCTGGTCCGCGTCCGCCGCTTCCGGGGCGCCGCCGGCTTCCCCGTCTGGCCCGAGATCGCCGGCTACGCGCCCGTCGATCCGCCGCCGGCCGACGACGCCGAGGACCGCCTCTACCGCCGGCTCTCCGCGGGAAAGGGACTCATCCCCCTCGCGCCCGAGATCGCCCGCGCGCTCGCCTTCCCGGGGCACCGGCTGGCGGAGCGGCAGAACGCCCTGGGCCGCCTGCGCATCGTGCGCAACGCGCGGCTCTCGGACGAGCGCGCCACCAACCCCGCGTTCGTCTACGAGACCGCCCCGGTGAGCTTCGGCAACCCGGTCACCCCGCTGGTGAGCGCGTCCGGTCTCTCGCTCGACGACCTCCCCGGCGCCAACCTCCCGGCGAAGCTGGCCAGCTTCTTCACCGCCGTCTTCGAGCCGGAGGTCGCGGCCCCCGGGACGTCCGTGGCCGACGACGAGCGGCTGATCCGGCTGGAGGTGGGCTACCGCTACGCGCTGGCGCACCCGGAGGGGATGGAGCCGCTCTACGTCACCCTCCCGCTCCTCCTGCTCGACGACTACCGCTTCAGGGTGGGCACCGACTGGAACCCCGATGTGCGGGGGAGCCTGGCGCGCCAGCTGGTGGCCGCGCTGGCCGACTGGCACCGCCGCGAGCGGCCCGCCGGCGCCAGTGCCGCGCTCACCTTCACCCTGGTGATGTTCTCCAGCCTGGGCGCCGACACGCTCCCGCTGCTCACCCTCAACGCGCTCCCGCTCTCCGCCCCGGCCGACCCCGCCTGGTGGGCCGAGCCCGGCTGAGACCGTTTCCCAATTTGATTGTGGAGAAAATGTCATCCTGAAGGCGCCGCTGCTCCACGCCACATCTCACGCTAAATCGTGGCGGCGCCTGAAGGATCCATCGCCACGGCAGCGACCCGGCTGGCCGTGTCGCCGCCGAAGGTATCGATCCTTCGGTCGCCGCCAGGGCTTCTGCGACAACGCGAATCCGGCGCGGCGGCTCCCTCGGGATGACATTCTTTTGCACAACGAATTTTGAAGGATGGTATGCGAATGTGGTTGTGTGTCCAAGGTTTGCACTGGTCTGCTGCATTCTGGTGAGAACATGCGTTTACTGGAAGGTGGCATGGCGATTGCCCTTCCACGGGGAGGGTAGCGGCCCACTCCGGGGCCGGTCCGGCGCACTCGCACGGTTGCAGGGCCATGGCGGCACGACGTATTCTGGTCATCGAAGACGAGCCGGGTGCGCGCGAGGCGCTGGAGAGCCTGCTCTCGGAAGAGGGCTACACGGTGACCAGCGCCGAGAGCGGCGAGTCGGGGCTCAGGCGGCTGACCGAGTTCGACCCCGACACCGTGGTGTGCGACTTCTACCTCCCCGACACCGACGGGCTGCAGGTGCTGCGGCGGGTGCGCTCGGAGAAGGAGGTCACCTTCATCGTGATCACCGCCGGCTGCGGCGGCGACGGGGTGGAGCGCACGCTGCAGCGCGAGGCCGACTTCTTCTTCCAGAAGCCCGTGGACCTGAAGCGGCTGCGCAACGTGCTGCAGCGCGACGGCCGCCCGCGCGCCCTGGCCCACCCCGCCTGACCCGCGCGGGGGCGCGGCGCGCTTTACCCCTGACCCCCCGGACCCCACCCATGGCGTACGACGACGACCTGCCCGCCCTGGTGATCGAGACGCGTGGCGGCAGCGACGTGGGCACCTTCCTGCTCGGCGCGCTGGTGGGCGCGGCCGCGGCGCTCCTGCTGGCCCCCCGCAGCGGCTCCGAGACGCAGGCCGAGATCGCGGGTGCCGCGCGGCGCCTGGCAGGCGACGTGCAGGGGCGGGTGAGCGGCGCGCGCGAGCGGGTAGGCGAGCGGGTGGGCGGCACCCTGGAGAGCGTGCGCGGCGGGGTGGAGTCGCGCGTGGCCCAGGCCCGCGCCGCGCTCGACGCCGGCCGTGGCGCCGCCCGCGACGCCCGCGAGGAGCTGCAGCGCCGCGTGGACGACGCCAAGCGCAGCTACCGCGCCGGCCTGGGCATCGTGCGCGGCGACGGCGGCGCGGCCGAGGACGGCGACGGGGCGGGGAAGGCGGGAGACGTGGTGGTGACCGAAGTGGTGGTCGAGGAGACCACGGACGAGCTGGCGTAGCGGGCCGCCGGTGGACGAGGCCGCCGCACCCGTCCCCCGGCGCTGGATTCGCCGGGTGAACGTACCGAGGGCCGCCGCGGCGGCCCTCGCGCGCGTGCTGCGCGCCGGCGGCGAGTTCGTCACCCGCCTGTACCTGAAGGCCGGCGAGGACAACATCTTCTTCCTGGCCGGCGGGATCGCCTTCGACATCCTCTTCGGCGCCATCCCCTTCCTCCTGATGCTGGTGGGGATCTTCGGGATCGTCCTCGCGCACGTGGTGGACGACCCGAGCAAGGCCGTGATCGACTACGTGGTCCACATCCTCCCCCCCACTCAGGCGGTGGTCGACCGCACCGACCAGATCGTCGACACGGTGGTCGGGGGGCGCACCAGCTTCGGGGTGCTGGGCCTCGTGCTCTTCCTCTGGACCTCCACGCGGCTCATCGCCACCCTGCGCACCTCGCTCAAGGAGATCTTCGACCTCCCCGAGGACCGGGGGATCGTGGAGGGGAAGGTGTTCGACATCCAGATGGTGCTGGTGGCGGGCACCCTCTTCCTGGCCAACACCGGCATCACCATCGTGCTCACCACCGCGCAGGAGTTCGGGATCCGCCTGGTGGGGCGGCGCTGGCTCGACGTGGAGACGGTGCAGTTCGTGTGGGGGCAGCTGCTGGCGTTCGTCTTCATCTTCCTGATGTTCGTGCTCATCTACCGCTACCTGCCGCGCCGCCGCACCCCCTGGCGGATGACGCTGGTGGCGGCGGTGTTCACCTCGCTCGCGTGGGAGCTGATCAAGGGGCTCTTCGCGATGTACGTGCTGCACGCCACCAGCTGGCAGAAGGTGTACGGCACCTTCGTGACGCCGGTGATCATCGTGCTGTGGATCTACTACTCGGCGGTGGTGTTCATACTGGGCGGCGAGGTGGCCCACGTGTACGAGCTGCTGCGGGTGAAACGGGTGCAGCGGGAGCTGTTGGAATGAAGTGCTGAGTGCTGAGTGCTGATTGCCAAGTGCTGAACGGAGCGGGAGAGCGTAGATGAACGGGAGTGCGGGAGTGCGGAAGTGCGGGAGTGCGCTGGGGGCGGTGCTCGCCCTGGCGGCGGCGTGCGCGCTGCCGGCGCGGGCGGCGGCGCAGCTTCCGCTGCAGCCGCTGGCGCTGGAGCACGGCGCGGCGGGGGAGGGGGCCGAGCGCTACCGCGACCCGCCGGTGAACGTGGAGGGGAAGTACGTGGTGATCTCGCTCGCCGAGCACCGGCTCTACCTGATGGAGGAGTCGCGCGTGCTCTGGTCGTCGGTCGTGGGCACGGGCACCGGCACGCGGCTCGAGGGGGCCGGGCAGCGCTGGGAGTTCTCCACCCCGCGCGGCATGTTCCGCGTGCAGCGCAAGGAGAAGAACCCGCGCTGGTACGTTCCCGACTGGCAGTACATCGAGCGCAAGCAGCCCATCCCCGACCCCGAGGACCCCGTCCGCTGGGAGCGGGGGATGCTCGGCACCACCGCGCTCTTCCTGGGCGAGGGGATCGCCGTGCACGGCACCAACCACCCCGAGCTGCTGGGCCAGGACGTCTCGCACGGCTGCATCCGCATGTCGAACGAGGCCGTGCGGTATCTCTATCATCAGATCGACGTGGGGACCCCCGTATTCATCTACTGAAAGTGCTGAGTGCTGAGCGCCAAGTGCGGGGGGTTAATTCGCGCGTCCGATGCAATGTCGGGCGCGCTGCTGTTTGCACTCGGCACTTGGCACTCAGCACTTAGCACTTTTGTTCCGCCCCTTCCCGAATCATCCGCAATGCCGTAATATTCGCGGACCGACCCCCCGGTGAAATCAAACGCAATCCATTTTGACGACGCGACCTGAACCGAAGCCGCGGTCCGGCGACCGCGTTGTGGCAAAGAACCGCAGGGCGCGGCACGAATACCACATCCTGCAGACGTGGGAGGCGGGGCTCGTGCTGCACGGCACCGAGGTCAAGAGCCTGCGCGACGGTAAGGCGACCCTGGCCGACGCCTATGCCGCCATGAAGGGCGGCGAGCTCTGGCTCTTCAACATGCACGTCTCTCCCTACGAGGCCGCGAACCGCTTCAACCACGACCCGCTGCGCCCCCGCAAGCTGCTGATGCACCGCGGCGAGCTGCGCCGGCTGGTGGGCGAGGTGGAGCAGAAGGGCCTCACCCTCGTTCCCCTCGACGTGCACTTCAGCGGCGGGCTGGCCAAGGTCGACCTGGCGCTGGTGCGCGGGAAGAAGCTGCACGACAAGCGCGACACCCTGCGCGAGCGCGCCGTGGCGCGCGACATGGAACGCGGATTCAAGGAGTGATGACCATGCCACGCTCCGCCGCCCTCCTCTGCGCCGCTCTCCTCTCCCTCGCCACCTCCGTCGCCGCCGCCCAATCCTCCCCACCCCCCTGGCGCGTGGAGGGAGCCACCCCCGCGCGGGTGCGCGAGGCGGTGGACCGCGGCTATGCGGCGCTCCCCGTCTCCTCCCTCGCCGGGCTCGGCGCCGAGCTGGCGTACGAGGGCGAGAGCGTGGTGGCGCGCTTCGCGTCGACCCAGGTGCGCTTCACCGCCGGCTCGCCGGTGGTGAGCGTCGGCGGCGAGGCGCGCACGCTGGGGAACCCGGTCTACTCCGACGGCGGCCTGGTCTGGGTGCCCGTGGAGTTCTTCGCGCGGTACCTGGCGGACGCGGCCGGGGGGGCGGTGCAGGTGGAGGTCGCCGACCGCGTGCTGCGCCGCGTGGCCGTGGCCGCCGCGCCGCCGGCCGGGGCGCGCCCCGCGGCGGGCGCGGGGGCGAGCGCAGCGGCCAGCGTGCCGCAGGGGCGCGGCGTGCAGCGGCGGCTGGTGGTGGTGGACGCCGGGCACGGCGGCAGGGACCCCGGCGCGCATGGGCCGTCGGGGACGCGGGAGAAGGACGTGACGCTGCGGGTGGCGCGGATGGTGGCCGACCTGCTGCGCGAGGACCCCACCCTCGACGTGCGCATGACGCGCGACCGCGACACGCTG
>Ga0070685_10000679_pt1 | contig 18486 bp, 18 predicted proteins | sample KBSS13LmetaG_FD_65651 | JGI IMG/M metagenome (GOLD analysis project Ga0070685, IMG submission 65651) | Switchgrass rhizosphere microbial communities from Kellogg Biological Station, Michigan, USA - KBS S1-3L metaG | ecosystem: Host-associated > Plants > Roots > Rhizosphere ...
ACGGACGCCTTCGACGTGCGCGAGCGCGACGCGGGGGCGGCGGCCACCTCGCTCCCGTCGACCGACCCGGCGCTGGTGTGGGTGCGCCTGCGCATCGACGCGAACGGCAGGGTGACGGAGGCCAGCGTGGAGCGCGGCATCCGCCGCGGCGTGGGGGAGCAGCGGCTGCTCAACTACGTGCGGATGATGGCGTTCTATCCCGCCCTCGAAGACGGCTACCCCGTCCCCAGCGAGATCACCCTCCCCCTGCGCATTCCCGCGACGCTGTAAACGGCACCTCACGCAGAGCCGCGGAGCCGCAGAGAACATCTTTTCTCTGCGGCTCCGCGGCCCTGCCTGAGATGATCTGTTTCAGTTTCGAAGAATCTCTTCGAAGAGCGCGATCGCGCGTGGGTCGCCGCTCTGGCCGAGCCAGAACATCGCGGTCTTGCGGATCTCGGGGTCGCGGTGGGTGCGGGCGATGCGCACCAGCTCCGGCACCGCCTCCTCGCGCGGGCGCTGGGAAAGCGCGAAGACGGCGTGCTTGCGCACCTCCCGGTCTTCGTCGCCGTCGCTGACGAAGCTCGAGAGCTCGCGGGTGATGCGGTCGCCCGCCTGCTGGCTCAGCCAGAACACGGCCGAGCGCCGCGTCTGCTGCGGGAGCGCCGTGTTGCGCGTCAGGCGCAGCAGCGCCGGCCACGTCGTCACGCTGTCCGCCAGCGTGGCGGGGACGATGGCCTCTTCGCCCACGCGGCCCTCGGCGCGCTCGGCCAGGGCGAGGAGGTAGTCCGACGCCTCGCGCGCGCTCACCATCCCCAGGTCCGTCACCCGCCGGCCCTCGGTGCGCCAGCCGCGCGCCACCTTCATCCGCACTTTCTCCACCCGCCCGCCGCGCCGCTCCAGCGCCACCCACACCGGCCCCTCGATGCACTCCCAGCGGTCGCCGTCGCTGTCGACGTTGATCCAGGTGCGGCCGCGCGCGCTGGAGGAGGTGCTGATCCCGTTCTCGCCCCCGCACACGCCGGGGCGCGAGGCGAAGCGCATCCACACCTCGCCCTCGGGCGCGGCGGCGATCCGCGCGGCGAGCCCGCCCTGCCCCGCCTGCGCGTCGGCGCACCCGGCGGCGGTGGTCCCGGCCAGCACGCCCAGCAGGGCGGCGGCCCGCATCAGCTGTCTGCTCATGAGTCGATCACCTCGCGGAGGACGCGGATGGCGCGCGGGTCGCGCGACTGTCCCAGCCAGAAGAGGGCCTTCTCGCGCATGCGGCGGTCGGGGTCGCGGCGGGCGATCTCGATGATCTTGTCCATCGCCGCCGGCTCCCGCATCCGCTGCGACATCACGAAGATCAGGTGCTCGCGCAGCTCCGGCTCGCGCACGCGGTCGTAGAGCCCGACGATCTCCGCCAGCGGCACGCCGGCCTGGCTCGCCCAGAAGAGCGCCTGCTTGCGCACCTCCACCGGCTGCCCCGCGTCCTGCGCCACGCCCAGGATCCAGCGGTCGTTCCCCTGCCCACGCATCTGGGAGAGCGAGAAGAGCACCTTCTTCTTCAGCTCGTCGTCGCGCAGCCGGGCGAACATCGCGCGCAGGTACGCGGCGTTCTCGGGCGTGGAGCGCTGCCCGATCCAGAAGATCGCCTTCTCGCGCACGTTGGCCGGGGCGCTCTCGCGCTCGGCGTAGGCACGCAGGAGCTGCGCGGCGCGCGGGCTGCGGTGCTGGGAGAGCGCGAAAACCGCCTTCTCCTGGATCTCGGCGTCGGGGGTGGTGCGCAGGATCTGCTCGATGGCGTCCAGCGCGCGCTCGGTGCCCGTCTGCGAGAGCCAGAAGACGGCCTGCCCGCGCACCTCGCTGCTGGGGTCGGTGCGGGCCACGTTCAGCAGGATGTCTTCCGCCTCGCCTCCCGCCTTCTGCGAGACCAGGAACACCGCCTTGGCGCGCAGCGCCTCGGAGCAGGCGTCGCGGCGCGCGAGGACGGAGCGGAGCAGGGGGAGGGCCTGGTCGGAGTCCACCTGCAGCAGCGCGTTGAGCGCGGCCATGCGCTCGTCGTCGTCGCCGCCGCGGCGGCCGCACTGGGCGGCCTGGCGCGCGTCCACGGCCACGGTCTCGGCCGCGCGGGAGTCGCCCTGCCGCGCCAGCTCGCCCTGGATGCGCGCCGCCAGCTGGTCGGCGTCGCGGCGCGTGGCCGCGCCAGGGTAGCGGGTGCGCTGCGTGTCGAGCCCGCCCAGCGCCATCCGCAGCTGGTCCGTGCGGCCGGTGCGGTAGCGGGCGAAGGCCTCCCAGTAGAGCGCGTCGGCGGCGTAGCGCGAGCGCGGGTAGCTCTGCCGGATCTGCTGGAAGCGGCGCGCCGCGGTGGTCCACTCCTCCTGGTTCAGCGCGTCGCGGCCCTGGCGGTAGAGCGCGTCGGCGGGATCCTGCGGGAAGGCCGCGGGGGGCGGCACGTCGGCCAGGCGCCGGGTGTCGTGGCGAAGCGACCGGTTCGCGCGGGCCAGGCCGTCGCGGTCGGCGGCGAGCCGCTCGAGGTCGCGCGCGAGCCGCGCCTGCGAGGTGCCCTGCGCGGCGAGCGGGGCGGCCAGCAGCGCCAGCGCCGCGGCGAGGACGGGGATGGAGCGGGGCATCTAGGACTCTCCCAGGGTGATGGGCGAACCGGCGGGCGCCAGCGTCTGCATGCGGGGGAGCAGCTGCTTCTCCTCCACGGCGCGGCGGGCCATGTCCACCTCGGTGGTGTTGGCGTCGGTGTCGGTGCGGCGGGGCAGTGCGGCAATCTGCGCCAGCACCAGCTCCAGGTCTTCCAGCAGCGTCCGCAGCCGGGGGTCGTCGGCGGCGGGCGAGTCCAGCAGCAGGCGGGTGGTGGAGAGCATCTGCCCGGCCCACTCCACCGCCGAGGCGTCCACCCGCCCGCCCGCCGCGTCGGCGCGGAAGGAGGCGAGGAGCGTCTCGGTGCGGGAGAGGTGCTGGGCCACGGCCACGCGGTAGGCGTCGCCGTTCATGGAGGTCCCCGGCGCCGGGGCCTCCACGTGGGTGGTGGGGAGCCGCTCGGGCGTCTTCGTCATCCGCCCGATCCCGATCCCTACCGCGAGCACGGCGGCCGCGGCGGCGCCGGCCTGGATCCAGGGGAAGAGGATGCGCTTGCGTGCGCGGCGGGCGGCCAGCTCGTCGCCCGCGAAGTCGACCGTCACCTCGGGCGCGCCGATGCGCTCGGCGATCCCGCGCCAGACGTGCGCCCCGGGCATGCTCTCGCCGAGGCCGGCGGCGCGCACCTTCACCGCGCGCAGCTGCTCCAGCGTGGTGCGGCACGCCGGGCAGCCGCGCAGGTGCTCCTCCAGCGCCAGGCGGTCGCCGGCCGACAGCTCGTCGTCCAGGTACTCGCTCAGGCGGCCGGTCCACTCGTCGTCGTGCAGCAGGGTCACGGTCTCGTTCATGTCAGGTGCTCCCTCAGGATCATGCGTGCGCGGTGCAGCTGGCTCTTGCTCGTCCCCACGCTCAGTCCGAGCATCTCGGCGATCTCCTCGTGGCGGTACCCCTCCACGTCGAAGAGCACGAAGATCTGCCGTGCCCCGTCGGGCAGCCGCTGCAGCGCCGTCTCGAAGTCCATCGCCAGCTCCGGCGTGGCGGGGCGCGCCGGCGTCCACTCCAGCGCGTCGTCCCCCGCGTCGCGGCTGCGGCGGCGCGCCGACGCGCCGCGCTTGGCCAGGATCAGGTTCACCGCCAGCCGGTGCAGCCAGGTGCCGAACGCGCTCTCGCCGCGGAAGGTGCGCAGCTTCTCCCAGGCGCGGACGAACACGTCCTGGGTGAGCTCGTCGGCCTCGTCGTCGCCGGCCATGCGGCGGGCCAGGGAGTGGATGCGGCCGGCGTGGTCCCGGTACAGCCGGGCAAACGCGTGGGCGTCGCCCGCGGCCGCCAGCGCCGCGTCACCGCCCGTCACCGCGAGGGTTTGTCCGAACAGAGGGTTCGCTCCAGGGTCTTGCGGTGGCGCCGTCACGTGGCCTGGCAGAGGCATGAGACAGGGGGATAGGCCCGGAGGTTGGAATCTACGTCGAACGACGCTCGATGCGGGAAGAAAGCTCCCAAAGAGGGTCATCGCAGATCTGGTTGCAGCGTCGTGCACGACTCGCCTGTCGACGGAATCGAACGATCCGACGAATGTCATCCTGAGCGCCGCCGCGTCTCCGATCCTGACTCGCGCCAGCGCCCGGCGGCGGCCGAAGGATCTTGAGTCGGCGCTCGGACTCAGGCGGCCGAACCACGTCCACACCAGAGCCTTGCCGTGCGAATGGCGGAGGGTGGTGCTGCCGCGGCTACAGATCCTTCGGTCGCCGCCAGGCCGTGGGGTAGACGAGGATTCCGTTCGGCGGCGACACTCAGGATGACATTTCGGGGGATGTGGCCAGAAATCCGAGAGTGTCGGGCGCATTGGATCGAAATTTGTCCAATCGACTGGATTCGCACCCTTTTCTTTTGAGGACGCGCTCCGTATCCTTCGACCCCAACGCCGTTTCCATCGCTCCGCACGCGCCGTCCCCGCACCCGTCATCCGGATGCCTCAGCCCCGCACCCGCACCCGCACCCGCCCGCGCACCGCGCCGCGCCTGACCGCGCGGGTGCTCGCGCTCGCCTGCGCGGCGGCGCTGGCGGGGTGCGTGCCGCACGTGGGCTCGGGCCCCGGGCCCGCGGGGGAGCCGGAGGCGCGCTCGCTCTTCGGCCAGCCGCTCTATCCGCCCGAGCTGCCGCTGGAGTCGCGCCAGCGGCTCGAGGCGCAGCTCGACACCGCGCGCCTGGCCTACGAGAAAGCCCCCGACGACGCGGACGCCGTCCTCTGGTACGGGCGGCGTGCGGCGGCGCTGGGGCACTACCGCGAGGCGATCTCGCTCTTCACCGAGGGGATCCGCAAGCACCCGCGCGACGCGCGCTTCTACCGCTTCCGCGGGCACCGGTGGATCACGGTGCGGCGCTTCGACCGCGCCGTGGGCGACCTGGAGCGCGCGGTGCGGCTGACGCGCGGCCAGCCCGACCAGGAGGAGCCGGACGCCGCGCCGACCGCCGCGGGCGCGCGCTCCACCCTGCAGGGCAACATCTGGTACCACCTGGGGCTCGCGTACTACATGCGCGGCGAGTTCTCGCGTGCGGCCGGGGCCTTCCAGGGCGCGCTCTCGCTGGCGCGCAACGACGACTCGCGCGTGGCCGCCGCCGACTGGCTGTACATGTCGATGCGCCGCGCGGGCCGCCCCGCCGCCGAGGCGGCGGCGGTGCTGCGACCCTTCGGCCCCGAGGTGCGGGTGCTGGAGAATGGGTCCTACCTGCGCCGCATCCGCCTCTACCGCGGCGAGCTCCCGCCCGACTCGCTGCTGGACGGCACCGGCCGCAGCAACGTGGAAATCGCGACGCAGGCGTACGGCGTGGGCAACTGGTACTTCTACAACGGCCGCCAGAGCGACGCGGAGGCGATCTTCTGGCGCATCACCTCGGCCGAGAACTGGGCGCCCTTCGGCTACATCGCCGCCGAGGCGGACCTGCGGCGGATCGCGCGGATGCAGCAGCGCCGTCCGCAGTAGCCGCGCTGATCCTCGAAACCAGCAACGGCATCTCACACAGAGACGCGGAGACGCAGAGGAGAGGCGCCGTTCCCTCTCCGCGTCTCCGCGTCTCTGTGTGAGAAAAGCAGTTTTCAGGATGACCGAGCCGCGCACCCTCTACACCATCGGGCACTCGACCCGCACGATCGAGCAGTTCGTCGCGTTGCTGCGGGAGCACGGGATCGAGCTGCTGGTGGACGTGCGGCGCTTTCCCGGGTCGCGGCGGCATCCGCACTTCGGCAGCGCGGCGCTGGCGGCGTCGCTCGCGGAGGCAGGGATCGCGTACGCGCACGCGGAGGCGCTCGGCGGCCGGCGCGACTCCGAGGCGTCGTCGTCATCGCCCAACACCGCCTGGCGCCACGCCGCCTTCCGCGCGTACGCCGACTACATGGCCACGCCGCCCTTCCGCGCCGCCCTCGACCGGCTGATCGCCGAGGCCGCCGAGCGCATCACCGTGATCATGTGCGCCGAGGCGGTCCCCTGGCGCTGCCATCGCCGCCTGATCACCGACGCGCTGCTGGCCCGCGGCGTCCCCGTCGCCGACATCGTCGGGCCTGGCGCCGCCACCCCCGCGCGCCTCTCCGAGCACGCCCTCGTCCGCGCAGACGGCGCCGTCATCTACCCCGCCACGCCGGGGGTGCAGGAAGAGCTCTTCGCGTAGGCCGCACGCGACATCCTCCTATCCCCATCCCCGACGATGCCGTCTCCTTCGCCCACGCCGCACCCGCACCGCTGGCGCATCCTGGCGCTGCTCTCGGCCGCGGAGCTGCTGGGGATGTCGCTCTGGTTCACGGCGAGCGCGCTGGCGCCGCAGCTTCGCGAGCTGTGGCATCTCGACGCGCAGCAGGCCGCGTGGCTCACGACCATGGTGCAGCTCGGCTTCGTCGCCGGCACCGCCGTCGCCGCGCTCCTCAACCTCGCGGACGTGGTGCCGGCGCGGCCCTACTTCGCGGTGTCCGCGCTCTGCGCCGCGGCGGCGAACGCGCTGCTGCTGGCGGCGCCGGGGTACGCGCCCGCGCTGGCGCTGCGGTTCGCGACGGGCTTCTTCCTCGCCGGGGTCTATCCACCCGCGATGAAGATGATCGCGACCTGGTTCCAGGCCGGGCGCGGGCTCGCCATCGGCACCGTGGTCGGCGCGCTGACGCTGGGAAAGGCGACGCCGTACCTCATCCACGCGCTCGAAGGGGCGAGGCTACGCCCCGTGGTGCTCGCCGCCTCCGCCGGCGCGGTGATCGCGGCGCTGCTGGTGGGATGGGGATACCGCGACGGGCCCTACCCGTTCGCGCGGCGGCCGTTCTCGTGGCGGCTGGTCGGCGCCGTCGTGCGGCACGGGCCCACGCGGCTGGCGATCGGCGGATACCTGGGGCACATGTGGGAGTTGTACGCGATGTGGACCTGGGTCGCCGTCTTCTTCTTCGACGTCTTCTCCCTGCGCGGCGGCACGGCGGAGGCGGCGTCGCGCGGGTCCGGCCTCGTCGGCTTCGCGGTGATCGGGATGGGCGCGGCGGGATGTGTCCTCGCGGGGCGGTGGGCGGACCGCCTGGGCCGTGCGCGCGTGGCAATGGCCGCGATGGCGGTGAGCGGCGGATGCGCCCTGCTGATCGGCTGGCTGGAGGCGGCGCCGCTGGCGATCGTCGTCGCGGTCGCGCTCGTCTGGGGATTCGCGGTGGTGGCGGACTCGGCGCAGTTCAGCGCGATCGTCACCGAGGTCGCCCCGGCGCACGCCGTCGGCACCGCGCTGACGCTGCAGACCTCCCTCGGCTTCCTGCTGACGACGGTGACGATCTCCGCCGTCCCGCACCTGCGCGACCGCTTCGGCTGGCCGCTCGCCTTCGGGATGCTCGCGCTCGGCCCCGCCGTCGGGATCCTGATGATGCGGCGGCTACGGCTGACCAACTGATAAAAACGTCTCACCCAGAGGACCAGAGGAAAAGCGCGCAGTCCTCTGGTCCTCTGGTGAGGAACCGATGGTTATACCAGATCCGGAAGAAGAATTGGTGCACCTCGCCGCCTCACGTGCTGACGCGGTTATAGATCCTTCGGCCTGCAAGTTGTTTCGCAATCAATGATTGCAGCGTGGCTGGCCTCAGGATGACATGTACAGGCGTTGCGCGGGATACAGAAGCGCAACAGCCGGATCTGGTGTCAGCGCCGGACGTGTGCGCGGCTGCCGCCGGCGTGCACGTGCCGGAGCAGCGCCGCCCCGATCCCCGGCAGCGGAAGGATCTCGCCCGCGGCCCCCAGCGCCGCGGCGGCGCCGGGCATCCCGTAGACCACGCTGGTGGCCTCGTCCTGCGCCAGGGTGGCCGCACCGGCCCGGCGCAGCGCCAAGAGCCCCTGCGCGCCGTCGCTCCCCATTCCGGTGAGGAGGACGCCCACCGCGCACCCCCCCGCCGCGGCGGCCGCGGAATGGAAGAGCGCGTCCACGCTCGGCCGGCAGCCGCCCAGGTGCGGCCCCGCCTCTACCTCCACCCGCCACCGCCCCGCCCGCCCCCGCACCCGCGCGTGCCCCGACCCCGGCGCGATCAGCACCCGCCCGGGGACCACCTCGTCGCCGTCGGCGGCCTCGCGCACCTCCAGCCGGCAGCGCACGTCCAGGCTGCGCGCGAAGGCGGCGGTGAAGCCCGCGGGCATGTGCTGCGCCACCACCATCCCCGGCGCGTCGGCCGGGAGGCCGGCCAGCAGGGTGTGCAGCGCCTCGGTGCCGCCCATCGAGGCGCCCACCACCACCAGCCGCGGCGCGCGCGCCGCCCGCGGCGCCGGCGGCGGCGGGAGCACGGTCCGCGGCGCGGCGCCCACGGGGCGCGGCCGGGCCCGCGCGGCCTCGCGCACGGCACGCACCAGGTGCACCGCCACGCCCGCGAACCCCTCGTGCGCGTCCGGCTTGGCCAGGACCTCCACCGCGCCCAGCCGCAGCGCCTCCAGGGCGCTCTCGGTGCCGCGCTGGGTGAGGCCCGAGAACACCACCACGGGGAGCGGGTCGGCGTCCATCACCGCGCGCAGGAAGGCCAGGCCGTTCATGCGCGGCATCTCCAGGTCCAGCAGCACCACGTCGGGGCGGCGCGCGCGCATCTTGTCCAGCGCCACCAGCGGGTCGGGCGCGGCGCGCACCTCCACCCCCGGCTGACGGGAGAGCAGCGCGGTCACGAGCTGGCGCAGCACGGCCGAGTCGTCCACCACCAGCACGTCGATCCCCCCCGCCGCGGCGCTCACCAGTGCGCCCCGGAGGCGAGCAGCGCCTCGGCCTCGTCCGCCGGCACCGGGCGGGAGAAGAAGTAGCCCTGCCCGTAGTCGCACTCCATGGCGCGCACCTGCGCCAGCTGGCCGGCGGTCTCCACCCCCTCGGGCACCACGTGCAGCCCCAGCCCGTGCGCCAGCCCCACCACCGCGCGCACGATGTCGCCGCAGGCGCCCACCGTGTCCAGCCCGGCCACGAAGGAGCGGTCGATCTTGAGCACGTCCACCGGGAAGCGGTGGAGGTACGAGAGGCTGGAGTAGCCCACCCCGAAGTCGTCGATGCAGAGCCGCACTCCCAGCGCCTTCAGGCGGCAGAGCGTCTCCACCGCCGCCTCGCCGCTCTCCATGATGGCGCTCTCGGTGATCTCCAGGTGCAGGCGGTTGGCCGCCAGCCCCGCGCCCACCAGCGCGTCTTCCACGTCGGCCACCACGCCGGGGTGCCGGAGCTGGCGGGCGGAGAGGTTCACGGTGACCGCCACGCCGGCGGCGTGCGGGTGGCGCTCTCCCCATCCGCGCACCCGGCGGCAGGCCTCGGCCAGCGCCCAGCGGCCCACCGGCACCACCGCCCCCGACGCCTCGGCGGCGCCCAGGAACTCGGCGGGCGGCAGCAGGCCGCGCTGCGGGTGGCGCCAGCGCAGCAGCGCCTCGAAAGCGGTGATCCGCCCGCTCTCCATGCACACGATCGGCTGGTAGTGCAGCGCGAACTCCTCGCGCTCCAGCGCCCGCCGCAGCGACCCCTCCAGGCGGAGCCGCTCCACGGCGCGGCGGTGCATCGCGGGCTCGAAGACGCTGCAGAGCCCCGGCCCCCGCCGCGCCGCCTCGGCCATGGCGGCGGTGGCGTCGCGCAGCAGGTCCTGCGCGTGCAGGTATCCCGCGTCGCCCACCCACACCCCCACGCCCACGCTGGCGGTCGCGAACACCTCGTGCCCGCCCAGGACGATGGGGAACCCCAGGCGCCGCTGGATGCGGGTCGCGGCGCCCAGCGCCCCCGCGGCCGAGTCCGCGCCGTCCAGGAGCACGGCGAAGCGGCCCCCGCCCAGCGCCGCCATCGGGTCGCCGGGGCGCAGGCACGCGGCGATGCGCTGCTCCGCCGCCCCCAGCAGCGCCTCGCACCAGAGCGGCCCCAGCGCCTCGCCCACCGCGTCGAGCTGGTCCACCCGCAGGCAGAGCACCGCGAAGGGTGGCGCCCCCACCCGGCAGCGGCGGAGCCGGTCGGCCGCGTGCGCCAGGAAGGCCGCGGATGCGGGGAGTGCGGCGGCGGCCGGCTCGGCCCGGCGCATCGGTCTCGGCACCATGATCTCTCCTGCGGGTCTCATCGGGCGGCAGCCGGGGCGGCCGGTCCGTCGGACCGGGTGTAGACGGTGGGGAGGACATGCTTCGCCCGCCCGGTCACGCGGCTCAGGCTCTCGGCGTGCCCCAGGAACAGGTGCCCGCCCGGCTCCAGCCGGTCGAGCAGCCGGTCCACCGCGGCGGCGCGCGAGGCCGCGTCGAAGTAGATCAGCACGTTGCGGCAGAACACCAGGTCGAAGCGCCCCGCCAGGTCGTACTCCGCGTCGTTCAGGTTCAGCGGCTGGAAGCGCACCAGCCGGCGGATGGCCGGGCCTGCGGCCAGCGTGCCCTCCTGCGAGCGCCGCCCGCGCAGCATGTAGCGGCGGAGGTACGGCTCGGGGATCTCGTCCCTCTTCGCGATCGGCCAGATCCCCGTGCGGGCGCGCTCCAGCACCCCGGTGGAGAGGTCCGTCGCCACCACCTCCAGCTCCCACCCCTCGGCCGCGGGGAAGTGCTCCAGCAGCGCCATGGCCAGCGAATACGGCTCCTCGCCGCTGGAGCACCCGGCGCTCCACGCCCGCACCCGCCGCGGGCGGCCGCGGGCGGCGGCCTCGGCGCGCCAGCGGGGGAAGAGCTCGCCGGAGAGGAACGCCCAGTGCTGCGGCTCGCGGAAGAAGTGCGTCTCGTGCGTGCACACCGCCTCCAGCATGCGGCGCCGCTCCGCCGGGTCGCCGCCGTCGGCCACCAGGCGCCAGTACGCCCCGAAGGAGCGCAGCCCGAGCGCGCGCAGCCGGCGGGAGAGCCGCCCCACCAGCAGCGCCTGCTTGCACTCGGCCAGGTGGATCCCCGCCTCGCGGTAGATGAGCGCCTGGAAGCGCGCGAACTCGTGCGGCCCCAGCGCCGGCGGCGTACGCGCCGCGCCCTCCGGCGGGAGGTCGAAGGCGGCGGCGCTCACCGCCCCGCCTCCGCGCCGGGCACGCCGCCCCGGTCGGCCGGCCGCTGCGCCCCGGCGGCGCAGTCGCCGGCCGCGACGGCCAGCGCCAGCAGGGCCGCCGCCATCGTGAGCCGCTCCAGGCGGCCCGCCGGGAGCGCCTTCCAGCGCAGGCGCCGCGCGCCCGCCGCGCCCCGGCTCACGCCGCCACCTCCGCGGGCGAGGCGGACGCTTCCGGCGCGAGGGGCGCGTCGTCGGACGCGCGCTGCCCATCCCCGTCCCCATCCCCGTCCTCCTCCGCATACGCCACGGCGGCGGCCGCCGCGGCGTCTTCGGTGGAGAGGAGGAGGTCCAGGTCCAGGAGCAGGGCGAAGCGCCCGTCCAGCCGGGCCATCCCCCGCAGGAACTCCACCCGGGCGCGGGGGCCGAAGGGCGGCGGCGGCTCGATGTCGCCCGCGCGCAGGTCCACCACCTGGCTCACCGCCTCGGCGATCACCCCCATCACCGTGCGCTCGCCCTCCAGCGCCACGTCCACGATCACGATGCAGGTGCGGCCGGTGACCGGGGTCTCGGGGAGGCCCAGCTTCACCGCCAGGTCCACCACCGGCACCACCCGCCCGCGCAGGTTCAGCACCCCGCGGATGGAGGGCGGCGCGGTGGGGACGCGGGTGACCTCTTCGTAGCGCAGGATCTCGCGTGCCTGGAGGATCTCCACCGCGTACTCCTCGCCCGCCAGGCGGAAGGTGAGGTACTGCCCCACCTCGCCCGCCTCGGTTGCCGTGCTCATGCGGTCCTCCACGGCTAGAAGCGGGTGAAGTCGTGGCCGGCCGGGACGGCCGCCGCGTGCGCCGCGCGGCCGTTGCCGCGCTGCGGCTCCGGCGCGGGGCGCGGGCGCGCGCGCACGGGCTCGCCCACTCCGTCCACGTGGAAGAACGCCGTGAGCTGCTGCAGCGCGCTGGCCTGCGACGAGAGCTCCTCGGCGGTGCTGGCCAGCTCCTCGGCCGAGGAGGCGCTGCGCTGCGTCACCTGGTCCATCTGCGCCACGGCGCGGTTGATCTGGGTGACGCCCGCGGCCTGCTCGGCGCTGGCGGCGGCCACCTCCTGCACCAGCTCGGCGGTGCCGCGGATAGCCGGCACCAGCTCGGCCAGCAGGCGCCCGGAGCGCTCCGCCACGGCCACGCTGGAGCCCGCCAGCCCGCCGATCTCCTTGGCGGCCGTCTGGCTGCGCTCGGCCAGCTTGCGCACCTCGGTGGCCACCACGGCGAAGCCCTTGCCGTGCTCGCCCGCCCGCGCCGCCTCGATGGCCGCGTTCAGCGCCAGCAGGTTGGTCTGGTAGGCGATCTCCTCCACGATGTCGATCTTCTCGGCGATGGTCCGCATGGCGGCCACCGTCTCCTGCACCGTGCGGCCGCTCTCGTCGGCGTCGCGGGCGCCCTGCACCGCCATCTGCTCCATGCGGCGCGAGTTGTCGGCGTTCTGGCCGATGGTGGCGCCCATCTCCTCCAGGCTGGCCGAGGTCTCCTCGACCGAGGCGGCCTGCTCGCTGGTGCCCTGCGAGAGCGAGCTGGCGGTGGCCGACACCTGCTCCGACGCGGACGAGAGGGCACCGGCCCCCGCGCGCACCTCGGCGATGGTGTGTGACAGGCGGTGCACCATCTCGGCGAAGGCGGCGCCGAGCACGTCGCGCTCGCCGCGCGGCGCCACCCGCACGGTGAGGTCGCCCCCGGCGATCTGCTCGGCCGCGGCGGCGATCAGCCGCTGCGAGCGCACCATCTCGGCGAAGGCGTTGCCCAGCGTGTCGGCCGCGGAGCGCGGCGCCACCTGCACCGACACGTCGCCCGCGGCGATGCGCTCGGCCGCCTCGGCCATCGCGCGCTGCGAGCCGGCCATCTCCCGCATGGCACCCAGCAGCCGCCCCGTCTCGTCGCGCGTGGCGCCCTCGATCTCCACCGCGGTGTCGCCCTGGGCGATGCGCTCCACCACGTGCACGGCGTGGCCGAGCGGGCGGGTGATGCTGCGGATGATGACCGCCGAGGCGGCCAGCGTGGCCGCCACCAGCAGCAGGGTGAGACCCAGCCCCAGGTTGCGCGCATCCTCGTAGCTGGTCACCGCGCGCGCGGTGAGCGAGTCGGCGGTGGCGTCGGCGTGCTTCTGCACGCGCGCCACGATGGCGTCGAAGCGGGCGGTGGGCTCGCGGTCGATGCCGCGCACCAGGCTGTCGACCACCTGGGCCGAGGCCGCGCTGCCGTCGAAGCGCTCCAGCGCCGCGTGGTAGCGCCGCCCCAGCTCGGCGTGGCTGGCGGCCAGCTCGGTGACGTCGGCGCTCTCCAGCCCCTGCCGGGCGAGGAGCGCGCGCAGCGAGTCCAGCCCGGCCTGCACCCGCTTCTCCTGCGTGTCGAACCCTTCCGTGTACTTGGCCCGCTCGGCCGGGTCGGCGCCGCGCAGCAGGATGTTCTTCCACTCCTGCACCTGCACCTTGAAGTGCACCTGGGCGCTGCGCGCGCCGTCCACCGACTCGCGCAGCAGCCGGGCCGAGGCCAGGCTCCCGCGGTGCTGCTCCATCCCGTCCTTCAGCGAGCGCACGCTGAGGGTGGCGTATACCCCCACCAGCAGCGCGACCAGCCCCACCAGCCCGAACAGCCGGGCCCCGATCTTCAGGTTTGCGAGCATCTGTGCCCTCCCAGGGGCGTCGTGGTTGGGGCGGGGGTGGCCGGGTGCGGACGCACCCGGCCGCGGCGGGGCGCGCAACGCGCCTCGCCCGGCCCTCGCCCGGGTCGTGTCTGCCTGCGAAAGGTCCTGCTAGCGCGGCGGCTGGAACTGGAGCTGGAGCTGCACGCGCAGCCGGCCCTCGTCGAGCCGGGTGCCACTCGCCCCGCCGGTCCGCGCGTCGGCGGTCTCGGTGGAGAGGAAGGTGTAGTCCGCCTGGAGCTTCAGGTCGTGCCCGTGCACGTACCAGGTGGCGAACGGCGTGACCTCGCGCACCCGGTCCATCCCCCGCGCCGCGTCGGGGTCGAGCCCGCCCACCCGCAGCCCCGCCTCCAGCCGCGCGGGGATGGCGAAGGCCCCGGCCTGCGCGTACCACCCGCGGGCCTCGCGCCGGGCCAGGCCGGCCTGCCGCGGGTCCACGGTACGGCGGAAGCGCTCCGCGCTCGCCGACACGCCGCGCCAGCGCAGGGCCGCGTCCACTCCGACGCTGGTGACCCGCGCGTCGTCGCCGTGGTCTTCGGTGCATCCCGAGGCCGTGCAGGTGCGCGTGGGCGACTGCACCCCGGAGACGCCGTTGACGTCGTAGAGCCAGCCGCCGTTGAGGTTGGCGTTCAGCCCCAGGGAGACGGCCAGGCGGCGCGGGCGGTCCAGCGCGGGCCCGGTGTAGGGCACGGCACCCAGCGGCGACACCACCACGCGCGCCGCGTACTGGTCGAAGGCGTCCTGCTGGCTGTTGCGGTTGTTCCCCTCGCCGTTGAACACGCCGGCGTACCACTCCAGCCGGCCGCCCGCCGGGAGCCCCCAGAGCATCACCCCGTCGTCGTCGCCCCTGGCGAACTCGTCGGAGGCCAGCGACCGGTCGACCGCCTGCTGCTGGGCCGACGAGGTGAGCTGCTGGCGGCCGAAGGGCACCTTGAACTTGCCGGCGCGGACCTGGGCGTCGGCACCGTGGAGCCGCCAGTTGACGAAGGCGCGCTTGAGCGAGACGGACTGGCCGGCCAGCTCCAGCTGCACGTTGTACTCGAGGCGCGGGTCGTAGGCGAAGCCGTCCAGCACCAGCCGTCCGCGGCGGATGCGCAGCAGGCTGGTAGCCTGCGGCCGGGCGCGCGTGCCCGCCGCGTCGCCGTGGAGCTTGGCGTCGGCCTGGGCGTCGGGGGTGCTGTACTGGTAGAGGGTCTGCACCCGCCCGCTCACCCGCAGCTTGAAGGTGTCGGCGGGGGCGGGGGTGCTCCCGGCGGCGGAGGCCGGCCGCGCGGCGGCGGCGAGCGCGAGGGCCGCGAGCGCCAGCGCGGCGCGGAGCGAGAGCGTCTTCATCGACAGGGCTCGGGTATGGATTCGGCAGACCGGGCCGCGGGAGACGCGGCACGGTCGAGCGCGCGGCGGACGAGCACGGGGACGTCCAGGATCAGCCCCACCCGGCCGCTCCCCAGGATGGTGGAGCCGGAGAAGCCGGAGACGCCGTCGAAGGCGGTCCCCAGCGGCTTCACCACGCTCTGGGTGGCGCCCAGCAGGGTGTCGACCACCAGCCCGGCGGGGCCGCTCTCGTGGCGCACCACCACCATGCTCTCGCGCCGCGGCGGCTCGCCCGGGAGTCCCAGGGCGTCCCGCAGGCGCAGGTAGGGGAGCGGCGCGCCGCGCAGGCTCGCCACCCCCTCGCCCACCCCCTCGTGGCGCACGCGGGGGAGCTCCATGCACTCCACCACCGCCTCCAGGGGGACGATGAAGGTCTCTTCCCCGGCCACGAAGGCGAACCCGTCCACCAGCGCCAGGGTGAGCGGGAGGCGCAGGGTGAAGGCGGTGCCCTCGCCCGGGCGGCTCTCGATGGAGACGGAGCCGCGCAGCGCCTCGACGCTGCGGCGCACCACGTCCAGCCCCACGCCGCGGCCGGAGAGGCCGGTCACCGCCTCGGCGGTGGAGAAGCCGGGCTCCAGCAGCAGGCGGAAGAGCTCGGCGTCGCCCATGCGCTCCGGCTCGGCCGCGAGCTCCAGCGCCCGCGCGCGGGCGGCGATGCGGGCCCGGTCCAGCCCCGCGCCGTCGTCGCTCATGCGCACCACGATGCTGGAGCCCTCGTGGCGGGCGCTCAGCACCACCGTGCCGCAGGCGTCCTTGCCGCGGCGGCGGCGCGTCTCCGGCGCCTCGATGCCGTGGTCCACGGCGTTGCGCACCAGGTGCGTGAGCGGGTCGCGCAGGTGCTCCACCACGCTGGTGTCCACCTCCACCTCCTCGCCCTCCACCACCACCCGGCAGCGCTTGCCGTTGGCGAAGGCCAGGTCGCGCACCGTGCGCAGGTAGGGGCGGAAGACGGGGCCCAGCGGCACCATCCTCAGCCGCATCACGCTCTCCTGCAGCTCCTGGTGCAGCCGGTCCGCGTCGTCGTGGGCCTCGGCCAGCGCGGCGAGCGGCGCGCCGTCGGCCAGGAGCTGCCCCAGCCGGCCGCGGGCGATGGCGATCTCGCCCACCAGGTCCAGCGCGCGGTCCAGGCTGTCGATCCGCACGCGGAGCGTGGGGCGCCGCGCCTCGGCCGCGGGGGAGGGGGCGGGAGAGGCGGCGGCGGCCCGCGCCCTGTCGTCGTCGTCCTCGCCGCAGTCGCCGCCCGCGCAGGCGGCGATGCGCTCCAGCAGCGCACGGTCCGCGGCCGGGAGCTCGTCCACCCCTCCCACGGCGGCGGGGACCAGCTCGCGCAGCGCGTCCACGCCGCGCAGCAGCAGCCCGGCGAGCGGGGGGGTGAGGGCGAGCTCGCCCTCGCGCAGCCGGTCCAGCACGTCCTCCACCCCGTGGGCGAACTCGGCCACTGGGGCCAGCCCCAGGTTGGCGGCGTTCCCCTTCAGCGTGTGCGCCGCGCGGAACACGGTGTTCAGCGTCTCGGCGTCGCCGGGGCGCGCCTCGAGGGAGATGAGCGCGTCTTCCAGCTCCGCCAGGTTCTCCTCCGCCTCGGCCAGGAACACGGGGAGGATGGCGGCCATGTCCAGGTCCAGGTCCATGGCGTCAGATCCTCCGCGCCTGCACGGCGCCGCCCTGGGTGTGGAAGACGAGCCTGCGCCCGCGCCGCCCGCCGGTGTCGCGCTCCAGCACCGGGATCCCCCGCGCCTCCAGGAAGTGGAGCGCGGCCTCCACGTTGCGCTCGCCCAGGTGGTTCCCCGAGGCGCAGAAGGCGGCCAGCACGCAGGCGCCGCCGTACACGCGGGCCGCGAGCCCGGCCTGGCGGGCGCCGGCCTCCAGCACCGCCGCCAGCAGCCGCTCCATGGCCACGTCGCCGAAGCGCGCGGTGGGGCGGGCCTGCCCGGCCGAGTCGGGGAGGAGGAAGTGGTTCATCCCGCCCACCCCGCGCTCCGCGTCGAACAGGCAGACGCCCACGCACGAGCCCAGGATGGTGCTGAGCACGAGGGGCCGCGCCGAGGCCGCGACCTCGCCGGGGTGCAGGTAGGCGGCGTCGGTGGCGGCGGCCGGCGCCTGGGCGTGGGTCTGGGGGGTCACGCGGCGGCCCCCAGCAGCCGCGACGCCCGCAGCGCCGGTGCGGCGCGGTTGGCGAGCAGCGCGAAGAGCTCGAGGTCGAAGGGCTCGAAGGCGAGCTTCTGCGGAAGGAAGCCCCACACCACCACCACCCCCGCCACCCGCCGGCCCATGCGCAGCGGGATGCAGGCGGCCGGCTCGCCGGGGACGCCCGGGTGGGGCGACTCCGCCCGCCAGGGGTCGCCGCTCTCCAGCACCCGCGCCACCACGCCGGCGGGCGCGTGGCGGCGGAAGCGGCAGTCGGCCACGCCGAAGGCGTGCACGGGTACCAGGGTGGCGCCTTCCACCTCGAACACGCAGAACTCCTCGGTGCCGGCCAGGTTGATCATCACCTCCTCCAGCGCGCGCAGCGCCGAGGGCTCGTCGGCCGCCTCGTGCAGCGCCGTGGCGGCCACCCACAGCCGGGTGAGCACCGCGAGGCTCTCGTCCATCTCGGCGTGCTCGGCGGCCAGTCGGCGGTTGGCGGTCTCGGCGGCCTCCAGGCGGCGGCGCAGGCGCACCAGCTCGGCCTGGCAGCGGTCCAGCCGGTCGCGCGCGGAGGGCTCCGGCTCGGCGGCCGACGACGGGGGGGTGGGGTCGCGCTTCATTCGCCCAGGAAGCTCCTGACCTTGGAGAGCAGCTCCAGGCCGTCGATGGGTTTGGTGATGTAGTCGCTGCACCCGCTGAGGAAGCCGGCTTCCACATTGCGGGCCTCGGCGCGGGTGGTGACCATCACGATCGGGGTGGAGCGGGTGGTGCGGTGGCTGCGCAGCCGCTTGCAGGCCTCGAAGCCGTCCATGCGCGGCATCACCACGTCCATCAGGATCAGGTCGGGGAGCTCGGCCAGCGCCATCTCCACCCCCTCCTGGCCGTCGCGGGCGGAGACCATCTCGTACTCGCTCTTGTTCAGGATCATCCGGATCCACATGTGCGTGGTCGCGGAGTCGTCCACGAGCAGGATCTTCCTGCGCGGCGGGACGTCGGGGTCGGCTGCTGCGATGGGGGGTGTCATCTCTCCCGTTTGCGCTCGAATGGGGCGGCGTGGGGCCTTCGTCCTCGTGGTCGGGGATAAGGCCGGTTCCGTACCCGATGGGGGCGCGCGCGGGGAGGGCCGTACACGTCGTTCAGACGCAACGACTTTCGCACGGAGGAGACAACAGATGACGGCGGGAAGGTGGGACGATTTGTCCCAGAGGTGGGGCGATCGTGCGGAGCGGATTTGCGGCTGGCGCAGAAACTAAAAAGAAAATCTCACGCAGAGCCGCGGCGCCGCAGAGAAACCCACCCAGGGTCTCTGCGGCTCCGCGG
>Ga0070685_10000680_pt1 | contig 18481 bp, 17 predicted proteins | sample KBSS13LmetaG_FD_65651 | JGI IMG/M metagenome (GOLD analysis project Ga0070685, IMG submission 65651) | Switchgrass rhizosphere microbial communities from Kellogg Biological Station, Michigan, USA - KBS S1-3L metaG | ecosystem: Host-associated > Plants > Roots > Rhizosphere ...
CGCAGAGAGACCACCCGGGCCTCTCCGCGCCTCCGCGGCTATGCGTGATCTGGGATTACTCCGCGGGACGCTCCCACACCATCGTGTACCGCCACTCCAGGTGGTGCGTCACGCGCGCGCCGGGGAGGAGCGCGGAGTAGGCGCGCCTTGCCTCGTCCAGGCGCAGGTAGCGCTCGCCTCGGCCGTGCTCGGCGTACAGGGCCTCGACCGGCGAGTGGCGCAGCGACCACCGCGTGCGCCCGGTGAGCAGGCGCAGCCCCACGGCGAGCGCGTTCACGGGGATGAAGCGAAGGCCGGGACGTGTGACCAGGTCCTGGACGACCAGGCGGCCGCCGGGGCGGACGGCGTCGGCGAGGCGCAGGACTGTCGGTTCGAGCGGGAGATGGTGCAGCGTGGCGGCGCTCAGCACCACGTCGAACGCGGCTGCCGGCAGTTCGGCCTCGGCCACGTCGGCGACGCGGTACTCCACGTTCGGCCACGCCGCCGAGCGCGCACGGGCGACGCGGACCATCTCCGGCGAGAGGTCGAGGGCGAGCACCGAGTCGGCGCGCGCGGCAACCTCTCGCGTCAGCGCGCCGTGTCCGCAGCCGACTTCGAGGACGCGCCCGCAGCGCGCCGGGAGCCGGGCGAGGAGCGCGCGCTCGAACGGGCGCAGCGCGTCCGGCAGCCGCGCCGCCTCGATCGATCCGCCGGCCCGATCAAGCCCCTTGTCGATCGGTTTCGGGGACTGTGGCGGGAAAGAGCATGGTCCTTGCAGCCCCGGCGACGTATCGGTGCAGGTCAGCTCACCACGACGACACGGGACGGGTACGATGGCTCGCGAGACGGGTACGGTAGAGCGGTTCATGGATGACAAGGGCTTCGGCTTCATCAAGCCCGACGCCGGCGGCAAGGACGTGTTCGTGCACCACTCGGCGATCGAGGGCACCGGCTTCCGCTCGCTCGCGCAGGGCGCGCGGGTGGAGTTCGACCTGGTGCAGGACCCCAAGGGCCCGCGCGCCGAGAACGTCCGGACGATCGAGGAGTAAGGGCCGCACGCAAGACGGAGGGAACGGCGCCGGTCGCCGTTCCCTCCGTCTGCGTCCGGGTCCGGCGCGGCGCTACGGCCGGTCGAGGGTCCCGGCCCTGGTGTCGTAGCCGGCCACGCGCACCCAGGCGTGGGTGCCGCCGCCCATGGGGCGCACCGCCCAGAAGTCGAAGTTCGCGTACCGCCGGTCGCCCGCCGCGTTCAGCTCCGTCCAGCCGGTGACGCCGTAGTAGGAGCCGGCGGCGGTCACGAAGCGGGCCGCCAGGCCGTCGATCCCCACCTCGCGCGGGGCGGCCAGGTATGCCTGCGCCGCCACCCACACCGCATCGTACACGCCCAGCGCGAACGCGTCGGGCGCCGCACCCGCGCGCGCCTGGATGCGCGCCGCGACCGGCTGCCACTTCTCCGCCGCCGAGGGGTCGAGGCCGAAGACGGGCGCCGGGTAGCCGACCGTCTCCGCGAATGACACCGCCGCGGGCTTCGCGAGGAGCACCGGGCTCTGCGCGATGCCGTCGGCGCCGTACCAGCGCACCGAGGCGAGCACCGGGTCCGCCGCCGCCAGCGCGAAGACGTCGGCCACCTCGTCGAAGCCGGCCAGGTACACGGCCACCTGCGCCGCCGGGCGGGTGGCGAGCGCCTGCCGCACCTGCGTGCCCACCGAGGCGACCGCCGCGGCGTAGTTCGCGCCGGTGGCGGCGTACTCCACCCCGGCCCACGCCGTGCCCCCGAGCGCGCTCATGCGCGCGGCGGTCGCGGTGTGCAGCCCCTGGTTCCCCGCGTCGCCGCGCCAGATCGGCACCACCGCGCGGATCCCGTCGGACCACATCAGCGCGGAGATGGCCACGCCCTCCAGGCTGTCGGCGGGGGTGAAGCGGAAGATGTGGTCGTCCGCCACCGCCAGCGTCCCCGCGGTGCTGGACTGGCTCACCACCAGCAGCGGGTTGGCGTCCACGTACGGCTTCATCGCGGCCAGCTCGGCGCTGGACTGCGGGCCGATCACCACCTGCACGCCCTGTGACCGGAGCGACTGCACCGCCGCCAGCGCGGTGGCCGGGTCCAGCTTCGTGTCGCGCACGTCGGCGCGGAAGGTGACGCCGCGGCCGGCGGCGTAGGCGTTCACGTCCTCGACCGCGAGCTCCATGGCGGCCTTGCTGGTCACCCCCAGCGACGACCAGTTGCCGGTGAGCGAGAAGACGCCGCCCAGCACGATCTCGTTCTCGATGCGCGGGATGGTGCCGCTCTGGTCGCAGCCGAGCGCGCCCGCGAGCGCGATCAGCGCCGCCGCGGACTTGAGGATTTTCATCGGAGGGAAGATCCGGTTGGGGAGTGTGCGGGAGAAACCACGCGGGTCAATCTACTGTCCTCGGGCGCCCGGCGCACCCCTTCTGCCACGCATTCCGGCATCAGATCGCTTCGCGCCTCTCCTCGTTTCCACGCGATACCGAATCCCTTAAAGAACGAGCCTCACACGGAGTCAACGGTTGATGTTCCGTTGACTCCGTGTGAGATCAAGCCGTTTGCTTTCGACCGGATACGGATCAGATGTAGTCCTTCCGCTTCATACCGTCCCACACGTCCATAGTGGGGCCGTCGCCGCGGCGGTCGTGCGTGTCTTCGTCCTTGCGGTAGAAGCAGATGAAGGTCATCCGGTTCGAGCGGAAGAAGGTCTTCCGGTCGTCCGCGCGCTCGATGAGGGGGAGGAAGGTCCCCGTGTTCACGTACATCCGCACGCGCCCGTCGCGCTCGGCGGAGATGCAGGCCTGACGCGCGGTGTGGGTGTGGCCGTAGAGCAGGTACTGCACGCCCGGCGGGAGCTCGTCGCCGTTCAGCTCGCCGGCGGCGCCGAGGTAGAAGTCGTCCTCGCGGTCGCCGCGGACGAACGTCACCACCTTCTCGACCTTCTCCAGGACGGGGATGAGCTCCTGGAGACGCTCCAGCCCGTGCTTCCCCTTCAGGATCTTGAGCGCCTTGTCCAGGTAATCGGTGATGTCGCCGGCCACGATGAAGTCGGCCTTCAGCCGGTCCCACTGCTTCGCCAGCGTGGTCGCGAGGGTATCCTTGAGCGCTTTCTCGAAGGCCTCCTTGGCGCAGCTCAGGTAGTCCATCGACACGTCGCGCTCCATCACCCAGGTGAACCAGGCGATCACGTCCAGCTGCGGCCGCAGGTTGTTCACCTCGGCGACCATGGCGCGGAAGGCCTTGTGCTCGTCGCCGGGGAGCGCCTGCTGCACGTTCCACACGAACCCGCTCATCAGCTCGGCGGTAATCACCTCGCCGATGGCCATCACCCGGTGCGACGCCTCGTCGAAGCGCTGCGCCCGCGACTGCTTGTCCAGCACCTGGGTGAGGAACTCCCAGCCGTGGCAGGCGGTCTCCCACTGGTGGCCGTGGCGGGCGAACACCCCGTAGTCCGGCGCGTGGTGCAGGTTGGCGAAGGTCACCTCCACCGGCTTGAACGCCGCCGCGATCTGCTGCTGCAGGCTGGGGAAGTTGTTCAGCACGCGGTCGTGGTTGCCGATCGTGTAGCGCACCGTGGCCCGCTTCCCGTTCTTGTCGCGGAGCCCCTTGATCCCGTCGATCAGCGCCTTGCTGCTCGTCTGGGCCAGCACCTTCGCCAGCACCGCCTGGAACTGCTTTTCGACGGCGCGGATGGGGTTCATCCCCGTGGCGGGGTCGAGCTTGCCGCCCCAGGGACGCTCGTCGGCCGGCACCTCGTTCTCGTGCCACCAGCTGGTTCGTACCAGGTCGAAGATGTCGCCGTTGAGGAGAAAGCAGATCTCGGTGGGCTCCTTGGCGTCGATGTTGGCCTCGAGCTCCTTCATCAGGAGCTGGATGGAGGTGGCGTGGGGATTGGTCGCCGTGGAGCAGTCGCTCAGGTGCAGGTCGCTGATGGCTACGAGCATGTGTCTCCGTCAGGTGTTCGAGGTGGGGATGATTCGGATTCCGTCGCTGCCTGCAGGGTACGCGGTCCGACCGACGGGCGCCACGGTTTTTCTCGTTCGATCATGCAATCCCCGACTGCCGAACTGAATGGGCTCTCACAGAGGTCACAGGGGACGCAGAGAAAAGGCCGTGGCAGCCTCCGTGTCCCCTGTGACCCCTGTGAGAGATTTGCTGTTGAGTCTGCCCGTCGAATGCACACTCGATCAGCGGAAACGGTATCAGGCTGAGCCGCCGAGCTCGGCCAGCAGCAGGGCGGCGGCGTCGGGGTCGAGCGGGTGGGAGAAGAGGAATCCCTGGCCGACGCGGCACCCCATCCGCTGCAGCGCGGCGGACTCCTCGGCGGTTTCCACCCCTTCCGCGACCGTGTCCAGCCGCAGGCTGCCGGAGAGCGAGATCACCGTCTGGATCACCGCCTCCAGCGTGGGGTCGGCGTGCATCTGGTGCACGAACGAGCGGTCGATCTTCAGCGTGTCGAGCGGGAGGCGGTGCAGGTAGGAGAGCGAGGAGTAGCCGGTGCCGAAGTCGTCGATCGCCACGCGGATCCCCGCCTCGCGCAGCCGGTGCAGGATGGCCCCCACCGCGGCCGCGTCGTCCAGGATCACGCTCTCGGTGATCTCCAGCCGCAGCCGGTCCGGCGGGAACGCGCTGTCCGCGAGCGCGCCGTGGATCTCCTCCTCCAGCTGGGGGTGGAGGAACTGCCGGCTGGAGAGGTTCACGCTGAGCCACAGGTCCGCCGCGCCGGGGTATGTCGCGCGCCACGCCGCCATCTGCCGGCACCCCTCCCGCAGCGCCCACCGCCCCAGCGCCATGATGATCCCCGTCTGCTCCGCCAGCGGGATGAAGTCGTCCGGCGCGCGCAGGCCGTCCACCGGGTGCTGCCAGCGCACCAGCGCCTCGAAGCCCATGAGCTCCCGCGTCTCCATCACCACCACCGGCTGGAAGTGCAGCCGCAGCTCGCCGCCGTCCACCGCCTCGCGGAGCTGGCTCTCCATCTCCAGCTGCGCCTGCGAGCGCGCGTGCAGCTCCGCGTCGGCGATCTCGAAGCGCCCGCGGCCGCGGGCCTTGGCGCGGTACATGGCCGCGTCGGCGTCGCGCAGCGCGTCTTCGGGGCGCGCGAAGCCGGTGGAGCTGACGGCGATCCCCATGCTCGCCGACACCAGGAGCTCCTGCCCGGCCACCTCGAAGGGCTTCTGCAGCTCGTTCAGGACGCGTTGCGCGACCACCGCGGGGTCGTCCAGGTCCTGCACCAGCAGCGCGAACTCGTCGCCGCCGATGCGCGCCACGCTGTCGCCGGCGCGCACGCACCGCTCCAGCCGCCGCGCCAGCGCCACCAGCACCCCGTCGGCGCCCACGTGCCCCACGCGGTCGTTCACCACCTTGAAGCGGTCCAGGTCCAGGAAGATCACCGCGAACGTATGGTGCGGACGCCGCCGCGCGTAGGCGATCGCCCGCTCCAGGCGGTCCACGAAGAGCCCGCGGTTGGGGAGCCCGGTGAGCGAGTCGTGCAGCGCGTCGTGCACCAGCTGCTCCTCGAAGCGCTTGCGCTCGGAGATGTCGCTTTGCGAGCCGGCCATCCGCACCACCGTCCCGGTGCCGTCCACCACGCGCACCCCGCGGGCGAGCACCCAGCGCCATCCGCCGTCGCGGTGGGCCACGCGGTGCTCCACCTCCACCAGGCTCCCGCCGGGCTCGCCGGCGCGGAAGAGCTCGGCCTCCACCCGCGCGCGGTCGTCGGGGTGGATGCGCCCCAGCCACTCGTCGGGGTCCGTGCCCACCTCGGGGTCGGCGTGGCCCACGATCTCCTTCCAGCGCGGCGAGTAGTAGACCCGCCTCGCCGCCAGGTCCCAGTCCCACAGCCCGTCGTGGGCGCCCTGCGCGGCCAGGGCGTAGCGCCGGTTGCTGGCGGCCAGGTCGCGCTCGGCGCGCAGCCGGTTGCGCACGACCACGTGGAAGAGGACGAGGATCACCAGCAGGTAGCTGGCGAAGAGGAGCGGGCTGGTGCGCGGCGCCCGCACCCCCGCCGCCACGGCGGCCACCAGCGCCAGCGTCGCCACGCCGTACGCCACCTGCTCGCGCGTCCCGCGGAAGAGCGCGCTGATCACGGCCACGATCACCACCATCCCCAGCTCGTACTCCGGCGCGAAGCCGTTCAGCAGCAGGAGCCCGGCGACCCAGACGGTGAAGAGGAGGTAGAGCGCGTGCAGGGCGGGGACGAGCCGCGGCCGGCCGGGGACGAAGGTGAGCCCCAGCACGCCCAGCGAAGCGCCGGCCACCGCGAAGCGGAAGGACCACGGGTCGTCGACGCCCGGCAGCACCGCGCGGTAGACGAACCCGAACGCCACCACGGCGACCGCGGCAAGGCCGGTGACCAGGCGGTAGGTGAGGAGCTCCCTGTCGCCGACGCCGTTCGCGTCGCGCGGCGGGCCCACCGGTTCGGCGCCGGGCGCGGTGTGAAGATCGAGGGCCATGCTGCCGGTGCGGGGAGCCGCGGGGTCGCCGTTGTGGCGGTACGACGGGGAGGATGGTGCCGGGGGAAGACGGCGGTAAGGGTAAGGACCGATCGGTGCGGATGCAAGGAACCCCATGCCCGCGCGACGTTTAGGCGAAAAAGGGGCGGCGTTTCGGATGAGGCGGGCGGCACCTCAAGCAGAGACGCGGAAAACGCTGGGATCTCCCCTGCGTCTCCGCGTCTCCGCGTGAGTCGATTTCGATCTTGCGACGATGTCTACTTGACGAGCACCTCGACCACGCGCGCCATCCAGATGAGGCCCGCGAACAGGAGCGGGAGCAGGGTGAGGCCGACCGAGAAGATCAGCCCCTGCCGGAAGAGCAGCGGCCCCACGTCGGGCGTGCGCCGTCCCCACAGGCGCTGGGCGGCCAGCTCGGCCAGCCAGCCGAGCGAGTAGCAGCCGTTCGCGAGGATGCCGTAGATCGCGGCGCCCACCGCCAGCCCCGGGAGGTTGCGCAACGGCATCGGGTCCGGCGGCAGCAGCGCCATGACCGAGAAACCGGCGAGCGTCACCAGTCCGGTGGCGCCCACCACCTTGTTGTAGAGCAGCCGGCGCGATTCCCACCAGCGCAGCAGCGACAGCGGCGTCCGCCGGATATCCGGCAGCGGATAGAGCGCCTCGACCAGTTGCGACACCGTTCACCTCCTCCACGAGTCCATTCGCGCACCAGCGACCGATGCGGAAGTTACACGTCGCCGAACCTGTTCGTCAAGTACTTTGCATTGCAGAGTCATCGCCCTGAATCTACCGCCGCGAATCGATTTCACGTTCGTGTGCTGCAGCGGCCCGCGCTAACGCTTCAGCTCCTTCACCTTCGCGAGGATGAGGGCGCGGGCGTCGTCGGGGAGGTCGGCGGTGGGGAAGGTGACGAACTGCGAGCGGGAAAAGTACAGGAGCCAGAACTCCGGGTAGCGGCGGACGCCCGTGACCGCGTCCCACGCGATCTCCGACGCGCCCAGGTCGGAGGTGAGGCGGAAGCGCTCCTCGCCGAGCTCCAGCGTCGCCTCCGGGACGCGCATGCGGCGGAACCGCCCGAGCGAGGCGCGGGAATGGACGACGAAGACCGCCGCGGAGATCACGGCGACGAACGCCAGCAGGGCGCCGAGCATCCCGACTACCCACGAACGGTCGCCGTTCCAGAGCCGGAAGGCGAACCAGGCGCAGCAGAGCGCGACGGAAACGACGTAGCTCCAGCCCGTCCCCTGCCACCAGAAGGCGCGCACCGCGCGGCGGAGCAGGCCTTCGGTAAAGTGCAGCGTGATCGGCTTCATCGATGCGCGTTCTCAGAGACTGTTGAAATGTCGAAGTCCAACGGTGTCATCCCGAGGCTCGGGCAGTGCGAGCCCGCCGCCGCGCCGGCGCCCGCAGAGCCGTGGGATCTAGTCGGCGCGCCGCGAGGGCCGGGCGCGGCAGCGTCGCGAATGCCGGCGCGGCAACGTCGACGCAAAGAAGCCGCAGCTGCCGTGCGGCTTCCGCAGCGAGCCTCGCGCTGCCGCGGCTAGATCCTTCGGACCTGCGTAACTCTCTGAGTCGAAACACGATCCGCGGCCGGGCCTCAGGATGACACCCTTGAGACCGAGGTTTCTCAACAGTCTCTCAGGCCTTCGGCGGAGGCGGGCTCGCCGCGCGCTTGCGGATGTCGGCCTCGAGACTGCCGCGCGCCGTCGACCGCACCTTCGCGCGCAGGGGCGGCGTCCAGCCCAGGAGCAGGCCGACGGGGCCGAGCGCCTGGCGTGCCCATCTCCAGAAGGAGAAGCGGTCTTCGTGGCGGATGATCAGGCCGTCGCGGAAGAGGAAGGTCGCGTCGATGCGGTTGTGCACCTTCCGCCCGGTCTGGCTGAAGGTGTAGTGGGCGTCCCAGTGCGCCTTCCCCCGCTCCGCGTCGGCCTCGATGCCGGATGCGCGGACCTCCAGGTCGGCGGCGCGGGTGACGAGCATGGTCCACATCGCCCCCACCTGCGCGCCCCTCAGCTCGCCGAACGCGGGGTCGGAGAACACGGCGTCGGGATGATAGCACGCCACCATCCCCTCCGCGTCGCGTGCCTGGAAGCAGCCGTAGAAGCGGTGGATCAGCGTCTCGTTGGGATGCATGGGATCACGCTGGGGGAGGAAGGGGGCGGCAGGGTACGGCGGCCGCCCGGGCCGCCGCCGCGGGAGACGTCAGTACGGAGGATCGGCGGGGCCCTCGTAGCCGCACAGCCCCATCCGCGGCGAGTTGACGAGAGTGAGCGGTTCGCCGTAGTCGTCGTGGGGATGCGCCTCCGCGTGCGCCTGACAGAGGGTTCCCGGGCGGTCGTCCTCGTAGATGCACTCCATGCACAGCCGCGTGGCCGGCTCGCCGCACTCCTGGCAGCTGTCGGCCGGGGCGGCGTTGCGCGCCATCAGGGCGATCGGGTGCTTGCCGGTCCGCTTCCCCGCGCGCGCCTCCACGGTCTTCAGCAGGGTGACCGACGAGGTGCCGAAGTCGTAGATGTGCGTCAGCTCCACCCCGGGCCGGAACACCTGCTCGACCTTCCGCGCCATGCCGATGGTGGAGCCGCCCCACCCGCCGGGGGAGAACTGGCTCAGGTGCCCGCAGCACTCCAGCCAGATCGCACGCAGGTAGCCGTCGAGCTGCTTCAGCGAGGCGGAGCCGTCCACTTCCAGGTTCAGCCAGTAGTCCCCCTTGTATGCATCCCGCACCTGGAGGTGGATCTGCGGGCCCGCCGCCCCGGCGCGGGCGTCGGCGGCCGTGATCGCCTGCAGCCGGGCCTCGCAGGCGCGGAGGTGCTTCGTCATTCCGCCGCGGGTCAACTCGCGTCCGCAGTACGCGCACGCGCCCCGCGACCGTTCAGTCTCCGCCATTCGAAAAGGCTTCGAGGGGTGAGATGCCTGATCACAGTGGACGGTTCAACTTCTCCTCCGGACCGCCGCTCCGCCAGAGCCGCGCGTGCGGAATCACCTCGCGGCCGCGCGGCGCACGGTCCCGGCCCGGAAGTTGAGGATCGGCGCGGCAGGAAAGCTCCTTCGTCCCTTCTCACGGGAGAACGTCCATCTCTACGCTCTCACGCGGCGACGCGATCAGCCTGGGGCTGGCGGTCGTGGCCACCGCGGTCGCGGCGGCCGTCACCTTCGCCGGGGCCGGGCCGGTGGTCGGCTTCGTCGCCTGCGCGGCGGCGCTGTCGCTGCTCGCGATGATGGTGGGGCACGGCACCGAGCAGCTCGGCAGCCGTATGGGCCCGGGCGCGACCGGCGTGCTGCAGTCCGCGCTGGGGAACCTGCCCGAGCTGTTCGTCTGCATCTTCGCGCTGCGTGCGGGGCTGGTGCACGTGGTGCAGGCGGCGCTGGTCGGCTCCATCCTGGCCAACTCGCTGCTGGTGCTGGGGCTGGCGCTGCTGGTGGGGGGATGGAAGAACGGCACCCAGCGCTTCGCCAGCGAGGCGCCGCGGATGACGGTGACGCTGATGATGCTGGCCGTCACCGCGCTCGCGGTGCCCACGCTGGCCGCCAGGCTGCACACGCCGGCGGCCGCGCACCCCGGCGCGCTCAGCGTCGCCTGCGCGCTGATGCTGCTCGTGGTGTTCGCGGCCAGCGTGCCGTTCTCGCTGCGCGGCGACCCGGCCGTGGTGCTGGACAAGGAGGAGTCCGGGCACGCGGCGTGGCCGCTGTGGCTGGCGATCGCGGTGCTGGTCGGCGCCAGCGTGGGTGCCGCCTTCGTGTCGGACTGGTTCGTGGAGGCGCTCTCGCCCGCGATGAAGACACTCGGGATCTCCGAGGCGTTCAGCGGCCTGGTGGTGGTGGCGATCGCGGGGAACGCGGTGGAGAACGTGGTCGGCGTCCAGCTCGCCGCGGCCAACAAGCCCGACTACGCGATGAGCGTGATCCTCAACGGATCCCTGCAGATCGCGCTCGCGCTGGTGCCGATGCTGGTGCTGATCTCCATCCTCATCGCACCGGTCCCGCTGACGCTGGTGATGCCGCCGCTGCTGGTCGCGGCGCTCGCGCTCAGCGCCGTGGTGAGCGCGTTCATCGTCTACGACGGCGAGTCGATCTGGCTGGAGGGCGTGGCGCTGATCGGCCTGTACGGCATCATCGTCTCCGCCTTCTGGTGGGGGTGACGCCGTCGCGGGATCGTCGATCTCGCATCCAGGCGGACGGACCTGGTTTCACACAGAGGAAGCAGAGGGACCAGGGAAACCAGTCGCGGTTCTCGGGTCCCTCTGGATTCTTAGGTTCTTCGTCGATTAGTTGCAGGTGGGCTGCACCGATGCCTGCACAATCCTCCAACTGCACCCCCTAAAATGTCATCCTGAGCGTCGCCGCTGGACGAAACCGCGTCTGCCCCACAGCTTGGCGGCGACCGAAGGACCTGTAGCCGCGGCAGCGCCACACTTCGCCATCAGCAGGGTGAACCATGATCGCAGCGGGCGCTTCGGCCGCTCGGGTCCGAGCGCCGGCTCTAGATCCTTCGGCCGCCGCCCGGCGTTCGTGCGAGTCTGGATCGGCGCTGCGGCGGCGCTCAGGATGACATTCTCTTTGTTCTTCGGGCGAATGGGCAGCTTGGGGCCCTGCAACTAAGTCTGCGATGATCCAATCTTCACGCCGACGTAGCCGTTACGGCGCCGGTGCCGGCGGCGGACGGACGGGCGCGCCGGACTCGTCCTCGAGCCGGATGCGGAGGCGGCCTTCCTGCCGCAGCAGCAGGGCGGTGTAGGAGAAGGTGCGCCGGTCGGTGGCGCTCACGCCCCAGAGGAACCGTCCGGCCACCACCACCGCGTCGGGGCCGACGGCCTCGTAGGAGAGGTCCTGCCACTCGAAGCTCGCCGGCGGGCGCCACCCACCCAGGTACATCGCCCGGATGGAGTCCGCGGGCACGAAGTCCTTCCGGCCGCCTCCCACCATCCATGCGCCGCGCGGGTCGTACCGCGCCGCCACCCCCTCCCGCGCGCCCGTGCGCAGGTCGGTGGCGTACGCCTCCATGAACGCCCGCGCCTCGGCTACCAGCGCCGTCGAATCCACGGCGGACCGCGACGACATGCCCCCGCTGGTCGCCGGCGCACAGGCGGCCGCGCCGAACAGCGCGAGACAGAACACGGCGGATGCGCGATGGATGGCCGGCATGGACCTGCCCTGGCAAGGTGGTGGATGGGAGATGCTCGGCGCCGGCGGGCCTACGGCGCGCCGAACTCGATCCGGAAGCGGAGCTTCTCGCCGTCGCCGTACTGCGGCGGCTCGAGGAAGCGCTCGACGAGCACGCCGCCGTTCGCCGTGATCACCCGCTGCGACGCGAGGTTCTCGGGGTCCGTGGTGAGCTCCACGCAATCCAGCCCCTCGGCTTTCGCTTCGGGGAGGAGCAGCTTCAGCGCGAGCGTCGCGTAACCCAGGCCGCGCTTCCAGGGGACGACCGCGTAGCCGATGTGGCCGAGCACGTGCGGCGGCAGCGCCGACGTCCCCGGCTGCCAGCGGAAGCCGATGCTGCCACAGAACTCGCCGTCCCACATCCACTTCCGGTAGCCGGGGAGCCGCCGCACGGTGGAGCCGTCGGGCATGACGACCGGTGGACCCTTCGCCTCCCGGTCCACCAGCTCCCGAACGAAGCTGGCCGGATCCTCCGCGATCCGCGCGAGCTCCTCGAGGATGGCTTCCTCGGGGCGCGTGTTGTCCGGCGACCACCCCCGCTCCAGCGCGTCGACGTAGCTCGGCAGGTAGCGCTCGTCGGGCCAGACCAGGTCCATGGCGGAGGCGTCCCCGCTCAACGGAACCAGGTGGCGATGGAGTAGCGCACGCCGTGGGTGACGGGCGTCACCTCGTGCGTGGTCTCCGAGCGGAAGGCGACGAGCGAGCCCGGCTGCGCGCCCGCGGCCACGCGGAGCTGCGGCCCGGTGTAGGGTCCGTGGAAGACGAGCGACCCGCCGCCGTACGTCTCCTCCGCCGGCTCCTCGGACTTCCGGCTGAGGAAGATCACGGCCGAGATGCGGCGGAAGCGCGAGTCGTCCCACACCATCGGCGTGTTCCCGTCCTGGTGCGGCACGAAGAAGTCGCCCACGTCGTAGCGGAGGAACTGCGGGTCTTCGCACTCCGTGAGCGCGAGCCCGAAGTGCGCCTCGATCTTCGCCTTCTCCTGCATCAGCCGCTGCTTCACCCGTTCGCGCGTCTCCGCCGCGACAGCGACGCGCGTCGTCTTGCGGACGGACGACTGCACCATTCCGCTCGCCTCGCGGCTGAGCACCGTAGCCGCGTCACCGCTGGCGGCGTTCAGCTCGGCGACGAGGTCCGCCAGCATCGCGGCGTCCAGGAAGTCTTCGATTTCGAGGAGATCGATCACAGGGTCGGATTCGGAGCAGGGAAGGGGAGTGCGAGACGGCGGGAAAAACTTGCGCGCACCGGCCAAGCGCGCCAGTACGTCGCTGCATCGCGTGATGCAGAGGAACCGCTATGGAGCGAGCTCGGCGGTGCCGCGCAGGTCGGCCAGGAACGCGACGAGCTCTTCCTCACCCCACGTCCGCGTCTCGACTTCGCGCCAGGGTGAGAGGACGTCGAAGGGAATCTCGTCCCAGCGCCCCGTCAACCCGTCCCCCGGCTCCCATCGCACGGTGAGGAAGCAGTAGGCATCGGGGCCCTCCCACTTCACCTCGAGGATGCGCCCCTGCTTCACCGCCGCGACCAGTGCCCCGGCCTCTTCGCGAGTCATCATTCCTCTTCCGGTGCGTGACTCAACGGCGGCAGAGTCGAGACCAGGTCGCCGCAAGGATGGGACTTGTCAGGCGTCCTGAGGTCGTTCTGCGGCTGGGGTGCGCTCACGAGCCGGAGCGGCGGGAGGCACGGGGGGATACCGGCCGGAGCAGCCGGATGGTACGGCCAGAGAGCCCTTCGTCCGGCGAGGTGAACTCCGCGAGTCAATAGAAGTGCCGCGTGATCCTTGTCAACAGCGACCCCTCCGCTACCCGGGGTGTGCGAACGGGCGGCGTCCCGCCGATACGAGCCGCGGGAGCGCCGCGACGACCTTCGACCCGGTCCTGTTCACCTGCCCTGACGGCCCGGGGGCATGCACGAACGCCGGCGCAGCTCTGGGTGAGTGCTCCGGCGCTCGTATACGGCTTCATATACTTGTCGGATGCGGCGCGTGCAGCGCAGCCGCGAGCGGCGGCTGGTGCTTCACGGGGTCGGCGTACACCGGGGGAGCGCCGGGCTGCCGCCGAACCCGGACCGGATTTCTTCTGCCGTGGGGCAGGGGAACAACACCGGTATCCGCAACTCCCCCTCTTCGAAGTAGAACTCGGTGCCCGCCCGAATCCGAAGGTTGAGGAACTGGTGCGCGCCGGTGACGTGAAATTCCCCCGTGGCCGACTGGCCCTGCCTGATCCGCTGAAGCGGCATGTCCGCCAGGTTCGGGAAGGCGACCGCCACTCCGCGGGCGAGCTCGTCGTCCGTGAACGCGTGTCCGTCGACTCGGACCGAGAGGATCTGGTCGAAGTCGGGGGGATGCGTGATCGAATGGGCCAGGAACAGCTCGCTGCCCCGGCCGAACAGGATGTAGGTGAGCCTCTGCGGGTGGTGAATGGCGGGATCGAACATCCCGCCGTGGATCACCCTCCGGACGTTCACAACTACGCCGCGCAACCCCGGGATCTCGCGTCCTCCGCGCTCGAAGTGGCCACGAAACACGGTGGCCGTGAACCGGTTCGCGCGCGGCTGCGCATCCCCCGCGAACAAGGTGGGGAGAACGAAGGGGTCCGGGTTGATCGTGTACATCTTCTCGCCGGGGTGGCTCTTTCGGTCGTTCAGGTAGAGTTGCGTGACGTCCCGTCCGTCCTTGCTGAACGTCACCTCCAGGATGACCTGGTATCGATGGGGAGGCCTGTACTGTCTTCCCGTCGAGTCGAGCCCGATGAACATGGGTAGATGAGAAGCGAACGCGGTGGTCTCGCCGACGAGCATCATGTTGTGGGTGGCGGGGGGATCCTGGACGGCCCGCGCCTCGGCCGAGGGCGGCGGGCGCTCTTTGGCGAGCCCGGCGGCTACGGGCGCTGCGGCGGCTGCGATCACCAACGGGAGCAGCATGGTCTTCCACGCTCGTGCGTTCATCTCTTCCTCCTCATCATGTATGGAGTACGGATGTCCGGAACGGGGCCGCAGGTGCGTCGGTAACTCGCCATCGAGTCGCGAGTCTACCGGCCGGGAGTTGTGTGTTCTTTAAATGTCTCATTGTGATCTATGCATCCATGCGACGGCGGAACTCAATGACTCACTGGCTACAGGTTAGATGGACAAGCGCGTAGAATCTCACTGGCCGCGACGACGATCAGCCCTCTTGAGATTGAATCGTGGAAAGAATGGGTCTCACACGCGAAGTCGTCGAAGCCCGCGGCGCGTGGCGACGATGGCGGCGGTCTCGTGGAGCTGCGCGTCGGACGCGCGCAGGCCCTGCGTGTTTCGTGTCGAATCGAGGTCGCCGCGGGGACCGGTCCCCCGCGGCGGATAGCATTGTTCGCCACCCGGCGATCCCCGCACCCACACGAAGGTCGCCGGGCGGCCCCGCACTCAGTGTGAGTCGTCGCCGGAATGGCAGATCTGGTCGATGACGACGGCGCTCGCGAGGATCAGCACGGGGTCCTCGCCGTCGGCGACGTCGATGCCGTAGGTGTCGCTGAAGCTGAACCAGCGCATCGACACCGTGGCCACCACCCGATCGCCGCGGCGGAAGGTGTACTCGTGGTCCATGAAGTCGCCCTCGGCTTCCAGGTCGTCCGGGCCGGGCACGTCCACCTCGAAGCGGTGCTTGAAGAAGCCGAACAGCTCCTTCTTCACCGTCGCCGCCAGCACGCCGTCGCGATGGATCTCGTAGGTCGGACCCCAGGAGAGCAGCTTCTGCTTGATGAACGCGAGCTCGCGGCCCTGCGGATCCTTGAAGGCGAGCTGGTTCCCCAGGCTGAATCCCTTGCCGTCCACGAAGAACACCTCCCGCCCCTGCTCGTCGCGGATGTTGAAGTCGTCACCCCACGACAGCAGCTTCTGCTTCATCACGTAGCGCATGCGATCTCCCGATAGAGTGCGGTGACGAGGATCGTGATCCTCGAACGGTGTCGAGGCCTCGGCTCCAGATCCTTCGGTCGCCGCCACGCTGGTCCTCGCTGAAGGATAGGCGTAGCGGCGACGCTCGGGATGACATTCGTTTGCTCTCCGTCGTTCAACGGACCCGGTAGTACGTGGCTGCGAGTCGGCTGTTTCAGGCGATTACGCGAAGGAACGGCCCGGAGAGTCTCCAGGCCGTTCGCATGTTGGAGCCATGTACCGAAGCGCGCGATGCCGCGGGTGCCGCCGCCTGCGCGTCAGCCGGAGACGCGCGACAGGGCTGGCAATCCGCCGATCCTCTCCGAGCCAGGGCGAGGGACCTGGCTAGAGAGCGTTGGATCGGGCGCGCTCAGGTGAGGGTGGCCGCGGCGAGCACCAGGGCCGCCGCGATGACCACGGGGAGCATCATGGTCTTCAAGGCACGTGCGTTCATGGTCGTCTCCTGGATCTGTAGCTGGGTGCCGGAACGATGTCGGAGGGATGGAGCTTTCAGGGTCGATCGATCGAAGGCTGGAGATCCTATCCTGCGCGCGGAGCGACCGCTTGGGCCGCAACGCGTGGCTACGGGGAGAGTCGGCATCTTCTGCGCCGTCCAGCCGGCGCGTTCCAGAGGTGCGGTAAATGATTCCTTCGTAACTGATTACGCGAATGCCGAGACGTCGGCCTGGGTGGGGGGTGGAGCACGCCTGTCCCGCGTCCGGGACAAGTTTGCCTCGGGGTACCTCGTCAGTGGTGCTTCCTTCGCCGCAACTGATCAGGAGGGGCGGGCCGCGGATCGGAGAGGAAGCCGGTCACCGACTCCAGATTGGATGGACACGGGCGCAAAATCTCACGCGTGTCTGCGGCAGGACCTGCGGATTCGAGAAAACAGGACCGCCGCGGAGGCGCATGCCCCCGCGGCGGTCACGACAGCATGCGGTACCGCGTACGCGGCCTACTGCGGGATGAACGCGAACCGATAGTCCAGCCTCGGGAGGCGTGCCATGGTGGGGTCGACGTAGGCCCGCACGTTCTGGTTGCTGATCGTCAGGGTGTAGGTGCCCGCCGGAAGGTCGATGTCCCGGACCAGCTCTCCGTTGTCCGTGAGGAAGTTGTTCCAGCCATACTGCAGTCCCCCGCCGCTCAGCAGCGCGGTCACCGCGTCGGCCGGACCCGTGAACGGGGCGTCCCACAGGATGTGCACGCGGCGCGGCTGGGCGAGCGTGAAGGTGTAGGTGTCGATGTCGCCCGCCGGGTACAGCGGCTCGCTCGACACCGTCTCCCCCAGCGTGTACGTGGACGAGCGGCCCTCCGGGAGCCGGTCGATGGGGAAGAAGCGGAAGGCGTACGGCCCGGCCGTGGACGCACCCTGGCCCAGCGCGTTCGGGTCGACGGTCAGGGTGTGGGTTCCCGCCTCCAGCGTCATCCGGCCGGGGGACGCACCGTCCAGCGTCATGGTCCCGGCGAACGTGTAGATCGGCGACACGTACCCGGGCTGGTTCGCCCGGGTGATGAAGGCGAGGAGGTCCCCGTCCTCACTGGGGCGGCCCAGGAAGAAGTTCACCTCGGGCGTGGGGCCGTTCACGGTGAACACGTCCAGGTCGCCAGGCCGGTCGATGGACTCGCCGCTCACCGTCTGGCCGATCGCGACCGTCGCCGGGACGTGCTCGGGCGCCGCCGACACCGTGTACGTCTCCATCGAGTACGGGCCGGATGCCAGCGGCCGGTATTGCGAGTTCAGCACCCGCAGCGTGTACGTCCCGGAGACGGGGAGCCGCGCGCGCAGGCTGTACTGGTCTCCCGCGCCTCCGTCCACGCCGCCGGCCTCGGCCGCGGTCAGCACGCTTCCGTCCGGTCCGGCGAGCTCGGCGCGCAGCGGCCCGCGGAGAGCATGCGGCGTGGTGAAGTGCACCACGGCGAGCTGTCCGGCGGTGCCGGCGAGCGCGAACTCGTCCACGTCGCCCGGGCGCTCCAGGGCGCCGGCGACCACGGGCCCGTCCAGCGCCAGGGTTCCGCCGGTCTCGGCGTGGCGGTCCACCGGGTACAGCTCCAGCCGGTAGCCGCCGGTGACGGCCGCGGGCACCCCGAACGCCGGGCCGGAGACGCGCACGGTGTACGTGCCCTCCGCCGGGAGCGCGAACCGCCCCGTCCCCACGTCGTCGAGCGAGGGCGAGGGCGCCGACGTCTCGATCTTCGCGATCACCTCCGTGCCGCGCAGCAGCTCGACCTTCAGCGGCATCGCCGACTGGGGCTGCACCAGCAGGTTCATCTCCTGCCCGGCGTGGCCCGCGAAGGTGTACTCGTCGATGTCCGCCACGGAGCCGATCGCCTCGTCGATCACCGCGCCCAGCGCCCGGGCCGCGGCGCCGGACTCGGGGGCTCGGTTGATGGCGTCCACGCGGAAGCGGTAGGGTCCGCTGCTCTCGCCGAAGATGTCACCGCTGGTCACGCGCACCAGATAGGTGCCGCTGCGGGGAAGCACCACGCGGCTCGTCGCCAGCTCCTCCAGCGCGGCGGTGGGCTGGTACGTCTCCACCACCGAGACCATCTGGGCGGTGGCGGAGTCCACCAGCGCGAGCTTCAGGTAGCTCCACGGGGCCGTCGCCTGGGCGAAGAGCACCCACTCCTGCCCCGCCTGTCCCGCCAGCCGGAACTCGTCCACGTCCCCGCCCACGTCGACCGACTCGCCTTCGACCGTCTGCCCCACCGCGATGGCGGCCGCCACCGACTCGGGGGCGGAGCTGCGCGGGAAGAGGACGAAGGAGAAAGGGCCGCCGTCGTCGGCGCCGCCGCGGCGCACGCGGATGCGCCACACCGCCCCGGCCGTGGGGGCGACCCAGTCCGACGCCTGCCCGGAGAGCGTGGCGTCGGTGCCCACGCTCGCGACGCGCGCGACCACGGTGCCGGCGGCGTTCACCAGCTCCGCCACCAGCGAGTCCGCCGCGGAGCCGCTGCGCGCCTGCAGCAGGAG
>Ga0070685_10000681_pt1 | contig 18451 bp, 7 predicted proteins | sample KBSS13LmetaG_FD_65651 | JGI IMG/M metagenome (GOLD analysis project Ga0070685, IMG submission 65651) | Switchgrass rhizosphere microbial communities from Kellogg Biological Station, Michigan, USA - KBS S1-3L metaG | ecosystem: Host-associated > Plants > Roots > Rhizosphere ...
CGCGGTGGAGACGCCGATCTCCCCGAGCTCCCGGTGCAGTACGCCGACTACGCGGTGTGGCAGCGGCGCTGGCTGGAGGGCGAGGTGCTGGAGCGGCAGCTCGCCTACTGGCGCGAGCGCTTGGTCGGCGCGCCCACCGTGCTGGAGCTGCCGACGGACCGCCCGCGCCCGCCGCGCCCCGACGGCCGCGGCGCCAGCGTGGGCTTCGACATCGCGCCGGAGCTCGCGCGAGCGGTGCGCGAGCTCGGCCAACGCGAGGGTGCGACGCCGTACATGACGCTACTCGCCGCGTGGCAGGCTCTCCTGGCGCGCTACACGGACACGGGCGACGTGGTGGTGGGCACGCCGATCGCCGGGCGCACGCGGCTGGAGACTGAGGGGCTGATCGGTTTCTTCGTCAACACGCTGGCGATCCGGACGCGCGTGGACGGCGAGCCGGCGTTCACGGAACTGCTAGCTCGCGTGCGCGAAGCTGTGCTGCAGGCGCAGGCGCATCAGGACCTTCCCTTCGAGCGGCTGGTGGAGGCGCTGGAGGTGGAGCGCTCGCTGGCACACACGCCCGTCTTCCAGGTGACCTTCACCTTCGCGGCGGCCAACCGCGGCGACGAGATCCTGCGCTTGGGCGACGTGGAGATCTCCGGCCTCGAGGCTGATAGCGGCACCGCCAAGTTCGACCTCGCGCTCTCCATCGGCGACGCGGGCGAGGGGATGACCGGCACGCTGGCGTACCGCACCGAGCTCTTCGACGAGGCCACCGCCGAGCGCATGGCCCGGCACCTGGTGCGCCTGCTGGAGCAGGTGGCGGCCGATCCCGGCGCGCCCGTCTCGGCGGTGGAGCTGCTGGACGCGGCCGAGCGTCGGCAGGTGCTGGAGGAGTGGAACGCCACCGAGGCACCCGCCGCCAGCGTGCCCGTCCATCGCCTGTTCGAGGCGTGGGCCGCGCGCGCCTCCCACGCGGTGGCGGTGGAGTGGGAGGATGGCCAGGTCGGCTACGGCGAGTTGAACGCCCGGGCGAACGAGCTGGCGTGCAGCCTCCGCCGCCTGGGCGTGGGGCCCGAGACGGTGGTGGGGCTCTGCCTGCGGCGCTCGCCCGAGCTGGTGCTGGCGAGCCTGGCCGTGCTCAAGGCGGGCGGCGCGTACCTCCCGGCCGATCCCGACGCGCCCGTCGAGCGCCTGCGCTACATGCTGGCCGACTCCGGCACGGGGGTGGTGCTGACGCACGCGGCCCTGCGGGAGCCGGTGGAAGAGGCCGCCGGCGCCGGCACGACCGTCCTCGCCCTCCACCCGCCGGACGCCGGAACGTGGACGGGGCTTCCCGACGCGCCGGGCGCCGAACGAGTACCGTCGGAGGATCCCGAAGAGGGCGGCGGCGCGGTCGGGGCCGAGGCCCTCGCGTACGTCATCTACACCTCCGGCTCCACCGGCCGGCCCAAGGGGGTGATGGTCTCGCACGGATCGCTGGCCAACCTGGTCGCGTGGCACCTGGCGGCGTTCGCGGTGACGGAGGCCGATCGCTGCACCCAGATCGCGTCGCCGGGGTTCGACGCCGCCGTGTGGGAGGTGTGGCCGCCGCTCTGCGCCGGGGCCCGCCTCTGCATCGTTCCCGAGGCCGTGCGCGCCGCGCCCGAGCCGCTGCGCGACTGGATGGTGGAGCGGGGCGTGAGCGTGGCCTTCCTCCCCACCCCCCTGGCCGAGGGCGCGCTCGCCGTGGACTGGCCCGGCGAGGGGTCGCCGCGGCTGGTGCTCGCCGGCGGCGACCGGCTGGCGGGGCGCCCCGCGCCCGACCTGCCCTGGGCACTGGTCAACAACTACGGCCCCACCGAGAACACGGTGGTGAGCACCTCGGGCGCGGTGGCGCCGCGCGGCGGGCGCGAGGCCCGCGCGCCGTCCATCGGCCGCCCGGTGGACAACACCCGCGCCTACGTGCTCGATGCGGCGCTGCGCCCGGTTCCGGCCGGCGTGCCGGGCGAGCTGTTCGTGGGCGGCACCGGGGTGGCGCGGGGCTACCTGCGGCGGCCGGGGCTCACCGCCGGCGCCTTCGTTCCCGACCCGTTCGCCGCGGCGCCGGGCGGGCGGCTGTACCGCACCGGCGACCGGGTGCGCTGGCGGGCCGACGGCGAGATCGAGTTCCTGGGCCGCGTCGACTTCCAGGTGAAGGTCCGCGGCCACCGCATCGAGCCGGGCGAGGTCGAGGGCGCGCTGCTGGAGCACCCGGACGTGCGCGAGGCCGTGGTGGTGGCGCGCGAGGACACCCCCGGCGACGCCCGCCTGGTCGCGTACGTGGTGGGGGCCGCCGGCCCCGCGCCCAACGCGGCCGAGCTGCGCCGCCACCTCACGGGCCGCCTGCCGCGCTACATGGTTCCGTGGAGCTTCGTGTCGCTCGACGCCCTCCCGCTCAACCCGAACGGGAAGGTCGATCGCGCCGCGCTCCCGGCCCCGGCGTCCGCCGCGGGAGAGCGCGCCTACCTCGCCCCTCGCGACGCGCTGGAGCTGGAGGTGGTGCGTGCCTTCGAGGAACTGATCGGCGTGGACCCGGTGAGCGTCCGCGACGAGTTCTTCGCCCTGGGCGGGCACTCGCTCCTGGTCGTGCGCCTGCTGGCGGTGCTCCAGGCGCGCACGGGGGTGCGCCTTCCCGTGCAGGCGGCGTTCACCGCGGGAACGCCCGAGGGCTTCGCGCGGATGCTGCGCGAACAGGGCAGCGGCCGCGACGAGCCGCTGCTGGTGCCCATCCGCGCCGGCGGAACGCGGCGCCCGCTCTTCCTGGTGCACGCCGCCGGGGGCAACGTGCTGAGCTATGCCACGCTCGCCCGCCGCCTGGGCCCCGAGCAGCCCGTGTACGCGCTGCGCGCCCGCGGCCTGGCCGCGGGCGAGGAGCCCCACGCCGGCCTGGTGTCCATGGCCGCGGAATACGTCCAGGCGGTGCGCGCCGCGCACCCCCAGGGGCCGTACCAGGTGGCCGGGTGGTCGCTGGGCGGGGTGGTGGCGCTGGAGATGGTGCGGCAGCTCGAAGCCGCCGGAGAGCGGGTGTCGATCCTGGCCACCCTCGACTCGGAGCTCCCCGGCCCCGCCGTCCGCGGATGGACCGGCGAAGCCGTCCTCCTGGAGCAGTTCGCCCTGCACCTGGGGTTCCCGGCCGGGCTCGCCCCCTCCCGCGCCGACGAGGCGGCCCCCGACGGCGCGGGCACCGGGCTCTCCGCGCTCCTGGACGCGGCGCGTGGGCTCGACCTGCTTCCCCCGGACCTGGGCGAGGCCGAGCTGGAGCGGATGTTCGCCGTCTTCCGCGGCAACGTGCGCGCCTTCGTCGACTACGTTCCGGGCCCGGTGGCCGCGCCCATCGCCCTCCTGGTCGCCGGCGCGCACGAGGAGGAGCTGACCGCGGCCCAGGCCGCGGCGTGGCGGCGGCTGGCGGGCGGCGGGCTCCACGTGCGCACCGTGGCCGGCGACCATTTTAGCCTGCTCAACGACCCGAACGCCGAGGAGACGGCCAGCGCGCTCGCCGCGCTGCTGGAGCCCCCGCCCGGCGCCGCCGCGGAGCCGGGGGCGGCCGCTTCCTCCCCGCCCGGAGACGCCGCGGCGCGCGAGGCCGCCGACCTTCCGTAGCGGCACGCCGCGTCGTGCGCGGCGGGAGTGCCCGTGGAGGGCGCGCCGCATCCGCCGCGGGGCACGGATCCTCCGTTGACAGGCCATCGCGGTCCTCATATGCTTACACGTGTAGTTGCTCGTTTTGTCGGGATACGTGGGAGGGAATCGTGCTTCACCGCCTGACCGACCTGCAGATCCGGGTCATGGACGTGGTCTGGGCCGCGGGCGAGGCGAGCCCCGGAGACGTGCACGAGGCGTTGCGCGCGCAGACCGGGCTGGCCCGGCAGACCATCGGCACCCTGCTGGCGCGCCTGGAGAAGGCCGGGGTGCTCACGCACCGGGTGCAGGGGCGCGAGCACGTGTACCGGGCCCGCGTCACCCGCGAGCAGGTGCAGCGCGCCACGCTGCAGAACGTGCTGGAGCGGCTCTTCGGCGGGAGCGTGCCCGCGCTGCTGGGCCACGCGCTGGAGGCCCGGGAAGTGCGGCCCGGCGATGCCGAACGGCTCTACGAGATGATCCGGGAGTGGGAGAGCGTGGAAGGAGACCGGGAGTGATGCTGCCGCCGATGGACGGACCGGGCGCCCGGGCCGCGGGGTGGCTGGCGGCGTGGCTCGCCACCTACGCGCTGCACAGCACGCTGCTCCTGGCGGCCGCGTGGGTGCTGGCCCGCCCGGGGGTGAGGCTGCTGGCCTGGCGCGACCTGCTGTGGAAGCTGGCGCTGGCCGGCGGCGTGGCCACCTCGGCGGTGCAGGTGGCCGCGCGCGCCCCACTGCAGGCGGCGCTGCCCGCGCCCGCGAGCGCGGCCGGGGCGTCTCCGGCCCGGGCCGCCGCCGCGCCGCGGCCCCTCTCTCCCGGTTCCCAGGGGAAGGCGCCGGCGGAGCGGCTCTCGCCGCCGCTGCTGGGGAACGCGGCGGGGGCGGGCTGGTCGTTCCTCCTGGCGGTCTGGGCGGTGGGCGCGGGGGGGATGCTGCTGCGCCTGGCCGTGGGGCGCCGGCGCCTGCTGCGTTCGCTGGGGGCGCGCACCCCGGTCGACGACGGGCCGCACGCCGCCCTCCTGGACCGGCTCACCCGGGCGGCCGGCGCGCGCACCCGCGTGCGGCTCACCGCCTCGGCCCACGTGGGCACCCCGGTGGCGCTGGCGGGCGAGATCTGCATCCCCGTGCCGGCGTTCGAGCGGCTCACCCCCGGGCAGCAGGAGAGCATCCTGGCGCACGAGCTGGCACACGTCCTTCGCGGCGACCCGCGCTGGTTCGCCTTCGGCGAGATCGTCCGAGCCCTCTTCTTCTTTCAGCCGCTGAATGGAATGGCCATGCGAAAGCTCAAGGAAAACGCAGAGTTCCTCTGCGACGACGCGGCGGTGCGGCAGACCGGGAAGCCGCGCGCGCTGGCCGAGTGCCTGGCCGGGCTGGCGGCCCGCGTGGCCGGGCCGCGCCTCGCGCTGGCCACGGCGCTGGGGGGCGAGCGCGGCTCGCTGCTGGTGCAGCGGGCGGCGCGCGTGCTCTCGGGCGACGCGGGGCGCACCCGGCGGGTGCCGCGGACGGCCGCCGCGCTGGCGGCGGCGGGGATGGTGCTGGCGGTGGCGGGGTTCGCGCCGGGCGTGGCCGCTCCGGCCCCGCTCCCCGCGCCCTCCGTGGTGACGGAAACGGTCCAACCGGGGGAGGGGGAGATGGGACTGCTGCAGCGGCTCCAAGGCGGGCTGGAATGGGAGGCGGAGGTGCAGGGCGAGGAGCGCCACGCCGGCGCGGTGGAGGTGCGCTACACCCTCTCGGCCAACCGGGTCGTGCTGCACCGGACCCGGCCCGAGATCATCGACGTCAAGCCCGGCGGGCACTTCCGCCTGCACGAGGAGAGCGAGGGCCGGGTGCGCGAGGTGGAGGTCACCCCCGGGCTCGGCGCCCCCCGCGTCGTGTTCCGCGAGAACGGCGCCGAGGTGGCGGCCACCCCGCGCCTGCGGGAGTGGATGGCGGGGTACGTAGAGCAGAACCGCCCCCGCCCGTCGCGGCGCCGCTGACCGCCGCGGGACCGCCCGATCGCCGCCCCCGCGCGGCGCGCCCGTCGTTCTCGCTCCAGCCCCGAGCCCCAGCCCCGCGCGTGGCGCGCCGGGCATTACCGGTCCATCGATGCGCAAACACGTGATCTTCGTGCCCGGAAGGCCCCGCGCGGCCTTCGGCCGCGCGCTTTCGCTCGTCCCGCTCCTCTCGGCGCTCGCGGCGGCCCCTGCGGCGGCGCAGGGCACGCCGCCCGCGCCCGAGCCGCCCCAGGTGCAGGCCGCGCGCGTCGAGGGCCGCCCGCCGGCCATCGACGGGCGGCTGACCGAGGCGGCCTGGCAGCGGGCGGTGCCGCTCACCGAGTTCCGGCAGCGGCAGCCGCGCGAGGGCGAGCCCGCCACCGAGCGCACCGAGGTCTGGCTCCTCTTCGACCGCGACGCGCTGTACGTGGGCGCGCGCATGCACCACTCGCCGGGAACGCCGGTGCAGGCGCCGGTGAGCCGCCGCGACGACGCCGCCCAGGCCGACTACCTGCTGGTGTCGCTCGACCCCTACCGCGACCGGCTCACGGCCTACACGCTGGGGGTCACCGCGGCGGGCACCCGGCTGGACCGGTACCATCCCTCGGACAGCGAGACGGACTACGATCCCTCGTTCTCCCCCGTGTGGGAGGCGAAGACCCAGATCGACTCGGGCGGGTGGACGGCCGAGATGCGCATCCCCTTCTCGCAGCTGCGCTTCAACGACACGCCCAGCCAGGTGTGGGGGATCAACGTGCGCCGCTCGATCCCCGCGCGGAACGAGGAAGACTACCTGGTGGCGGTGCCGCGCAACGCCACCGGCTGGGCCTCGCGCTTCGCCACCCTGCGCGGGATCGACGGGATCGCGGCCACCCGCCGCGTGGAGCTGCTCCCCTACGTGGTGAGCAACGCCACCGTGCGCCACGACCCCGACCCCGCCAACCCCTTCGCCCCGCGCAGCGAGGCGGCGGTGCGCGTGGGCGGCGACCTGAAGATGGGCTTCGGCCCCAACCTGACCCTCGACGCGGCCATCAACCCCGACTTCGGGCAGGTGGACGCCGACCCCGCCGAGGTGAACCTGTCGGCCTACGAGACCATCTTCAGCGAGCGCCGCCCGTTCTTCATCGAGGGGGCGCAGCTGCTGGCGGGGATCGGCCCGGCCTACTTCTACTCGCGCCGCATCGGGGCGCCGCCCTCGCTCTTCCCCGACGCCGACTTCGCCGACGTGCCGCCGTCCACCACCATCCTGGGCGCGGCCAAGCTCACCGGCCGGCTGCCCTCGGCCACCTCGGTGGGGGTGCTGGCGGCGGTCACCGGCCAGGAGGTCGCCCGCACCTTCGTGGTGGACGACTCGGTCTTCGGGCGGGTGCGGGTGGCGCCGCGCACCGCCTTCGGGGTGGGGCGGGTGCAGCAGGAGCTGGGGAAGGGCGGGAGCACCGTGGGGGTGATGCTCACCGGCGTGGTCCGCGACGTGGGACCGGGCGACCTGGAGGCCGGGGTGCTGCACCACGACGCGGTGACCGGGGGCGCCGACTGGCGCCTGCGCTTCGGCGGCGGCACCTACCGGGTCTCGGGGTGGGCCGGCTTCAGCCGCGTGGGGGGCGACTCCGTGGCGCTGATCCGCACCCAGCGCTCCAGCGCGCACTACTTCCAGCGCCCCGACGCCTCGCACGTACAGGTGGACTCGCAGGCCACCTCGCTCGCGGGCTACACCGGCGGGCTGGACGTGGAGAAGGTGGAGGGGCGCTGGCTCTGGGAGGGGCTGGTGCAGGCGTACTCGCCGGGCTTCGAGCTGAACGACGCGGGGCGCCTGCGCCGCGCCGACCAGGCGCTCACGCTGCTCAACCTGCGCTACCGCGAGACCCGCCCGGGGCGGGTGCTCCGTGACTGGGAGACCGGCGTCACCAGCGAGACGCGCTTCAACTTCGGCGGGGTGCGCACCCTGGCGGCTGTCAACTACGACACCTACGTCACCTGGAAGAACTTCTGGTCCAGCTCGTTCGGCGCCCGGGTCGATCTCCCCGCGCAGGACGACGCGCTGACGCGCGGCGGGCCGCTGATGCAGCTGGGGCAGGCGTACACGGTGTCGGCCTCGGTGGCCAACCGGCCGGGCTCGGCGCTGCGCTGGAACACGGGGGGATCCCTCACTCTGGGCGCGTTCCGCGAGCAGACGATGCAGCTGAGCGCCGGGGTCACGGTGCGCCCCGCGCCCCGCTGGCGGTTCTCGGTGGCGCCGGCGTACTTCCGCAGCCTCTACCCGCGCCAGTACGTGTCGACGCGCACGGGCGGTCCGGCGGTCACCTTCGGGCGGCGCTACATCTTCTCCAGCATCGACTTCCGCACCCTCACGGCGCCCCTGCGCCTGAGCTACATGTTCACCCCCGACCTGACGCTCGAAGGGTACGTGGAGCCCTTCGCCGCCAGCGGGCGCTACTACGGCTTCGGGGAGCTCCTGGCGCCGCGGAGCCGGTACCTGCGGGTGTACGGCACCGGCGGCACCACCGCCACGCCGCAGGACGACCGCTCGGTGCTCGTCACCGACGGCGCGTCGACCTTCACCCTGGGCCCGTACGACTTCAACGTGCGCTCGTTCCGCAGCAACGCCGTGCTGCGCTGGGAGTGGCGTCCCGGGAGCACCCTGTACGTGGTGTGGCAGCAGAACGGCGAGCGCGACCGGGAGCTGGACAGGGGGATCGGCTTCGGCTCGCTCGGCCAGTCGTTCGCCACGCGCGGCGACAACTTCCTGGCCGTCAAGGTGGCCTACTGGCTCCCCGTGGGCGGAGGGCGGGCCGGCGCCGCGTCCCGTCTCGCCGCCCCCGAGCTCCCGCCGCCCGCTCCCTGACGGGACCCTCACCCGCCCTCCCCCGTCCAGCGGCACCGATGGACGGGGGAAGGGGGAGGGGGATGCGAGGGTGGAGGGGGATGCAGGGTCACGGGCCGCGGCGAGCGGGATCGAAGCCGGGTGGGATCGAGGGAGCCGGCAAGCGGGCCGTAAAGCTCCGAATGTGCCTTTGCGTATAGTTTCATCTCCAGGCGTCCACCTCCGTCGACGGATCCGGTTGCTGCCGAATCATCAGGAAGGCGCTTCGCCGATCCGGCTGCACGAAGCGTCGGGCGCACCGTCGGAAATCGCCCGCATCGCGCGTCTCCCGAGGGACGTGGCTACGGGCGGGCGCTCGCGCTGAGTCCATCGAAAATTTTCGAAAGACGTCCGGGAGGCGCACGACGCGCCGGATGGGCTCTCCATCCCCCTGATCGAATCGGTGAGCGATGCGCGTGCGCGGACGGTCGTCTCGGTCGCGCACGGACGGTACCGCAACTCGCTCGGCGAAGAGCCTGAAGGAATCGTCGCTTCGAGCCAACCCGGAAGACGTCATCCTCGCCGCTCGATCCTGGCTCGCACCCGTGTCCGGCGGCGGCCGAGGGATGCATCGCCGGTACCCTACTTCCCGAGGGGCATCGCCCATGTCCATGCAGGTTCCAGCCGCCGTGCCGCCGGTGCTCCCCACCGGGCCCGCTCCCGCCGTCTCCGCGGAGGCGCCCCGCGGCTCCGGCATGGCACGGGGCGCCGCGGTGGCGGCCACGCTCGCGGCGGTGGCGGCGCTGGTGGCGTGGGGCGACCGGCTTCCGGCGCCGCGCCCGTCCGGCGTGCCCGCCCGCGAGTTCTCGGAGGCGCGCGCGCTTCCCATCCTCCGCCACCTCGCCTCGGACATCGGCGACCGGGGGATCGGCACCGCGGGGCAGGACTCGGCCGTCGCCTACCTGTCCGGGCTGCTGCGCGCCATCCCCGGGGTGGAGGTGGCGGTGCAGGACGAGGTGGTGGCGGCGCCGTACCTCTACGCGCCCGGGGTGACCGGCGTATATCGCGTGCGCAACGTGCTGGCGCGCATCCGGGGGCGCGAGCCCGGCGCGGTGCTCTTCTCCAGCCACTTCGACACGCCGCCCGAGAGCGTGGGCGCGGGCGACGCGGCCATGGTGGTGGCCGCCATGGTGGAGGCCGTCCGCGCGCTCGCCGCCGATCCGTCGCCCCCGCGCCACACCCTCGTGTTCATCCTGGGCGACGGCGAGGAAGACGGGCTCCTCGGCTCCTCGGCCTTCCTGCGCCATCCCTGGGCGCGCGACCTCCGCGCCTTCGTGAACCTGGAGTCGGCCGGGCCGGGCGGCGGGTTGCTGCTCTTCCAGGCAGGCCCGGGGAACGCGTGGCTGGCGCGGGCCTACGCGCGCGGCGTGGGCCGCCCCTACGGCACCGTGCTGGCGCAGGACCTCTTCCAGGGCGGCGTGGTTCCCTCGCAGACCGACTTCCGCGCCTACCGCGACCTGGGCGGGCTGCGCGGGCTGGACCTGGCCACCGTGCGCGACGGCTACGCCTACCACACCCGGCTCGACCGGGTGGGGCGGGTTCCGCCGGGCGCGGTGCAGCAGGTCGGAGAAGCCGTCGTGGGGCTGGGCCGCGGGTTCGGCGCCGGGGGCCTTCCGGGCGACGTGGGCGGCCCGCCGGCGGTGTTCTACTCCCTGCCGGGGCGGGGGATGCTGGTGTACGGCGTGGGGACGGCCTGGATCCTGGCCGCGGCGGCGCTCCTCCTGGCCGTGGCGGCCCTGGGGGTGGCGGTGCGGCGCCGCGCGCTCACCCTGCGCGCCGCCGCCGCCGGGCTCGCGGCCACGCTCCTGGCCTGCGTGGCGGGGCTCGCCCTGCCGCTGCTGGCGGCGTGGGTCACCGGGTCGCTCCTGGGGCGGCCGCACGGCTGGTACGCGCACCCCCGGCTCGGGGTGGCGGCGTTCGGTTCGCTGGCGCTGGCGGGCGCGGCCGCGGTACACGCGCTGTGGGGGCGGGTGGAGGCGCGCGGGCGCGCGGACCCGTCCGGCCCGCGGCTGGGCCGGTGGGCCGGCGGGGTGGTGTTCTGGGCAGCCGCGCTCCTGGGCCTGACGCTGGCGGGGCTGGGATCCGCGTACCTCGCGCTCTGGTGGCTGGCTCCGGCGGCGGCGGCGCTGCTCCTGTCGGTGCTGCGGCCGCGCCGGAGCACGCTGTGGTGCGTGCTGGCGCTGGTGCCGGGCGCCGTGGTGACGGCCGGCGCCGGCTTCCTGCTGGTGGAGTTCTTCGTGCCGCTCGCGGGGCGGATGGCGTCGCCGTCGCCGCTCGATCCGCTGATCGCCGCGCTGGTGGCGGCCCCGGTGGTGCTGGCGGCCGCGCTGGCGCTCCCCGCGGCGCTGCCGCTGCGGCGCGCGGGCACGGCCGCGGCGGCGCTGGGCGCGCTGGGGGTCGTCGCCACCGTCGCGCTGGCGCTGTCGTCGCCCTACAGCGCCGAACGCCCCAAGCGGCTCACCCTCTCGCAGCTCGACGAGGCCGACGGCACCGCGCGGCTCACCGTGGCGGGCGGCGACGCCCTCGACGCGGGACCCCTGCTGCGCGGCCTGCCGTACCCGATGGAGGCGTCCGGCCCGGGGCGCCGGGTCTACCAGGGCGCGGTCCCGCCGGGCGCGCCGCCGCAGCCGGCCGCCGAGGTCTCGTCCTCCCCGCTCGACGCCACCCGCGGCACGCGCACGGTGCGGCTGCGCGTGGCCGGCGGCGAGTACCGGCGGCTGGTGCTCACCGTCCCGAGCGCACGCCTGGCCGGGTGGTCCATCACCCCCACCCTTCCCGCGCTGCCGCCGGGCGACGACACCTACCGCGTGCGCGTCATCCCCGGCCGGGGGCGGGCGTGGGAGGCGACCCTCCAGGTGCGCGGGGCCGCGCCGGTGGACGCCCGCCTGACCACCGTCTACGAGCCCGCCCCCGGCGGCGCCGTGCGCATGGCCGAGTCGCGGCTCCCGCCCTGGGTGGTCGCCGCCACGCGGCTCGATCGATCGTCCATCGTCCGCCTCTGATCCCCATCGGCCGAAACCGGCCCGACGGGTTCGCGGCAGGCGCGCGGGGACGCTCCGACCGGCCTCCTTCCGGCCGGGATCGCGGACGTGGCCCGGAATTGATCCAAACCCCGCGATCCCGTTTCCGCAGTCTTTTGGGGACATTGAAATCGATCCTGATCGCGCCGCGTCTCTCTCGGCGCGGTACGCGGAGCGGGACCTTCTACGGATTCACGGCCGGGCCGGGCGACGCGGGTGCGGGTCGCCAGCCCCGGCCGGACGGGTACCGTCGGCCACGCGCGGAGGCTCCGCGCGGAACGCCGGCCAGCACACCGCGCCCCCGGCGCGGGTTCTCACTTCAAGGAGGATGGGGATGAGCAACAGCACGATGGCGGTCGGGCGCGGCGCGCCGGCCTCGACCCTGCACCCCGAGGGCGGCGGGGGGTGGCCCGAGGTGGGGTTCGCCATGGTGAGCCTGGAGCCCGGCGACGCCCGCGCGAGGGCGCTCTCCACGGAGGCCCGGCTGCTGGGCGAGGCCATCGGGCTGCCGATGGAGGCGCCGGCGCGGGTGGCGGGCACCGACCGCGAGGCGATGCGGCAGTACGTGCGGGCGCTGAACGACCTGATCGTGGGCCCCGGCGAGACCTCGCCCACGCTCCGGCTGCTGCGCGGCCGGGTGGCGCCGGGCGTGCTGGCCGACCTGCGGCTGGCGCTGAAGCCGCTCTGGACCGCCGACGAGCTGGAGCGCATCGAACGCCTGTCGCTGGCCGAGCTCGAGGCCGAGTGGCGCCGCCGGGTGGCCGAGCGGATCCCCGAGGCCGCCGGCGTGGTGCGCGAGGAGCTGAGCTGCGCCGAGATCTGGAAGGACATGCCCGGCGGCGACTTCGACCTGGAGGGCCGTGGGCGCGACTACACCGACGGGATGCGCGCCTTTCCCGCCTGCCGCGCCCTGGGCGTGCAGTCGCTGCTCACGCTCCTGGGCGCGTTCGAGCCCGGGCCGCGCGTGTACCTGGACGTGCTGGGCGGCGAGGGGTACGTGTGGCGCCTGCTCGAGGCCAAGCGCCAGCTGGCCGAGCGCCAGGTGGTGGCCGTCTCCGCCGGCACCTTCGACGGGGGCCCGCTTCCCGCCTCGCTGGGAGAGCTCCTCACCCGCACCGCGCAGGCCGACCCCGACGCCGTGATCATGGCCGTGGAGGCCGACGACGGCGCGGAGGCGTTCACCGGGCGGCTGCTGGCGCTGGACGACGGGCGGGTGCGGGTGTCGGAGCCCTTCCCGGTGTCCGGCGCCGACGTGGTGGAGTGGCTGCGCCGGACCCCCGGCTCCCCGCCGCCGGCCGGCGCGCCGCCTGCGGCCCGGGCGAGGGCGGCGATGATCGGCGCGCGCGGCGGGCGGCCCGCGCCGGTGATGATCACCAACGACGTGTCTCGCCACATGTTCTACCGCGCCGGGCTGTGGGGGATGCCCACGCGCGAGGACGGGCTGCGCATGTCGCGGACCTTCCACGCGGACTCGCTCGACGGCGTGCTCTGCGCCTACGGCACGCACCACATCCCCGACATCCCCGCCGCCCTGCGCGAGAGCTTCGCCATCCTCAAGCCGGGCGGCTGCATGGTGGTGCACGACTTCTTCGACCGCGGCCCGGTGGGCAACTGGTTCCACGACGTGGTGGACCCGTACAGCAAGACCGGGCACGACATGCCGCACCTCGGCCCGGTGGAGATGGCGGTGCACCTCTTCCGCGCCGGCTTCCGCGACGTGGAGCTGATGGAGATCGAGGACCCGTTCGTGTTCAGCGCCGAGCCCGGCGACGCGATGAGCGCGCGCGAGGTGGCGCTGCGCTACACCATGGGGATGTACGGGATGACCCACAAGTTCGCCGACCAGCTGGACGAGCTGGAAGGGCTGGTCCGCCGCGTGCTGGACTACCCGGAGCTGGGCGACTCGGCGGTGTTCGAGGCGAATTTCGCCTACATCCCCCGGCGCGCCGTGGTGGCCCGCGCGCGCAAGCCGGCGGCCGGCGCGAGCCCCGCGTACTCGGCCCGCGACGCGGCCCTGATCGAGACGCTGGCCGAGGCGATGCGTGCGAGCGAAGCGTCCATCCGGAGCCGGTCGGGCGCGCCACCGGCCGCCACGCGCGCCTGGTTCGGTGCCGACGGCGCGCGCTGGGGCCTCTCCGCCCGTGACCAGCGCGCGTGGCTGGAGTGGGAGGGCGCGCAGCGCGCCGCGGGCACCCTGTCCTAGCCGCCAGCCCTCTCCACCTTTTGCCGCCGTCAGGCGGCCGCACCCCAACGGAGACCCGACCGTGAGAAAAGCCTGTCTCTTCGCCGCGGTGCTGCTCGTCGTGGCCCCGCCCCAGCGCGCCGCGGCGCAGACCTCCGTCGACTCGGCCGCCATCCGCCAGACGGCGCTGGACTACGCCGAAGGATGGTACACGGGTGACGCGGCGCGGATGGAGCGTGCCCTCCACCCCGACCTGGCCAAGCGGATGGTGGAGACCGGCGCCAACGGCCGCAGCCACCTGGACCAGATGGGCGCCCTGGAGCTGGTGCAGATCACCCGGGGCGGCGGCGGCAGCCGCACTCCCCAGGACCGGCGCAGGGCGGAGGTGCGCATCCTGGACGTGTACCGGAGCGCCGCGAGCGTGCGGGTGACCATGAGCGACTGGGTCGACTACCTGCACATCGCCCGGTTCAACGGCCGCTGGGTGATCGTGAACGCGCTCTGGGAGGAGAACCCGCCGTCGCCCTGATCCCGGTTCTCGGGATTGCACATTCAATTCTGCAAACCGGTACCATTTCGGATCATTGATTGCCACTCAGGCAAACAGAACTGTTTCACACCGAGGAAGCAGAGGGACCAGAGGAACCAGGCGAAAGCCCCTGATTCCTCTGGTCCCTCTGCGTTAGACCTCTTTTCAGGTTCTTCGTCGATTTAGCTGCAGATGGGCTGCAGCGATGCCTGCACAATCCTCCAACTACACCCCCTGAAATGTCATCCTGAGCGTCGCCGCTGGACGAAACCACGTCTGCCCCACAGCTTGGCGGCGACCGAAGGACCTGTAGCTGCGGCAGCACCACACTTCGCCATCAGCAGGGTGAACCATGATCGCAGTGGGCGCTTCGGCCGCCTGAGTCCGAGCGCCGGCTCAAGATCCTTCGGCCGCCGCCCGGCGTTCGTGCGAGTCTGGATCGGCGCTGCGGTGGCACTCAGGATGACATTCTCTGTTCTTCGGGCGAATTGGCAGGTTGGGGCCCTGCAACTAAATCTGCGATGACCCTCTTTTCAAGTGTCTTCAGGAATGCACAACTGATCGGGAGAACCGGTATGAGACCGACGCCAGGGCTCGCCGATCATGTTGACGTGGATGGATGCGCGCACGCGCCGTCGTATCTTTTCCGTAATGAGCCGTCACGTCCGCATCAGCGTCCGGACTGGCGCGATGTCTGCGACCGGCTGTTTCCCTGCTCAGGCGCACTCGAGCGACGAGACCAGGCCTTGATCCCAACGTGATGAGCACCTCACCGCCCTCGCCCGCCGTCCCCGCGGAGGACGATCCGCTCTGGGTCTTCACCGGCCAGGGCCCCATGCCGGGTCCCGCGGAGATCGGCGGCAAGGCGTACAACCTGGCCCGGCTGGCCCGGAGGGCGCCGGTCGTTCCCTACTTCTTCGTGGTACGGGCCGGCGCGCTCATGCAGCTGCTGGGCGGCGGCGCGTTTCCGGAGACGGAGGAGGAGGCCGAACGGGTATGGGAGCGGGCCGCGCGCGCGCCGCTTTCCGACGCGCTCCGCGAGGCGCTGGAGGTGGTGGGGCACGGGCCGCTGGCGGTGCGCTCCTCGGCCGTGGGCGAGGACGGCGCGCGCAGCTCGTTCGCGGGACAGTTCGAGACTGTGCTCGGCGTGCCCCCGGACGCGGACGCGGTCTGGCGGGCCGTGTGCCGGGTGTGGGCCTCTGCCTTCGAGCCGCGGGCCATGGCGTACCGCCGCGAGCGCGGCGAGCCCGCCGGACCCATGGCCGTGGTCGTGCAGCGCCTGGTGGAGCCCGAGGCCGCGGGGGTCGCGTTCTCGGTGGACCCCGTCTCCGGCGACGGCGCCACGGCGGTGGTCAGCGCCGTCTACGGCCTGGGCGAGGGGCTGGTGAGCGGCGCGCTGGACGCGGACACCTATTCCGTGCGGACCGCGCCCGGCGGAGGGGTCACGGTGGAAGCGGAGGTCGCGCGGAAGCGCCACGCGCTCCGCTTCGACGAGGCGGCCGCCGCGGTCCACACCGAGGAGGTCGCTCCCGGGCTGCAGGGGCAGCCGGCGCTCACCGACGCCGAGGCGCGCGCCATCGCGGAGCACGCGCGGGCGCTGGCGGCGGCCTTCGGCGCCGAGCAGGACGTGGAGTGGGCGCTGGCGCCCGGCCCCGACGGGCCGCGCCACCTCTTCCTGCTGCAGGCGCGGCCGATCACCACCCTCGGGGAAGCACGCCCGGCCGCGCTGCGGGTGTGGGACAACGAGGCCGTCTCGGAGAGCCTCCCCGGGGTGACGCTTCCCCTCACCTACAGCGTGGCGCGGCGCGCCTTCGCGCACCTGTACGTGGGTCACTGCCTGGCCCTGGGCGCCCCGGCGCGCGACGTCGCCGACCACCGGGACGCCTTCGACGCCATCGTGGGGCTGGTGCGCGGCCGCGCGTACTACGACATGGCCGCGCTCAACCGCGTCCTGCTGCTCATCCCGGGGATGGAGTTGCGCGACGGCGACGTCGTGCCGAATCCCGTGCCCTCGGTCCTCCCCGAGGAACCGCTTCCCGGGCCGCTGCCGCCCGAGCTCCTCCTCGCCGCACGCGCCTTCGACTTTCCGTTCCAGGTCCTGCGAGACACGGCCCGGCTGGGGGACGAGCTGGACGCGTTTCGCGCGCGCGTGCGCGAGGTGCTGGACCCGCTCGCGGCGGCCGACTTCGGCGGCGCGGCGCCGGACGAGCTGCGCCGCCACTACGAGCGCCTGGACCGCGGGCTCCTGGCGCAGTGGCTCGGCCCCATGCGCAGCGACAACCTCCTGCTGCACTGGACGGGGCTGCTGCAGGAGATGATCCAGCGCTGGCTTCCCGGCGTCTATCCGGGGGCGACGACCAACCAGCTCGTCGCCGGCGCGTCCGACCTGGTCTCGGCCGAGCCGGTCCGGCTGCTGGCCACGCTGGCCGGGCGGGCCCGGGGCGACGCGCGGCTGCACGCCCTGCTCGCGGGCGACGCCACCGCCTCCGAGGTCTGGGAGGCGCTGCACGCGGACCCCGCATTCGCCGAGGTCGCCGCCGGGCTGCGCGAGTTCCAGGATCGCTTCGGCGACCGCTGCCCCGACGAGCTGAAGCTGGAGGCGGCGAGCTACGCGGCATCCCCCGAGGCCCTGGTGCAGGCTCTGCGCGCCTGTGCGGCCGCCGGGGACGCGCCGGCCGGCGGCGGCGAGGAGATGCGCGCCCGCGCGGAGGCGGCCGTGCGCGAGCGGCTGCCGCCCGACCGGAGCGCGCGCTTCTTCGCGGTGCTGGACCAGGTGCGGCAGGGGGTGCAGGAGCGCGAGAACGCCCGCTTCGTGCGCACGCGCGCCTTCGGGGTGATCCGCCGCCTCTTCACGGCGATGGGCGCGCGGCTCGCCGAGGCCGGCGCGCTGGCGGACCCGCGGGACGTCTTCTACCTCACCACGGACGAGCTCTTCGCCTGGCTGGACGGGCACGCGGCGAGCGGCGACCTGCGCCCGCTGGTGGCCGCCCGGCGGGCGGAGTTCGAGGCGTACCGGCTGCTCGCGGACCTTCCGCGCCGCTTCGCCACGCGCGGCCCTCCCGCGCTCTCGGCGCTGGAGCCTGTCGCGCCGCCCGGGATGCCGCCCGCCGGACCGGAGGGGATGCTGCGCGGCAGGGGATGCTGCCCCGGGGTGGTGCGTGCGGCGGTCCGCGTGGTCCGCGATCCGCGCCAGCCCGGAGAGCTCGCCGGCCGCATCCTGGTCGCCGAGCAGACGGATCCCGGCTGGACGCTGCTCTTCCCCGCGGTCGCGGGGGTCCTCGTCCAGCGGGGGAGCATCCTCAGCCACGCCGCGCTCGTCGCTCGCGAGCTGGGGGTCCCCTGCGTGGTGGGGATCCCGCGCCTGCTCGACGTGCTGCGCGACGGCGAGGTGGTGGAGATGGACGGGACCACGGGGATCGTGCGCCGGGTGCCGCCGCCCGAGACGGAGTCGGCGTGATCGCACCCGATCTCTGATATCACTGCTGGGTCAAGCTTGGTGAAAAGCATCTCACGCAGAGGCGCGGAGACGCGGAGAGCCGCCGCGAGCTCTCTGCGGCTCCGCGGCTCTGCGTGAGGCCCTTCTTTTCCGTCAGCCGACGCGCGCCGGGGCGCCGGTGATGACCTCCTCGATCGCCTCGGCCAGGATGTCGACGTAGGGCTCGTTGACCATGGCGACGTGGGTGCCGGGGACCACCTCGACCCGCAGCCCGCCCGGCGCGTACGGGCGCCAGAGGTCGGGGAGGCCGGCCGCCTCCCACCCCTGGCCGCGCCCCCACTCGGCGCAGAAGAGCGTCAGCTGTCCGGGGTACGGGGCGAGCACGTGGCGGCGCGCGGCGGTCACGTTGGCGCGGAACACCTCCACCACCGGGCGCAGGCCGTCCAGCTCCCCCACCCGCGACTCGGCCCCGTGCAGGGGGAGCCAGCGGGCCAGGTGCTCCAGCCGCTCGGCCGTGGGGAGCTCGGCCAGCTCGTCGCCCAGCGCCTCCAGCACCGCCCCCTCGGCTCCCGACAGTCCCGCGGCCAAGCGCAGGTACATCTGCACCGGGTCGGGAATCTCCGCCTCGGCGTCGGGTGGGCTGCTGTCGAACAGCCCCACGAACGCCACCTCCTCCCCGGCCGCCAGCAGCCGGTGCGCCATCTCCACCGCCGTCACCCCGCCGGCGGACCACCCGGCCAGGTGGTAGGGCCCGTGGGGCTGCGTCCGCCGCACCTCTTCCAGGTAGCGCTCGGCCATCAGGTCCACGCTGCGCAGCGGCTCGCGCCCGTCGCT
>Ga0070685_10000682_pt1 | contig 18422 bp, 13 predicted proteins | sample KBSS13LmetaG_FD_65651 | JGI IMG/M metagenome (GOLD analysis project Ga0070685, IMG submission 65651) | Switchgrass rhizosphere microbial communities from Kellogg Biological Station, Michigan, USA - KBS S1-3L metaG | ecosystem: Host-associated > Plants > Roots > Rhizosphere ...
AGCGCGCGCAGGGCGCCGGCGAGCGCGTCCGCCCGCGCGTCGGCGCCGCGGAAGCAGAGGCGCAGGGCGCCGTCCCCCGCCTGGTGCAGGGTGAACTGCGCCAGCGCGAACCGCTTCAGCGCGTGCGTCACCTCGATGTTGTTCAGCCACTCCCCGCCGGCCGTGCGGAAGCGCACCGGCGGGCGCCCCTCCAGCCCCACCAGCACCGGCTCGCCGCCGGCGTCCACGCGCAGCGACGCGTGGTCGCCGGTGCGGTAGCGCAGCAGCGGCAGGCAGGGGTTGAAGCCGCCCGTGAGCGTCACCTCGCCACGCTCGCCCGGAGGCACCGGGCGCCCCGCATCGTCCAGGACCTCCACGTACATCCGGTGCTGCAGGAGGACGTGGCCGCCCGCCGTCTCGTCGTAGACGGCGACCGGGCCGGACTCGTTGAGCGAGTAGAGGTCCAGCACCGGGCAGCCGAAGCGCGCCTCCAGCCGCGTGCGCAGCGCCGGTGCCAGCGCCATCGAGGTGGAGAGGAGCGCGCGCGGACGGGTCGTGAGCGGGAGCGCCGCCAGCGCGTCGAAGGAGAGCGGGTCGCCGGTGTAGACCTCGGGGGCGAGCGCGTCCAGGTAGCGCGCGCGGTCGTCGGGGTCGTGCCAGTCGGCGGGGTGGAGGTTGATCTTCGCCAGCCCGGACTCGTCCATCGTGGGGGTGACGGAGACGTAGGTGAAGCAGTCGCGCTGGAAGCCGACCAGCACCACCCCCACCTGCCCGCGGCCGTGCGTGAGCTCGATGCCGAAGCGCCGTAGCGCGCGCTTGTGGAAGGCCAGGTACCCGGCCGCCACGGTGGGGAGCGACGCCAGCAGCAGCGGGTGCCCCGTTGTCCCGCTCGTGCGGAAGTTGATCAGCCGCTCGGTGGATACGCCGTCGGGGACGAAGCGGGCGACGTCGCGGCCCAGGTCGGCGCGGGAGATGGTGGGGACGTCGTGGAAGTCGCGCGGACGCGACCCGTAGCGGCGATACGCGGGCGTGTCGGCGAAGGAGCGGTCGACGAACTCGTCGAGCCACGCCGGTAGCTCGCCCGGGCGCCATCCCACCTCCGCTGCCTCCACCTCGCGCTCGAAGGCTCGCGCGCGCTCGACCTCGTCCGCGGTGAGGCGGTTGCCGCTCCGGTTTCGGTAGATGGGGGCGTGGGGATGGCCCTGGAGGAAGTCGAGCATCCGCCGCCCGTGCTCGCTGAGCGTGGGGTAGCGCTCCGCGTCGGTGAGGTCGCCGTTGCCCGCGGTCGATGGAGGGGCGTCGACGTGGCGGGACGCCGGATCGTCTGCCTGGCTCATTCGCGCGTCCACTTGTCGGCGGATTCTTCGGCGGCCTTCTTGATCAGCGCCTCGCGGATGGCGCGGCTGCGCTCCTCGGCGGCGCGGGCGGCGGCCATCACGCGGGCGCGCTCGGCGGAGGAGAGGGTGGTGAGGCGGTCCTGCGCCTGTGCCGGCGTCTCGCCCGCGGGGCGGTAGCCGAGCCGCGCCAGCGCCAGCCGCGCCAGCTCCTCGCGGCGGTCGGGGTCGGTGACGAACTTGCCGGCGGCGGCCTGCGCGGCCAGCTCCCCCGCCTCGTCGCCGAGCAGGGTGAGGAGCGCGGCGGAGGGCGGCGCCGCGCGCGCGAACCAGTCGTCCGACAGCAGCCAGCAGAGGACGAGGGTGACGGCGAGCCGGTTGCGGTCCGCGCCCGCGTCCGCGCCGCGGAAGCGCGCCAGCTCCGCCGCGGGCGCCGCGCCCCCCAGCGCGCGCACCAGGTCGCCCACCACCGCCGCGGTGTGCACGCGACCCGCGCTGCCGATGCGCGGCTCGCCCAGGAAGTCCTCGGGCGTCTCCGCCAGCCGCCGCGTCAGCGTCTCCAGCACGGGCCCCTCGAGCTCCATCGTCGACTGCCCCGCGGATGTGCCTGGTTTCATCGATCGACCCTGGTGTGTGCCCGAGGCCGCGGCGCCCTCTCCCTGCGGCTTAGACCGCAATCCCTCTCCCGTACCGGGCGAGGGGGGATGCCTCTCCATCGTCGGCGCCTGCGAAGTTCAGTGTTGCCTGCGGCCCCTACGCTGCCGGGTACACCGGCGAAAACGCGGTTTCTACTCGTAACGACCGCTCCCACCACGACGTCATCGATTCGGCCCATGCAGTGTCGGTGGACGAACGGCGACTCTCTCCCCGTGACGTCATCCTGAGCGCGGCCGCACACCGTATCCGCATGCGCCAATGCCGGCAGCGCGAAGGATCTGTAGCCGCGGTCGCATTACCATCGGCGCAATGCTCAGAACCTCGCGGATCGATGCCGATGCGCTCCGGCCGGTGTAGCGTGTCGACTTGCTATAGATCCTTCGGCCTGCCGGGATCGACGCGACATCAGGCACACAGCGGCCGGCCTCAGGATGACGTCTAAGGTGTTGCGCGACAAAGCAATTTCTACATTCGCGCATCGCTCACACCGCCGCCAGAATCGCGTCCTCTGCATCTTCGCGAACGCACCGCATATCATCATCCATCGCGGCGAACTTGGCGAAGACGTGGGTGGCGTGGCAGTCGCCGCAGGGGTGGGCGCGGCGCAGGCGCCGGGCGTCGGCGAAGCGGCGGGGGAGCGCGCGGAGCGCCTCGAACGAAGCGAGCTCCGCGAGCGGCACGCCGTAGTCGTCCACGGTGAAGCTGCACGGGGCCGCCATTCCCCGCTCGTCCACGAAGAGAAAGTGCCGTCCGGGGCCGCACTCCGCCACGGGGATGCGCTCGCCGCGCGCGCTGGCCTGGAGGCGGCGCAGGTATCCATCCCCGCCCGCGAGCCGCACGCCGCGCGCCGCCAGCTCCCCGCGCAGCCGCGGGATCATCGCCCGCAGCCAGTCCGCCTGCTCCGGCAGCAGCCGGTTCGCCGCGAAGAACTCGGGGCGCTCGACGCCGCCGAGCTGGTTGAAGGTGATCTCGCCCACCCCCCAGTCCGCCAGCTCGCCGCAGAGCTCCTCGAACCCCGCGAGGTTGCCGCGCATCAGCACCACGTTGGCCCGAAGCCGCGGCCCCCGTCCACGATCGCGCCGCTCGTCCACCAGTGCGGCGACGCTCCGGCGGAGCGTCTCGTATCCCCCCGGCCAGCCGCGCAGCCGCTCGTGCGCCGCGCCGATCGCGTCGACGCTCACCGTCAGCTCGTCGTAGCAGTCGACCAGGTGCGCGCGGACGGAGGCGGAGGCGAGCGGCGTGCCGTTCGTCGTGGTGCTGATGCGCAGGCCGAGCGCGCGGAAGCGCTCCGTCAGCGCGCGCAGCGGCGACCAGAGGAGGGGCTCGCCGCCGAGCCAGCTCACCAGCACCTCGTCGCCGGTCGCGCGCTGGTAGGCCGCCAGCACGACGCCGAACGCCGCCACCGCCGCGGGGTCCGCGGACGCGCGGGGACGCTGCAGGCGGCGGTCGCAGGCGCAGAAGGGGCAGGCCAGGTTGCACCGCTCCGTCACCCGCCAGACGACGATCACGCGCGCCTCCCCGCGTCCGCCGGGCCGTAGGTGAGGCGGCTGAACCAGCGCGCGAACGCGACCAGCTCGTCGAGCGTCGCCACCGCGTGCACCGCCCACCCCTGCTCGTCGCGCGCGCGGCGGATGTCCTCGTAGGCGCCGTGCGTGTACTGCTCCCAGCCGACCGGGAGGTTCAGCACGAACGTCCCCCCGCCGCCGGCGCGCGCCAGCGACCGGGCGGCGACGGTCCATCCGCTCTCGCCGCGCTCGTCCTGGCTGAACATCGTCGTGACGCCGTCGTCGGAGATCACCAGGATGTGCGCGGGGCGGGCGTCGGGCGGACGGTCGGCGTAGCTGTCGCGCAGCACGTGAATGGGGAAGGCCGTGCCGCCGCCGATGTAGCCGGTGAGCACGCGCAGGATCTGCGTTTCGTCGCGCACGAAGCCGGGGGTGCTGGTGAACTCGCGCGCGCCGCTCCACAGCGTCGCCTGCACCCGCGCCCCCGCCCGCAGCGCCGACAGGCAGAGGATCGCTCCCGCCAGCGCGGGGAACGAGGTGACCTGCTGCGGGTTGGGCATGGACCCGGAGCTGTCCACGTACAGGTCCAGGTCCAGTGGCACCTTCGCCGGGTCGCGCGCCTCGGTGGTGCCCCAGACGCGCTGCACCGTGGTCATCCCCGGGATCACGTGCGGGCTCTGCAGCACCGACTCCATCCAGTCCGCCGCGTCCAGCGGATCGCCCAGCTCCCACGGCTCCAGCCCCTCGGGGAGCGGGTCGCCGGTCGAAGGCGCGGGGCGGGCGGGGAAGGGGATGAGGTGCGGTAGCGCCCGCTCGCGGTAGTAGCGCACCGCCGCCTCGTGGTCGGTGATGTCCACCCCCGCCGCGCGCAGGATCTCGCCGTACTCGAAGGGCTCGCGCGCCTGGCCGCCGCCGTGGGTGGGGGACCGCTGCACGTCGGCGGGGGGGGCGTCCTTCCGGGGCTTCGCTTCGCCCGGCAGGTCGGAGAGCGACGGGTCGAGGGCGGGGTGGATGGCGCCGGCGGCTTCCTCGGGATCGGCCTCCACCAGCCCGTCGGGGCTCGACCCGGCCGCGGCGGCGCGCGTGTCCAGCAGCTTCTCGATGATCGGGGTCGACTTCTCGTCGTCCAGCAGGTGCGGCAGGAGCAGCGCGGCGAAGCGGCCCGAGCCGTCCAGCCAGTCGCGCGCGTAGCTGCGCACCAGCCGCGCGCCCAGCCAGGCGTCGCCCTCGATGCGGTCGTCCGTCTTCCCCCCCTCCAGCGACCCGCGCTCCAGGCTCCAGAGGAGCTCGTAGATGCGCATGTACAGCGCCCACACCGCGCCGCCGCCGCCCTTGCCGGGCTTGCTGGCGGCGATCGCGCGGTAGACGTCGGCCATGCGCAGGCCGGCGCCGCGCTGCAGGCGGTCGTTGATCAGCAGGTCGGTGTAGAGGTTGGCCACCATCGGCGCGTGCTGCTCCAGCGTGGGGAGCGCGCGCCGCATCCGCGCGATCATCCGCACGTGGTCGGTGAGGGTCGCCGGCGCGAGGACGTGGTGGCCGATCTCGTGGGCCAGGACCTCCACCGCGAAGTCCTCCACCCCACACTCCGTGACCTCGGGGAGGGAGACGACGACCGCCTGGTCCTGCAGCCGGATCATCGCGAAGCTCGTGGTGAGCCCCTCGCCCTTCGCCTCGCCGAAGGAGAGGCAGAGGGTGGGCGGCCGCAGCCGGGTGAAGCGGCTCCACGCGGCCAGCGCGTCCGGCCACGCCGCCTCCCACCGCTGCTGCAGCGGCACCATGTCGCTGGGGGCGCGGAGCTTCATCCGTCAGGCCAGCGCGAGCAGGACCACCGCGTGCGAGAGCGGCGAGGTGACCGCGAGCGTCGACCCGTTCGCCGCTATGCCGGCGATCTCGCCCAGCTCCGGCAAGTCGACGCGCGCCCCATCCACCGACACCGCGGTCCCGCGCGCCGTCACCCCGGGCGGGACGGAGGAGGGACGCGCGTCCTTCGACTCCTCCGGCGCGGCGCGGTGGAAGGTGGCGCCGAACGCGTCCGCCGTGAGCAGCCAACCGTCGCCGCCGCTGCGGACGAGGAAGTGCTCGCCCGCGGCGGCGACGGTCGGAGGCTCCGCGAAGAGCCCGCCGAAGCCGCGGAAGGCCCCCGCGCGCCCGACGACGCGCAGCCCCGCGGCCGCCGGCGCCGACGGATCGAACCAGGGGTCCGCCGCGAGCCGGCGCCGCAGCTCCGGCCACTCGCCGCCCGGCGCGCGCACGGCTGCGAGCGCCAGCGCGGGGGGGAGCGCGTCCGCCGCGGCGAGGGCGCCGGCGCGGTAGTGCGCCATCCCCGCGCGCCACGCGGCCACCTGGCCCGCGGCGAGGAAGGCGTCGGCGTCCGCGCACCGGGGCGCCAGCGCCGCCATCGCGTCGACCCACTCCGCCGGGCGCGCGCCCGGGGTGGCGGCGAGGCGGTGCAGCGCGTTGCTGAGCGCGCCCAGCACCCGCTCGGGCGCGGCGGCCACCAGCGCGGCCGCCGTGGGGGCGACCTCCATCCACCCCGCGTTTACCCACCGGTCGCGCGCGGTGGGGCCGGCGAGCCCCTGGCCCACCAGCTCCAGCCCCAGCTCGTACGCGGTTCGGGCGACGTCGGGCGCGCGCTCCGGCTGCACCGACTCGACCGCGCGCACCAGCGGGTCCACGGCCTCGCGGAGGAAGCGCGCGAAGGCCTCGCCGTCCAGGTCGGGGCGCTGGCGGCGCGCCTCGGCGAAGCGGGCGTTCAGCTCCGGCCGCGCGGCGCGGAGGAACGAGGCGAACGAGGGGGCGAGGGTCGCGTGCATCTACTGCGTCTTCAGCCAGCGCAGGTAGTTGGTGTAGCGCTGGTGGAGGTACTTCAGCACCAGCAGGTCGTCGTACAGGTGCCCGTACAGCTTGCGGCCCTTGGACCACTCGGTGACCAGCCGCTCGATCGCCACCAGCCGGGCGCGCGTCTGCGCCTCGGTGACGCCGCTGAGCCCGCGGCGGAACTCGGCGGCGAGCTGGGCGACGGGGTCGTCGCGGTCCAGGTTCAGCCGGTCGTAGTCCGCGCAGGAGAGGTCGAAGACGCGGCGCAGCCACCCCACGCGGTCGGTGCGGAACGAGGCGTTCCCCGCCGCGGTGAAGAAGGGGGCGTCCAGGTCGGGGAGGAGCTTGTCGTGCAGCACGAAGGGGAGCACCTGGCGCACGTCCTCCAGCTCCACCACCCGGTTGCCGCGGAAGTACGCGAGCGCCTTGGCGTAGACGAAGAGCGTGGTGAGCACGCGCACCGAGAGCCCGTTACGCGACTGGCATCCCACGTCCTTCAGCCGGTCGCGCCCCGTCTCCAGCGCGGTGACCGCGGCCCAGTCCGCGCCGGCGAGGCGGGCGGTGTCCTTCGTCTTGTACTCCCACTGGTCGGCCGCCACCTCGCAGAACTCGAACTGGCTGGCGAAGAACTCCATCCGCCGCCCCACGTCCACGGGGACGGGGATCGCGCGGACCTCCTCCCCCAGCCGGTCCACCTCCGCCTCGGTGAAGACGATCTGGCGCGGCACCAGCTCCTCGGGGCGCACGTCGGCCTCGATGCGGGCCAGCAGGTCCACCATGAAGCGCGGGTTGAACGAGAGCGCCTGCACGATCACGTCGATGCGGTCGCGCAGCGCCTCGATCACCGGGTAGGTGCCGCCGCCCGTCTCGTCGTTGGCGGTGAGGTACCACGCCGCCTCCGGGCACTCGTAGACGTGGTTGAGGATCTCGGCGTAGTTGTCGCCCATCACCGTGAGCAGGGCGCTCTGCGTGCGGGTGGGGATGCGGTTGTACTCGTCGATGATCTTCACCCGCATCCCCAGCCACTGCCGCCAGGCGATGCGGATGTCCTCCATCTTCTGCGCGCCCACCAGGTCGGCGGGGAGGGGGTTGCCCAGGAGGTCTGCGACGGTCATCTGCGGATGGCCGTGCAGCATGGCGCGGCGCACCTCGCGCACCGGGTAGCCGGCGAGGATCCCCATCAGCAGCGCGCTCGCCGTCTTCCCGCGCCCCGGGCCGCCGACGAAGAGGCACTTGCGGCGCGTGGCGAAGGTGAGCAGCGGGAGGAGGACGAAGCTCGAGTAGCTCTGGGCCGACGGGAGGGTGAGGCGGCTCTTGCTGTCGCCCAGGGTGAACGACTGCGGCGGGCCGTCGTTGAACTCCACGTCGTAGTGGGGGGAGATGATGGCCGTGTTGACGATCCAGAAGTACGCCTGGCGCAGCTTCTCGTCCAGCGGCGGCCCCGCGGCCGCGGCGTCGGCCGGCGCGGCGAGCGGGCCGCGGTAGAGGTCCGCCACGTCGAACGCGCGCGGCGCCGCGGGCGCGTGCGGGTTGGTGGGGGACTGCGAAACCCGCTGCAGAGCGTCGAGCAAGCCCATGGAGAGGTCGGGAGACGGGGAGGATGCGATCAAGGATCTTCGGCCGCCGGAAGACGGCGCCGACCGGCCGATGATGATACGCCCTCCCCCGTCCCCGCGTCGAGAGACCGGCCGTGGACGGTTGCTTTCGGTGCGCGTCCGATGGCGCGGTCCGCCCTCTCCCTGCGCCTGAGAGCGCAAACCCTCTCCCGTACCGGGAGAGGGTGGGTGGCCGCGCAGTCGGTGAGGCCTGCAGGGAATTGTGCGAAGACAGCGGTAGCGTTGCCGGTTCGGGCGGCGCAGGCGTTGGGGAATCCAACCTCTCCCGGTACGGGAGAGGTGGCGAGCCTAAGCGAGCCGGAGAGGGCGCTGAGCCGCGGTCGACTCGCGAATCTGGGCGTGCGGGGTTCCGTGGCGCATGGCGCGTGGTAGAATGTCCCGATCGCTCGTCCTGAATCCCCTCTGACCGCCCCTGCCATGGCCGCCGACTTCCTGCTCTACGGGTCCTACGGATATACGGGCCGGCTGATCGCGGAGCGGGCGCGCGAGCTGGGGCTCACACCGCTGCTGGCGGGCCGCGACGCGCACGCGCTGCAGGCGCAGGCGGCGGAGCTCGGCTTGCCGCACCGCTCCTTCGCGCTGGACGACGCGGCGGCGCTCGACGCCGCGCTCCGCGAGACGCGCGTGGTGCTGCACGCCGCCGGGCCCTTCGCGCACACCGCGCGGCCGATGATGGAGGCCTGCCTGCGCACCGGCGCGCACTACCTGGACATCACGGGCGAGATCGCCGTCTTCGAGCTCGCCGCGGCGCAGGGCTCCGGTGCGCGCGCGGTTGGCGTGATGCTGATGCCCGGCGCCGGCTTCGACGTGGTGCCGTCGGACTGCCTGGCCGCGCACCTCGCGCGCCGCCTGCCCACCGCGACCTCGCTCACCCTCGCCTTCCAGGCGATCGGCGGCGCCTCGCGTGGGACGCTGACGACGATGGTGGAGAACGCGGGCGAAGGCGGCGCGGTGCGGCGCGGCGGGCGCATCACCCGCGTGCCGGCGGCGTGGCGGTCGATGGAGGTGGACTTCGGACGCGGCCCCGTCACCGTCACCACCATCCCCTGGGGCGACGTGTCGACCGCGTACCACAGCACCGGCATCCCCGACATCGCGGTGTACACCCGCGTGCCGCGCCGGCAGGTGCGGATGATGCGCCTCACGCGGCGCCTCGGCTGGCTGCTGGGCTCCGCGCCCGTGCAGCGGATTCTGAAGCGCAGCATCCGCAAAGGCCCCGCTGGCCCCACGCCGGAGCAGCGCGCGAAGGGCGCCAGCGTGCTCTGGGGGATGGTGGAGGATGCGGACGGCCGCCGCGCCGTGAGCCGCCTGCGCACGCCCGAGGGCTACACCCTCACCGCCCGCACCTCCGTCGAGGCCGTCCGCCGCATCCTGGCGGGCGAGGCCCCCGCCGGCTTCCAGACCCCCTCCCGCGCCTACGGCCCCGACTGGATCCTGCAGTTCGACGGCGTCGAGCGCGAGGACGTGGAATAGCGAGGCCTCCCGAGGCTTCGCCCGCGGTTCCGGTCCGGAGCGTGCGGGGACCCCCTCGGCGCACCCGTTTATCCGTCGCGGGCAAGGACATCGCAGGGAAACCGCACGGGATGACGGGGAGACATACACGCGCCGCAACAGGTGCGTGAGGAACTACGCTTCATCCATGGCGGCGTTTGCGACCTTCAACAGGAGCGTTTGATGACCTGGACTCGAATGCGTATCTGGCTCTCGCTCACCATGGTAATCGTTCTTGCCCGTTGCGACCGCAGCGAACGTCCTCTGACGGAACAACACGATTTGACCCACCTGGGGGGTGAAAAGGGCTGGATCCTGACCTCCGGCGTATGGGCAAACCCCGTCATTCCCGTGTGTTGGGAATCAACCCCCACCGGGCAGCAGGTCGAGCGAGGATGGGTGCAGAATGCGGTCGAGATCTCATGGGACGCGAACTCTCGGGTGGATTTCACCGGGTGGGATAAATGCGCCTCCTGGACCGATCGTTCTGTCGGGGTGAGAATCGCGGTTGCTGACAAGGGGGCCAGAACCCTGGGTTTGGGCGACGCAGTTTCCGGCGTGCGCGATGGTGTCCGTTTGAATTTCACGTACAGGAAGTGGAACAGCTGGTGTGCAGGTTCGGAGAGCCTGCGCGAGCGTTGCATTCGAGCGAATGCCGTGCATGAGTTCGGTCACGTCCTTTCATTCGCGCACGAGCACAACCGGCACGATCGACCCTCCACCTGCAAGGCGGCGGCACAGGGCAGTAACGGAGACGTGATCCTGACGCCCTGGGATTCGTTGTCCATCATGAACTATTGCAATGAGGGTAGAATGCGAGCCGGAGGTGTGCTCTCCGCCGGCGACATCACCTCGGTGCGGCAAGTCTATGGGGTTGACTCCGTGCCGCCGATGAGATGACCGTGCTGGCCGCTTCGCCCTTGCAGGATCCTCCAGTTCGACGGCGTAGAGCGCGAGGACGTGGAGTAGGCGCCGCCCCCTCGGCCCGGCGCGTGCGGGGACCGGTGGCGGCGCCCGTATTCATCAAAACCACGAAGCGGGAACATCGCAGGGAGACTGCGGGGCATGACGAGAGACACACACGCGCCCCCACTGGCGCGTGAGGATGCACGGCCGATGAACGGCGGCTCCGGCGACCCGCTCTTCGTCGGGCACGGGGAGATGCGGGAGCGCTGCCGCGCGTTCGACTGGGCGGCGACGCCGCTGGGGCCGCCGGAGGGGTGGTCGCAGAGCCTGCGCACAGCGGTGGGGATCGTGCTCGGCTCGCGCAACCCGATGTTCCTCTGGTGGGGACCCGAGCTCGTCCAGCTCTACAACGACGCCTACCGCCCCAGCCTGGGGCAGGGAGACCGCCACCCGCGCGCCCTGGGCAGCCGCGGGCGCGAGTTCTGGACCGACATCTGGGAGGCCATCGGCCCGCAGATCGAGCAGGTGATGACGACGGGCGAGGCCACCTGGCACGAGGACCAGTACCTCCCCATCGAGCGCAACGGGCGTCTGGAGGACGTCTGGTGGACGTACAGCTACTCCCCCGTGCACGACGACGACGGCCGCATCGCCGGCACGCTGGTGGTCTGCCAGGAGACCACGCACCGCATCCTGGCCCAGCGCGAGCGCGAGCAGCTGCTGGAAGACACGCGCCTCGCCGAGCGGCGGCTGACGGCCGTGCTGGACCAGGTGGCCGACGAGCACCTCACCATGGACGCGGACTTCCGCATCCTCAGCGTGAACCGGGCGGCCGAGCGCAACCTGGGCGTCCCCCGCGCGCAACTCGTCGGCCGCACGCACTGGGAGGCCTTCCCCGCCTCCATCGGCACGCCGGTGGAGCGGCAGTACCGGCGGGTGATGGAGGAGCGGGTGGAGGCGCACGTCACCCACCACTACGTGGGCGAGGGATACGACCGCCACCTGGAGATCGACGCCTATCCCACGGACGACGGGGGGATCGCCCTCTTCTGGCGCGACGTCTCCGAGCGGGTAAACGCGGAGCGGGCGCTGCGCGAGAGCGAGGTGCGGCTGCGCGCCATCTACGACGGCACCTACGAGTACATCGGCCTGCTCTCCCCCGACGGCACCCTGCTGGACTGCAACCGCGCCTCGCTGGAGTTCGCGGGGAACGCGCGCGAGGACGTGATCGGCCTCCCCTTCTGGGAGACGGTCTGGTTCGCGCACACCCCCGGCGCCGCGTCGGGGCTGCGGGAGTGGATCGCGCGCGCCGCGGCGGGCGAGTTCGTGCGCCGCGAGGTGGCGCTGAACCGTCCCTCGGGCGAGGCCGTCACCTTCGACTTCTCCCTCCACCCCATCCGCGACGCGGCGGGCGAGGTGATCTACATCGTCCCCGAGGGGCGCGACATCAGCGACCGCGTGCGGCTGATGGGCGCGCTGGAGGTGGAGCAGGCGCGGCTGGCGCAGGTGTTCCAGCGCGCGCCGAGCTTCATCGTGGCCTTCCGCGGGGCGGACCAGGTGTACGAGTTCGTCAACGAGGCCTACTACCAGCTCGTGGGGCACCGCGACCTCCTGGGGAAGCCGCTGCTCGAGGCGATCCCCGAGATCCGCGGCCAGGGGTTCGCGGAGCTGCTGGAGCGGGTGCGCCAGACCGGCGAGCCCTGGGTGGGGCGCGAGACGCCGGTGGAGCTGCAGCGCACCCCGGGTGCCCCGCTGGAGACGCGCTACCTGGACATGGTTTTCCAGGCGCTGGTGGACGGCGACGGCACCCGCTCCGGCGTGGTGGCGCACGGCTCCGACGTCACCGAGCAGGTGCTGGCGCGGCGCGAGGTGGAGCGGCTGCTGGCCGAGAGCGAGCGCGCCCGCGCCGAGGCCGAGGCCGCCCGCGCCGACGCGGAACAGGCCAACCGCGCCAAGGGCGAGTTCCTGGCGGTGATGAGCCACGAGCTGCGCACCCCGCTGAACGCGATCGGGGGATACGCGGAGCTGATGGAGCTGGGGCTGCGCGGGCCGGTGACCGAGGAGCAGCGCGCCGACCTCGCCCGCATCCAGCAGAGCCAGCGGCACCTGCTGGGGCTCATCAACCAGGTGCTCAACTACACGCGGGTGGAGACGGGGACGGTGCGCTACGACGTGGCCGACGTCCCCGTGGGCGAGGCGCTCGCCGCCGCCGAGGCGCTGATCGTGCCGCAGGTGCGCGCCCGCGGCCTCACCTACGTGCTGGGCGGCTGCGACCCCGCGCTGCGGGTGCGCGCGGACCAGGAGAAGCTGCAGCAGATCCTGCTCAACCTGCTCACCAACGCCATCAAGTTCACCGACCCCGGCGGCGAGCTGCGGGTGGTCTGCGACGCGCGGCCGGAGGTGGTGGCGATCTCGGTGGCGGACACGGGGGTGGGGATCGCCGCGGACAAGCTGGCGAGCGTCTTCGAGCCCTTCGTGCAGGTGGACCAGCGGCTGACGCGCCCGCACGAGGGCGTGGGGCTCGGCCTCGCCATCAGCCGCGACCTGGCGCGGGGGATGGGTGGCGACCTGATGGCGGAGAGCACGCCCGGCGCCGGGAGCATCTTCACCCTGACGCTGCCGACGTCCTGATCGGAATGGCGCTCCCAGAGGTCACGGGGGACACGGAGGAACGCTTTCCTCCGTGTCCCCCGTGACCTCTGGGAGAGATGCCTGTTCGAATCAGCGTACCACCGTGTCTCCCTGGCCCGCCTTGCAGCGGTCCGCGAATGCCGGCTCGGCGGCGGCGCACGCGGCCTCTCGCCGCGCGAGGGGGACACTCCCCGCGATCCAGCGGATCACCGCGCCGTAGCACGCTTCCTTCAGCGGTGCCCCGGCGGCGGCGCGGCAGAGCGCCAGCCCGTCACCGGGGTCCTGCGCCACGTCGATCAGCGCGATCGCCGCGCCGCGCAGGCAGCCCGCCTCGGCCGCGGCGCCGGCCCGGGCGCACAGCACGGCCGTCTGCGCGGCATCGCGCGAGGCGAACGAGGTCAGGTCGCGCCCCAGGCTCGCGTAGCACACGGGCACCAGCCGGGCGGGCGCCCCGGCACAGTCGCGCGCCGTCTTCGCGATGTCGCCGCCGTTCTGCGCCAGGATCGCGGCCGTCTGGATCAGGTAGCACTGGTACCCGTACTTGTCCGCGACCACGTTGCACGGGTACAGCGGGTCGTCGGGATCGATCGCCTTCCACCGCGCCCGGGCTGGGGCGGCCGCGCTGTCGCTCGCGGGATCGGCCGCGGCGTGCTCGCCGGCGCCGTGGTGCATCCCCGCGTGGCCCGACCCGGAGGGCTCCGCCTCCGCCGCGGTATGGCCCCCCGCGGTATTCGTGTGCGCCTCGGCGGTGTGCGACGGGTGCGTGGCGCCGATGATGTTCTCCATGAACGCGCCGCCCCAGCAGCTCTCCCTGGCGTAGGAGTCCGACACGCGGTCGCAGGCCGCGAGCGCCATCGGCAGGTCGCGGCGGTAGAAGGTGATCAGGCCGTGGCCCATGCCGTGCGCGCACTGGCCGTACAGCAGCCGGTTCGGCCGGTGGGGGGAGCAGAGCGCGTCGAGCTGCGCCGGGGAGAGCTCGCCGGTGGCTTGCGACTGGGCCAGGAAATACCCCTGGATCACGCCGTGGTAGCACCCGGAGATCTGCGTGTTCGGGCACGCGGCGAGGGTGGCCGCCACCGTCTCGGGAGACTGGTACGCCGCGATCCCCAGTCCGTGCGCCAGGGCATGGGCCTCACGCCGCAGTTCGGCGTCCGACTCCGCCAGGTGGTCCAGCACCGCCATCGCGCGCGCGATCCCGGAGCGCTCCAGCACGAAGTACAGCGACGTCTCGACGCACTTCGTGCGCGCGGCCTGGGCCCGGCAGGCGAGGATCACCCGCGGCGCGAGCGAATCGGCGGGCGCGGCGGTGTCGGCCGCCAGCCGCCGCAGGGCAGCGGTGTCGACTACCGCGGCGGTCGGCGATGCGGCGCGGTGAGTTGCCGTGGTGGAGGTGCAGGCGGCAGCGGCCGCAACCAGCGCGAGGGCGAAGCGGGGACGAAGAACCATGCGAATCGAAGCGTTTCGGTGTGGGTCACGGCGCCACGCGTGGCGGGGGCGGCAGACCGATCGTAACGCTCCGCGAGCCGCGGCGGCAAGCACGGAGGGGCTCCGCGACCCGAGAGGGTGCGGTCGGAGCCGGTCGCGGACACAGCACGGATTTCGCGGGCCGTTGGATCGCTTATGAGTGAGGAACGAAGACACGCACGAGCCTGCTCGAGCCCCCACGGGAGGATCCATGACCACTTCCACACCTCCGAAGGTCGACTGCGAGCGGATCCACGCGACGCTGCACGTCGAAGACATCAACCAGGCCGTCGAGTTCTATACCCGGAAGCTGGGCTTCACCCTCGGATTTCTCTGGGGCGAACCGCCGACGTTCGCGGGCGTGAACCTGGGCGACGTGCAGCTCTTCCTGGCCCAGGGCACGCCCGACCCGCGGGGATGCTCGGTGCAGTTCGTCGTCGGCGACGCGGACGAGCTCTACGCCTTCCACCGCGCCAACGGCGTCGAGGTCGCCGAGGAGCTGGGCGACCGGGAGTACGGGCTGCGCGACTACGCCATCCGGGACCTGCACGGCTACGTGCTCGGCTTCGGGCACTACATCTACGGCGTCGGCCCGTCGATCCACATCGAGCGGGTGGACGTCCCCGTGCGGCTGGAGAAGCGCCTCGCCGCGCTCCTCCAGGACCTCGCCGTGCACAAGCGCATGAGCCTGAGCAGCACGCTGGAGGAGATCCTCCTGCACACCAACGAGCCCCTCGGCGACGGCGTCGCCAGCCCGCACACGAAGGCAACGCTCCGGTACATCCAGGAGCTGAAGGTGAAGCACGGGATCGACTACGACAGCCACGGCAGCTACCGCTTCGTCGAGGTCTGACTTCAACGGATTGGTCTCACGCAGAGACGCGGAGACGCAGAGGACGTCGAGCCTCTGCGTCTCCGCGGCGATCGAGCCGGTTTCAGCTTCAGCTCGTCGCGCAGGTGGGCGTGGGGGCGCAGTCGCAGAGCGGGCCGCCCGCGCACGACGTCTGGCACGACGGGCATCCCGACGGCAGGCAGTCGCAGAGCGGCCCGCCCGCGCACGAGGTGTCGCAGGTGGCGCACGGGTCGCAGCTGACGCGGCAGGTCTGCTGCGTGGCGGCGGCGTGGCCCAGCACGGTTCCGCGGCCGCCGTCGCCCACCGGCAGCGTGTCGAACGAATCCACCTGCAGCGCGTCGAGGTTCAGCGTGAGCTTCATGGGGCGTCTCCGGGGAGGATTGAAGGTGAGATGGAAGACCGCCCAACTATGGATCGATTCGACTCCGGCCACAATATGATCGACGATTGAGCCAGTTCATCGTCCGAGGGAGCAGCCCTGTCCCGGCTACGGTGCAGGGCCTTTTCGCATGTGATGCTCGATCCGAGCTTCTTATCCCGCGCACACCCCCCAGACGTCATCCTGAGGCCGGCCACGCTGCAATCATCGATGGTGAAACACCGTGCAGGCCGAAGGATCTATAGCCGACCCAGCACGTGAGTTGGCGAGGTACGCCGATTCTTTCCGGCACTTGATCTGATGGCTTGCGCGGCGAGTCCGATCCGCGGCCGGCATCCCCGCAGATCCAATACAACCTCCATACGAAACGCAGACCACGGCTGCGCCTGCCCCGGACATCGTTCATCCGAACGGGGTCCGGCGCTTCCGCCATGCTCCCCGGCGTCCCGCCCTCAACGTGGAGCTCCATGGCGAGCCAGACCGTCGTCCTCCCCGCGCCTCCGTCCGCCGCGCGCGCTGCCGCAGCCCCGTCCGCGCGGCGGAGGCGGGTCGACAGCGTGGACCTGCTCCGCGGCGTCGTGATGGTGCTGATGCTGCTGGACCACACGCGCGAGTTCGTGCACCGCGACGCGCCGTTCTTCGACGCGGCGGACCTTTCGCGGACGACGGTCGCGCTCTTCATCACACGCTGGGTGACGCACTTCTGCGCGCCGACGTTCGTCTTCCTGGCGGGGACGGGCGTGGCGCTGCAGCTCGCCCGCGGCAAGTCGAAGCGCGAGCTCTCGCGATATCTGCTCACCCGCGGCGCGTGGCTGATCGTCCTGGAATTCACGCTCATCCGTTTCGGGGTGGTCTTCGACCTGGACTACCGGGCGTTCCCCGGGATGCTGCAGGTGATCTGGGCGATCGGGGTGGGGATGATGGTCCTCGCGGCGCTCATCCACCTGCGCACGCGCTGGATCGCGGCGATCGGCGTGGCGATCGTGGCGCTGCACAACCTCACCGACGGCATGGGCGTGGCGGCCGCCCCCGGGACGACGCCCGGCGGGGCCGACGCCTTCTGGATGGTGCTGCACCAGCCGGGGTTCATCCAGGTGATGGGCGTGCGGCTGCTGGTGCTCTATCCCGTGCTGCCGTGGATCGGCGTGCTGCTCTGCGGCTTCTGCTTCGGCCAGGTGTACGGGTGGGACGCGGAGCGGCGGCGGCGCCTGCTGGTGCGGCTGGGGCTGGGGATGGTCGCCGCCTTCATCCTCCTGCGCCTGACGAACCTCTACGGCAATCCGTTTCCCTGGTCGGTGCAGAAGAACGCGGTCTTCACGGTGCTGTCGTTCGTCAACACCCAGAAGTATCCGCCTTCGGTCCTGTTCATCCTGATGACGCTGGGTCCCGCGCTCCTGGCGCTGGCCTGGGTGGAGCGGGTGCCCCGCGGGCCCGTGGGACGGACGCTGGTGACCTTCGGCCGCGTGCCGCTGTTCTTCTACCTGCTGCAGTGGCCCGTGGCGCATGGACTGGCCCTGCTGCTTTCGCTCGCGGCGGGGAAGCCGACGAGCCACCTCTTCGGCTTCCCCGGCGGCACGCCGCCCGAGCCCGGCGCCGGCTTCAGCCTGGGGGTCGCGTATCTGGTCTGGGCGGCCGGCGTCGCGCTGCTGTATCCGCTCTGCCGCTGGTTCGCGGAGGTGAAGCGGCGCCGGAACGACTGGTGGCTGAGCTACCTCTGATTCCAGTGAATACCTGAAGACAGCAACAGAATTACTCACACGGAGGGACCAGGGGGATCAGAGGAAACAGCGCCGTTTCCCCTGATCCCCCTGGTTCCTCTGTGTGAGCCGCTTTTCACCTGCTCGTCGCATTCGCTAGGTTTTCCCCTGCAATCGCAATCGACCGATACCCGCTCAGCCAGGGGAAGGCATGATCCAGGAGTTCGTGCGGGAGATGAACGCGGAGGAGCGGGCCTGGCTTCAGCGAGGAATCGAGCCGTCGCCCGTCACCCGCAGGATGAAATCCGGCCATTCGCGGGAGACGTGGGTGTTCGCAGCCGTCTGGGTCGTCACCCTGGCGGTGATCGCGTCGATGGGTGGAGCGAACAAGGGGGGTCTCGCGATCGCCGCGGCGGTCGGGGTGATCGTGCTCGGCTACCGGCTCGCTTTCCCGTCGGGAAGGAAGGCGCCGAACCGGGCGTTCGCCGACGCGCACCAGGCGAGGAACGCGGCGGAGCTCACGCGCGCGCGCGACGACGGACGCGTGACCGTCAAGCGCGTCAGCGCGGTCGCCGTGGTCGAGATCGAGCCGTTGGAGGACGAGGGGACCGGGTACGTGTTCGACCTCGGCGATGGCCGGGTGCTCTTCCTCAAGGGCCAGCACTACGTGCCGGACGACGACGATCCGTGGCCGAACACCGGCTTCGAGATCGTGCGCACGGTGGTCGAGGACAGGTTCATGAGCCTCACCTGCCACGGTACGGCGCTCTCTCCCCTGCGCGTCGTTCCCGGCGACGACGTCGACCCCCAGAAGGGGTGGGGCGAGCGGGAGGAGGTCTTGCGAATGAGCATGGACGAAGCGGTCCGGACCGTCCTCCGCGAACGCTGATCGACGCCCGGCCCGTCGAAATACCGCCACTTGTTGTCCCCGCCACGCATCTGCTAGAATCTCTGGCTCCCCGCGAGCGCCCGACGCGCGCGCGGGCCGTCATCGTCATCGCAACGACCCATCATCCGAACGCAGCGACAGGAGGGAAGCGTGTCCGAGCAGGCCCAGCAGTTCGCCTTCCAGGCCGAGGTGCAGCGGCTCCTC
>Ga0070685_10000685_pt1 | contig 18363 bp, 9 predicted proteins | sample KBSS13LmetaG_FD_65651 | JGI IMG/M metagenome (GOLD analysis project Ga0070685, IMG submission 65651) | Switchgrass rhizosphere microbial communities from Kellogg Biological Station, Michigan, USA - KBS S1-3L metaG | ecosystem: Host-associated > Plants > Roots > Rhizosphere ...
CGGCATCAGCCGCGACACGCGCACGGCGGGGCGTGCCCGGAGATCGCCTCAGAGTCGCCATCGTCGGCGCCGGCGGCCGCGGCGGCGACGACACCGCCGACCTGGCCGCCACCGGGCTGGTGGACATCGTCGCGCTTTGCGACGTCGACCAGCGGCAGGCGGCCGATGCGTTCAAGAAATACCCGGATGCCAAACGGTATTCCGACTGGCGCCGACTGTTCGACACCGAGAAGGACATCGACGCCGTGATGGTGGCGACGCCCGATCACAATCACGCGATCATCTCGATTGCGGCGATGCACCACGGCAAGCATGTCTACTGCGAGAAACCCCTCGCGCACAGCATCTGGGAGGCGCGCGAGATGGCGCGCGTCGCGGCGAGCACGGGCCTGGTCACGCAGATGGGCACGCAGGGGCACGCGTACGAAGGAACGCGCGTGGCGGTCGAAGTGCTGCGTGCCGACATGATCGGCGACGTCAAGGAACTGCATGTCTGGACCGATCGCCCCGCTGGATGGTGGCCGCAGGGCGTCACCCGGCCGGTGGAGGCGCCGCCGGTTCCGCCGGAACTCGACTGGGACGTCTGGCTGGGCCCGGCGCCGATGCGGCCGTACAACGAGGCGTACGTCCCGTTCAAGTGGCGCGGCTTCTGGGACTTCGGCACCGGCGCGATCGGCGACATGGGGATCCACAACCTCGACACCGCGTACTGGGGCCTCGAGCTGGGCACGCCGACGTCGGTCTCGATCAAGGACTGCTCGCCGTCGCTGACGGACCCGGCGGCGAAGGAGACCGCGCCGCTCTGGAGCATCCTCGAGCTGCAGTTCCCGGCGCGGGGCACCAAGCCGGCGGTGACAATGTTGTGGTACGACGGCGGCAAGCTTCCGCCGAATGAACTATTCCAGGGCGAGAAGCTGATCACGCACGATGGCGGTTCGCTCGTCATCGGCACGAAGGGCACGCTCTTCACGCGGACCTGGCACGGCGGCGAAACCGACGTCGATCGCTTTCTCCTGCTGCCGCGCAAGCAGTTCGAGGGTGTCCAGATGCCCGCGCCGACGCTGCCGCGCACGCCGAGCCATCATCACGAGTGGGCCAGCGCGTGCCTCGGCAAGGGGACGACGCTGTCACCGTTTTCCTATGCGTCCGTCCTGACGGAGTCGCTCCTGTTGGGGAACGTCGCGCTGCGCGCAGGCAAGACGATTCAGTGGGATCGCGACGGGATGCGCGCCATCGGCTGCCCCGAGGCCGACCCGTTTGTTCGGCCCCAATTCCGCGCGGGATGGTCGTTCTGAGCTGATGCCGGCATCGCGGTCGTGGTTCCAGCTCGCGATCTCGTCGAGCGGACTCGACACGGAGGAGGGCCGCGAGTTCCTGCAGGAGCGGCTGAGCATTTTCGCGATCTGGAACTCCGCCATTGCCTTCACCTTCGTGCTCCTGCGGGTGGGGCTCGAATCCGCGTTCCAGCCGGCCTTCTCTCCGCTGTCCTTTCTCGCTCAACCAGGGGTTGCGCCTCACGTCGGCGCGAACCTCGTCACCTTCTCGGTGTGGATCGCTACGAGGCGCCGTCGATTGTTCTCGATGGCGGCGCTCGCACTGATCGACGCGGGCATGACCCTGTCGCTCGGTGCCGCCTTCGCGGCCATGGGGGCGAACCTGCAGCACGCCCCGATCATTGGCCACAGTTCCCGGGAGGCGATGCTCACTTCCACGCTGGCTGTCGCGTTCACCATGGTGTGGCGATCGGTGACCGTCCCCTCGACCCCGGCGCGCACCGGCGTCCTCACGGGGCTCGCCGTGATACCGCTGATCATTGCCGACATCGTCGTGGTCGGCGGCGGTCCGTCGACGCCTGCACAAGTGGCGTCGACTTCCTTTGGCATTCTCTGGGCCGTTGCGACAGTGGTGATCTCGACGCTGGCCGCCAATGTCGTGTTCGGGCTGCGGCGCGAGGTGCAGCATGCACGGCGGCTGGGTCAGTACACGCTGGAGGAGAAGATCGGCGAGGGGGCCATGGGCGTCGTCTATCGAGCCAGGCACGCACTCCTGCGGCGGCCCACGGCCATCAAGCTCCTGCCCGCGGGGCGCGCCGGTCAGAAGAGCATTCAGCGTTTCGAGCGGGAGGTGAGGCTGACCGCGATGCTGACGCATCCCAACACGGTGGCGATCTACGACTATGGCAGAACACCGGATGGCGTCTTCTACTACGCGATGGAACTGCTCGACGGCATCGACCTCGAGGATATGGTCCGGCACGACGGGCCCCAGCCGGAGGGCCGCGTCGTCTCAATCCTCTCCCAGGTGTGCCGTGCGCTGGCAGAGGCCCACGGGCTCGGCCTGATTCATCGCGACATCAAGCCCGGCAACATCATCCTCACGGTGCGCGCCGGAGAGCCCGACGTTGCCAAGGTGGTGGACTTCGGCCTGGTCAAGGAGATCGAGCGATCGGCACAGGAGGCAACCCTGTCGGCCGAAGGCCTCGTGCTGGCAGGGACGCCGCTCTACTTCTCGCCAGAGGCCATCACCACGCCAGACAAGCTCGACGGGCGCAGCGACCTCTATGCGGTGGGCGCCGTGGGCTACTTTCTGTTGACCGGGCAGCCGCTGTTCGAAGGGCGCACGGTCATGGAGCTGTGCGCGCATCATCTGCATACGCTGCCCACGCCGCCATCCGTTCGCCTTGGGCGGCGTGTCGATCCGGATTTGGAATCACTGCTGCTTGCATGCCTCGCCAAGTCGGCCGATGCCAGGCCGTCATCGGCGGCGGGCCTTGCCGATGCCCTTGCGCGGACGCCTGCCGCAGCCGGCTGGTCGTCAGCCGATGCGCGTGCCTGGTGGGATCGCTATCGTGCCTCGCCCCCCGCGGTGATCGCCCGTCACGCCGCCGAGGCCGAAACCGTCATGATCGATCTCAGCGCGCGTTGACCGTGATCTCCTCGCCCTTGCGGCACGAAGAAGAGCACCTCCGTGATAGACAAGAGACCCTCTGTGAGCTCCGGGTCTCCGTGGCGATGTTCTCCGCGTCTCCGTGGCGACAAGTCCTCCGTGGCTACCGGAGGTCGCTGCTGGTCCCCCCCGCGGCGGGCACGTAGGCCTTGAGCACGTAGTCGGTGACCATGCGATCCGCGCTAAAGCGCCAGCCGAGAGTGCGGATCGCGCGCTTCATGCGGCCAATCCACCGCTTCGGCAGCCCGTCATCGTCGCGGTCGTAGTACAGCGGGATGATCTCGTCACACAGGACGCGGCGCAGGGCTTCTGCGTCACGCTCGTCGTGCACGTCCACCGACGAGTGCGTCTCCCCGCGGCCAATCGCGAAGCCGTTCAGGCCGTCGAACGCCTCCGCCCACCAGCCGTCGAGCACCGAGCAGTTCAGGCCGCCGTTGAGGACGACCTTCTGGCCGCTGGTGCCCGATGCCTCGAGCGGGCGGCGCGGCGTGTTGAGCCACACGTCCACGCCCTGCACGAGGTGACGGCCGACGTTGATGTCGTAGTCCTCGACGAACAGGATCTTGCCCGCGAACCGGGGATCGAACATCAGGCGGCTGACTTCCTGCAGCACGTCCTTGCCCGGCCCGTCGAGCGGATGGGCCTTGCCGGCGAAGAGGAACTGGATGGGCCGCTGAGGATCGTTTACCAGGCTGGCCAGCAGCTCGATGTCGCGCAGGACGAGATTGGCGCGCTTGTAGGTCGCAAACCGCCGCGCGAAGCCGATCGTCAGCGCGTCGAGGCTGAGCGCCGTGGCGAGCTGATCGACCGTGTCGGCCGCCTCGCCGCGCTTCTCCGCGCTGTCGACGACCCTGCGGCGTGCAAACGCGATGAGCCCGTTCTTCAGGAGCTGGTGCGTCTCCCACAGCTCGCCGGCGTCGAGCGTCTCGATGGCATCCCACGTCCCGGGGTCGGCGGAGCGCTGGGGCCAGTCGGGGCCGAGGTGCCGATCGAACACGCGTCGCATCGGCGGCGCGAGCCAGCTCGGCACGTGCACGCCGTTGGTGATGTGGCCGATCGGCACGCGCTCCAGGGCGACGCCTGGATAGAGCGACGTCCACATCGCGCGCGACACCTCGCCGTGCAGCGATGACACCGCATTGGCCTTGCGCGAGAGCTTCAGCGCCAGCACCGTCATGCAGAAGGTCTCGTTGCCGTCGGACGGGTTGACCCGCCCGAGCCCCATCAGCCGATCGAGATCCAGCCCCAGCGCGTCGCCAAGCGGGCCGAGGTGTTGATCGATCGCATCGGCGGTGAACCGATCGTGCCCGGCGGGGACGGGCGTGTGCGTCGTGAACACCACCTGCTGCGACACGCGGCTCATCGCCTCGTCCACGCCGATGCCTTCGCGCTCCATGCGCTGGCGGGCCAGCTCCAGCGCCGCAAACGCGCTGTGTCCTTCATTGAGGTGCACCACGCCGGGGATGATGTCGAGCGCCGCGAGCGCGCGCACGCCGCCGACGCCGAGCAGCAGCTCCTGCCGGATGCGGACACCGTGGTCGCCGCCGTACAGACGTGAGGACAGCTCGCGATCCTCGGGCCGGTTGCCCTCGACGTCCGTGTCGAGCAGCAGCAGCATGTTGCGTCCGACGGCCAGCTTCCAGACGCGGGCCGCGATCGGGCCGCCGCGCGTGTCGATGGTGACGCGCACCGGTTCTCCAGCGGCCGTCTTCGCGCGCTCGATCGGCAGCAGGGTGCGGTCGACATCGAGGTACTCTTCCTGCTGGCGGCCGTCGTGATCGAGCCGCTGGCGGAAATAGCCCTCCTCGTAGTAGAGGCCGACCCCCACGAGCGGGAGCCCAAGATCGGAGGCCGCCTTGATGTGATCGCCCGCGAGGACGCCGAGGCCGCCCGAGTAGATGGGCAGCGACTCGTGCAGGCCGAACTCGGCGGAAAAATACGCGACGGGCCGCGCCCAGAGCACGCCTGCATGGCGCACGCCCCAGGTCTGCGTGGACGCGAGGTACTCCTGCATGCGCCGGTACGAGTGGTTGATCCGGCCGTGCAGGCCGAGCTCCGACACCCGCGATTCCAGCCGCTCGGTCGTGAACCGCTGCAGCAGGGCGATTGGGTTGTGCGCGAGCGCGCGCCACTGCCGCGGATCGAGATCGCGGAACAGGCTGGTCGTCTCCGCGTCCCAGCTCCACCACAGGTTCGCCGCGAGCGCCGACAGGCGGCGATGCGCGGGCGCCAGGAACTGGCCGAGCGTGCGCGCTTCGCTGACGATGGGCGCCACCTGCGCGCCGGCGGCCCTCAACAGCCCCACGACGTCCTCGCTGTAGGCGCGCGGCTCCACCGTCTGCAGCACCAGCACGCCCTGGAGCAGGCCCCTGTCGGTGATCGGCACCCCGACGAAGGAGTGATACGCATCTTCGCCGGCTTCACTGAAATACTTGAAACGCGGATGGGCCGTGGCGTTCTCGACCACCTGGGGCGTCAATGTCTCGCCGACCAGGCCCGCGAGGCCCTCCGACAGCTTCATGCGAATGCGGCCGACGCTTTCAGGCCTCAGGCCAATCGTCGCGGCCAGCACCAGTGTCGACCGGTCTGGCTCGAGCAGGTACACCGAACACACGTCGCTCGCGAAGCGCTGCTGGATGAGGCGGACAATATTGCCGAGTGTCTCGGAAGGGTTGCCGCTGTGCGAGACAAGCCGGCTGATTTCCTCGAGCGTCAATAACAGGGAAGTCTCGGGAGTGGCCACGGATCGAGCTCAGCAAGCGCAGTGTCAGCCGTCGCGCGTGAGTGCGCGATCGGCGCGTCGATTCGGGGCGCGCGGCTGCAGACGCTCCCCACATTTTTGTTGCGGACGCATTGCGATTCTACAGGGATGTCGACTGTCAATCGATTGTCATATGCGCGAGCGACGATGAGGCATGGCGATGGCGAACTGGTCGGACCGCATGCGACGCACCGCGCCGCGTGGCGCGATTCTTGGAAGCGCGAAGCAGGCAGCGCCCATCACCGGGCAGATGGACGGCACCGAACGAGAGGGTTCCATGGACGTCGAGACGCTGGTGCATCGCGTGTGCTCGGAGTTCATCGAGATGCCCGGGCTGCGCCTCACCTTCGCGCAGGCCGTGCGTTTGTGGGGGTTGACGCCGGCCGTGTGCCGCCGCGTCGTGGACGAGCTCATCGACGTCGGCTTCCTTCGGCAGACGCCAACGGGGATGCTCGTACGCGCGGATTGCGAGTAGGTTCCGGGCTCACGGCGGACATGCTCGTACCTCGGTTGTGAGTACGGCGACAGGAATGTCGTTAGCTCTCCCGCGGCTGCCCCGGCCGTGACACGACCCGATCTATCCAACTTCCGCGGCCGCCCCGATAAGGAAACCCTAGGACGGCGCTCGCGCGGCGCTGCGTGCGGCTGTGTGCAGCCACAGGCAGCGACGGGTGGAGCGGCGCCGGGAAGGCGGGGGCGCAGGCCCCGCGCGGAGGAGGCGGGCGTCCCCTCGCCCACGGATATGAGGCTGCGGATTTCGCTGCGTCACGACGGGTTTCTGCTGGCCGGCCTTGCGCTGGCCCTACTGACGATTTTCGACCCGACGATCGGTCGCACCCTCCAGCTCGCCTCGGAGGTGGAAGCCACCTACCACGTCCGCCTGCTGCCGGCGCTCGTGGTGCTCGTGACGCTGCTCATCGTCCATCTGCTCACGCGGCGCCAGGAGCTGAAGAGCCGGGCCCGCGCGGCTGCCGCGGAAGCGCACGCCGCGCAGGAGCGCGCGCGCGATCTGGAGCTGCTCGCCACGCTTGGCCGCGCCCTGGCCGGCGTGCTGACCGACGATGCACTGCGCGCGGCGCTCTGGCGGCACCTGCCGATCATCGCCGGCCGGAGCGAAGTCTGGGTCGCGCTTGGCGAAGGGTCGCGGATCGCCACGCTGCTCGACACCACGGGCAACACCACCGTCGCGGTCACCGCCGAAGACACCAGCCGCCGGGTCCTGTCAGGCCGCATCGGGCACGAGGACCCGTTGGGCACGGTCGATGGCCACTATCGCTGCTTCGCCATCGTCGCGGCCGGCCGTCCGCTCGGCGTCATGGGCGTGCTGAACGAAGGCGACGCGATCGACGACCGGGCCGCGCGCCTGCTGAACGCCGCCGCCGCGCTCCTCGGGATCGCCGTCCGAAACGTGCAGTTGTTCACCGAGACACGCGAGAACGCCCTCACCGACTCGCTGACCCAGTGCTTCAACCGCGGCCACATCATGCAGGTGATCGAGGCCGAGCTTCGCCGGGCACGCCGGACGCGGTCGCCGCTGTCGGTCGTGATGCTCGACATCGATCAGTTCAAGACGATGAACGATCGCGCGGGGCACCTGGGCGGAGACGCGATCCTGTCCGCGATCGGCAACCGGCTGCGTGCCGTGCTGCGCCACAGCGACGTGCGCGGGCGATTCGGCGGCGACGAGTTCCTGATCGTCCTGCCCGACACGCCGGCGGCCGGCGCGGCCTATGTAGCCGAATCGCTGCGGAGGGAGATCGAAGACCTGGCGGTGACTGTCGAAGGCTTCACCGCGAGCGTGACGGCGAGCGTGGGCGTCGCGACGGCGCGGATCGACGAGCTCGAGCCAGCGGCCCTCGTGGCGCGTGTGGACCGCGCGCTCTACGACGCCAAGGAAGCCGGCCGGAACCGCGTCGTGTCGGCCGATGGCGCCGAAGTGGCGCCCGCCACCCCAGCTCGCGTGCTTCGGGCGAGCTGACCTACCAAACCTGACAGCGCTGACCGGGCGGCCGCACCATCGGTGAGCCGGCCGGGCACTGGAACGCCTGCTGAAACGCCGGCAGATTCGACAGCGGCCCAATCACGCGGAATTTGCCAATCGGGTGCGGGTCGTTCTGCACCATGAGCCGCGCGAACTCGGGGCGGACGGCGTCCCCTCTGAACTGCCCCCACGCGATGAAGAACTGCTGGTCGGGCGTGAAGCCATCCAGCGTCGCCGCCGGATGCGCCTGCTGCGCCTTCTGGAACGCCAGGTACGCGATGCGCGCGCCTGCCAGATCGCCGATCGATTCGCCGAGCACCAGCTTGCCGTTGTGATGGATGCCAGGCTCGACCTCGTAGTGGTCGAACTGATCGACGACGCAGGCGGCGCGAGCTTCGAACTTCTTCCGGTCCTCCTCGGTCCACCAGTTCCTCAGGCGGCCCTGTGCGTCGAATTGCGAGCCTTCATCGTCGAACCCGTGCGAGATCTCGTGGCCGATGACCACGCCTATGGCGCCGTAGTTGAAGGCGTCGACCGCGTCCACGCTGAAGGCCGGTGGTTGCAGGATGCCGGCGGGGAAGACAATCTCGTTGAGCGTCGGGTTGTAATAGGCGTCCGACGTCGGCGGTGTCATGCCCCAGCGGCCGCGATCGACGGGCTTGCCGATCGTCGCCAGGTCGTCGGCGACATTGAAGCGGCGGCCGGCGGCCACGTTGTCCCAGAACGTGTCGCGCTTGATGGGAACGTGGGTGTAGTCCTTCCACGTGTCCGGGTAGCCGATCTTCGGATTGAAGGTGGAGAGCTTCTCGAGCGCGCGGGCTTTCGTCTCGGGCCCCATCCAGTCGAGGCCCTCGATGATGTCGTGCATCGCGAGCAGCAGGTTGTGCACCAGTTCCTGCATGCGCGCCTTCGCGGCCGGCGGGAAGTGCTTCTCGACGTACGTCCGGCCGAGCGCCTCGCCGAGCAATTGATCCGTCGACTCCACGCACTGTTTCCAGCGCGGCTTGGGCTCCTTGGCGCCGGTCAGGAAGGACGTGAACAGAAAGGACTCGTTGACGAACGGGGCCGAGAGCGAATCCGCTGCCGACTCCAGCAACTGTGCCTTGAGGTAGATCTTCCAGTCCTTCATGGGCGTGGCCGTCAGCTCGCGATCCACGGCCGACAGGAACTTCGGTTCCATGACGTTGAGATCCGACGTGGGCAGGTGCGCCCCTGAGAAGTAGGACGCCCAGTCGACGTGCGGCGCCAGGGTTGCGAGCGCATCGAACGTCGTCTTGTGATCGACGGCCGCAGGATCGCGCAGCGTCACGTTGTCGAGCGACGCGTCGGCGAGCTTCGTCTCGAGCGCCATGACGGTCTTCGCCTTGCTCTCCGCCGAGCCCGGCCCCTCGCCTGCGAGCATGAACAGCTTGCGCACGAACAGCAGGTATCGCGTGCGGGCCTCCACGAAGCGCGGCTCGGTCTTGAAGTAGTAGTCGCGGTCGGGGAGCCCGAGGCCGCTGGCCGCGACGTTCGCGATCACGTTGGTGGGATCGTGCGGATCGGTCAGGCTGTTCACCGCAAACGGCACGCTGATGCCCATCGCATGGAGTCGGCGGACGACCGCCTGGAGCGCCGCCGGCGAGTCAATCGCCTCGATGGCCGCCATCGTGCTCTCGAGCGGCGTGATTCCGAGCTGGTTGGCGAGAGGCTCGTTCATGCACGCAGCGTAGTGGTCGCCGATCAGTTGCTCGATGCTGCCGATCGGCCGGTTGGGCGTCGCCGCCGCCTCGTCCAGGATGACCTTGAGCTGCTCCTTGGCTTGTTCCCCCGCCGCCCAGCGGCGGCTCCATCGCGGCATTGACTCGGGGATGGGGTTGCTCGCGCGCCAGCCGCCGTTGGCGTACTCGAAGAAATCCGTGCACGGCTGGGCCGTGCGATCGAGGTCGCCGAGCTCGATTCCATGGGGTGTCTGGGCGGCGGCGAGTCCAGCCGACAGCGTGAGCATGAGCAGGCACAACCAGTGGCGCATGAAAGGGGCTCCGTCAAGAGCAGCATAGCGTGAGTCACTCGTGATGACGGCCGATGCTGCCGGCAGCCATCACCGTGAAATACCAGCCAGCTCGTACCCAGCCGAGCCGCTTCGTCACTACCTGCACGCGTCCCATCCGAATGGCCTGGCATATCACGTCTGCCTCGGCAGTCGCGGCCTCCACCAGCGAGTAAGTCGTCCCGAGTTGTGACAGCAGGTGGAGGTCGGTATTGCCGACGAGCGGCTTACCGTGCGCGGCGGCCCATTCGACAGCCCGGCGATTGAAGTCGATGCCGCGCGCATGCAGCGAGCTGATCTCCAGCGCGTCGACGAGGTCGCCGTGTGTCTCGAGCCTCGACCCCATCGCGCTCGGGATGGGGTAGAACGGATGCGGCGCAACGACGAGCGCGTTGGTCGATGCCTTGAAGGCGCGGAGATCCTCGAACGTTCGGACCTTCTCGGCCTCGCGCGGTACGTTGATGAGCAGGACATGCGCGCCTTCGATCGTTCGCTCGATGGCGGGAATCAGCGTGATGCCGCGAGCGATGGCGCGGTCGTGCCACGGCGCCGGATCGTGCCAGCGATCGTGGAGCGTCACGGCCAGCGCGCCGTAGCCGAGGCGCGATGCGCGATCGATCAGCCGGCCCGCGTCGTGCAGAATGCGATCGACGGGGTCGGCGCTCGTGTGCGTGTGGAGCTCGACCTTGATCGTCACGTCGGCACAACGCTGCCGGCGCGCCACGTGCAGGCGCGCGAACGCCGCTGCACGAGTGTTGAATGGGAAGTCACGCGGTGCTTTGAGTGTATCCTGTTCCATGCACATCGAAACGCTGGCCGTTCATGCCGGCAGCTCCATCGATCCGCGCACGCGCGCGGTGACGCCGCCGATTCATCTCTCGACTACCTTCGAGCGCGCCGCGGACGGCGAGTATCCCGGCGGTTTCATCTACACGCGGTCGGCCAACCCCACGCGGCTCGCGCTCGAGGCGTGTCTCAGCCAGCTCGAGGGCGGCGCGGGCGCCGCGGCGTTCTCCTCCGGGTCGGCCGCGACGGCGGCCGTCTTCCAGGCGCTCGATCCGGGCGATCACGTGGTTGCGTCCGAGGATGCCTACTACGGCACGCCCGTCCTGCTGCGCGATCATTTCGCACGCTGGGGCCTGCAGACCTCGTTCGTCGACATGACCGATCCGGCGGCCATCGAAGCGGCCGTGACTCCGCGCACCCGGCTCATCTGGGCCGAGACGCCCTCGAACCCGCGGCTGCACGTGACCGACATCGCCGCCGCTGCCGCGATCGCGCGCAGGGCGGGCGCGCGGCTCGCCGTCGACAACACGTGGGCGACCCCGGTCCTGCAGCGGCCGCTTGAGCTCGGCGCCGATCTCGTGATGCACTCGACGACCAAGTATCTCGGCGGCCACAGCGACGTCCTCGGCGGCGTCCTCATTGCCCGCGAAGCGGACGACTTCTTCGCGCGCGTGCGGACCATCCAGACCGGCGTGGGCGCCGTGCCGTCGCCGTTCGACTGCTGGCTCGTGCTCCGCGGCATCCGCTCGCTGCCTTACCGCATGCGCGGCCACGTCGAGGGCGCGCGACGGCTCGGCGAGTACCTGGCGAGCCACCCGGCGATCGAGCGCGTGTATTTCCCAGGGCTGGCGTCGGATCCGGGACACGCCGTCGCGTCGCGTCAGATGCGCGAAGCCGGCGGGATGCTGTCGATTGGTGTGCGGGGCGGCCGCGCCGAGGCCTTTGCACTGGCGGCACGCCTGAAGCTGGTCACGCGCGCCACGAGCCTGGGCGGCCCCGAGACGCTGATCGAGCATCGCGCCTCGGTCGAAGGCGCCCTGTCGAAGGCGCCGGAGAACCTCCTCCGGATCTCCGTGGGGCTGGAGCATCCGGAGGATCTGATTGCCGATTTCGCGCAGGCGCTCGAGTAGGTGCCCTGACAGCAGTGGCACAGGACTTTAGTCCTGTGCTTTGGTCACGCCGGCGTGCTCAGCGCTTTTCGTACGGGGGCTGCCTGGGCGCGGCCGGCGCCTGCTGCAGCCTGGTCTGCACTTCCTGAATCGCGCGCTCGAGCTGCGGGTCCACGCCCATGGCCAGCTGCGCCGGATCCTCGTCGACCCGGATATCGGGATCGACGCCGTGGCCTTCGGCGAACCACGAGCCGCGCACGTCGAACATGCGGAAGGTCGGCACGGTGAGGCCGCCGCCGTCCACGAGCGCCGGCGCCCCGCTGATGCCGATGAGGCCGCCCCACGTGCGCGTGCCGATGAGGGGCCCGAGCTTCGCTTCCCGGAAGTAGAACGGGAATGCGTCTCCGCCCGAGCCGCTCCAGCCGTTGATCAGCATCACCGAGGGCCCGCGATGGCCGACCGGCGGCCATGGCCGCGGCTGCGCGTCGCGGACGGCCCAGTAGCTGAGAGCAGGGCGATTCAGCAGCTCGATGAAGCGATCGGGGATCTGGCCGCCGCTGTTGAAGCGCTCGTCCACGATCAGCCCGGCCTTGCTCCATTGCGCCATGAACTGGCGCTCGAGCTCGTTCTGCGCGTCGACGCCGGTGCTCTGCACGTAGACATACGCCACCTTGCCGTCGGTGGCTTTCTCGACGCGCGCGCGGCGGTGCTCGATCCACTCCCGGAATCGCAGCTCGACTTCGCTCGAGAGACACTTCACCGCGACCTGCTTCGAGCCGCTCATCGACGCCGTGCTGTTCACCGTCAGCAGCACGGTCTGATCGGCCATGCCCGCGAAGGCGGCCCATGGGTCCTTGCTCGTATCGAGCGGGATCCCGTTCACGGCGAGCACGTAGTCGCCCTCCTTCACCCCGAGGCCGGGCTCGGCGAGCGGAGCGCGCACGTCCACGTCCCAGGCGCCGCCTGAAACGACGTGCTTGATGCGATAGGCCCCGCCTGCGAGCTCCCAGTCGACGCCGAGCATGCCGACGCCTCGCGACGGCGCCTCTTCCTGATCGCCGCCGCCCCGGTACGTGTGCGACGAGTTCAGCTCCGCGATGAACTCGCCGAGGACGAAATTCACGTCCCAGCGCGTCACGGCCGCATCAAGCAGCTTCTGGTAGCGCTCGCGCGTCGCGGCCCAGTTGACGCCGTGCATGTTCGGGTCGTAGAAGAAATCGCGCTCGAAGCGATACGCATCGGCGAACATCTGCTTCCACTCGGCGGCCGGATCGACCGTCAGCTCCATCTCGCCGGTCCGCAGGGGCTTCTCGAATTTCTCGTCTTTCTTGACGTCGATGATGGCGAACTGATCTTTCCGCGCCACCAGCGCCTTCTTGCCGTCGGCGCTGACGTCGACGCCGGCGACGTCTTCGAGGATCGTCTTCTCCTCCCGCTCGTCGAAGTCGAAGTACACGAGTGCCGCCTTGGCGCCCGACGAACCGGCGCGGGGCAGCCGCCGGTAGAGGAGCTTGCCCTTCACCGCGACGAGCTCGCCGTACCGGCCCGCCTCCGGCGGCAGGATCACCGCTCGGGACTCGAAGCCGGCGAAGTCGATCGTGACGGGGGCCGGCGGCTTGTTTGCTTCGCCCCCCTTGCCCTGCTCGCCCTGCTTGCCTCCCTCGGCCCCCTTGCCCTGCTCGCCCTGCTTGCCTCCCTCGGCCCCCTTGCCCTCGTCGCCCTTCTTGCCGTCCTCCACGTCATTGCGCGGAGCGATGGGCGAGGGGACGTCCGCGCGGAGCGGCACGGCGACGAGCCGCGTCGGGTTCGCGTAGGTCCAACTGTTGTCGAAGTCGCCGTAGACCGGCGCGAACGTCCGATCCGACTCGTAGTAGAGATACTTGCCCTCTGGATCGAACGTCGGAACCTGGTCGTTGAAGTACGCCGAAGTCACCTGATGCTTCGCCGCGTCCTTCGTGTCGTAGACGAACACCGCCCAGTTCGTGCCGGTCACGGGCCGCGACCACGCGAGATACCGCGAATCGGCGGACCACACCAGCGCGAGCCCTTCCAGCGTGCCGTGGTTCTCGAAGATCTCACTCTTGTCGAGCTCGCTGACGGTCTTCGTCTTCACGTCCACGAGCCGGAGGCGCGAGGTCTGATCGAAGAAGGCCACGCGCGTGCTGTCGGGTGACCAGTACGGCGCGTAGCGGAAGCCGGGCCCGAGGTGCGTGACGACCTCGTCCTCGCCCGCCCCGTCCGCCGGTCGCAGCGTCAGCTCGTACTCACCCGGGCGATCGCTCCAGAACGCCAGCGTCTTGCCGTCGGGCGACCATCGCGGATAGCGCTCCGCGACGCCAGCGCTGCGCGTCACGTTCAGGACTGGTCCGTGCTCCTGTGGCACCGTGAACACGTCACCGCGCGCTTCGAAAACGGCACGTTTGCCGCTGGGGGAGATCCCGGCCCAGTTGATGCGCGCGGCGACTTTCGCGCTGCGCTCCTTCAGCGTCAGCCGGTCGGTCACCACCTGCACGGCGACCTCGTGCGTCTTCTCGGTCTTCAGGTCGAGCAGGTACAGCCGGCCGCCCGCCTGGTAGACGATGTCGTCGCGGCCCATCGCCGGATACGTGATGTCGTAGTCCGACTGATGCGTCACCTGCCGCGCCTGGCCGGTCGACGAATCGAGCGCCCAGATGTTGTAGCGCTCGTCCTCGCCTCGATCGGAGAGGAAGTAGATGGCCTTCCCGTGCCACATCGGGAACTCGTCGTTGGCCGGGTCGTGCGTCAGGTTCTTCGACTCGAACGTCTTCAGGTTGAAGCGCCAGATGTCCGACGCCCATCCGCCGCGGTATCGTTTCCACGTGCGATTGGACTGGGTCTGCGGCACGTACGCGACCTCGCTCCCTTCAGGCGAGAACGAGGCGAACTCGCCGTAGGGCACCGGCAGCTTCTCGGGCAGCCCGCCTTTCATGCTCACCAGGTAGAACTGGCTGAACCGCTGGCGTCCCGACTCGCGGCTCGACGCGATCAGCACGCGCGTGCCGTCCGGGTGCCAGCCCACCACGCGGTCGTCCATCGGGTGATAGGTGAGCCGCACTGGATCGCCGCCGAGCGTCGGGACGACGTAGGCGTCGAGGTTGCCGTCGTAGCTGGCGCTGAAGGCGATGTGGGAGCCGTCGGGGGAGAAGCGCGGAAACAACTCTTCGCCGGGCGCCGACGTGAGCCGCGTGGCCATGCCGCCGCTCTTCGGCACCACCCAGATATCGCCTGCGTAGACGAACGCGATGTGCGTGGCCGAGACGTCGGGATACCGGAACATGCGCGCGTCGATCTGCGCGGCGGCCGGCGTACACAGGGAGAGCGCGACGGCGGCCGAGGCCGCCAGGCGCCAGAGCGTCTTGATCATGGATGTTGGGCTATGGCTGGAGTTCCGACACGAGTGTGGCGCCGCCCATCGACGGCAACGTGGCCGTGATTTTCACGACCTTCCGCGAGTCCTTCGCAACCCAGACCGTGCTGCTCCCTGGATCGCCGGTCGCGCTCGATACCTCGATCTTCCACGCGGTGAACGTGCCGGCGGGCACGGTGACCTGCTCGGCGCCGATCACCTTCAACTGCCGCATGTCGACTTTCTGCGTCTGCAGGTTGAAGTTGCGGAACGTCGTCTCGTAGCCCTCGGCGAGCGGCAGCGTGGCGATCACTTCGTGCGTGCCGGCGCCGTCGGCGAAGATCACGCCGCCGAGGTCGGCATCGACGGGCTTCGACTGGTCGCCTCTCGCCATGGTGCCCGTCGCCTTGTTGTTGTCGAAGCTGACGTCGATCGCCATCGGCCCCTGCTTGATCGACCGCTTCTTCACGACGAGCGAGCCCTTCTCGAGCGTCGTCTGGTCGGTCACGTCTCCCATGGGCGTCTTGGCCACTTCAGTGGCAACCCACGAGCCGCCTTCTTCCTTCACGGTGACGGCGATGTCGAGGTTCACCATCTGGCCGTTGGCGTTGATCGCCGCCTTGTAGTTGACGGTGTTCGGCGCCAGGTCCACGGCCGGCTTCGGGGCGCCGACCGTGGCGGGGTCCACCTTCTTCGTGAGCATCACCGTCTTCGGATCGACGGTGATCTCCTTCAGCCGGGCCTCGACCTCGGGCGTCATCGTCTCCTGGTAGCGTCCGCCCAGGTGGCCGGCGAAGAACTTCTCCGCCGCGGCGAAGAGCGCCATGTTGTTCACCGGGCGCGCGAAGCCGTGGCCCTCGTCAGGCGCCAGGATGTACTCGACGGGAAAGCCGCGGTCGCGAAGGGCGATGACGATCTGCTCGGACTCGGCCTTCTTCACGCGCGGGTCGTTGGCGCCCTGGGCCACCAGCAGGGGCGTCCTGATCTTCGACGCCGAGTTGAGCGGCGACTGCTGCTCGAGCTGCTTGCGTCCGTCCGGCGTGCGCGGATCGCCCATGCGCACGTAGAACACCTTGCGCCCGGCCTCCCAGTACGGAGGAATCGAATCGAGCAGCGTGATCAGATTCGAGGGGCCGACGATCGACACGGCCGCGGCGTAGACGTCGGGCGTGAAGGCCACGCCGGCCAGTGTGGCGTAGCCGCCGTACGAGCCGCCGATGATCCCGATGCGCTTCGGGTCGGCGATGCCTTCGGCCACCAGGTACTTCACGCCCCAGGTGATGTCGTCCTGCATCAACTGGCCCCACTGCTTGTTGCCGCCGTTGAGGAACTTCTTTCCGTAGCCTGTGGAACCGCGGAAGTTCATCTGGAGCACGGCGTAGCCGCGGTTCGCGAGGAACTGCGGCAGGCCGCTGTAGCCCCACTGGTCGCGGGACCACGGTCCGCCGTGGGGCAGGACGATCGCGGGGAGGCCCTTCGCGGGGACGCCAGCCGGCAGCGTGAGGTAGGCGGGGACCCTCAGGCCGTCCGACGAAGGGTACGTCACCGGCTTCATCGCGGCGAGCGACGCACGCGGAAGCCGCTCTCGAATGCGGTACTGGAGAGTCAGCGCCTTCGTCGCGCGGTCGAACAGGTACGTCTCGCCGGGCTCGGTGTCGCTGTTGGCGGTGATGAGCCAGCGCTGTTCGTCGGCGGTCGTGGATCCGATTGCGAGCTGCTTGCCGCCCAGCTTCTTCTGGATCAGGGCGTAGTCGGCGCCGAACCCTTTGTCCTTGAAGTAGTAGCGCTGCTTCTCGTCGTCGTAGATGGTCGCGATGAGCGTGTCGGTCTTCTCCGAGAAGAGCGCTTCGCCGAAGTCCACCTTGCCGAGCGGATCGGACTCCACGAGCGTCTCGTTGCCGGCCGCCGGATCGAGCAGGGCGAGGCGCGACAGGTCCTGATCGCCCTTGCTCGTCTCGAGGTAGATCTGCTTGTTGTCCTTGTCGAAGTGCACCGGCGCGCAGTTTTCCATCACCGTGCACGTGTAGATCACCGACAGCGCATCGGCATCGACGCGGAGGATCTCGCTGTCTCCCGCGTCGGTCGTGCGCGACGCGAGTCGCAGCGCCCCCGCGTTGTCGAAGATCCACGCCGACACGCGTTCGGTGTTCTTGCGGATCAGCTCGCGCTTGCCGGTCGAGATCGTAACCTTGTAAAGGTCGTGCCAGGCCGCATCCCGGTCGTTCAACCCGACGTAGAGGGTGTCGGGCTGGGTCTTCGGCGTCGCGTAGATCAGCGCGCGGGCCCCCTTGGCGTCGGTGATGTTGCGCGCCGCCGGCACGTCCTGGCCCGTTGCCGGTGCCTCGGCCGGGTTCACGGCGTAGACGTTGTAGTTCTCGTCGCCGGCGTGGTCCTGCACGAAGAGGATGTACTTGCTGTCGCGGCTCCACAGGTACGCCGGGATCGGCCGCTTGGGGTCGTTGGTGACCAGGTGCGCCTTGTCGAACGGCTCACCGGTCTTCTTCACCCAGACGTTCCGCGTGTCCTTCCACGGCTTGAGAAACGCGATGTATTGCCCGTCAGGCGAGATCTGCGCACCCGCGATTTCGGGGTTGCCGAAGAAGAGTTCGCGGTCGATCAGAGGTGCGGAAGGTGCGCGGGGTGCGAGGTGTGCGCGGGGTGCGGTGACAGGTGCGGCGTGCACGACGCCCGCCACTCCGAGAGAGCACACGAACAGCGTGGTGCGGATGATAGTCGTCAATGGGACGCCTCGGTCGAGGAAGTCAGTCGTTGCAACGATGCCGGATGACACGGCGTCTTGTCCAGCGCGGCGTCATCTCCTCACGCACCTCACGCACCTCACGCACCTTACGCACCTAGCGCACCCTACCCACCCCACGCACCCCGACTCAGTTCTTCGTGCCCGCCGCTGCCGCCTTGCCCTCGGTGTCGAGCAGGACGACGTCCCCGAGATTCAGTGCCTTCAGGCCGGATTCCACCTTGGCGCGGTCGCCCACGAGGAGCATCGCGGAGCTGGCCGGCTTCACGTACTTCTGCGCGGCCGCGAGCACCTGGTCGAGCGTGAGCTTCTCGGTGGCGTCGTACTCCCGCTGCAATTCCGTGAGCGGCAATCCGAGCACCCAGAGGTTGGCGATCTGGCCGGTGATGCGCCCGAGCGACTCGAACTGCTGCGCGTAGCCCCTAACGCGGCGTGCCTTGGCCACCGCCAGTTCGTCCGCGCTGATTGGCTTGGCGCCGGCCAGGGCCTTGATCTCCTTGTCGAACTCGGCGACCGACTCCGACGTCTTGTTCGTCTGCACGCCGCCCCCCGCCGACCAGTTGCCGTTTGTGCGCATCGGGTTGAAGTTCGAGAACACCCCGTACGAATAGCCCTTGTCCTCGCGC
>Ga0070685_10000687_pt1 | contig 18359 bp, 13 predicted proteins | sample KBSS13LmetaG_FD_65651 | JGI IMG/M metagenome (GOLD analysis project Ga0070685, IMG submission 65651) | Switchgrass rhizosphere microbial communities from Kellogg Biological Station, Michigan, USA - KBS S1-3L metaG | ecosystem: Host-associated > Plants > Roots > Rhizosphere ...
CGCGCGAGCTCGACGCCGAGGCGGTGCGCCGGGCCCGGCTCTTCGTGGACCGGCGGGAGTCGGCGCTGGCCGAGGCCGGCGACTTCCTCCAGGCCCGCGACGAGGGCGTGGTGGGGGATGATCACATCGTCGCCGAGCTGGGCGAGGTTCTGCTCGGCGGCAACCCGGGGCGGCGCTCGCCGGAGGAGATCACCCTCTTCAAGTCCGTGGGCGTGGCCGTGGAGGACCTCGCGGCCGCACGCGTGGTCTACGCGCGGGCGATCGCCGCGGGCGCCGGGACGCGGATCGACCTGGGTGGCGAGCGGCGCGGCGACTGACGGGACAGCCGCGCGCGCAGCCGCGGCACGGCGATGTCGAACCTTCATGGAGGCAGCATGCCGGCAGCGGTCCGCGAACTCTCCGCCCCCACGCTCGACGAGGTGCGCGACGCGGCGCGGCGGCTGTGCGGGGTGGCGCTGCGCACGCCGCTGGTCCGGCTCCATCTCCCGGCCGGCGCCCCCGAGGTGTGGCTGAAGCTCGAGAACCTGCAGCCCATCGGCTCGTTCAAGCTGCGGGGCGCCGGCAACGCGATGCTGAGCGCGCCGCGCGACCTGCTGCAGCGCGGCGTCTACACCGCCAGTGCCGGCAACATGGCACAGGGCGTGGCGTGGCTGGCGCGCGAGTTCGGCGTGCCCTGCACCGTGGTCGTGCCCGACCACGCCCCGCAGACCAAGCTGGCGGCCATCGAGCGCCTCGGCGGCCGCACGGTGAAGGTCCCCTTCGACCGCTGGTGGCAGGTGCTGGTGGAGCACGAATACCCCGGGATCGACGGGCTCTTCGTGCACCCGGTGTCGGACCCAGCGGTGATGGCCGGCAACGGCACCGTCGCGCTCGAAATCCTCGAGGAGCTGCCGGATACCGATACGATCCTGGTTCCCTACGGCGGAGGCGGGCTGTCGGTGGGGATCGCGGCGGCGACCCGCGCGTTGAGTCCCGGGACGAAGGTGTATGCCTGCGAGGTGGAGACCGCCGCGCCGCTGCGCGCCTCGCTGGCGGAGGGGCGGGCGGCGGCGTGCGAGTACGTCCCCAGCTTCGTGGACGGCATCGGGGGGAAGAGCGTGCTGGCCGAGATCTGGCCGCTGGCGAGCACGCTCCTGGCGGGCGCGCTGGCGGTCACGCTCGAAGAGGTCGCGGCCGCGATCCGGCTGCTGGTCGAGCGGAGCCACGTGGTGGCGGAGGGCGCGGGGGCCGCCTCCGTCGCCGCGGCGCTCAAGGGCATCGTGGACGCGCGGCGGGTGGTGTGCGTCGTCTCGGGCGGCAACATCGACCCGGCGAAGCTCGCCCGGATTCTGGTGGGCGAGCTGCCCTAGACGGCCGCGCGGTCACGGCCAGGGAAACGCGCGTCGGAACCTGTCTTCGCCGGTCCTCGGGCGGGTAAAGGAAAGCCCGCGTTTCCGTTAGCGCCCGAGGGGCCTGAGCTCAGCTGGGAGAGCACTCGGTTTGCAAACTCGTAATCGGGAATCGCAGCGTACACCATGTGTGATCCGGCATGGTGAACGCGCCGGCTGCTTCCCCGCGGACACGATATCCTCCGGGTGCTATTGCCTGGAGCGGTGAGAATGGCGCCCGACGCATGCCCACGACACCCGGCATCCTGTATCTTCACGGATTCGCCTCGTCACCCGAATCCGCTCGCGGTGCGTTCTTTCGGCGACGCCTCGCCGAATGGGGGATCGACCTGCACGTTCCTGACCTGAACACCCCCGATTTCCCCCACCTCCTCCTCAGTTCCATGATCGAGCGGATCCGGAAGGAAATACGGGCATGCCCGCACGATCCCGTGTTCCTCATCGGCTCCAGTTTGGGCGCCACCGCCGCCTTGCACTTCATGGATCGGTTTCGGCGCGAGGAGGCCGCACGGGTAGAAAGGATCCTCCTCCTCGGCCCTTCCTATGATTTCGTCGAGAACCGACTCCGGGACGTGGGCGAGGCAGCGATGCTGGACTGGAAGCACACCGGCAGCCACTCTTTCTATCACAACAGCTACGAGAAGGACGTAGACGTACACTACGGCCTGATCGAGGACCTTGCGCAGTATGAGACCGACATGGTCGAGGTCGAAGCGCCCATCCTGATTTTCCACGGCAGCCGGGACGAAACCGTCCCCTGCGAGCAGAGCGTCAAGTTCGCTCGATCTCGCCGGAACGTCCGCCTCGTGGTCCTCGACTCAGACCACCAGCTCTCCGACCAGCTCGACACCGTCTGGTCGGGCACGGTCGAATATTTCGACCTCTGCAGGTTTCACGGCCGCGGGCTCCCCGTCCGGACCGAAACCTTCGATCTGGCGGATCCTGGCGACGCAGCCCGGTTCGATCTGCATCGGGAGGAATTCTGGAGCGTCCTCGAGGCAGCGTACCAGTCACGAAGTTACACGCGTGAACAGCACCTGGAACGCATTTACTCGCTGCCCCACAAGGTATTCCTCGCGTTCGCGGATGCTCCGGAACGCACGCTGGTCGGCTGCTCGTATGTGCGGATGGACGGGAAGCGCGGGGCGACCGCCGTGTTGCCGGAACTCCAAGGCCGTGGTGTCGGGCGTCAGCTGATCTGCGCTTCCCTGCAGCACTTCCGCCATCAGGTCTCCGAGATCGACCTGGCCGCGCTGGCCATGGAGCACCTGCTCCTCAGCTGCGGTTTCGTGCCGGTCAATTCTGAGGAAACGCTCAAGCGCCACCTTGGAAACAACCTGAAGCGCCTCCGCGCCACCCGGCGGGATGGAGACCGGCTGGTATACCATCGCCGCAGTCAGCTTTGCCCGGATGTGGAAAAGACTTTCGTGATGTACGAATACAACGCCCTGTCCGAAGTCGCCGAACCCGCCTGAGGTGATCCATGGACATTAAGGACCTCTTGACGGCCAACCTCGGCGAGTTCACGGTCGGGTGGCTGCTGGCGAGCGCCGTCCTGGGTGGCGGTCTGGGCGCGGTGATCAGGTACGTGTTCGAGATTCACCTCCCGGAGAGCCATCGCACCCGGCAGCAGTCCCTGACCCAGGTACGCAAGTACACCTACCCGCTGCTCCAAGCCGCAGACGAGGTCGAGCACCGGCTGAACCGAATCCTGACGCAGGGGATCGGGAGCGACTGGCTCTCGTCGTCGGTGATCAGGGGTCTTCGCAAGCACAAGGGCTTCCTGGCCGATCCCGCCAGGGGAGCGGGCTATTTCTTCCTGAGCACCCTGTACGTGTTCGCCCGGTACTTCGCTTGGGTGGAGATCCTGCACCGGGAAGCAGGGTTCCTCGAGTTTTCCCGCAGCAAGCGGCTGCGGGCGTTCAACGCATGCCTTACCCGGATCGGGAACGCATTTCGATCCACCGAGCTCTGGCCCCCTGGGGAACGACTCACAAAGGATTTCTCCAAACTGCATCGGCATCTGCAATCGGCGCTGGGCGAGAGCATGATCGTCGAGCGGGACAATCAGCTGACCTGCATTTCCTTCCGCGAGTTCGTCCTGAAATACACCGATCCGAAGAACGGCCAGTTCCGGTTCTGGTTCACGAACCTGGAGAAATACTTCGACGACCTGTGCGGCATCGACTTCAGGAACATCGACCGGTTCATCATGGAATCCGGAGACGGTCGGGTCGTTCGGTTGATCCTCCTCCAATACGCTTTCTACAAGCTCGTCGAATTCATCGACCCCAAGTTCGAGAGGGTTCAGAAGCGCACGAACCGGGAGGAGGTTATCCTCCGTCGCTTGCCGCCCGCCTACCGTTCCGCGGTCGGTCGGCTGCTTCCGGAGGCCGAAGCCCCCCACCGGCTGCTCCGGAGGCGCCCTTTCGCCTGAAGCGGCACGGCGACGCCGTTGGTGGCGGAGTTGCCGTTGTTGCCGAACACCACTGGCCGGCAACGGCACCGTCGCGCTCGAGATCCTCGACGAGCTGGCGGGACCTGTCGTTCGACGGTTCCACGGCGGGTTGAGGTAAGGCCAGTTTTCGGTTAGATTTCAAGCCTGAAGGGGGCTTAGCTCAGCTGGGAGAGCGCCTGCTTTGCAAGCAGGAGGTCACCGGTTCGATCCCGGTAGCCTCCACTTCATGATCGACGCGCCCGGGCCGCCATCGCGGTTCGGGCGCGTTCGTGCGTCCGCGACCTGAAAGCATCTCATACGGATGCAACGCTCTTTAACCGCCGTCGGGTGACAGGCGTCCTGTCTTCATCAGTGCGCGACTATCGATGTGGGAACGAACGTCTCTGTATCGCCTACAATCTTTTTACGTCTGATATTGATCAAATCGCAAAACGTTTGTAGTTTCGGGGACGCGTGAGCGCGGGTCGCACGGAGTGCCGCGCTCTCGGCGGAGGCTCAACCTGTTCCCGAGGGTGATTTGATGAGGATGCACGAGGCTGTAGGACACCGCCGGCGCGGAAGGATCTTGGCCAGGCTCGTGGTTGGAGTGGCGGCCGTGGTGATGCTGGCCGCCTGCGGCGACCGGGGGTCGCCCTCCGGGCCGCAGGCCGATCCGCTGGTCGACCGGCTGATCGAGATGGGATTCCAGCGCGACCAGATCGTCGATCGCGGCGACTTCTTCATGGTGCAGGGCGACATCCGCATCACCAAGGCGGAGCTGCGCGCGATGCCGGCCCCGAAGCCGCGGACCCCGGGCGGGCCGACGTACCAGCGGTACAACACCACGGTGGCCTCCAACCGCCGCACCATCCACGTGGACCTCTCCGCCGTGGCCGCGGAGGACGCCAGCTGGGCGACCGCCACCCGCGCGGCCATGACCAACTGGAGCAGCGTCTCCGGCGCCGGCATCACCTATGTGGAAGGGACGCCCGCGGACGTCACCGTCACGATGTACAGCGGCGCGGGCGACTGCACCGCGGCCTCGAGCTCCTTCCCCACCTCCGGCGCCCCCGGGCCCACGCTGGTCATCAACCGCTCGTACTCCGGGTCGTACAGCCAGGCTCAGCGGAACTGGATCATGACCCACGAGCTGGGGCACACCGTCGGATTGACGCACACCGACCAGACCTTCGGGACACTGATCCCCGGGACGAGCACCAGCGACGCCGGCTCCGTGATGAACAGCGGGAGCACCTACGGCGGCTGCCCGCCGGTGGCGCCGGGGTGGTCGGCGTTCAGCAGCGGCGACGCTACGGCGCTGCGCTGGCTCTACCCCGGCCTCTCGGTGAGTATCAGCGGGAAGCAGTACGTGACCCTGCACGAGTCGGCGCCATACACCGCCACACCGGCGAACGGCTCCTCGCCGTACACCTACGAGTGGCGGACTCGCCAGTCCGGCCCCGGCACGTCGGGAAGCTGGTCGTCGTGGTTCAGCACCGGGAGCAGCAACGTCACCTACGCCTCCATCAACTCCTGCGGGCTGAACACCAACTACCTGGAAGCCCGCGTGACCGACGCCGGAGGGAAGCAGGCCACGGGGTCGTACACCATCTACCTCACCAACCCCTGCTGACGCCGAGATCCCGGTAGACTGCAGCGGACCACAGGTCAAAATGACGCGCCCGCCGGAAAGCTTCGGCGGGCGCGTCCGTACGTTCAGAATCGCCGACTGCAAGCCTGACGCGATGCCGCGGAGACGCGAAGTGGCCCGGCGGCTCTCTCCGCGTCTCTGCGTCTCTGCGTGAGATTACGAGGTCAGCGCTGCGCCGACATGCCGCGGACGAGCGCCTCCAGCTCGGCCAGGCGCGCGTCGGTGGCGGCCTGGCGCTCGCGCAGGGCGGCCACTTCGGCGTTCAGGCGGTCGACCTCGGCGGCCTTCACGCGCAGCTCGGCCGTGCGCGTCTCCAGCGCCTTCACGGCCGCGAAGTTCACGCCGTCGATGTCGAGCAGGCCGATGCTCCGGTCGTCGGTGCCCAGGCCGAACGCCGCCCGGAAGTCCTCCGCGAACGGCCCCAGGTGGCGCACGCCGCCCTGCTCGCCGATGTAGCTCCAGGTGCCGACGGGAACGCCGCGGATGCGCCCCAGCAGCTCCTCGCCATCGACCCCGCCGAAGTGCTCCTTCAGCGTGCGGCTGGACGAGCAGCTGAACGCCCCCGAGCCCGCCGGCAGGTTGCACCCGGTGGTGAGCGTGGCGTTGGTGCGGAAGCGGAAGCCGCCCGACGCGCGCACCGCGAACTCGTTGTTCGCCACGGCCACGATCGAGTCCGTGGTCGAGGCGTCGCCGCGGACGAACGCGCCCTCGTGATTCCCCGACGAGGCCCGGTACCCCAGCGCGGTGGCGTAGTCCGCGTAGGCCGTCACGCGGTAGCCGAGCGCCACCGAGCCCTGCCCGCCCGCATAGGCGTTGAAGCCCATGGCCGTGCACCCGAAGCCGTCGCAGCGCGCGTTCACGCCGGTGGCGAAGCTGACCGTGCCGCTCGCCACGTTGTTGACCCCGAACACCGTGGACCCGGTGCCGCTGGCGGTGTTGCTGTCACCGAAGGCGAAGGAGGCGTAGCCGCTGGCGGTGTTGTTGTTGCCGCCCGCCCAGGAGTAGAAGCCCACGTTGGCGTCCACCCACTGGATCCCGTCCACCCCGCCGGCGCGGAACGCGGCCTTGTACGGGTACCACATCATCCGCACCCCCGCGCCCGATACCGGGATCTCGCCGATCCCGAGCTGGCCCAGCGCCGCCACGCCGCCGGCGCTGTCCACGAAGAAGCGGTCGGTGAGGGGGCTCCCGCTGCGCAGCCGCAGCAGGTACTTGCCGCCGATCCCCAGGTCGGGGAAGGAGGCGGGCCAGGCGAAGCGCACGTGCGAGGGCGCCACGCAGTTGGGATGCGTGTCGGGGGTGCCGATCCGGTAGACGTTCCCGGTGGTGGGGACGTAGCAGGCGCGGATGGAGTCGACCTGGGCGGCGGCCGGGGACGCGGCGGCGGCGAGCGTGCCGGCGGCGAGCACGGCGATCAGGAAGCGGTTGCGCATCGGAAAGCCTCTGGAGTGGAGGGAGCGATCTCGATGGGGAGGATTCTCGTTTGCCCGGCCCGCGCTCAGCTCGCGGGGAAGAGCACGTCGGCGTTCAGCAGCACCAGCCGCAGCGCGGCCACTTCCACCGGGTCCGCATTGGTGGAGTGCTCCAGCGCGTTCAGCGTGCCGGTGGCGCCGGAGATGGCGTTGCGCACCGCGCCCGTGTCGCCCGCCCGCACCGCGGCGGCGAGGTTGGCGAAGTTCTGGTCCACGCCGTTGATGGCGCCGCTGGTGCCCAGGGTGGGGATTACGCGGCTGCGGGCGTCGTCCACGGCATCCGCGAGCCCCGCCCGCAGGTCGAACGCGGCCGCGGAGACGTCGCTGGCGGGGCTGGGGGGCGCCGTCGCCGGCCGGGTCGGGGAGTCGGCGCAGGCGGCCAGCCCCGCGGCGAGGAGGGGGACCGCCATCGTAGCTCGCTTCATGGCAACCTCCAGTGGTGGAAGAGCATCGCACCTGACGTGGGCACGGTGTACGCTCCGCGGCCTCTTTGGTGCGACGGGACGGCGCGCCGCCGCGGCACGGAGCCACGGGGCGCCCACGCGGAAGAAGACGACGGACAGGATGCGGCCGTCGGCGGAGGTGGGTCCGCGCGCTCCCCGGAACCTGCGGGTAAAAAATCAGTCTAGAGGGGAACACGTGTTCCGCAACAATTTGCTTTTAGTCCCACACACCGTCATGTTTTCGGCCTGATTTCCAATCTTCTCACACAGAAGAAGTCCGAAGAATCTCTCGGGATTCTTCAGAAAAAAGACGGAGCACGTATGTCAGCACAGAGAATGGCGGCACCATTGCGCCGCGAGGTTTTCTCTTGAGGCGTCCCGGAACGGCTCCGCAGCTTGTCTCGGGCAGCGTCTGGGTCAAATCGGGAGGGGACACTTTGTCTCGCCTACGTCTCTCGGTGACGGTGGCGGAACGTCTGAAAGGCTTCCGCGCCTTGTTGTCGATAGCGGCGGCGGACAGGGGCGTAAATGTCGCTGCACTTCCGCTCCTGGTGAGACACTTCGGTCACACCTGCGATTTCATGTTTCTAAATGTTTACTACGCAAGCGATTGTGTGGACGGTTCTTGAGATGTGGGCGGCGGTGACCCGCCGGGATGGGCCTGATTCGTGCCCATCCTGATCGTGAGTCGGATCATGTGCGTTTGACGAGATCGGCCCTCTCTAGTCGTCCCACCCTTCGCAGTCCCCTCCCTCCGCTCCGTTCAGTCGGCTCCAACCCATCGCCGGCCTGACCCCCCGAGAGCGCGTTCCACTCCTTCACGCCGAGCCCGTCGCGCAGCCGGGCTGGTCGCCTTGCGTCTTCATGAGCACACCCAGAATCGGAGAACACAAAATGAGAACATCGACCCTGCTGAAGCGATCAGCATTCGGCTGCGCGGCCGGCGCGCTCGCCGCCGTGGCGCTCGCGCCGGCCGCGGCCCGTGCACAGCCGGGAGGCGGACAGGTGTCCTCCACCTTCACCAAGCAGGCGGTGGCCGTGCGCCCGGGCGGCGCGACGCCCACGTACGGCCAGGTGGCCGTGGGCGACCGCGTCGACTACGTGCTCTCGGCGATGGCGCAGGGGCCCAACGGGGTGCCTGCGAGCGGGATCGTCGATGTGCTTTCGCCCAACCAGACCTACGTACCGGGCTCCCTCCACCTGCCTCCGGGCTGGACGGCGACCCCCAATCCCCCGTACGCGCCCAACCCTCCCAACCAGACGACGTACGCCGCGCCGGCGGGCGCGGGCATGCTGTCGTTCCAGCTACCGGTCGGGGGTGGCGGCGTTTCGGTCGGCGCCACCGGTCAGGGAGACGGGATGTTTCCGATTCCTGGAGCAGCCAACGGCAACATCTACGCGGTGTTTCATCACTTGGGACAGAACGGAAGGATCGATTGCTGGGACGCGGTCTCGCTTTCCCGTTGTATCGGCTCTCCTCCCTTTCCCAGGGCGACCAGTGCGAACGACGATCTGGTCACGCTCTTCAACTTCAACGGGGTCGTGGTCCAGCAGCGCTTCATCTACTACCCCGCGGTCCGGCGCAGCACCAGCGGGGGGATTGCGGGGATCGCCTGCTGGGACACGGCCGCCGACCAGCCATGCACGTTCCAACCGGCCGGAAATTCGCCGGGTTCGGTATCGACGGACCCCGCCGTCGCAGGTACGGAGTTCACGGGCGTGCTGCTGATTCCCGGGACCAGCAAGGTGCTGATCGCGGTGAAGAACGCTCTCTACTGCTACGACATGAGCGGTGGCCCCGGTACCGGCGTGCCCTGCTCCGGCTGGACCGCCGCGGGCGTCGCCACCGCATCCGGCCCTCACGCGCAGGGAACGAGCATAAACGGGACTATGGACATCGTCTTCGAGCTCGGGCCAAACCCGACCCGGATCTTCGTGAGCGTGGGTGGGGGGTCGGAGCGGGTGCAGTGCGTGACCATCACCCCGACCCTGTGCGGGGGGTCGTGGGGCCCCGTCCCGCAGGCCACGTATAACCCATGGTCCCTACCCGCTTACGACCTGCACCCCATCCCAACGTTTACGGGGACGCACGGCGCGGTCTGCCTCTTCACCTACGGCGGGCAGCTGGTGCGGCTTTCCTCGACGGGGACCGCACCCGCCTGCTGGGACGTTTTCGGAATGCCGGTGAACCTGTCGGCGCTGGGGCTCCCTCCCTACTCGCCCGCAGCCCAGGTATCCGTCACTTCGATGGCGCTCGGGTCCGCCGCGGGGGCGGACCGGGTCATCTTCGCGAGGTGGGGCAATCCTCCGCTATGCGTGCAGATGGGGATTGGATTGAGTGCGGGCCCATGTTCGGGGGCGTGGTCGACACTACCCTCGACCTACCGTGATTACGGTTTCGCACCCGACCCCCTGGCACCCAATCGATGTGTGCTGGTTCTTGGCGACGCGGGCCAGCTCTACCGCTTCGACGGCTTGACCGGCATCCTCGGCTGTCCCGTGAGCTACCAGAGCACCGGCGACCCGATGGACTTCTTCTGCCAGAGGAAGCCGACGCAGCTCGCCTGGTCGCAGATCGTCATCAGGAACCGACCGGCCCAGCTCACCGGCGGGACGATCGTGGTGCGGGACGCCGCCACGAACGCGGTGCTGCAGACGATCCCCGTGACGGCAGCCAACGGCTATTCGATCGCCTCGATCCCATACGCCGCGCATCACCGGCTCACGGTCGAGTTCACGCCCACCTATACACCGGGAGCGGCGGTGACTCCGTACTTCCTGGAGGTGCAGTTCACCGCGAACGAGGCGCCGCAGATTTGCTACCAGGCCAGGGTCGTGCGCTGCGGCCCCGTCACCAACACCGCCACCTTCGGCCCCCGGGACACGGCCTCGGTCCCGCACATCCTGCCGGGGCCGTGGACGAAGACCGACTCGGTGGACCTCGGACGGGCGCTCTCCGGGCCCTGCGACCCGTGCGACCCGAGCTCCGGCGACTCGCTCGACCTCTCGATCCGCAAGCGGGCGCTCTTCGCCCCGTGGACGGTGGGCGGCCTGGGCGACTTCGAGATCGTCACCACCGTGGAGCAGGGAAGCTTCAACTCCTTCACCGCGGCCACGCCCACCTTTGTCGACAACCTGCCGGCGGGCCTCACCTACAACACCTTCAGCGGCACGGGGTGGACCTGCGTGTCGTCCGGCGCGCAGGTGGCCTGCACCTACAACGGCCCAGTGGTGCCCGCGGGACAGCAACTCCCGCCCGTCACCATCACCGTGAACGTGGTGGGGCCGCAGGGCGTGCTGCGGAACTGCGCGGTGCTGGGCCCGGACGCGAACCTCGAGAACAACCGGAGCTGCGCCGAAGTGGAGGTGGCGCCCTGCAAGGTGGACCTCGCCGTCCGCAAGGAGGCGTTGGGCTCTCCGTGGACGGTGGGCGGCACCGGCGTGTTCCAGATTCGCATGGCCGTGATCCGGGGGACGCTCGACCCGGCAGCGGTCTCGACGCCGACCTTCACGGACGTGCTCCCCGCGGGCGTCACCTTCCAGTCGTACGCCCCGCAGCCTCCGTGGAGCTGCACGGCGGTCGGGCAGACGGTCTCGTGCAAGTACAACGGCATCCCCGTGGCGGCGCCGAACCCACTGCCGCCCGTGAACATCACCGTGAACGTGCTGGGCCCCGCCGGCGGAATCGTCAACTGCGCCAGCCTAGCGGCGGACGAGAACCTGGCGAACAACCGGAGCTGCATCGAAGTGCCGGTCCACGCGGGGCACCCGACCTACGGGGACTCGCTCGACCTCGCGATCGAGAAGGGCATCGTCCACGCGCCGGCAGTGGTGGGAGCCACCGGTGCGTTCGAGATCCGGACCCGGGTCGTGCAGGGTACGCTGACCTCCGGCACGCTGGCGGCGCCGACCTTCGTGGACGTGCTTCCCGCGGGCATCGTCTTCCAGTCCTACACCCCCACGACGACCTGGCATTGCACGGTGAGCGGCCAGCAGGTGTCCTGCACGTACATCGGGAGCCTGCCGGTGAATGCGCCCGGCTGGCTCCCGGCGGTGACCATCGTCGTGCGGGCGGTCAAGGCAGGCCCGATCGTAAACTGCGCCCGGCTGGGACCTGACGCGAACCTCGCGAACAACCGGAGCTGTGTCGAGCTGTCGATCGGCCCCGGCCACGCGCTCCCGAACACCTGAGGTCCACGTACCATCAGCCAGGTGGATAGATAGCGCCTCACGCGGAGACGCAGAGAGCGGCCAGGCCCCTCTGCGTCTCCGCGCCTCTGCGTGAGGCGCTGTTACCGCAGCTCGATTCAGCGCCGTCGCCGGCGGTCGCGCGTCCCCGGCCTCAGCGGGCGGACGACGGCGCCATCGCCTGGCGGAGCGCGCGCACCTCCTCGCGCAGCTCCCGCGCGGCCGCGAGCACCGCGGGCTCGCCGGCGTCCGCCGGGTGCGGAGGCTCGTCGGGGTCGCCGAGGCCGGCGTCGCGGTGCAGGCGGACGCGCTCGGCGATCGCCGTGCGGATCTCCTCGGCGTTGTCGACGCCGCGGAAGTAGGCCTCGTGCATGGACTCGCCGACCTGCCCGTGCTTCCCCTGCGCTCCTCCCGAGCCGCCGCCCGCCGTGCTCACCTGCACGTCGGCGATCCCCAGCAGGCGCTGCAGCGGGCCCTGCCGGATGGAGATCTGCTGGATGTTGGCGAAGGTGATCGTCTTCTCGTTGATCGACACGATCCCTTCCCGGATGCGGAGCGCGCGGTCCGACAGGATGTACCAGCGCAGCTCGTACCCCAGCCGGAGCACCGCCAGGCTGAAGCCGAGCTGCACCACGAACACCGTCCACGCTACCACCTCCGCGGCCTGGAGGAGGAGGGCGAGCCGCGCGTCGGGGATCCGGGGGCCCACCACCGCGACGAAGGCCAGGCTCCCCAGCAGCCCGAGGAGGCCGGAGAGCTGGCCCAGCGCCCACAACGCCAGGCGATAGCGGAAATACGCGGGCGCCGCCCGGAAGACGCGGATCACGCGTCCCCCGCCCGGCGCGCTGGGCTCGGCGGGGACGCGCAGGATCCGCAGGACCCAGCCGCGTACGCCCTCAAACATGGCCGTCCTCCGCGCCGCCCGGTGCGGGGAGCGCCCGCCGCAGCGCGCGCACCTCCGCGGCGACCTCGCGCAGCGCCTCGGCCACCTCCGGAAGCGGGCCGGCGGCGAGCTCCCCGTGAGCCGTGTGGCCGGTCGTCGCCGCGCGGTCGCGGGCGCCCCGCATCTTCGAGTAGAGGAAGTCGCGGATGGCCTCGAACTGGGGAAGCCCCTCGATGGTCATCTCCGCGTTCGAGCTCCCGCTGGCGGTCTGCACCTGGACCTTCGCCAGCCCCAGCCACCGCTCCACGAAGTTGCTGGTGAGGTGGATGTCCTGGATGCGGGCGTAGGTCAGCGAGATCTCGCGCCGGAAGAGAATCCCCCAGCGCATGGTGATCCCTTCGTCCTCCACCACGTAGCGCAGGGTGTGGTAGCGGAAGTAGAGCACGATCATGGGGACGATGAACGCGGGACCCGCCAGCAGCGACGTCAGCGCGTAGTACGTGAACAGGCTGCGGTCCGGCGCGAGCGTCGCCGGCAGCTGCCCGAACGCGACGGACTGCGTCGTCGGAAGACTCGGGACTTCCGCGGCGGGGGTGGCGGCGAGAGGTGATGGATGCATGGCTCCTTCAGGGATCCGGGGATTGGTCGCGCGCCGTTTCGTACGAGAGATCGGTGAGGCGAAGATTCAGCGACCCTCTCGCGCGGGCGGGCTCTTACGGATGGGTCTCACGCAGAGCCGCGGATCCGGGAGAGAGAACTGCGTTCGCGCGCGCGTCCTCTGCCGACGCACGGGCGGCCGCTCAGTGCGCCAGCGCGGCCCGGTAGGCGTCGAGCACGGCTTGGGTGCAGCGCTCCCAGCTGAAACGCGCTGCTCGCGCGAGCGACTGCGCGCGCATCCGCTCGCGCCGCGCCGCGTCGCGGTGGACGTCGAGGATGGCCTGGCAAAGCGCGTCTTCGTCCGTGGGATCGAGGAGGATCCCGGCGTCGCCCACCACCTCGGGGAACGACGAGCTGTTGGAGGTGATGACGGGGGTGCCGCACTGCATCGCCTCCAGCGGCGTGAGCCCGAAGCCCTCGTAGAGCGACGGGAAGACGAACGCGGCTGCTCCGCTGTACAGCGGCGCCAGCTCCACGTCGTCCACGAACCCCGTGCGCACGATGCGGCGGCGGAGCCCGTCGGCGTCCGGGTGCGAGCCGGGCACGTCGTGGCCCGCGAGCACCAGGGTGAGGTCGCGCACCCCCTCGTCGCGCACCACGCGGGTGAAGGCGCGGATGGCGTGGCCGAGGTTCTTGCGCGGGTCGGGGGTGTTCACGCTCAGCAGGTACGGCCCCTCGGGGATGCCGTAGCGCTCACGCACGGCCTGGATCCGCTCCGCGTCGGCGCAGGGGTGGAAGGTGCGCGGGTCGGCCCCGAGCGGCGCGACGAAGATGCGCTCCGGCGCGGCCACGCCCCGCTCGCACAGGTCGGCGCGGATCGACTCGGAGGCGGTCAGGACGAAGTCGCCCTCGCCCAGGCTCTCCGTCGCCGCCCGCCAGGTGCGCAGGTGCGCCTGGCCGTAGAGCTCCGGGAAGCGGATGCAGGCCAGGTCGTAGATGGTGATGAAGCGCCGCGTCGCACGCCGGCGCCGCGGGGGCAGGGAGACGGAGGGGGAGTGAAAGACGTCGACGGGGGGCGACGCGTCGTCGACGGTGGGGTGGATGCGCCGGTCCACGAGCTGCGCGCTGCGCCGGAGGAAGCCCGGGAGCGGGCTGCTCCCCAGGATGCGCCGGGCCAGGCGGTGCGCGCCCGCCGCCCCCCGCCGGAAGGGGGAGGCGGCGCCCGCCTCGCCGGGCCCGAGCAGCGCGCTGGCGGCGAGGGGCGGGGCCGTCCGCAGGTACTCCACGCAGCCGAGGTAGGCGGCGCTGGAGTGGTTGGCGCAGAGGAGGAGCTCCACCCCGTCCGTCGCCATCAGCCCCTCCGCCAGGTGCCGGTCCACGCGGTGGCTCCCGCCCCGCGACAGCGAGTACAGCTGACCGAGCCCCAGCATGGAGATGTCGTACAGGACGCGCATGGGGGGACGGTGGGGTCGGCGTGCGGGCAGCGGCGACGGTGCCGCGGGCACCGCGTCGGTGCCGGGTCGGGCGGGAAGGGGACGATCGGCGGAGCGGGGCGAGCACCGCGGCGCTCGGCTTACGCGCACCGCCGGCCGCCTTCGGGCACCACCAGAGTAGCGCCCGCCGCGCCGCGCGGCAATCGGCCCGCTCCGTCGGCCGATGCCGCGCATCTCCTGACTTCGGCTCGCATCCGACCGTCGCGGTCCTTTTGACTTCCGCCCACGCGCCGCGCTACTATCCCCCGGCGCCTGCCACCGACCCGTCCCACCGCGCGGTCCGCGCACCATCCACCATCCCCCGTTCCCGGCAGCGCCGCCCCCAATGGAAGCTCCTTCGCCGAGCCCCGCGCGACCGCTTACGGCCCTGCCGTCCCGCACCCCCGTGCTGGTGGTCGCGCACCCCGGCCACGAGCTGCGCGTCTACGGCTGGATGGAATCCGCCGCGCCGCGGGTGTGCGTGCTCACCGACGGCTCCGGCAGCGGCGGCGAGGCGCGGCTCGAGTCCACCACCCGCGTGCTCGCCGGCACCGCGGCGCGGCAGGGCTCCGTCTACGGGTGGATGTCCGACCGCGCGATCTATTCCGCCATCCTGGCGCGCGACTTCGCCCGCTTCACCGCGCTGGCGGACCAGCTCGCGGAGGAGCTGGAGGCGAACGGCGCCGACTGCGTGGTCGGCGACGCGGTGGAGGGCTACAACCCCTCCCACGACGTCTGCCGCCTGGTGATCAACGCCGCCGTCCGCATGCTGGGGCGCGACGTGCCGACCTACGACTTCCTCCTGGTCGGCGCCCCCGACGGGTGCCCGGCGGATCTGCGGGAGCGCGCCGTCTGGCTGGAGCTGGACGAGGACGCGCTCGCCCGCAAGCTCGCCGCGGCCCGCTCGTACGCGGAGCTGGCGGGGGAGGTGGAGGCGGCGCTCGGGCGCTTCGGCGTGGCGCCGTTCCGGACCGAGTGCCTGCGCCCCGTGGACCTCTCCGAGCGCTACGGCTGGGACCCGGCGGAGGTGCCGTACTACGAGACGTACGGCGAGAAGAAGGTGGCCGAGGGCACGTACGACCGGGTGCTGCGCTTCGGCGAGCACGTGCGGCCGCTGGCGGACGCGCTCTGGGAGCACGGTGAGCGGCGGGCCTGAAGGGGCAGGGCTGCACGTCCTGGTCACCAACCGCGTCCTCGCCAACCGCACCGGCACCGAGCTCTACGTCCGCGACCTCGCCGCGGGGCTGCTGCGGCGCGGCCATCACCCCGTGGTCTACTCCCCCGTCCTCGGCCCCGTCGCCGCCGAGATCCGCGCCGCCACCGTCCCGGTGGTCGACGACCTCGCCCGCATCGGCCGCGCCCCGGACGTCATCCATGGCCACCACGGGCTGGAGACGCTGACGGCGCTTCTCGCCTTTCCCGGCGTCCCCGCGGTCGCCTTCTGCCACAGCTGGACGGGGTGGCCCGACGCCCCGCTGCGCTTCCCCCGCGTCCTCCGCTACGTCGCCGTCGACCACACCTGCCGCGACCGCCTCGTCTCCGTGGACGGCGTCCCCGAGGACCGGGTCCACGTCGCGCTGAACGCGGTGGATCTCGACCGCTTCCGTCCCCGTCCCCCCCTTCCGCCCCGGCCGGTGCGCGCGCTGGTGTTCAGCAACGCCGCCGGCGGCCGCGCCGGGCACCTCGCCGCCATCCGCGCCGCCTGCGACGCGGCGGGGATCGCGCTGGACGTCGCGGGGACGCGGTCGCGAAAGCCCCTGGCGCGTCCCGAGGAGGTGCTGGGCGAATACGACCTGGTGTTCGCCAAGGCGCGCGCGGCGCTGGAGGCGATGGCGGTGGGCGCGGCGGTCGTCCTCTGCGACGCGGCCGGCGCCGGGCCGATGGTCACGACGGCGAACCTGGACCGGCTGCGGCCGCTGAACTTCGGGGTGCGCACGCTGGGCGAGCCCGCGACCGCCGAGGTGCTGGCCCGCGAGATCGCGCGCTACGACCCCGCCGACGCGGCGGCCGTCTCCCGGCGCGTGCGCGAGACCGCCGGCACCGGCGCGCTGGTGGACGAGCTGCTCGCGCTCTACCGCGAGGTGATCGCCGAGCACCGCGCCGGCCCGGGGGACGATCCCGCGGCCGAGCAGCGCGCGGCCGCGGCGTACCTGCAGTGGGTGGCGCCGCGGCTGCACGAGCGCGACCTGCTGCGCGCCGCCTTCGGCACGCTCCTGCGCCTGCCGCTGGTGGGTGCCGCGGTACGCGCGCGCGCCCGGCGGGAGAGCGGCGGCCACTGGCTCGCGCAGCTCGTCGCGCGGATGGAGCAGGATTGAGCACGGCGGAGGCGAGCGGCCTCGACGCGGCCGAGGCGGACGCGGCGTTGGACGACGCCGGGCCGGGCGAGGGCCTCCTCTCCACGCTCGCGTCCCGCAGCCTGGCCGGGGGGGTGTGGGCGTTCCTCAACGTGGCCCTCAGCCTGGGGCTGGGGATGGCGCGCACCCTGGTGGTGGCGCGGCTCCTGGGCGCGCGGGAGATGGGGGTGATGGGGATCGCGCTGCTCACCATGGGCACCCTGGAGGCGTTCACGGCGACGGGGGTGGAGACGGCGCTGGTGAGCCAGCCCGGCGACGTGCGCGAGGACCTGGACTCGGCCTTCGCCATCCAGGCGGCGCGCGGGCTGCTGATCACCGGGCTGCTCTGGGCCGCCGCGCCGCTCGTGGCCGCGTTCTTCGGCACCGCCGCGGCCACGCCGGTGATCCGCGCCGTGGCGCTGACCTCGCTGCTGCGGGGGCTGTCGAACCCGGCGGTGCTGCTGCTGGTGAAGCGGATCGAGTTCCGGCGGATCTTCTGGTGGAGCCTCCCCGAGGTGGTCACCGGGTTCGCGCTCGCCGTCGGCGTGGCGCTGGTGCGCGGCGACGTGTGGGCGCTGGTGGCGGGGGCGGTGGGCGGGCAGGTGGTCGCCACCGCCGCGTCCTACGCGATGCTGCCGCGGCGCCCCGGGCTGCGCGTGCGGCGCGAGGCGGTGCGTCGCCTGCTGCACTTCGGCAAGTGGGTGAGCGGCGCGCGCCTCCTGGCCTGGGTGAGCCTGAGCGCCGACAACGCGATCGTGGGGCGGTTCCTGGGCGCGAGCGCGCTGGGGGTGTACCAGGTCGCCTTCCGCGTGGGCGAGCTGGCGGTGGTCACCTTCACGCGCGCGGTGGTGCTGGTGGCGCTCCCCGCGCTCACCGAGCTCCAGGGGAGCGAGCGGCTTGCCCGCGCCTTCCGCGCGCTGTTCCGGCTGGTGCTCGCCGCCAACTGCGCCTTCGCGCTGGCGGTGCTGCTCGGCGCCGGGCCGGCGCTGGCGTGGGTGCTCGGGCCCGCCTGGCTCCCCGCCGTCCCCATCCTGCGCATCCTGGTGGTGGCGATGGTGTTCCGCGCGATGGTGGTGATCGCGTGCGAGCTCTTCCACGCCGCGCGCCGCCCGAGCATCACCCTGCGGGTGAACGCGGTGCGGCTGGCGGTGATGCTCGCGACCATCTTCCCGCTCCTGCACCGCTACGGGATGGAGGGGGTGGCGGTCTCGGTGCTCCTCGCCAGCGTGGCCGCGGTCGCGCTGGCGATGTACCGCGTCCGCGTGCTGCTGCGGGCAGACGGGGTCCGCTGACGGCCGCTCCACGCAGAGACACACGGAGGGACCGAGAGAATGCGTGACGCTCTCTCGGTCCCTCCGTGTCTTGTGAAACGCCGTTCAGGTCAGGCGGCCTTGGCCTTCTCCGCCGCGAGCAGCTTGCGGAGCGAGGAGACGGCGTTCTTCTCCAGGAAGCGGGCCATCGCCTCCTCCTCCATCAGGCTCTCCTGGAGGATCCG
>Ga0070685_10000689_pt1 | contig 18293 bp, 15 predicted proteins | sample KBSS13LmetaG_FD_65651 | JGI IMG/M metagenome (GOLD analysis project Ga0070685, IMG submission 65651) | Switchgrass rhizosphere microbial communities from Kellogg Biological Station, Michigan, USA - KBS S1-3L metaG | ecosystem: Host-associated > Plants > Roots > Rhizosphere ...
CACCCGCAGCTTCGCGTCGAGGTTGGAGAGCGGCTCGTCCATCAGGAACGCTTTCGGGTCGCGGACGATCGCCCGCCCCATCGCCACCCGCTGGCGCTGGCCGCCGGAGAGGTTGGCCGGCCGGCGGTCGAGGTGCTGCTCGAGGTCGAGCGTCCGCGCCGCCTCCTCGACCTTCTTGTCGATCTCCTCCTTGTCGGTCCCCGCCAGCTTCAGCGCGAAGCCCATGTTCTCGCGCACGGTCATGTGCGGGTAGAGCGCGTAGTTCTGGAAGACCATCGCGATGTCGCGGTCCTTGGGCGAGCGGTCGTTGACGGTCTCGCCGCCGATCTTCACCTCGCCGCTGGAGATGTCCTCGAGCCCGGCGATCATCCGCAGCGCCGTCGACTTGCCGCAGCCCGACGGGCCGACGAGGATCATGAACTCGCCGTCTTTGATGTCGAGATCCATGTCTTTGACGGCTTCGAAGCCGTCGGCAAAGGTCTTGGTGACTCCATCGAGGACTATCTCTGACATCGGTTGCTCCTTTATCCCTTGACGGCGCCGGCGGTCAGCCCGGCGACGATTCGGCGCTGGAAGAAGAGGACGAAGACGATGATCGGCACCGTCACCACCACCGCGGCGGCGGCGATGCTCCCGGTCGGGGCGGTGAACGACGATTCGCCGGTGAAGAAGGCAAGTGCGGCGGGGACGGTCCGCGAGGCGTCCGAGCTGGTCAGCGAGATCGCGAAGAGGAAGTCGTTCCAGCAGAAGATGAAGACGAGGATCGCGGCGGTGAAGACGCCCGGCGCCGCCAGCGGCACGATCACCTTCGTGAACGCCTGGAACGGCGTCGCCCCGTCGACCTGGGCCGCCTGCTCGAGCTCCCACGGGATCTCCCGGAAGAAGGCGACGAGGACGTAGATCGCCAGCGGCAGGCTGAAGGTGAGGTAGGGGATGATCAGCCCGAGCCAGGTGTCGTAGAGCCCGAGAGCCCGCCACATGTCGAACAGCGGCCCGACCGTGGAGATCGGCGGGAACATCGCGATCGCCAGCGCTCCCGCCAGGATCACCCTCTTGCCGGGGAATTCGAGCCGGGCGATCGCGTAGGCGCAGAAGGAGGCGAGGACGATCGAGATCGCGGTCGTGATCAGGGCGATCCCGATCGAGTTGATCAGCGGTTTGATGAAGGGGCTGTCGTCGATCCCGCCTTCGAACAGGCTCTTGTAGTTGTCGAAGGAGATGTCGGAGGGGATGAACTTCTGGTCGGTCAGCGCTTCCGGCGGCTTCAGCGAGATCGAGATCAGCCAGAGCACCGGGATCAGCGCGAAGATCACCACCAGCGCGATGGCGATGGTCCAGAGGGCGTAGTCGCGGCTGCTGCGTTCCATCAGCTCGGCCGTCCTTCCTCGACCTTTGCCCCGAAGCCCTTGACGAAGATGAACGCGATCAGGAAGACGCAGAGGAAGATCAGCACCGAGACCGCCGAGCCGAGCCCGAGGTTGAGGCGGCTGATCAATTGGTTGTAGCCAAGGATCGAGACCGATTCGGTATCCAGCGCACCGCGGGTCATGACGAAGATCGTGTCGAAGACGCGGAAGGCGTCGAGGGTGCGGAACAGCAGCGCGACCAGGATCGCCGGCTTCATCAGCGGCAGGGTGATCCGGGTGAAGCGCTGCCAGGCGGTGGCGCCGTCGACCCGCGCCGCCTCGTAGAGCTGGTCGTCGATCGTCACCAGCCCGGCCAGCAGCAGCAGCGCCATGAACGGCGTCGTTTTCCAGACCTCGGCGAGGATGATCACCGCGAAGGAGCTGAAGCGCCCGCCGAACCAGTCCATTTCGTCGGAGATCAGCGGCAGGTTGTTGACGAACCCGGTTTCCGGGCTGAAGGCGAACTGCCAGGCGAAGGCGGCGACCACGGTGATGATCCCGTAGGGGATGAGAACCGAGGTGCGGACGACGCCGCGGCCGAAGATCGCCCGGTGCATCACCAGCGCGATCGCCATCCCCAGCACCAGCTCGATCGCGACCGAGATAACCATGATGAAGACGGTGTTGAAGATGTCGGTCCACCAGAGGCTCGAGCTGAGGACCGTGCTGTAGTTGCTCAAGCCGGCGAAGCCGCCCTCGTCGGGGAAGCGGAGGTCGACGTCCTGCAGCGAGAGGACGACCGCGTAGGCGATCGGGTAGGCGGTGACGAGCAGCATCGCCAGCACCGCCGGCGCGCACAGCATCCAGGCCAGTTTGCGCTCCGAGCGGGTGCGCGAAGACGCCTTCGGGGCGGCCTTCTGAGGGGCGGGATTGGCGGGCGCGTTGACGCTCATCAGAGCAGCCCTTCCCGCTTCACCGCGTCTTCGACCAGGGACTTCAGTTCGTCGTAGACGGATTCGGTGTCGTCGGGGTCGATCTTGTCGGGCGGGTGCAGCGCCCGCTGCACCGCCAGGCTGACGTCCTGGTAGGCGGGGGTGGTCGGCCGCGGGCCGGAGGCTTCGATCGATTCCTTGACCAGCTCGGCAAAGCCGGGATACGCGCTCGTCACCGTTTTGTCGGTGTAGAGGTCAGAGCGCGACGGCGGCAGGCCATCAAGTTCGACCGCGGTTTTCTGGCTGTCTTTGTCGGCCAGGCAGGCGGCCGCTTCGAAGGCGACGTCCTTGTTGTCGGAGAAGGAGCTGACCGCGAGGTTGAAGCCGCCGAGCGGCGGTTTGCTCGGCTTGCTCGCGTCGACCCGCGGGAAGCGCGCGTAGCCCATGTTTTTGAAGATGTCGGGCGCTTCTTCTTTGGCGCTCGCATAGGCGAAGGTGTAGTTGGTCATGAAGGCCGATTCGCCGGCCTCGAAGCCGAGTCGGGCCGTGTCCTCATCGGAGGTCGAGAGGCTCGGCGGCGCGGCGCCCCCGTTGGCGAGCTTGCCGATCACTTCCAGCGCCTTTTCGGTCGGGCCCTGTTCGAGGTCGACTTCCTCGGGGCCGGAGAGGATTTCGGTGCCGGCGCTCTCGATCAGGGCGTTGACGAAGACCATGTAGCCCTCGTAGCGGTTCGCCTGCACCTGGATCGAACTTGCTTCTTCCAGGCCTTCGGCCTCTTCGATCATCTGGTCCCAGGTTTTCGGCGGCGTCTTGACCAGGTCTTTGCGGTACCAGAGCAGCTGGGTGTTGGTGTTGAACGGCGCCGCGTAGAGCTTGCCCTCGAAGGAGGCCGTTTCGATCACGTTGGGGAAGACTTTTTCCGTGACCTGTTTCTTCTCGGCGCCCGTCCATTCTTCGACCCAGCCGGCATTGGCGAACTCGCCGGTCCAGATCACGTCCATGCCGATGATGTCGATCGAGGAATCCTCGGCTCCGAGCCGCCGCACCAGCTGTTCGCGCTGCTGGCTGGCGTCGGTGGGAAGGAATTCCGGCGTGATCGTGTACTTGCCGTTCGATTCTTCCGAGCAGCGTTTCGAGACTTCCTCGATCGTCCCGCCAGGCTGGATCGCGACGAAGAAGGTGAGCTCGCGAGGGCCCGAGCTGTCGGAGCTGCCGCCGCAGGCGGTGAGGACGCCTGCCGCGAGAGCCGCGGCTGCGAGGCAGACCATCGATCGTGCAGCCCAACTGGATTTCAACGCCGCTCCTCGGTAGATGCACCTTCCCAGGGTGCATTGATGAAGCTGCCCGCGGATGTGGTTGTCTAAACGCGCGCGGCGAGGGAGGCCCAGGCCCCGTGTGCCTCGGCGAGTTTCACCGAGAGACTGCGGTCGCCGGCGCCGATCGAGACCTGGTCGCCGCCGACGGTGCCGAGGAGGACGGCGCCGAGCTCTTCGAGCACGGCGCGGTCGCCGCTGACCAGGAAGCCGCCGGGGCCCTCGCCGAAGAGGGCTTCCTCGGGTTGGGCGCCGCGCTCGCGGAGGTGTTCGACGTTGGTCTCGCAGCCGATGCCGCCGGCGATCGCGCACTCGGCGATCGCTACCGCGAGGCCGCCGTCGGAGACGTCGTGGACGGAGGAGAGCTTGCCGGCGCGGACGGCGTCGCGGACGATCTCGCAGGCGGCGGCGACGTCGGCGACTTCGGGACGGGGGAGGCCCATCTTCAGCTCGCCGCGCTGCTTTGCCAGCTCCGAGCCGGCGAGGCTCGGTTCGAAGGGGCCGATCAGGCCGATCGCATCGCCCGCGGCGAGGAAGGCGCCGCCGGCCACTTGCGCGGGGTCGGGAAGCTCGCCGACCATCGCCACCACCGGCGTCGGGTAGATCGGGCCTTCCGGTCCCTCGTTGTACAGCGAGACGTTGCCGCCGACGACGGGAACGCCGAGGGCGTTGCAGGCGTCGGCGAGGCCGCTGACGGCGCGGTCGAGCTGCCAGGCGCCGGTCGGCTTCTCGGGGTTGCCGAAGTTGAGGCAGTTGGTCAGGCCGAGCGGCTCGGCACCGACGCAGGCGAGGTTCTGGGCGCACTCGAGCACCGCCTCGATCGTCCCCTCGTAGGGGTCGCAGGCGACCCGCCGGCCGTTGCCGTCGATCGAGACGGCGATCGCGTTCCCGGCCTCCGGCAGGTTGAGGACCGCGGCGTCGGCCTGCTCGGGCCGACGCACCGTGCGCGAGCCGACGATCCAGTCGTACTGCTCGAAGGCCCAGCGCTTGGAGGCGATGCTCGGCGCCCCCAGCAGCGCCAGCAGCTCCTCCTCCGACGACGCGCCTTCGGCCAGCGTCGCCCGGTTGCCGTAGATCCAGCCGTCCGGCTCCGCCGGCTCGAGGTCGTAAAGCGGGCAGCCGTCGACCAGCGCCTCGACCGGCATCTCGCCGACGACCTCGTCGCCGCGCAGGATCCGGATCGCGCCGCCCTCGGTGACGCTGCCGATCACCGCCGAGCCGGTCTGCCACATCTCGCAGATCGCCCGGACCTCCGCCACCCGCGCCGGCTCGACCACCGCCAGCATCCGCTCCTGGCTCTCGGAGACCATGATCTCGAAGGGCTCCATGTCGGCCTCGCGCAGCGGCACCGCGGCGACGTCGATGTCGATCCCGACTCCGCCGGCGCTCGCCATCTCCCCGGCCGAGGAGGTCAGCCCCGCCGCGCCTAGGTCCTGCAGCGAGACCAGCAGCCCCTTCGCCAGCAGCTCCAGGCAGCACTCGAGCAGCTTCGACTCCTCGAAGGGGTCGCCGATCTGCACCGTCGGCCGCTTCGCCTCGTCGCCCTCGCCGAGCTCGGCGGAAGCCAGCACCGAGGCGCCGCCGATCCCGTCGCGCCCGGTCGAGGCGCCCATCAGAACGATCGCGTTGCCCGGCCCGGCCGCCGCCGCCCGCACCATGTCCTTGGTCTTGGCGAAGCCGATGCACATCGCGTTGACCAGGCAGTTGTGCTCGTAGGGCTCCTCGAAGTAGATCTCGCCGCCGACCGTCGGCACCCCGATCGAGTTGCCGTAGTGGCCGATCCCGCGGACGGCGCCGTCGAGCAGGTGGCGCGAGCGGGGCGAGTCGAGCTCGCCGAAGCGGAGGCTGTCGAGGATCGCGATCGGCCGCGCCCCGATCGCGAAGACGTCGCGGAGGATGCCGCCGACTCCCGTCGCCGCCCCCTCGAACGGTTCCACCGCGCTCGGGTGGTTGTGGCTCTCGACCTTGAAGGCGACCGCGAAGCCCTTGCCGACGTCGACGGCGCCGGCGTTCTCGCCCGGCCCCATCACCACCCGCTCGCCCTCGGTCGGCAGCCGCCGCAGCAGCTTGCGCGAATGCTTGTAGGCGCAGTGCTCGGACCAGAGCAGGCTGAACATCGCCAGCTCGACGTCGTTCGGCTCGCGCCCGAGCTTCTCGACGATCAGCTCGTACTCGGCGTCGGTCAGCCCGAGCTCGCGGTGTTTCGGCGTTCCCACGGTCACGCGGTGACCTGGGTCACCCGGTCGAACACCCGCAGCCCGTCGGTCGATCCGGTCAGCGGGTCGACCGCGTGCTCGGGGTGCGGCATCAGGCCGAGGACGTTGCCGCGCTCGTTGGTCACCCCGGCGACGTCGCGGACCGAGCCGTTCGAGTTGTGGCCCTCCGCGTAGCGGTAGGCGATCTTCCCGTTCGCCTCGAGGTCGTCGAGCATCGCCTCCGGCGCGTAGTAGCGGCCTTCGCCGTGCTTGGCCGGGATCGAGAGCCGCTCGCCGCCGCGCTCGTCGATCAGGTCGACCTGGTGGCAGCGGAAGCGCAGCTCGACGTTGCGCAGCAGCGCCCCCGGCAGCAGTCCCGCCTCGCAGAGGACCTGGAAGCCGTTGCAGATCCCCAGCACCGGGGCCCCGCCCGCGGCCGCCTCGGCGACCGCTTCCATCGCCGGGCTGAAGCGGGCGATCGCTCCCGCCCGCAGGTAGTCGCCGTAGGAGAAGCCGCCGGGGACGACGATCCCATCTACCCCGTCCAAGTCGCGGCTTTCGTGCCAGACGAGCCGGGCGCCGTCGCCGTGGACCTCGCAGGCGTGCAGCGCGTCCCGCTCGTCGCAGGATCCGGGGAACTGGAGGACGCCCCAGATCACAGGGTCTGGATCTCGTAGTCCTCGATCAGGGGGTTGGCGAGGAGCTTCTCGCAGAGCTCGCCGAGCCGCTCCGGGTCCTCGGCCTCGAGCTCGACCATCCGCCCGACGTGGACGTGCTCGATCCCCTCGAAGCCGAGCGCCGGCAGCGCCCGCTCGACGGCCTTGCCCTGGGGGTCGAGGATGCCCTCCTTGGGGCGGATCAGCACGCGCGCCTTCATTAGCGTCAATCTAACGATCGTTGCGGCGCGGCATATGAAGTGGGAACCGCGAAGCGGCGCCTAGAACGACTCGCCGGTGATGCGCTCGTAGGCCTCGATGTATTTGGCCCGCGTCTGCTCGACCACGTCGGCCGGCAGCTCCGGCGCCGGCGGCTTTTTGTCCCAGCCGGTCTCCGAAGCCCAGTCGCGGACGTACTGCTTGTCGAAGGACGGGGGCGTGGCGCCCGGCTGGTAGCTCGCCGCCGGCCAGAAGCGCGAGGAGTCGGGGGTCAGCACCTCATCGCCGAGAACGATCTCGGCGCCGGCGCTGCGGCCGAACTCGAACTTGGTGTCGGCGAGGATGATCCCGCGCTGGGCCGCGTGCTGGGCGCCGCGCTTGTAGACCTCGATCGAGATCCGCCGCAGCTCTTCCAGCAGCGCCCGGTCGCCGACGATCTCGGCCGCCCGGTCGAAGTCGACGTTCTCGTCGTGGCCGACGTCGGCCTTGGTGCTGGGGGTGAAGATCGGCTCCGGCAGCTGGTCGGACTCGACCAGGCCGCCCGGCAGCTCGATCCCGCAGACGGCGCCGCCTTCCTTGTATTCCTTCCAGCCGGAGCCGGAGAGGTAGCCGCGGACCACGCACTCGACCGGGTACATCTCCAGCTTGCGCACCCGCATCGCCCGTTCGGCGACCTCCGCGGGCACATCCTCGGAGATGAAGTGGTTGGGAACGATGTCGCCGGTCAGCCCGAACCAGAAGACCGACATCCGGTTCAGCACCTTGCCCTTGTCGGGAATCGGCGTCGGCATCACCACGTCGTAGGTGGAGATCCGGTCGGAGGCGACCATCAGCAGGTCGTCTTCCCACTCGTAGATCTCCCGCACCTTGCCCGAGGAGAGGAGCTTGAGGTCGGCGACGCTCGGCATCGGCGCGATGCTACCCGGCCCGGCCTCTGCGATGCTTCCTCGATCGCGCTCCCTCCGGAACCGAATATCCCGCCGCTCCTGCAGACGCTGCGCTGGGCTTTTCGACCGATCCCCTTCCTGGAGGATTGCCGCCGCCGGTTCGGCGACAGCTTCAGCCTCCGCTTCCTCGGCTTCGAGCGGCCGATGGTCCTGATCAGCGACCCGGAGGCGATCAAAGCGCTCTACCGCCAGCGCGAGCAGGCGCTGCCGCCGGGGCGCAACATCATCCTCGAGCCGATCCTCGGCTCGACCTCGCTGCTGATCCAGCAGGGGGCCGAACACCTCAGCCGCCGCAAGCTGATGCTGCCGCCCTTCCACGGCGAGCGGATGCGCTCCTACGAGGAGACGATGAGCGAGATCGCCGCGACCGAGGTCGACTCCTGGCCGCTGCATCAGGAGTTCCCGATCCACGCGCGGATGCAGGCGGTGACCCTGGAGGTGATTCTCCAGGTCGTCTTCGGGATCTCCAGCGGCCCGCGGCTCGACCGGCTGCGGCAGATGCTCTCGACCGTCCTCCAGGAAACGGCCTCGCCGGGCCAGCAGGTCCTCGGCCTCGCCCTGCGCCGCTTCGGCGGCAACGGGCCGTTCGCCCGCTACGAGACGCAGTTGCGCGAAGTCGACGAGCTGCTCTTCGCCGAGATCGCCGAGCACCGCGAGCGGCCGGACCTCGAGGAGCGCCAGGACATCCTCTCGATGCTGATGACGGCCGAGTTCGAGGACGGCTCGCGGATGGAGGACCAGGAGCTGCGCGACCAGTTGATGACGCTGCTCCTGGCCGGCCACGAGACGACCGCGACCGCGCTGGCCTGGACCTTCGACCTGTTGCTGCGCCACCCGGCGGCGCTCGCGCGCCTGCGCGACGAGCTGGCGGCCGGGGAGGAGGACTACCTGCGGGCGACGATCTCCGAGTCGCTGCGGCTGCGGCCGGTGATCCCGCTGGCGGGCCGGCGCCTGACCGAGGAGCTCGCGGTCGACGGCATGACACTGCCGGCGGGAACCGACGTGACGCCGGCGATCTGGCTCACCCATACCCGCCCCGACATCTATCCCGAGCCCTTCGCCTTCAAGCCCGAGCGCTTCCTCGAGGAGGGACCCGACACCTACGCCTGGATCCCCTTCGGCGGCAGCGTCCGCCGCTGCATCGGCGCCACCTTCGCCGAGTTCGAGATGCGCGTCGTCCTCCGCGAGGTCCTCAGCCGCTGCGAGCTGCGCAAGGCCGACCCGCGCCCCGAGCGCACCGGCCGCCGCAACATCACCCTGTCGCCGAAGGCTGGCACGCCGGTGGTGCTGACCGCGCGAGAGCCGGCGCGCGAAGCAGCTCTTGCCTGACAAAACATTTCCGAAATCTTTCGTCTACACTCCTCCCATGGAGGCACTTCTGTTGGATGAACTGAGCCGGCGGATGGACGCAGGCTTTGAAAACGCGGCCACCAAAGCCGAATTCGCGGCTACGAGAGAAGAGATGAGACGGGGATTCAAGAACGCTGACCGAAACTTCGGCAAAATCGAACACGAATTCGGGCGGATGACTGACCGCCTCGACAAACTGTTCTACATCCAGCTGTTCTTCTTGGTCAGTCTCGCTGCTGCGCTGGTGACTGATAAAGCGTAGAAAGCTTCAGCCGCCCGACTTGGCGGGCGAATGGGGGTGCTCCTTCGCCCAGCGGGCGATCGTGCCGGAGCCGGAGATCACCTCGCCGTCGTCGAGGACGAGGATCGGCACCTCGTTGGTGCCGCTGAGGCGCTTGACCTCCTCGCGGTCCTCGTTGCGGCTGCCCCAGGTCCAGAACCCTGCCCGGTAGCCGCGGACCGTCTTGATCTCGTACTCGTAGCCGGCGGCGTCGAGGGCCTTGCCGGCTTTCGCGCAGGGATGGGCGAAGCCGGGGCCGTGCGTCTTCTGACCGCAGGTGTAGAGGACCATCTCGGCCACCTTATGGGCCCGGCGGAGTGGGTTCAAGTCAGCCGGGGGAGCAGCTCGGCGGCGACGCGCTCGCCCGAGCGCACGGCGCCGTCCATGTAGCCGTTCCAGACCGTCGCCGTCTCGGCACCGGCCCAGTGCAGGCGGCCGACCGGCTCGCGCAGGGCGCGGCCGTATTCGGTCCAGCCGCCGGTCGTCATCAGGCAGCCGTAACAGCCGCGGGTCCACTCCTCCTCGGCCCAGACCCGCTCGACGAACTCGACCGGCCGCGCCGCCCGGGCGCCGAACAGGCGCGCGTGGCCGGCGAGGATCGCCTCGCGGCGCTCAGCCTGCGGCCGGGTCGCCCAATGGCGGGCGAAGCGGCCCTCGAGGAAGCCGAGGAGGACGCCGGGGGTGCCGTCGGGCGGCGAGTTGTCGAAGGTCACCCGCGCCGGCCCGACGTCGCTCATCCCCTGCCCCGACAGACCCTCGCGGCGCCAGAACGGCTCCTCGTAGATCGCCATCGTCTTGATCACGCTGCCCTGCGGCATCCGCTGGGTCAGCTGGTCGCGCAGCGCCGGCAGCGGCGGGTCGTAGGCGATGCGGCCGGCAAGGGTGGGAGGGACGGCGACGACCGCCCGCTGCGCCCGCACGCTGAGCGGACCGGCACTGCCGCCGTCGGCGTGGACGACGACACCTTCGCCGCCGTGCTCGATCCGCCGCACCGGCGCCCCCAGCCGCAGACGCTCGCCCAGCTCCTCCGCCATCAGCAGCGCCAGCCGCTGCGAGCCGCCCTCGAAGCGGTCCTGCTGGGCGCCGCCGTCGGTGCCGATCAAGCTTTCGAGGCCGCTGCCGGAGCGGGTGTAGAAGAGGACGTGGAGGAGCGAGACGTCGGCCGGCTCCGCCGCCCAGACCGCCTCGGTCAGCAGCTCGAAGAGGTTGCGCCCTGCGGTGGTGCGGACGTTGCGCCGGACCCAGGTGGCAAAGGTCTGGCCGTCCCAAAGCCGCGCTTCGGGCGCCTGCCACGGCGCCTCCAGCGGCACCTGCTTCGCCATTCGGTCGAGCCGCAGTCGCGCCTGTTCGAAGTCGACCAGCGCCAGCGGCGACATCGCCTTCGAGAGGTCGCGCAGGAGCCCGACGCCGATGTCGTTGAAGTTGGTGAAGGTGGTGCGGCGGCCGCTCATCTCCATCACCTCGCGACCCTCGTCGTAGGTGGGGAAGGTGGCGACCCCGAGCTCCGCCGCCAGCGCCGCAACGCGGTCCTGCGTCGGGCCGATCCACTGCCCCCCGACCTCGACGATCCTGTCGTCGCCGATCTCGTGGTTCAGCAGCCGCCCCCCGACCCGATCCCGCGCCTCGATCACCAGCGGCCGCGCCCCTGCCGCAATCAGCTGCCGCGCCGCCACCAGGCCGGCCAGCCCGGCGCCGACGATCGCTACGTCGGCTTCCAGCTGCTCGGTCATCAGAAGCTCAGGATCTCAGAGCTTCCAAGCGCTCGAAGATCTCCGGCACGTGGGTGAGGTAGGCGCTGTAGTCGAAGACGGTGTCGAGGTCGAGGTCGGGGGCCGCCTCGGCGAGCAGGTCGCGGAACTCGGTGCGGGTGTCCCAGGCGCGCTGGGCGTTCTCCTGGACGAGGCGGTAGGCGTCGTCGCGTGGGAGCCCCGACTCGACCAGGGCGGTGAGGGCGCGCTGGCTGAACAGGGCTCCATAAGTGAGGCCGAGGTTCTCTCGCATGCGGTCCTCGTTGACCTTCATCCCAGACGCGACCTTCGCCGCCAGGTCCTGCATGTAGTCGAGCAGGATCGTTGCGTCGGGAAGGATCACCCGCTCGGCGCCGGAGTGGGAGATGTCGCGCTCGTGCCAGAGGGCGACGTTCTCGATTCCCGTCTGCGCGTAGCCGCGGAGGACGCGGGCGAGGCCGGTGATCCGCTCGGTGCGGATCGGGTTGCGCTTGTGCGGCATCGCCGAGGAGCCCTTCTGGCCGGCGGCAAACGGCTCTTCGACCTCGCGCACCTCGGTTTTCTGCAGGTTGCGGACCTCGGTGGCGAAGCGCTCGAGGCCGGCGCCGGCGATCGCGATCGCGCTCAGCAGCTCGGCGTGGCGGTCGCGCGGAACCACCTGGGTGGCGACGTCCTCGCGACCGAGCCCGAGTTTTTGCATCACCCGCGCCTCGACCGCCGGCGGGACCGAGGCGTAGGTGCCGACGGCGCCGGAGAGCTTGCCGACCGCGAGCTGGGCGAAGGCCTCCTCGAGCCGGTCGAGGTTGCGATCGGCCTCGAAGACGAAGCCGGCCAGCCGCAGTCCAAAGGTGGTCGGCTCGGCGTGGACGCCGTGGGTGCGGCCGACGCAGAGAGTGTCACGGTGCTCCAGCGCCCGCTGCAGCAACGCGTCGCGGTAGGCGCAGGCGCTGGCGAGGACGATTTCGCCCGCCCGCCGCAGCTGCAGGGCCAGCGCCGTGTCGAGCACGTCGGAGGACGTTAGGCCGTAGTGGATCCAGCGGCCGTGCTCACCGACCGAGGCGGCGACGACGTCGACGAAGGCGGCGACGTCGTGGTCGGTCACCTTCTCGCGCTCTTCGACCGCCTCGACCGTGAAGGCCGCCTTCGCCCGCGCCTGCTCGGCGGCCTCGGCCGGCACCACGCCCTCCGCCGCCCAGGCCTCGGTTGCCGCCAGCTCGACTTCGAGCCAGCTCTGCAGCTTCGCCTCGGAGGTCCAGACCGCCCCGATCTCGGGGCGGGTGTAGCGAGGGATCACGCGTTGATTATCCGCCCGGCGAGGACGCCGGCGTTTTTGGCGCCGTCGATGGCGACGCAGGCGACCGGGATCCCGGGCGGCATCTGCACCGCAGAGAGCAGGGCGTCGAGCCCGCCGAGGCTCTTGCCGAGGATCGGCACCCCGATCACCGGCAGGTCGGTGTGGGCGGCGGCGACACCGGGCAGCGCCGCCGACATCCCGGCGCCGGCGATGATCACCTTGAGCCCGCGCATGCGCGCGTTCTGGCAGTACTCGCGGACCCGCTCCGGATCGCGGTGGGCGCTCATCACCCGCACCTCGTAGCGGATGCCCAGTTCCTCGAGCGCTTTGCCGGCCGGTTCCATCTTCGGCTTGTCGTTCTTCGAGCCCATGATGATCCCGACGTGGGGCTCGTCGACGTCGATTTCGGTGAACGCTTCCTCGACGTTCGCCATCGTCGCCGTCTCGGTGGGATCGGCGGGGACGGGCTCGGCCGAGCCGGTGGTGCCGGTCGGCTGCGGCTCCTCGGAGATCTCGCTCATCAGGTTCCTCTCGGGGTGGGTTCGGTTGGTGATCGTTCTGTTGGTGAACTGAATGAACTGGGTCAATTCGGAACGCGCTCGACGGCGCGAGCGGCGATATCGGTTCGGATCTGCATTCCCTCGAAGGCGATCCGGCGGGCTGCATCGTATGCACGATCGCGAGCCTCGGCGGGACTGCTACCCAGGCCCGTCACGTTCAGCACCCGGCCGCCGGCGGTGACGAGTTCGCCGTCGCGATTTGCGGTGCCGGCGTGGGTGATCTCGGCGATCTCGGCGGCCGCCTCGAGCCCAGTGATCAGGTCGCCCTTGGAGGAGGACTCGGGGTAGCCGGCCGAGGCGAGGACGACGGTCACCGCCCAGTCGTCGCCGAACTCGGCGCTGGCCCCGGCGAGGCCGCCGGGCTCGCGGGCGGCGAGGAACAACTCCGCGATGTCGGAGCGCAGCCGCGGCAGCACCGCCTGCGTCTCGGGGTCGCCGAAGCGGGCGTTGAACTCGAGCACCCGCGGACCCTCGGCGGTCATCATCAGGCCGGCGTAGAGGACGCCGTGGAAGCGGGTGCCGCGCTCGGCCATCGTCGCCACGATCGGCCGGTGGACCCGCTCGACGATCTCCTCGACCTCGGCGGCACCGAAGCCGGGGACCGGCGAGTAGCTGCCCATGCCGCCGGTGTTCGGCCCCGTGTCGCCGTCGAAGATCCGCTTGTAGTCCTGGGCCGGGGCCAGCGGGACCACGTTCTCGCCGTCGCAGAGGGCCAGCAGCGAGAGCTCTTCGCCCTCGAGGAAGTCCTCCATCACCACCGTCGTCTCGCCGAACCGCCGCTCGGTGAAGAAGACGTCGAGCGCCGCGCGCGCCTCGACCTCGGTCGAGCAGATGATCACGCCCTTGCCCGCGGCGAGGCCGTCGGCCTTGAGCACGGTCGGGAAGCCCGCCCGCAGGAGCTGCCCCTCGGCCTCCTCGCGGCTGCGCAGGAGGGCGTAGCCGGCGGTCGGCACCCCGGCCGCCTCCATCAGCTCCTTGGCGAAGGCCTTCGACCCCTCGATCTCGGCCGCCGCCCTGTGGGGCCCGAAGGCGGGGATCCCCGCCTTCTCGAGCGCGTCGACGGCGCCGGCGACGAGGCCCGCCTCCGGCCCGATCGCCGCCAGGTCGACGCCGTGCCGTTTCGCCGCCGCGACGATCGCCGCGGCGTCGTCGGCGGCAACGTCCGGCAGGCACTCGGCATCGGCGGCGATGCCGGCGTTGCCGGGTGCGCAGAGCACGTCGGTGACCTGCGGCGAGCGCCGCAGCGCCTTCACGATCGCGTGCTCGCGACCGCCTTCGCCGACTACGAGGACCTTCAAGAGCCGGCTACAGCGAGGAGGCCATGTCCTCGGCCGGGATCGCGGCGAGGGTCTGGCTGGTCATCGTCCCGCGCGAGCCGAGCTCGACCGAGACCTTGGCCATCGTCTTGTCGTCGGGCGCCTCGACCACGGTGACGAAGTCGTACTGCCCCAGGGTCGCGTACTGGGAGACGACTTTGACCCCCATCTGCTCGACCTCCCGGTTCACCTCGGCGATCCGCCCCGGATGGTTCTTCAGCGTCCGCACACCCTCCGCGGTCAAGTTCGTAAGCATCAAAAAAGTAGGCATCTCCCGCTCCTCCAAGGTCTCGATGGCCGTCTGCTCAAAGCTACCCGCTTCACTGTGATTCGGGGGCGCTCCTGGGGGAGGGGGCCGGTACTCCTCCTCCGGAATTGCGCGGCACGCCGCTCCGCGGCTTAGCCGCAATGAGCCAGCGCGGCTACGCCGCGCCCCAGATCAGATTGCATATCGCCGAACATTCCTCCGGAGGAGCACCGGCCCCCTCCCGACTCGTCCTGCAGCTCCTCCTATCTCTATGGGTGGCTGAGGAGCGGCTCCCCGACTCGCTGTCGTTTTTCAGCGTCTGCCAGGGACTGTCGCCAGGAGGAGGGGGTCTCCCCTGGCCGACCGGCGTCCTCTTGCCGGCACAGTTCACTCAGCGAGAGAAGCCCGCTTATAGGCCGGCAACCCAGGGAGGTCAGGGGAGACCCCCTCCTCCCTACAAGCAAAACGCTAATACCCAGGCGGATGCCGGACCACGAAGCCATCCGGATACGGCGGCTCCACGTGCCACCGCGGGCCCGTTCCTTCGGCGTCTCCGACCGTGTCCCAGCGGAGGCCGGCGACGGTCATGTAGGTGTGGGTGGCGTTGGCGTAGATCGTGATCCAGCGGCCGGGGCCGGGTTCTCCGTAGGACTCGAGGGAGCCGGAGGTGAGGGGGGTGTCGAGGAGGCCGCCGCCGTAGAGGGCGAAGGAGACGGCGCCGGAGCAGTCGTAGCCGTAGGAGTACCAGGAGCCGTGGCCGCCGCCCCAGACGTAGGGGGTGTCGGCGATCGAGTTGGCGGCGGCGATCACGGCCTTGATCGCCGGCGGGGCGCTGCGGGGGGCGGCGGCGAGGCCCTCGGGGGTGAGGACGGCGTTGGCGCCGGGCGCTTCGAAGCCGGTCGTCAGCGGGGCGATCCGCCAGTCGATGTAGCGGACTTTGCAGCCGCCTTCGATTTCTTCGGCCTCCTGGAGGACCTCGTCGACGTACCACTCGGCCTGGTTGTGGGTGAAGACGCCAGCCTGGATGCCGCCACGCGACCAGAGCAGCCGCGCCAGGGTCGCCGCCGAGTCGTCGATGTCGCCGTGGCGGACCTTGCCGTCGTTGTCGCCGTCGACCGCGTAGCGGCGCCACTCCATGCTGTCGAGCCCGAGCGCGCCTTCGGTGCGCAGCAGGCGCTTGCTCATCCCGCGGCCGAAGTTCGACTCGAGGCGGGAGATCGCCGCCAGCGTCCAGACGCCGCGCTTGCCGAGTTCGTAGCGGGCGGCTGCCTGCTCGAAGGCCGCCAGGTATTCCTCCGGAATCTTCTGTTTCCAGTCCCGGGCGGCTTCGCAGGTGAAGACCGGGATCTGCGGCCCGAGGCCGACGGCGCTGAAGGAGTTGCTGCCGACTTCGTCGGCGTAGCAGCCGGCGTTCGCCAGCACCTCTTCCACGTACCAGTCGGCGTGGTTGTAGGCGAAGATCGCGCCGTAGGTGTCGGCCGGCATCCCCGCCGCTTTCAGGTAGCCGGCGGCGGCGTAGATCGCGTCTTCGGGGTTGTTCGGGTCGGCGACGCCGTCACCGTTCGCGTCGACCCCGTAGGTGGTCCAGGTTTCCGGCATGAACTGCATCCAGCCGACCGCGCCGGCCGAGGAGGGCCCGAGGTTGGTCCCGAACGCCGTCTCGACCGCGTTGATCCCGGCCAGGATCGCCGGACCCTGCGGCCCCAGCCCGTACTTCGCCGAGGCGCCCTGGTAGATCGGGATCAGGACCGGCGGCACGCCGCTGATCGCGCAGCTGGAGGCGGGCAGCGAGGGGATCGCGAAGCTGGTCGGGCCCGGGGCCGAGGCGGCGCCGACCGGGGTTTCCGTTTCCGCGCCTTCTGGCGCCGTCCCGCCGGTGTTCGATTTCTCCTTGCCGCTGTTGACGCCGCCGCTCGGGGGCGGGGTGTTGGTCGCCGGGGGCGGCGGCGAGACCAGGGTCGCGCCGTGCTTGACGGTCGGTTCTTCGGCCGGCGGCGGCACGAAGTGTTCGGCCGGTTCGGGGGTGAGCGGCGTCGCCGGGGTTGGGCTCGCCGCAGCTTCGACCGAGGTTTCGGCGCCGGGTGCCGCCGCCGTTTCGGCCTCGGCCCGCGCGACCGCAACCGGGACCGCCAGCGCCACCGTCGCCGCCGCGGTCGCCACGACCGCTCTGATCTTGCCCGCCCGCTCCATCAGCCGAGGACGTTGGTGACGCGCCAGCCCTGGTTTTTCAGCTGTTCCATTTCCAGCCGCAGCTCGCTGGTCGCACCGACCCGCAGCAGCGAGACGCTGAGCGGGTAGATCGTTCCGTGCGAGGGGGCGGGGACGATGTTCAGGACCTTCGCCTGCGGCACCTCGACCCCGGCCGGCTGGCGCGGCGGCCGGCGCATCAGCGCCTTGGTCAGCTCCGGCGTCGCGGTCGCCTTGAAGGCTTCGCGGGCTTCGTCGGCGCCGCCGGTCTCGTAGACGACGAAGGCGTCGGCGAATTTGTGGGCGACGGCAACCGCGGCCGGGCCGGCCGGCGGCCCGTCGGGGACCTCGGCGGGGCGGGCGGCGGCAGAAGTCGTGGCAGCGGCGGCGTCCGCGGCCGGAGTGGAGGTGATCGTGTCGGTGGCGGGATCGCCGGTCCTGTCGGCGCCCTCGGTGGGAGTGGCGGCACCCTCGACGCCCTTCGACTGGCCGACCTTCTCCTGGTCGCCGGCCGGCTTGAAGACGGGGGCGGCGCCGTGCAGGGTCGGTTCAGGCTTTGGTTCCGGCGCGGGAGCGGTCTGTGCCGGCTCAGGCGCCGGCTTGCTGACGACGGCGACGGGAGCGGTCGCGCTCGGTTCCGAGCTCCCGGACCCGAGCAGCGAGTAGCCGCCGATCCCCACGCCGAGCGCGAGGACGACCGCACCGCCGGCCACTACCGCGCGGCCGCGGTCCCCGAGCCCCAGGAGCCGGTCCTCGACCGGCCAGAGCAGGTGCTCGCGCAGCGACAGCGAGAGGTCCTCGAAGGCCTCCGGCCGGCGCCGCTTCGGGCGCGCGTTGATCGGGGTCGGGTCGTTCTCCATCAAGTCTGCTCAGTCTCTCCCATCGTCCAGCTTGAACCAGACAATTAAAGAGCACCTTTCGCGTCTTGTTGTTTCGGCAGAACCCGGCGGGAGATTGAGCCCTACGCCGCGCTTGCAGCAGGCGTCCCGGCGCGTTCGAAGACGACCTCGCCGTCGCCGGCGTCGACCCGCACCACGTCGCCCTCGCCGAACTCGCCCTCGAGGATCTTCAGCGCCAGCTTGTCGACCAGCTGCTTCTGGATCACCCGCTTCAGCGGCCGCGCTCCATAGATGGGGTCGTAGCCGAGGTTGCCGAGCAGCGTCCGCGCCGCGTCGGTCAGCTCGATCGCGATCCCGCGCTCGGCCACCCGGCCGACCAGCTGGTTCACCTGCAGCTCGACGATCCGGCCGATGTCGGCCTTGCTGAGCCGGTGGAAGATCACCGTGTCGTCGATCCGGTTGAGGAACTCGGGCTTGAAGGTTGCCGCCAGCACCTCTTCGATCGCCTCGCGGATGCCCTCGTCGACCGTCTCGCCGGCGATCCGGTCCGAGCCGACGTTGGAGGTCATGATCAGGACGGTGTTGGTGAAGGAGACCGTGCGGCCCTGTCCGTCGGTCAGGCGCCCGTCGTCCATCAGCTGCAACAGCGTGTTGAAGACGTCGGGGTGCGCCTTCTCGATCTCGTCGAGCAGGACCACCGCGTAGGGCCGGCGCCGCACCGCCTCGGTCAGCTGGCCGCCCTCCTCGTAGCCGACGTAGCCGGGAGGCGCGCCGATCAGCCGCGCCACCGTGTGCTTCTCCATGTACTCGGACATGTCGAGGCGGACGATCGCCTGCTCGGAGTCGAACATGAACTCGGCCAGCGCCTTCGCCAGCTCGGTCTTG
>Ga0070685_10000694_pt1 | contig 18232 bp, 13 predicted proteins | sample KBSS13LmetaG_FD_65651 | JGI IMG/M metagenome (GOLD analysis project Ga0070685, IMG submission 65651) | Switchgrass rhizosphere microbial communities from Kellogg Biological Station, Michigan, USA - KBS S1-3L metaG | ecosystem: Host-associated > Plants > Roots > Rhizosphere ...
ACCGCTCGATGGTCCCCGTGCTCCTGGTCCGCGGGTCGCCCATGCCGAAGCCGCGCTGATTTCTTATCACACAGAGACACGGAGGCACGGAGAGAACTGCCCGGGTTCTCTCCGTGCCTCTCTGCGTCCCTGCGCGAGATTCTGGTCGGCCGCGCCGCGCACGGGAATTGAAAGGCGCCGCGGGCATGCGGATGCTGCGGGCGCTCCAGTCGCGCAACTACAGGCTCTACTTCGGCGGGCAGGGGGTGTCGCTGGTCGGCACCTGGATGACGCGCCTCGCCACCAGCTGGCTGGTCTACCGGCTCACCGGCTCGGCGCTGCTGCTGGGGGTGGTGAGCTTCGCGGGGCAGATCCCCACCTTCGTGCTGGCACCCTTCGCGGGGGTGCTGGTGGACCGCGTGAACCGCCACCGCCTGCTGGTGTGGACGCAGGTGCTGGCGATGCTGCAGTCGTTCGCCATGGCCGGGCTCACGCTGGCCGGGGTGATCACCGTGCCCGAGGTGATCGCCCTCTCGCTCTTCCAGGGGCTGATCAACGCCTTCGACATGCCGTCGCGCCAGGCCTTCCTGGTGGAGATGGTGGACCGGCGCGAGGACCTGGGGAACGCCATCGCCCTCAACTCGTCGCTGGTGAACGGCGCGCGGCTGCTGGGGCCCTCCATCGGCGGGGTGGTGATCGCGGCGGTGGGCGAGGGGTGGTGCTTCTTCATCGACGGCGTGAGCTACCTGGCCGTGATCGCCTCGCTCCTGGCGATGCGCGTGGCCCGCCGTGCCGCGCCGCCGGGCTCCGGGCAGCGCGGGCTGCATCAACTGAAGGAGGGGTGGCGCTACGTCACCGGCTTCGCGCCGGTGCGCTCCATCCTCCTCCTGCTGGCGCTGGTGAGCCTGATGGGGATGCCGTACACCGTGCTGATGCCCGTGGTGGTGGGCTCCACCCTGCACGGCGGGCCGGCGCTGCTGGGGATGATGATGGCCGCCTCGGGGATCGGCGCGCTCTGCGGCGCGCTCTACCTGGCGCAGCGGACCACCATCCTGGGATTGGGGCGGGTGATCGTGACGATGGCGGGGCTCTTCGGGGCGGGGCTGGTGGCGTTCTCGTTCTCGCGCGCGGCGTGGCTCTCGGCGGCGTGCCTGGTGTTCGTGGGGTTCGGGATGATGGTGCAGATGGCGTCGAGCAACACCATCATCCAGACGGTGGTGAGCGATGCCATGCGCGGGCGGGTGATGAGCTTCTACAGCATGGCGTTCATGGGGATGGCGCCCTTCGGGGGATTGCTGGCCGGGGCGCTGGCGCACCGCATCGGCGCGACGCGGACGGTGGCGGTGAGCGGCGCGGCGTGCATCCTCGCCGCGGCCTGGTTCGCCACCCGCCTCCGCACCCTTCGCCCGCTGATGCGCCCCCTCTACCGCGAGATCGGCATCCTCCCACCGCTGGAGGACGAACTGGCCTGACGCAGGGACACGAAGCCGCGGAGAGAGTCGGCGTTCCTCTCCGCGGCTCCGTGTCACCCCTCGTCAACCCCTCCCAAGGGGTTCGCGAACCGCCCTGCAGCCTTCCTTCGTCATCGAGGCCTGTCAGGGCACGGTTACGCACTGGCCCGCCACACGGCAGGTGCCATAGTTCCGGCAGGTGTAATCGACGCAGGTGCCGTCGACGACACTGGCGAACAACTCCGCGCCGCGCACCGTGCCGCTCCCGTACGTCTGCGCGTCGGCCTCGAACGACTCCACCTTCAGCCCGTCCAGCTCCAGCTTCAGCTTACCCGGCATGGTGCCCTCCTTGGTGCGGGAGAGAAATCCGGTCGCGCGCTCGCGCCGCCGGTACGAACGGCCGTCGCTCGCTTCGAGCCGGCCGCTCCTTCGACGTTCTGCCTCGGCACAAAAAGGCTCATCGTACTCTGAACCCGAATCGTTCGTCAGATGGATTTCCATCACGACAGCAAAGATGCAGTGGAGAATAATGCCTCGATGTATCGCACACAACGGGTCGTAAATTACATTGTCCAAACCCAAGGCCTCTCACGAAGTCAACGGAGTCAGCAGAGGAGACTCCGCTGACTCCGTGTGAGTTCTTCTGTCGAGAGATGCTGTCTCAGCAGGACAGTCCTGCGCTCACCGCCGCCCGGCCTGCTTCTTCGCGTCGCGGATGATGTCGCGGCGCTGGCAGCGGAAGGGGTCCTCGTCGGCGTTGTTGTTGGTGAGCGCCACGCGCACGGTGTCGCCGCCGCGCACCTCCACGGACGCCATCCAACTCCAGCGCTCGCCGCTCACCGTGGCGTTCGCCCAGACGCGGTACGTCCCCGCGCCGAGGCTGTCCACCGCGAACCGTCCCCCTGTGTCCGCGGCGACGGGGATGCGCAGGACGTGGCGCGAGAGCAGCCGTTCGCGCGCCTGCCACGATTCCTCGGACACCGCGCGGATCGCCTCGCCCGCGGCCGAGTCGCCGAGCGCGTCGAGCTCCGTCTGCCGCTTCATGCAGATCAGCGCCAGCGCCGAGTCCAGCGCCAGCGCGTCGGGGAGGAGCCGCACCGTGCGCGCGTCGATGCTCACCTGCTCCCCCGTCTCCAGCGCCACGTACCCGTCCCCCGCCAGCGCCCCGTAGCTCGGCCGCCGCGAGCACGCCGCCGTCATGACCAGCAGGACTGCGGGAAGGAGATGCCTCTGCCTCACAAGAATCCTCTCGTCACTCGCCTCTGGTCCGCTGTGCCTCTGTGTGAGAACGCGGTTGTCGCAACGAAGGTACCGCGCCCGCACGCGTCGTGCATGGGTGCACGGCGCACACGCACGGGAGGCGGATGGAGATGGCGGGACACGACGTGGTGGTGGTGGGCTCAGGCCCCAACGGGCTCGCCGCGGCGGTGGCGATGGCGCGCGCCGGGCGCTCGGTGCTGGTGCTGGAGGCGGAGGAGACCCTCGGCGGCGCGGCGCGGACGATGGAGCTCACCCTCCCCGGCTTCGCGCACGACGCCTTCTCGTCGGTCTACCCGCTGGGGATCGGCTCGCCCTTCTTCCGCTCGCTCCCGCTCGAGGAGCACGGGCTCGCCTGGGTGCATCCCCCCGCCCCGCTGGCCCACCCGTTCGACGACGGGACGGCCGCGGTGCTGGAGCGCTCCGTCCACGCCACCGCCGAGGGGCTGGAGGAGGACGGCGAGGCGTGGCACCGGCTGGTGTGGCCGCTGGTGGCACATTGGCACGAGCTGGCGCCGGACCTGCTCTCGCCGCTGGGAATCATGCACCACCCCCTGCGGATGGCGGCCTTCGGGATGGACGGGCTGCGCTCGCTGCGGGGGCTGGTGGAGGCGCGCTTCCGCGGCGGCCACGCGCGGGCGCTGCTGGGCGGATGCTCGGCGCACGTCGGCCTCCCGCTCACCTGGGCGGCGACGGCCTCGTACGGGCTGGTGCTGGTGGCCGCGGGGCACGCGGTGGGATGGCCGTTCGCAAAGGGCGGCGCGGGCGCCATCACCCGCGCGCTCGCGAGCCTGCTGCGCTCGCTCGGCGGCGAGATCCGCACCGGCGAGCGCGTCCGCTCGCTCGGCGCGCTGCCGCCGCACCGCGCCGCGCTGCTGGACGTCACCGCGCCGCAGTTCCTGGAGATCGCGGGCGGGCGGCTGCCGGGGCGCTACCGGCGGGCGCTGGAGCGCTTCCGGCTGGGGTGCGGAGTGTTCAAGGTCGATTGGGCGCTCTCCGGCACCGTCCCCTGGAAGTCGCCGCTCGTCGCGCGGGCGGGGACGGTGCACCTGGGCGGCACGCCGGCGGAGATCTACGCCTCGGAGCGCGAGCCGATCCGCGGGCGCGTGGCCGTGCGCCCGTTCGTGCTCTTCGCGCAGCCGAGCGCCTTCGACCCCACGCGCGCGCCGGCGGGGCAGCACACCGCGTGGGGATACTGCCACGTGCCCAACGGCTCCGACGTGGACATGACGGAGGCGATCGAGGCGCAGGTGGAGCGGTTCGCGCCGGGGTTCCGGGACCTGGTGCTGGCGCGCTTCTCGGCGAGCCCGTCCACCCTCCAGCGCGCCGACGCCAACCTGGTGGGCGGCGACGTGAACGGCGGCGCGGGGATGCTCTCGCAGCTCTTCTTCCGCCCCGCGCCGCGGGTGCACCCGTACCGCACGCCGATCGAGGGCGTGTACCTCTGCTCCGCGTCGACGCCACCGGGCGGCGGCGTCCATGGCATGTGCGGCTACCACGCCGCCCGCGCGGCGCTTCGCGACGGCTACTGAAAACGGCAATTTCACGCAGAGACGCAGAGACACGGAGAGCTCGCAGTGGCCTCTCCGTGTCTCCGTGTCTCTGCGTGAGATTGCCGTTCTAGTGGCCGACCGTGAAGTGGAAGGTGCCGCGCATCGGGTGGCCGTCGTGCGACATGGTGCGCCAGGTGACGGTGTAGCGGCCGTGCGCGAGCGGAGCGCGCGGCGTGGCCACCACCGTCGCGCGGTCGCCGCGCTGGCGCGCGAGGGCGGAGAGCGCCACCGCGCGGTCGCCCGGCCCGCGGAGGCGCACCGAGGTCACCGCCAGCTCCGGCGCTTCGCTGAAGGTCAGCCGCAGCGCGCTCGGCGGCGCGGCGAGCGTGGCATCGGCGGCGGGGTCGCTGCGCAGCAGGTGCAGGTGGAAGGCCGTGCGCGCGCTGGCCGGCACCACGAGCGCGGCGCAGAGCACCATCATCACCAGGGCCGCGGCCATCGTCCTCGCGCCCGCCATGCGGCGGATCGTTCTCTTCATCGGCATCGTTTCCATCGTCTCCCGTTGACGTTGCGTTCGTCCGAAATCTAGCGGAGGCGGCGGGCGGCGTCATCCCGCGCCGGCGGGTGGCGTTGCCGGGCGCGGGGCGGCGCGCTACCATCCGGCCCCCGCTCCCCCCGACCCGAACTCGCGCGGATGCCCGAACGCCACGACCCGTACGTCTCCCTGCGCAACCCCGCGTTCCGGTGGTTCGTCGCCAGCCTGGTTACCATGACCCTGGCCACGATGATCCAGGGGACGGTGGTGGCGTGGCAGGTGTACGCCCTCACCCGCGACCCGCTCTCGCTCGGCCTGGTCGGCCTGGCCGAAGCGATCCCGTTCATCGGCCTGGCGCTGTACGCGGGGCACGTGGCGGACCGGCGCGACCGCAAGCGCATCGCCCTGGCGGCGATGGCGGTGCAGACGCTGTGCGCGGCGGCGCTGCTGGCCTTCACCCTGCGCCCGCAGGTCCTGGCCAGCGGGCGGGTGATGCCGATCTACGCGGTGGTGTTCACGAGCGGGGTGGCGCGCAGCTTCCTGCAGCCGGCGCGCACCGCGCTCGGCGCCGAGATCGTGCCGCGCGAGACCTACGCCAACGCCGTGGCCTGGCGCTCGTCGCTCTGGCAGTTCGCGGCGGTGCTGGGGCCCGCGCTGGGCGGCCTGCTCTACGGCTTCTCCGGCGCGCGGCTGGCGTACGCGACCGAGGCGGTGCTCTGCCTGATCGGGCTGGCGCTCTACGCGCGGATCGCCTACGCGGGGCGCGCCGCCGTGGCAGCGATCGGGAGCATCGGCGAGAACCTGACGGTGGGGATCCGCTTCCTGCTCACCCAGCCGGAGCTGCTGGGCGCGCAGGTGCTGGACCTGTTCTCGGTGCTCTTCGGCGGCGCGGCGGCGCTGCTGCCGATCTTCGCCTCGGACTACCTGCACGTGGGGCCGCAGGGGCTGGGGGTGCTGCGCGCGGCGCCGTCGGCCGGGGCGGTGCTGGTCTCGCTGTTGCTGGCGCACCGGCGGCTGCGGCGCGCGGGGCGGACGCTCTTCTGGTGCGTGGCCGGGTTCGGGGCGTGCTGGATCGTCTTCGCCCTGTCGCGCTCGTTCTGGCTGTCGCTGGCGGTGCTGGCGGTGAGCGGGATGCTCGACAACGTGAGCGTGGTGATCCGCTCCACCCTGCTCACCATCCGCACGCCCCCGGAGATGCTGGGCCGGGTGTCGGCGGTGAACCAGATCTTCATCGGCTCGTCGAACGAGATCGGCTCGTTCGAGTCCGGCGTGGCGGCGCGGCTGCTGGGAACGGTGAGCTCGGTGGTCTTCGGCGGACTGGCGACGCTCGGGGTGGTCGGCGTGACGGCATGGAAGACGCCGGCACTGCGGCGGCTCGACGAGCTGGGATAACGATTTTTTTCACGCAGAGCCACGGAGAAAGAAGGAGAACGGAATGGAGACGCGCAGGATCGGGGCGCTGGAGGTGTCGGTGGTGGGGCTGGGGTGCAACAACTTCGGGGGGAGGCTCGACGCGGCGGCGACGGCGTCGGTGGTGGACGCGGCGCTGGACGCGGGGATCAACTTCCTCGACACGGCCGACATCTACGGCCGGACGATGAGCGAGGAGTACCTGGGGCGCGCTCTCGCCGGACGCCGTGACCGGGTGGTGCTCGCCACCAAGTTCGGGATGATGGTCGACGCGGAGCGGCACGGCGCCCGCCCCGAGTACGTGCGCCGGGCGCTGGACGACTCCCTGCGGCGGCTGGGGACGGACTACGTGGACCTCTACCAGCTCCACCGCCCCGACGACACGGTGCCCATCGCCGACACCCTCGGCGCGCTGGACGACGCGGTGAAGGCCGGGAAGGTGCGCGAGATCGGCTGCTCCAACTTCTCCGTCGATCAGCTGCGCGAGGCCGAGGCCGCCGTGCGCCCCGGCGGCGCGCGCTTCGTGAGCGTGCAGAACGAGTACAGCCTCTTCCACCGCGAGCCGGAGGAGGGAGTGCTGGCCGAGTGCCAGCGGCAGGGGATCGCATTCATCCCCTACTTCCCGCTGGCCAGCGGGCTGCTCACCGGCAAGTACCGCCGCGGCCAGCCGATGCCGCAGGGCACGCGGCTCACCGAGGGCCGCTTCTCCAGCGAGCTCTCCGACAGGAACCTGGCGAAGGTGGAGGCGCTGGTCGCCTTCGCCGAGGCGCGCGGGCACACGCTGCTGGAGCTGGCGTTCTCGTGGCTGCTGGCGCACGACCCCGTGGTCTCGGTGATCGCCGGCGCGACCAGGGCGGAGCAGGTGCACGCGAACGCCGCCGCGGCGGGGTGGCGGCTCACGACGGAGGAGCTGGCCGAGGTGGACCGCATCATGGTCGGCAGCTGAGGACCCGCGGGGGGCCCTCACCCCGGGGTGAAGCTTCCATTTTGCCCATTGCGGATTCCAGTGCGCGTCTACCGGAAGGAGCCGACAAACCGAGCGGCGAGCACGTCGAGCGCCACCGGACGGCACTTGGTTTCTCGCAGGAAGCGACAGCAAGACATCTGGGCGTGGGCCCGGAGCGTATGGGTCTGAGATGAGGGGGCGAGGACGAAGAAGGCCGCGCGGGCGGACGCTTCGAGCAGCGATCGGCTTCTGGGCTACGAGCCGAAGCTACCCGTCGCGGCGTAAGCATGCACACACAACTCTGGGCGGGAGCAGCGATGCTCCCGCCCATTCCAATTGGAGAGCCACACTCTACGCTCACCGGCCCCGGTGATGTCTCCTAGCACGAGACCAGGGCTCTTCAGACGCCGAAGCCCGCCGTTAGCGTTCGCCGTTCGAGGAGCCAGGCAGGGCGGGTAGGCGTGGCGTTCACAGCAGAATTTGCCGTCGATCCAGTCAGATGGCCGAAGTCCTGTTCTGCACCCATGCCGAACCGTTGACGAATCGCTTTTGCCCGCTCCAAAGGGAACTGCAGCTGTATGTGCCCGTGAACGAAATCGCCAATGACACCACCAATCTCCTCCTCCGTGTTCGTGCCGTATAGACGACTGTGGAACAGCCAGCAGAGATTTCTGAACACCTCGACGATCTTCATGAGCAGTTCGGGCGGCATTCGATGGATCGTTGGTGCCTCGCCAGCGCTGCTTGGACCGAAGGAGTAGAACCCTTTCGCCCCAGAACTCAACGGATCACAGATCGTATAGTGGCACGCGAATGCCGACTGCGACGCATAGAAGATCGAGACGTGCTTCTCGATCTCGTCCCTGGACAGCTTACGCTCGAGGGTCTCGGTCAATCGCTTCCAATCGTATTGCGTGACCGAAAATGGCACGAGAAAGACAAATCGCGTCTGGTTGTTCTTGATCTTCCCGACGAGCTCTTCGATTTTTTCCGGAGACAGGAACTCCACGAGGGTATTGGAGAAGTTCCAGACGACCTGGGCGCGCTCGAAAGCCTCGTCATAATCTTCCGCCGCACTCACCTCGGGGGGTACCAGTTCGTAGGTCCAGCCGAACACGGACCCGATCAGCGGGAGCACCACTTTGACGTTCAGGCCATGCGGCTGCTTTGGATCCTCCGCAAGAGCATGGACCAGGTCGCGGAGCGTTTCGAGCGACGGCATCTTGTCGGACGACTCCGCCTCGAGAGCACATACATAGGCCGGAGTCTTTTTGATTTTCACGGCCAGGGCACGTTGCGTTAGCCCACGCTGCCGGCGGAAGAAGCTGAGGACGTAGGGAAAGTTCTTCATGATGACCTCGTCACCGGGGAAGGGGGGGGACGTGGGAGATATCTGTGCAGAGATGTAACGGATAAAGAGTCCCTCGGCCGTCGGGGAAAAGCCGACGGTCTAAACCTCGAGGGTAGAGGCGGAATTCATTCATCGCCACTGATGTCGCGAACAACGGTCTCCCTGGTCCTGACGGGCGGAGGACAGGCGTGATCGTTGCCCGTCCGCGTGCTGGTAACACGAACGGCTACCTGCCGCAAGGGAAGGTTAACCGCACGAGCAACACTCAGCGAGTTTCGGGAATGCGGTTGCCTGGCCGTTAAACCTAAGGACGCGCGTTTCCAGGGTCAAGCGAAATTCGCACTTTGCGCCAATAATTCACAAATTTTCGGAGCGGAGTGCACCATTTTGGTGCGCGCGGCAAATGGCGGCGGGTTAGGACTTACATCGACAGTTATGTACGGGGGTATTCAGTTGACTTTTCCTGCGGACAGATATAGCCTTCTACTAAACATCTCACCTGCGAGGCCGAACGACCGACCTCTCTCGGAAGTCGATACTCCCCCGACGTAGACTCGCCCGATGTACGGGCAAAGAATCCCCTGGTGTCGCCGCAACACCAGGGGCTATAGGGAAGGAGGTGGCGGAAGGCGCGACGCCGGACGAAGTGCAACTCCTGGCAAGAGTACCCTGCACCCGTCCGTGGTAACCGTAGCCCGACCGTGCGGTCGACAGAGGAGACAATCCTCTGCCCTTCCGCCACCCACCCTAATTCGATCGAGTGCCCTCCTCACCGAATGTTTCTTGCTAACTGAAGAATAGCAAATCAGTTAGCGAAATGGAAGAGGGGGCCTGATCCACGGCGCAAAGCGCACCAAGGGTGCAGTTGGCGGGTGGAACGGCACGCTCAGTTGAGCAAAGCTATCAGTTGCGTCAACCCCTCTTCTTCTTCGCGATTCCGCGGCACTCCGAATCGGGAGGCCAGCGATGAGGAAGCCTGAGGAGACGCGGTTGGGCAAGTTCTGGGAACAGCCCAGTATCAGCGCGAGAGCGCTCCGGCTGGTAGGAGCGTGGGCAAACCACAATCCGGAAGGGATGGCCGATGCCATTGTGATTCTCTTCCAGGTGGTGATGTTCTGGGTCGCAGGGCCCACCCCTACCTCGATCGCGATCGGGCACGTGATCCAAAAGATCACGAAGCAGGGTTTCCAGATCTGGAGCCACCACCGTAAACGCGGTGAGGGCTGACAAAAACTTCCGGCCGGGGGGCGGCGCAAGCCGTCCCTCGTGTCTGTTTTCGTATTTGGCTTTCAGTTTGTTTCATGCACGATGGTTTTATCCCCGCGTCGCCGCGGTCGAATAGCGAGGTAGCGGCCGCACGGATCAGTTTGTGGCGCCGCGAAGAAAAATGCCATGATTCTGTTCGTGATCGCCTCCTGGGAGACTCATCGCCGCTCGACCCCTCGCACCACCAGCTCTCCTCGAAGCCTCGGCACAGCGACGGGGACCGGTCGTGCGCCACATCACCGCGTCTGGGAGTTCGCGAAGGCGGCCGTTGTTGCAGCGGATTCATCCGCCCGGCCGCAAGCGACCGGCTCAGGCGGCGATCGGACGGAAGTGGCCGTACCCGTCCGTCGTAGCGCTTTCGGTGAGGATGTCGCGCACCCTGACGAGGTACTTGCGCAGGCGCTCGAAGCGGCCCGTCCGCTTCTGCAGCTCGCCCACCACGATTCCCGGGTGAACACCCGCGTCGCGCGCGAAGGCGACGAGCCTTCGCTCGGAATCGACCGGGTGCACGCGGGCCGCGAAGTCGTCCAGCCGCGCGGCGGAAAGACAGAACTCGGCGGCGGCCTCGTTCGCGATGCGCTCCTGCTTCGGCGCCCCGGCCGCGGTCGGCGTGGCATCGGGATCGAGGTCCGCGTCGATGGACACCTCGCCCCGCAGCACGTGCTCGATCTCGTGCCGCAGCACGAACCAGAAGTGATCGATCCGGTCGAAGCGGAGCGACATCCCGATCACCGGCGCGGCGGACGGCTCGAGCCAGAAGCAGACGCCGTCGACCCTGCAGTCCGGCAGCGGCTCCACCACCACGAGCCGCACGCCGCACCGCGCGAGCACGCCCGGCACCTCGCGCACCTGCTCCGCATCCGCCATGAGCGCCTGCAGCCGCGGGAGAGAGTCGCGCAGCGCCTGCTCTGAGAACGCGTTCACCGCCATCGCCGCCGCGAGCTGCCTGACGCGGGCCAGCCACGCCTCCTCCGCGCGGTTCAGCACGGCGGGGCCCTGAACCCCGACGCCTCCGGCCGGGGGCGCCGGCGGCGTGTCGAGCGACTCGACGCCGAAGAACCGCTTCACCTGCGTCTCCAGCACCCGCACGTCGGTGGAGCCGGCGATCCAGCGCCGGCGGATCATCTCGCGGACGGGGAAGCGCTCGCGCAGGCGCCCCTCGCGGGCGATCCGCTCCGGCGGCGGACCGGCGCGCCAGAGCCGGTAGGCGGTCTCCAGGTTCAGCCAGAGCTCGGGCGTGGTGCCGAGCGCAGCGGCGATCTCCTGCGCCGTCTGGGGAGTGATGCCCCGCTTGCCGACGAGGATCTCGTTCACCAGGCGCACCGGGCGCCCCAGGATCTCCGCGAACTCCGTCTGCGTCCACCCGCGCGCGTCCAGCTCGTCGCGGAGGAACTCGCCCGGGGGGAAGACCTCCGCCGGCACCCGCTCGGCCATCGCCATCATATCCCGCTCCGTCAGTGGTAGTCCGCGATCTCCACGATCCCGACCCGCCTGTCCGTGCCGGCACCCGCAACTCCACGATCAGCCTCCACAGCGAATTCGACCTTCATGTGAATCCGCCAGCTTCCTCTATATCCAAAATACCGATTTACCATCAAGTGTAAAAACGGTTATGCTTTGTCAAGAGTAGTTGGATTCATCCCGACCGGCTCAGGACACCGGGCGAACCGCACCACCATTCCGCCATCCGTCACTTCCGCGTTGCCGGTGCTGTTTTTTTAGCGTAGGTTGCGCGTCCCTGGTCTCTCTTCCACCGCCTTCCTCCATCCGACCCATGATGCTTTCCTCGCAAACACGCTCCGTGCGCCTGCTGCTGGCGGCGGCGCTGCTCCTTCCCGGCGCGCTGGGCGCGCAGCAGAAGCAGCGCTTCGCCTCGGTCGAGCAGGCGCTGCAGGCCGTTGCCATGGGCGGGCGCTCGGGCCCGCAGAGCGTGAACTGGATCGAGGGCGGCAACCGCTTCTCGTACCTGGACCGCGACGCCGCGGGGAAGGAGGTGATCAAGGCCTACGACCCCGCCACCGGCCGCGACACCCTCCTCTTCACCGCGCAGGGGCTCACCTTCCCCGGCGGCACCGAGCCCTTCGCCTACGAGAGCTTCCAGTGGGCGCAGGACTCGAAGCACCTGGTCTTCAAGGCGAACTTCCAGCCCATCTACCGGCGCTCGGGAACGGCCGACTACTACGTCTACTCGCTCGCCGACCGGTCGCTGCAGCTCGCCACCCGCGGTGCCGGCACCGCGCAGCTCTCTCCCAGCGGGGCCATGCTCGGCTTCGAGCGGGGCGGCGACATGTACGTGACCGACCTCTCCACCCGCCAGGAGCGGCGGCTCACGACCGACGGCACGCGCCACGTCTACAACGGCCGCTTCGACTGGGTCTACGAGGAGGAGTTCGGGCTGGCGCAGGCCTGGAGCTGGTCGCGCGACTCGCGCTACCTCGCCTTCTGGCAGGTGGACGAGAGCGCCGAGCCCCTCTTCCAGATCAGCGACCTCTCCGGGTGGCACCCGAAGTACGACAGCATCGCCTTCCCGATCGTGGGCGACCCGAACCCGAAGGTGAAGATCGGCGTGGTGAACGTGCAGACGGGGCGGAAGGTCTGGCTCGACACGGGGGAGACGGGCGACTTCTACATCCCCCGGATCTACTGGACCAGCCGGCCCGACTCGCTCGCGGTGATGACGCTGAACCGCGCGCAGAACGTGATGAAGCTCTTCTTCTTCGACGTGAACACCGGGGGCCGGCGGCAGGTGATGAGCGAGACGTCGAACGCGTGGATCGACGTGTTCGACTTCTACGCCGGCATCGACAACATGATGACCTTCCCGGAGGGGAGGAACGAGTTCTTCTGGATCTCGGACCGCGACGGGTGGCAGCACGTCTACCGCTACGACTACTCGGGCCGGCTGCTGGGTCAGGTGACGAAGGGGCCGTGGAGCGTCACCCGCATCGAGGGGATCGACCCGGCGCGGCAGACCATCTACTACACCGGCACCCAGGCCTCGCCGCTGCAGCGCCAGCTCTACGCGGTGAAGTTCGACGGCACCGGCACGCGCCGCATCACCACCGAGCAGGGGACGCACCACGTCGACATGGCCCCCGCCGGCCGCTTCTTCATCGACCGCTGGTCCAGCCTCACCACTCCGCCGCAGGTGGAGATCTGGTCGCCCGACCGCGGGAAGCTGCGGACGATGGAGGACAACGCGGGCGTGCGGCAGTGGGTGGCCACGCACGAGTACTCGCCGGCCGAGCACTTCACCTTCACTACGTCGGACGGGGTGAAGATCGACGGGTCGATGATCAAGCCGGTGCCCTTCGACCCCAACCGGAAGTACCCCGTGGTCTTCGACATCTACGGCGGCCCGGGGTCGCAGCAGGTGTACGACCAGTGGACCACCGGGGGATGGGACCAGTGGCTGGCGCAGCAGGGGTACATCGTGATCGGGGTGAACAACCGCGCCACGAACAACTACGGCAGCGCCTTCATGAAGACCGTCTACAAGCACCTGGGGCGGTGGGAGGCGCGCGACATGGCCGAGACGGCGAGGCATCTCGCCACGCTGCCGTACGTGGACGCGAGCCGCGTGGCCATCATGGGCACCAGCTACGGCGCCTATGCAACGCTGATGTCGATGGAGCTCTATCCCGAGCTCTTCCCGGTGGGCTCGGCCAACTCGCCGGCCACCGACTGGCGCTTCTACGACACGATCTACACCGAGCGCTACATGGGGCTGCTGGGCGACAACCTGGCCGGCTACGTGGAGAGCAGCCCGCTGGAGAACGCCGAGAAGCTGCGGGGCCACCTGCTGCTGATCCACTCGCTGATGGACGACAACGTCCACGTCCAGAACACCATGCAGCTGGTGACGAAGCTGACCGGCCTGGGGCGCGACGTCGATCTGCGCATCTACCCGCCCGGCCGCCACGGCGCGGCGTACGACTGGCAGAGCTACCGGCTGATCGCGAACGTCAACTTCAACTTCCTGGAGCGCTGGCTGAAGGCGCCCACGCCGCCCACCGTCCCCGCGGCGGCGACCGCCTCGCGTTAAGGGGCGCAGAGACGCAGAGGAACCGAGAGGGCGCAGAGGCAGGTCTGCGCTCTCTCGGTTCCTCTCTGCGTCTCCGCGTCCTTCGTTTCATCCCGCATCTCCACCACTGGTGTCAGACTTCGCACACTTCGGCACGTTCTCTGGGCAGGCTCACCCTCACGCACGGGAGACTGCCATGAAGCGAATCCTCGTAGTTGCATCGCTGGCGCTGGGCGCCGCCACGCTCGCGGCGGCCGCGCGACAGGAACCCGCGGTCGTCACCGGCGTCGTGACCGCGGCGGAGTCGGGCGGGCCACTCTCCGGGGCGCAGGTGAGCATCCCGGTGCTCCGCATGAGAACCGTCACCGACGCTCAGGGGCGGTACCGCCTGGTGATTCCCACCGACCGCCTGAGCGCAGCCGGCCGGTACGTGATCACCGTCACGACGCTCGGCCGCCAGTCGGCGACCCGGCAGGTGCGGCTCACCCCCGGCGCCACCACGACGCAGAACTTCTCGCTGGCGGCGGCCGCCCTGGTGCTCGAGGGCGTGGTGGTGTCGGGCGCCGCGCCCTCGCCGGTGGCGGCGCGCGCCACCGACGCCGCGACGTACGAGTTCTCCGGCGTCGCTCCGTCTATTGCGCAGCCACGGGTGCGCGGCGAGCCCAACACCGAGAACTACGCGGCCATCGACGAGAACCCGTTCCTGGCCGTGCGCGCCAACCCGCTCTCCACCTTCTCCATCGACGTCGACCGCGCCTCGTACAGCAACGTGCGCCGCTTCCTGCGCGCGGGGCAGGCGCCGCCGAAGGACGCGGTGCGCATCGAGGAGCTGGTCAACTACTTCCGCTACGACTACGCCGAGCCCGCCGGCGAGCACCCCTTCTCGGTGGCCGCCGAGGTCGGCCCCTGCCCGTGGAACAGCAACCACCGGCTGATGCGCGTGGGGCTGCAGGGGCGGCACGTGGACACGCGCGAGCTGCCGGCCAGCAACCTGGTGTTCCTGGTCGACGTGTCGGGGTCGATGGACGAGCCCAACAAGCTGCCGCTGGTGAAGGACGCGCTGCGGATGCTGGTGGAGCAGCTCCGGCCGCGGGACCGCATCTCGCTGGTGGTCTACGCGGGCGCCGCGGGGCTGGTGCTCGACGCCACGCCCGGCGACCGCAAGGGCGAGATCCTGTCGGCCATCGACCGGCTGGACGCGGGCGGGAGCACCGCGGGCGGCGCCGGGATCCGGCTGGCCTACGAGGTGGCGCGGCGCAACTTCGTGCGCGGCGGCAACAACCGCGTGGTGCTGGCCACCGACGGCGACTTCAACGTGGGCGCCAGCAGTGACGCGGAGATGTTCCGGCTGATCGAGGAGAAGCGGCGCGAGGGGACCTTCCTGACGGTGCTCGGCTTCGGGATGGGGAACCTGAAGGACAGCCGCCTGGAGGGGCTGGCCGACCGCGGCAACGGCAACTACGCCTACGTGGACGACCGCGCCGAGGCGCGCAAGACGCTGGTGAGCGAGTTCGGCGGCACCCTCTTCACCATCGCCAAGGACGTGAAGCTGCAGGTGGAGTTCAACCCCGCGCGGGTGGCCGCCTACCGGCTGATCGGCTACGAGAACCGCGCGCTGCGCAACGAGGAGTTCGACGACGACCGGCGCGACGCGGGCGACATGGGCGCGGGGCACTCGGTGACCGCGCTCTACGAGATCGTGCCGGTGGGCGCGCGGATGGACGTGGAGGCGCAGACGCCGACGCTGCGGTACCAGCGGACGGAGCCCGCGCCGCGCGCCTCCGCCGGCGGCGAGCTGGCCTTCGTGAAGCTGCGCTACAAGCTCCCCTCCAGCGAGACCAGCCGCCTCTTCTCGCAGCCGGTGCTGGACCGCGGCGGGGAGCCGGACGCGGACTTCCGCTTCGCCAGCGCGGTGGCGGGGTTCGGGATGGTGCTGCGCGACTCGCCCCACAGGGGCGGCGCCACGGTGGAGGGAATGCTCGAGATCGCCCGCGGCGCGCTGGGCCCCGACCGCGAGGGGTACCGCCGCGAGTTCCTGACGCTCGCCGAGCGCTACGGCCGCATCGCCCGGCACGAGCGGGTGGAGCCGATGACGGGCGACCTCGCCGACCGATAGGTTCTTTTCTCACACAGAGACACGGAGGCACGGAGAGAGGCTGCTCTCCGTGCCTCCGTGTCTCTGCGTGAGATCGTTTTTTCCTTGACCCCGCTGGAATTTTCGGGCACTATTCAGCATCAGACGTTCCCTCCCTCCCGCAGGATCCCCGTCATGACCGACGTCCTCGTTCCCACCGAGGCGCCCGCCGCGCCGCCATCGACCGTTTCCGCGCCTCCGCCCGGCAGCCTGGAGGCGCTGGTCGCCGCCGAGCTGGCGCAGGAGGAGGCGCCGCGCCACGGCGGCGAGCGCTGGCTCCGGCACCCGCCGCGCGACCTCGCCGGCCTGGCCCTCTCCGGCGGCGGCGTCCGCAGCGCCACCTACAACCTGGGGCTGCTGCAGGGGCTGCAGGACGTGGGCGTGCTGGGCGCCTTCGACTACTGCTCCACCGTCTCCGGCGGCGGCTACCTGGGCGCCTTCTGGACCGCGTGGCGCCACCGCGCGCCGGACCGCGAGGGGCAGTTCCCCGCGGAGCTGGGCGCCGGGCAGGCCGAGCCCCCCGAGGTCCGCCACCTGCGCGAGTTCAGCAACTTCCTCTCGCCCCGGCTGGGGATCTTCAGCTACGACACCGGCCGCATCGCGATAACGGCGCTCGGCTCCATGCTCCCCTCGCTGCTGGCGGCGCTCTCGGTGATCGCGCTGGCCATCCTCGCCTGGACCAGCGCGGTGTTCCTCCTCTTCTCGCCCGCGGTGCCGCAGTGGGTGGGCACGCTCCTGGTGGACGGCGGCACGCTGGCGGCACTCGCCGCCTTCGAGGTGGGCTGGCTGCGGCGGCGCGAGCCGAGCGACGGGGCGGCGTACCTGGTGAACGCGCTGGTGGCGGTCGCGCTCAACGCCGCCGCGTGGTGGGGGCTGACGCACTGGTGGGCCCTGGGCGATGCGTACGACGCGACGCAGCGCCTCCCCGCGCTGCGCTCCGACCAGACCTGGAGCGAGTGGCGCTACGTCGTCGCCCCGGCGATGTCATGGCTCGCGGCGCTGCAGGTGCTGCTGGTGACCCGCTGGCTCTTCTCGCGGAGCTCGGCCACCCCGTGGGGGCTGCGCTTCCGCCGCGCGGCGGACCGGGTGCGCGCCCGACTCCTCCTGCTGGCCGGGGTCTGGATGGGGATCGCCGTGCTCTGGTACGCCGGGGTGCTGCTGGAGGCCTGGCTCGTTCCCGGGCAGGCGCAGTACACCGTTCCCGGGATGGGCGGGCTCACCGCGGCGCTGGCCGCGGCCTTCGCCCGCGTGCAGCACCTGCTCTCGAAGCAGAAGAGCCCCGGCTCCGGCGGCGGGCTGATGGCGAAGCTCAAGCCGATGGCGCCGCAGCTGCTGGCCTACGCGGTGACGCTGCTGCTGGTGATGGGGGTGGTGGGGCTGATCGTGGCCGGCGAGCGCCCCCACGGGCTGCACTACCCGCCGGGGTACGTGGCGGCCGCGGCGGGGGCGGTCGTGCTGCTGGTGCTCTTCCTGATGGACCCCAACGAGGTGGGGCTGCACTCCTTCTACCGGGCGCGGCTGGTGCGCGCCTACCCCGGCGCCTCCAACGGCGGCCGCCCGGGGAGCCTGAACCGCGAGACCGAGGTGGTGCCGGGCGACGACGTGCCGATGGACGAGCTGGCGAACTCGGCGGCGCGGCCCTTCCACCTGGTGTGCTGCACCGCCAACGACCTGGCCTCGAAGGACGCGATGGCGGGGCTCTACCGCGGCGCCAAGTGCGCCGTGCTCTCGCGCATCGGCTGCTCGGTCGACGGCACCTGGGCGCCGTGGAGCGAGTACCGCGCCGTCCCCACGCTGGGCGACGCGATCACCGCCTCGGGCGCGGCGTTCAACACGCTCATGGGCTCGCGCTCCATGCAGTACGGGCCGGCGGTCACCTTCCTCATGGCCGCGCTCAACCTGCGGCTGGGGCTCTGGGTGGCCAACCCCGGCGGCGGGCGCACCAGGAAGCCCTTCGCCACCGCCGGCGGCCCCTTCTTCCGGGAGATGTTCAGCCGCGCGAACACCACCAGCGGCTACGTGCACCTCTCCGACGGCGGCCACTTCGAGAACCTGGCCGCCTACGAGCTGGTGCGGCGCCACTGCCGGGTGATCGTGGCGTCGGACTGCGGGCAGGACCCCGACGCATGCTTCGACGACCTCGGCAACCTGGTGCGCCGGGTGCGCGAGGACTTCGACGTGGAGATCCGCATCGACACCGGCCCGCTCAGACCCGGCCCCGACGGGCTGGCGCGCCAGCACATGGTGGCGGGCGACATCCACTATCCCGACGGCGACACCGGCATCTTCCTCCTCTTCAAGCCGGCGCTGGTGGGCGACGAGCCGGTGGACGTGGCGCAGTACCGCCGCCGCAACGCCGCCTTCCCCAACGAGAGCACGGGCGACC
>Ga0070685_10000696_pt1 | contig 18215 bp, 11 predicted proteins | sample KBSS13LmetaG_FD_65651 | JGI IMG/M metagenome (GOLD analysis project Ga0070685, IMG submission 65651) | Switchgrass rhizosphere microbial communities from Kellogg Biological Station, Michigan, USA - KBS S1-3L metaG | ecosystem: Host-associated > Plants > Roots > Rhizosphere ...
GCGCGCCGGCCGTTCATCTACCGTCCAGGAAGATCGTTCGCCGACGCGGTGATAGATCCTTCGGTCGCCGCCAGGGCTCAGTGGGCAGAAGGGTTCGTGCAGCGGCGACGCTCAGGATGACATGTTTTGGGTTTGGGCGGAATGCACACCGATTGATCAGATCTGGTCTCACGCAGAGACGCTGAGGCATGGAGAGAACCACTCTCCGTGACTCCGTGTCTCTGCGTGAGACGCTTTTTCAGGGGTTGATTCGGAAAGTGAATCGGGTACGCGCGGTTGCCGTGGGGCGTCCGGAGAACCACGATGATGGTATGATGCGGCCCAGGTGGAAACGAAGGAGGATCGCCCGCGTCGTCCTCGTGGTGCTGCCGCTCGCCGCCGTGGCATTCGCGCGGGCGCCGGGGCCGCCCGCGGAGTCGGCGCACGACCCGATTCTCTTCGTGCACGGCTGGCAGGGGAGCGCCGCGCAGTGGCGCCCGATGATGGCGCGCTTCAGGCGGGACGGGTGGAGCGACCGGGAGCTCTATGCCTGGACCTTCGACGACCGGCAGTCGAACGCCGCCCTCGCCGCGCGCATCTCGGCCCGCATCGACCAGGTCCTGGCGGCCACCGGCGCCTCGCGCGTGGACCTCGTGACCCACTCGATGGGGAGCCTCTCCACGCGCTGGTACCTGAAGAACCTCGCCCGGCCCGGCCGCGTGGACGCGTGGGTGTCGCTGGGCGGGCCGAACCACGGGACGCAGGCGGCCCGGCTCTGCTTCTCCACCCCGTGCCGGGAGATGCGCCCGGGCTCGCCCTTCCTGGCCGCCCTCAACCGCGGCAGGGAGGCGCCGGGCGACGCGCGCTACGCCACCTGGTGGTCGCCCTGCGACGAGGTCGTCCAGCCGCCGTCGAGCGCCGCGCTGGACGGGGCGGAGAACCACCAGACGCCCTGCATGGCCCACCTCACCCTGCTCCGCGACACCGCCGTCTATCGCCAGGTGCGCGACTTCGTCTCCGGCCGCGTCCTGCTGGTCGATCGCGCGCCATGACACCCGGGCCTCTCCGCGCCTCTGCGTCTGTGCGTGAAAGGCCGTTCAGACTTCCTTCAGGCGACATGGACGAGACCGGGAAGGACGAGTGGCTCTGGGGATGGGACCCGACGCCGGGGATCGTGTCGGTGTGGGCCGAGGCGGACGGACGTGCGACCGTGTGGCGCCGCATCCCGGAGACGGGCGAGCTGGTGCGCGAGGAGGCGCGCTTCCGCCCGTGGATCCTCCTCGACCGGCTCGACGACCTGGTGCACCTCGGCCCGCGGCTGGCGCCGGAGGACTCGGCGGACGCGCCCGGCGCGCTCGCCTGCTACCGCGAGCTGGAGGGGCCGGGGGAGCTGCGCTTCCTCGTCTCCGCAGGCGAGGGGAAGGCGCTGGTGGCGGCGGTGCTGCAGGGGGCGTCGGAGCGGCTGGGGCGGCGCGTGGGCCACCTGCGCGAGCTGGGCGCGGCCTCCGCGCTCGCCCTGCCGCCGGAGGAGCAGTACCTGGTGGCCACCGGACGGACCTACTTCCGCGGGCTCGCCTTCGACGACCTGCGCCGGCTGCAGTTCGACCTGGAGACCACCGGGCTCGACCCCGCGCGCGACCGCATCTTCATGGTCGCCGTGCGCGACCCGTCCGGCGCCACGCGGGTGCTGGAGATCGAGCGCGGCGGCGACGCGGGGGAAGCGGATCTCCTCCGCCGGCTGGTGGAGGAGGTGCGCGAGGCCGATCCCGACGTCATCGAGAACCACAACCTGCACGGCTTCGACCTCCCCTTCGTGGCCCGGCGCGCGCGCACCCTCGGCGTGCCGCTGCCGCTGGGGCGCATCGGGGGATTGGGGCTGCGCGAGCGGGCGGCGCGGCGCGGCACCGCGCCGGGGGAGGATGCGAGCCGCCGCGTGCGCTACGTGGCGCCGGGGCGCGAGCTGATCGACACCCTCGACGCGGTGATGCGCTACGACTTCTCCACCCGCGAGCTTCCGGGGCACGGGCTGAAGGCCGTGGCGCGGCACCTGGGGGTGGCGGCGCCAGACCGCGAGTACGTGCCGGGGGCGCTGATCTACACCACCTGGCGGCGCGACCCGGAGCGGGTGCGGCGCTACGCCGAAGACGACGTGGAGGAGGTGGCCGCCATCGCCCGGCTGCTGGGCGGGGCGGCGTTCGCGCTGGCGCGGATGGCCCCGCGCCGCTACGAGCGCCTGGCCGACGCGGGGCCCGCCACGGGGGTCATCGACCCCCTGCTGGTGCGCGCCTACCTCCGCGCCGGCGCCGCCCTCCCCGCGCACCGCCGCGGCGACGGCACCCCGCACAGCGGCGCGGCGCTCCACCTCTTCGCCACCGGCGTGGCCTGGCGCGTGGTGAAGGCCGACGTCGCCAGCCTGTACCCCTCGCTGATGCGCGCCTGGCGCATCGGGCCGGCGCGCGACCACCTGGGCGTGCTGCTGGCGCTGGTCGACCGGCTGGTGGAGCAGCGGCTGGCGGCCAAGGCGGCGGCGCGGGCGGCGCCCCCCGGCTCGGCCGAGCGCCACACCCACGAGGCGCTCTCGGCGGCGATGAAGCTGGTGGTGAACTCGGCGTACGGGTACCTGGCGGCCGGCGGCGAGCTCACGCGCTTCGCCGACGTCCACGCGGCCAACGAGGTCACGCGCCGCGGCCGCGAGACGCTGGCGCTGATGTGCCGCGAGCTCGCCGCGCGCGGGGTCACGCTGCTGGAGGCGGACACCGACGGCGTGTACTTCGCCGCGCCGGAGGGATGGTCGGAGGAGGACGAGCGGCGCGTCGTCGCCGAGGTCGCCGCGCTGCTGCCGCCGCTGGTGCAGCTCGAGCTGGAGGGGCGCTACGCGGCGATGCTCTCGCACGAGCCCAAGAACTACGCGCTGCTGGGCTACGACGGCACGCTCACCCTGCGCGGCGTCGCCTTCCGCTCCAGCCGCGCCGAGCCCTTCGGCGAGGCCTTCCTCCGCCGCGCGCTGCTGCGGCTCTTCGCCGCCGACGTGGCCGGCGTGCGCGAGGCGTACCTGGCCACGCTCGACGCGCTGCGCCGCCGCGAGCTGCCGACATACGACGTCTCTTCGCGCGTGCGCCTCACCAAGTCGCCCGCGAAGTACGCCGAGACGCGCGAGACCCGGCACGAGTTCGCCTACGAGGCGCTGCTGGCGAGCGGCCGCACGCACTGGCGCGTGGGCGACCGTGTCCGGGTCTACCGCACGCGCAGCGGCGCAGGCGCGGTGGCGCCATCCACCGACGACCTGGCCGCCGGCGCCCCCGACCCGCGCGACTACGACGTGGACCACTACGCCCGCGTGCTGCGCGACAACTTCGCCTCACGCCTCGCGCGCGCCCTCACCCCCTCCGACTTCGCCGCCGTCTTCGCCGACCCCGACCAGCTCTCCCTCTTCGCTCCGCCGGTCGCGGCGATGCGCCCGGTGCTCACGGCGCGGCCCGGTCCCTGAGACTTCAGCTCAGTCTGCCGCCGCGGGGAGCCAGAGGGTGAAGCGCGAGCCCTCGCCGGGGGCGCTGGCGACGCTCAGGTCGCCGCCCATCGACTGCGCCAGGCGCAGGCTGATGGCGAGGCCCAGCCCCGTCCCCTCGTGGCGGCGCGTGTACCCGCTGTCGACCTGCACGAAGGGCTCGAAGATGCGCTCGAGCTGCTCCGGCTCGATCCCCGCGCCGGTGTCCTCCACCGTCACGTGCACCCATCGCCCGCCGCCGCGGTGCCCCGGAGGGACGCCGTCGGCCGCCGCGCAGGAGAGGGTGGCGCGCCCGCCCCCGGGGGTGAACTTGATGGCGTTGGAAAGGAGGTTGGCCAGGATCTGCTCCACCCGCTGCGGGTCGCCCAGGTAGCGCGCGCCGCCGTTGCAGGTGGAGGCGAGCGCCACGCCCTTCTTCTCCGCCTGCGGGCGCAGCACCGTGAGCGCCGTCTCCACCGCCTCCGACGCCGAGGCCGCCCGCCGCTCCACCCGCAGCGTACCCGACTCGATGCGCGCGAAGTCCAGCACCTGGTCCACCAGGCCGATCAGGTGCCGCCCGCTCACCCGGATGCGCTCGAGCTGCCCCGCCTGCGCCTCCGTCACCGGCCCCGAGAGCCCCAGCTCCAGCAGCTCGGCGTACCCCACGATGGCGTTGATGGGGGTGCGGATCTCGTGCGACATGGTGGCCAGGAACTCGGACTTGGCGCGGTTGGCGATCTCCGCCTCTTCGCGGGCCACGTCGGCCTCGGCGAGGGTGACCTCCAGCTCCAGGTTGGCCTGCTCCAGCTCCTCGGCCAGCGTCTGCGCCGTCTGGACCTGCTCGCTCAGCTCCTGGTGGCTCGACTGCACCTGCCCCGCCATCCAGTTGAAGCGCTCCGCCAGCACCCCCAGCTCGTCGCTCCGCCGCAGCGCGGTGCGGCGCGAATAGTCGCCGCGGGCCAGGGCGTCGGCGGCGGTGCTGAGCGCCTTCACGGGGCGGGTGATGGAGCGGCTGAGCAGCCACGCGGCCGTGGCCGCCGCCAGGGAGAGGAGGACCGCCGCGAGCATGCTGCGGCGCAGGAAGGCGTCGGGGCGCGCGAGCACCGCGGAGAGCGGCTCCTCGGCCACGATGCTCCAGGGTGTCCCGGGGATCGCCGCCGCGTGGCCGAAGTGCCCGGCGCGCCCGCGACGGTACTCCGCCGCCTCGGCGAACGGCCAGGCGCCCGGGCGCGGCGCCATGCGGCCGTCCAAGGCCACCCAGTCGCCCCCGGCGGTGTTCGCGTAGAAGATGGTGATCCCGGGGCCGACCAGCGTCTGCACCGACTTCGCCGTGGACGCGCTCCCCACGCTGCGCAGCTCGGCCACCCTCCCCAGCGGCTCGCCGCCGCGCCGCACCGGCGCCCCGATCCAGAAGTGCGGCTCCCCGCCGACCGCCACGAAGCGGCCCACGCCAACGGAGTCGGGGAGCGCGTCCGCCGCCGGCACCCCGCCGCCCGCCGCGGGCGCGCCGCCGAGCACGAGCACCGGCCTGCGCGCGCGGTCCAGCAGCACGACCAGCCGCTGGGTGCTGTCCGCGGGCGTGCGCAGGCGCTGGAGGGTGGCGGCGGCGGCGGCGCGCGCGGCGGGGGAGGGCGCGGCCAGGAAGCCGGCGAGCGCCGAATCGCCCCCCGCCGCCGTGGCGAGGGTTGCGCCGCGCTGCGCGAGCTGGGGGGCGATGAGCGAGGCGAGCTGCTGCGTGATGGCCTTGAGGCGCTCGCGCGCCACGCCGAGCGCCGATCCGCGCACCTCGCGGTACGCAAACGCCATCCCGGCCGCCAGGGTGACGACCAGCAGCAGGGTGATCAGCAGGGGGAGCTTGCGCTCGAGCGATAGGCCGGCGGGGCGCCCGGTGCCTGGAGGGTCCACGAGATCTGGCTCTGCCGAGGGGCGAGGGTCGAGGGCCGTCGTCTCCCCAATGGACGGCGCGCCGGCCCGCTCTGCAAGGGCCCCTTGCGCGCGGCCCGCGTGACGCCGCGCCGAGGGCGCACGGCACGACGCCCCTGGCACTCCCTGTTTTGCGAGTCCTGCGCTACGTTGGACACGAGGGGGGCACGCGGCTCCCGCGCTCCGCCGTGCCGGGTGACCGGCGCCGGGTCGCGCCTATGGAGACACCGTAGGCAACGGAAGCGGCGGCCGACCGAGAGGGCGGAGCGCCCGACATCCTCCGGATCTCCTCTCGTTCCCGATCCGCCGCCGCCGCCTTTCGTCCACAGGAGCAAGGCGTTGCGGGTCGCCGGCTCCCCCGCGCGCCCCGGCCGTCGAGGCGGGGTGGAAACAGGTGTAGCCTCCCGCTGGCGACGATTAAGAAGCGTATATATAGTTGTTCGTCCACGCTCGATGCCACGGCCCGTCCCATCCCCGGCCGCTCCGGGCCGCCGCGCCCCGCGAGTAGAGTTCCTTTCAGGCCTGCGTGGAAACACACCGCGGCCTGTCCCCCGAACGGGGTTCACATTTTCCGAGGCCCCCTGCGATGCCCCTGCTTCCGACGCGCTGGATCTGGTTCAACGGCGAGATGGTGCCCTGGGAGAAGGCCACCGTCCACGTGATGACCTACGGCCTGCACATGGGCGCCTCGATCTTCGAGGGGATCCGGTGCTACTCCACCCCGCGCGGCCCCGCCATCTTCCGGCTGCAGGAGCACCTCCGCCGCCTGAGCGACTCGGCGCGCATCTACCGCATGGACCTCCCCTTCGACGAGAACGAGGTGCGCGCGGCCTGCCTGGCCGTGATCCGCGACAACGAGCTCCAGGCGGCGTACCTGCGCCCGCTGGCGTGGCTCGGGGTGGGCGAGCTGGGCACCAACCCCATCGGGCACCCGGTGGAGATGATGGTGGGGGCCTTCGAGTGGGCCACGTACCTGGGCATCGAAGGGCTGGAGAAGGGAGTGGACGTGTGCGTGTCGTCGTGGCGGCGCGTGGCGCCCGACACCATTCCCTCGATGGCGAAGGCGGGCGGCACCTACCTCTCGTCGCAGCTCATCAGCCGCGAGGCGAAGACCAACGGCTACGCCGAGGGGATCGGGCTGGACGTGAACGGCTACCTGAGCGAGGGCTCGGCCGAGAACCTCTTCCTCGTGCGGAACGGGGTCCTCTACACCCCGCCGGTGACCTCGGCCATCCTCCCCGGCATCACCCGCGACGCGGTGCTCACCATCGCCCGCCACCTGGGGTACGAGGTGCGCGAGCAGGTGCTCCCCCGCGAGGTGCTGTACGTGGCCGACGAGGCCTTCTTCACCGGCACCGCGGCCGAGCTCACCCCCATCCGCTCGGTGGACCGCCAGCCGGTGGGCGACGGGAAGCGCGGGCCGGTCACGAAGGCCATCCAGGAGCGCTTCTTCGCCATCGCCCGCGGGCAGGCCGAGGACATCTGGGGATGGCTCACCTTCGTCGATCCGCGCCCCGCGAGCGTCGAAGTGCCGCGGGAGATCCTGGCCGCGCAGCCGGCCTGATGCGCACCTCCGAGAACCGGGAGAAAGCCTGATGCCGACCCTCGCCCCGCCCACGCTGGTGCACGACCTCTTCCGGGCGATCGACTCGCGCGAGTACGAGCGCCTGCGCGAGATCTGCCACCCCGACGTGACCTACGCGCGTCCCGGCTACGAGCCCTTCGAGGGGATCGACCGGCTGCTGAAGTTCTACCGCGAGGAGCGGGTGATCGCGAGCGGCCAGCACCACCTGACCGCGGTGCTGGTGAACGACACCCACGCCGCCTGCTGGGGGCGCTTCATCGGCACCCACCGCAACGGCTCGCCCATCGACGTGGAGTTCGCCGACACCTACGTGCTGGAGGACGGGACGATCCGGTACCGCAAGTCGTTCTTCTTCGTCCCGTCGGTCTAAAAGCAAAGATCCCACGCAGAGACACGGAGGACGCGGAGAGAGCCACGCCGGCCCTCTCCGCGTCCTCCGTATCGTGCAAGGCACTCACCGCCACGACGAGCGCCCGATAGCGGCAGATGATGGCTCCATCCAAGCTGAGCGAGTCCCTCCGAGAACGCCTGGCGATTGCCGCCGCAGGCGAGATGCTCGAGATCGTGCTGGAGCTGCAGCCGATCCCGCTCCCGCGGGAGGGCTCCCGCGCCGAACGGATCGCCTGGTTGCGCGCGGCGTTCGAGCGCGAGGCGGAGCCGGTCGCGGCCGCGATCCGCGCTGCTTCGGGCGAGGTGCTTGGCCTTGCCTGGGTCAACCAGACGATCCTGGCACGCGTCCCGGCGCGCCGGGTGGCGCGCCTGGCCGAGCTCGATCAGATCTCCGTCGCCGACCTTCCACGCACGCTCACGGTGGGCTGACCCGGGGTACGTTGTCGAGCGTGAGGAGACCGCTGCCGAAGTCGTTGGCGGTCCCCGTCTGCAACGGCGTACAGAGGCTCTTCAGCAGGAGGAACTGCTCGTCCGGGGTCAGCCCCGGGTCATGCTCGATCAAGAGGGCCAGCACGCCCGAGACGTGGGGTGCGGCGAAGCTCGTTCCGTAGTCTCCGGGGCCGAACGTTCCGTCGGTCTGGAAGAATTGGACCGGGTTCTGCGGGGTGCCGCCCGGTGCGACCATGTCCGGACAGAGCTTGCCGTTTCGCATGGGTCCCCGGCCGCTGTAGTCCTGCACCGCCTTGCCGTTCCGGCCGGTGGCTCCCACCGAGATCACTCCCTTCGCATCCGCGGGGCACTGGGCGCTCCCGGCCACCGGGCCCTCGTTCCCGGTGGACACCACGACGGTCATTCCGTAGGCCCACACGGTGTCGCACGCCCGAGCCTCGCGCGAGTGGCCGTTGGTCCGCGCCGTCGTGTTCCACGAACAGTTCGCGATGTCCGCGCCGTCCTCCAGCGCCTGTCCCAGCGCACAGGCGCCATGGAAGTCGAGCGGGCTGGCTGCGAGGTTGGTCATCACCACCTTGTAGTTGTAGATCTCGGCCTCGGGAGCCATTCCCATCGCCTGTGCCCCGTTTGCCGCGATGATCCCCGCGACGCCGGTTCCATGCATCGCCGGTACCCCCCACCCTTCCGCCGTGTAGTTCGCTTTCTGGAAGATGCGGTTCTGGAAAACGGCCGGCAGGAGCGCGACCTCGGAGTCGATGACGGCGACCTTCACCTCCTTTCCGCTCCGGCCGAAGTCCTTCCTGAACTGGACTGCGCCCACGGTCGTGCCGGTCATCCCCAGCTGAAGCTCCAGGCGGCGGGGGAGGTCGATCTGGTGGACCCGTGGGTCGGCGGCCAGCTCGCGGAGATCCCGGGGATCGATCCACACCATGAACGTCTCGCTCACCCAGGAGAACTGGACCGGAGGCCCGGCTCCCCCTGGAGGAGGCTCGGTCGCCAGGCGGCTCAACGCGTCGCGGATCGGCGCCGCGATCGCATAGCTTCGCTCCTTCGCCGCGGCGACGAGCGTGCCGCGGATCAGCGACGGATCCAGCAGGGCCTCGATGCTCCGCCGCAGGTCCGCGTCGACCGTCTCGGCGGCCAGGGCGGGAGACGCGCGATCCCGCACCGCGCGCCACGCAGGCGCCCCGCGCAGCGCCGCGGCCGCCTCGGCGGGCGACAGCGGAGGGTGCGGGACGAGCTCCACCACGACCAGCATTCGCCGCGGGAACCCGTCGTCGGCCAGCTGAGTGCCCGGCGCCGGCCGGACGAATTCCCGGCAGAAGTCGTCGGTGGCCCTGGCGGCGAACGCCTCCCCGAGCACCTGGCGGAGGTGCTGGGAGCACGGTCGCGTACGGTCGACGGTCATGGATCTGCCTTCCACGCACCCTGAAGCGTGGCTGTGGGTGGCCCCTCCGGCCCTGGCCGGAGGGAGTTCACGGGAACGTGCCGCCGATCTGTCCGGGCATGCAGTCGTCCGAGCCGGAGGAGAGCTGCCCGATCGGATAGGGCACCGGAAGCTCTTCGTCGGTGAGAACGGAGCGGTACCTCAGGGGATCCGGATACTTGGTCGACTTGTCGGGGTCGAGCAGGTGGTACAGCCACTTGAAGTCGAGGTCGGGCCCCCTGACCTTCCGCGGATCCATCTCCGACCACTCCAGGGGGTTGGTCGCGCAGAGGTTCGCGATCTTCAGGGACACCGGAGCGATCCCATCGGGCGGCTTCAGGGGGAACTCGGCCTGGAGGTTCCCCTTGAAGTCGGAGATCCGCACCTTCACGTGGTCGCCCTTCACCTGGCGCCGCCACTTCACGACGGAAGCGAAGTGACGCAGGTGAGGGGGGATGGTACGGTCGAACCGGCGTGGGATCATCCACTCTTCGTTCGTTTTCGTCGCCGTGAGGGTTCCCCCGTCGACGACGGTTCGCATCAGCAGCGCCTCGGGGGGATAGTCCGTGAACAGCTTGTCGATCAGGTGCAGCTTGCCGGGCGCGAACGCCGAGAAGTCGGGAACGTCGAACAGCGGCGTCGTCAGGGGTTCCGGTACGAAGTCGCCGACGAACGACAGGAGCTGCCGGTCGAAGCGGTGGACCACCTCGTATTCCGGGCCCTGCCGGTACGAGGTGACGTTGCCCGCCGCCGGGATCCCGGGCATGAAGTCCGCCAGGTTCATCCGGATGTATCCCACGTGGGGCTCCGCGAACGTTCCGTCGAGATGTTCGCGGGGATCCGCCTCCTCCAGCAGCCGGCAGTCGGGCATCAGGACGCCCACCTGCTTGTTCGCGGAGTCTACGACGTACAGGCACAGTCCCGTGAAGTTGACCTTCAGCTCGAATGGCATGGGGCGTCCTCTGGTGGGTGGAATCAGGGTCCGGTGTAGATGAATGCTGCCCAGCCCTGCGGGGCGTGCTCTCGGGACTTCAGCGCGTCGACCTGGGCCAGGCGCAGCGCTTCGGGCGCCGGCACGCCCGCCGCCAGGCGGCGGTGGAAGTCGACCAGCAGCGGCGTGGTGGCCGCGTCGTCCACGTCCCACAGCGTGCTGACGGTGGCCGGGCTCCCCGCGCGCAGGAAGCTGTAGGCCAGCCCGGCGACGGCGCCGGTGTGGGTCGCCCGCGGCGTGAGCGAGCTGCACGCCGACAGCACCACCACCTGCATGTTAGACAGCCGCAGCTCGCCGATTTCCCGCGCGGGGAGGTTTCCGTCTCCCCGGGTCCCGTCCGGCGCGAGCGCGAGGTACGAGAGCTCGGGCTGCTCGCTGTTCATCACGGCATGCCCGGCGAAGTGAAAGATCGAGGTCTGCGGCAGGAGCCGGAGCACCGCGCCGCGCGTGGCGGCGGCGCGGGTCAGAGGCTGGCCGCCGTAGAGGGCGGCAACCGCGACCGCCTCGCGCGCGGCCCCGGGAAGGTCGGGGAGCGTGACCCTCGCGGCGGCGTCGAGGGCGGGGTTTCCCACCACCAGCGTGGCCGCGACGGGCTGCGTGGGCCGTGCCCCCGCCGTGGCCGCGAGGAAGAACGCGGTGCTGGGCAGGGTCCGCAGCTCCAGCGTCTGCACGACGTACCGTCCCGTTGCGGTGTCCCGAAGCGCGGCGAACGGCAGTCGCCCCAGCTCCCGGTCCGGTACCACGGCGAGCCGGTGGACGCCGCGCAGCTCGCTCGCCACGGGCCGAAGCAGCAGGTCGTACAGCCGGGCATCCGCGCCCCCCGGGCCGGGCCGGGCCTGTGCCGCTTCCCGCGCGAAGCGCTCCACCAGCGCGGCGACGGAGTCGCGCCCCATCGCGACGCGGCGCTCCCGCCAACCGGCACTGGACGCCGTCCAGATCACGAGCTGGTCAGGGAGCAGCGCGTACTCGATCAGCAGCATGTCCGCGGGGAGCGCCGCCTTCACCCGCGCCAACGTCGGCGGAGAGGGGGTCCCGGAGCCGTGCGCTGGCTGGGCGGTGCCTCGCCAGGCAGCCGTCCGGCTACGCTCCAAGAGCTCGAACGCCGACGTGGACCGCCCTCGTGCCAGTTCGATCGCGATCAACGCGTCGAAGACGTTTTCGACGGTCTCGGCGAACGTCGCCCGCACCTCGGTCGACGTGAACGACTCCTGCTGTCCTTCGATGTGGTCGACCGCCTGCCGGAGCCACTCGAGGGCGCGCGCCGTGTCGCGCGTGGCGGCGGCTGCCTGGGCGGCTTCGTAGAGGGCTACGGGCAGGTAGAGGTCCTGCTTGAACCCACGGTAGGTGGCGACTGCATCCGCCAGCAGGGGGAGCGCGGCGCCGGGGTCGTCGCGCCGGGCGAGCTGTCCCCGCGCCAGGCTCACGTTCGCCTGCAGCCGGTCGCGCCCCGGCCCGTGCCCGATGCGGGCGGCCCAGTACACCGCCTGCTCCACGTCGGCCCGGGCCGCGGCGCGCCGGCCCGTGGCGGCGTAGTCGCGGGCTCGCGCGCAGAGGGCCAGGGCCACGACGTTCGGCTTGGCGACGGACTTCGCCACCCCGACCATCTCGTCCGTCAGGTCCAGCGCCGCGAACCGCAGCCCCTGCGCGCGCGCGGACGAGGCGACGATCGCCAGGTGGTTGCTCAGGAAGTTCGAGCGCCGGAACGGCGACAGCAGACGCAGGGCGCGATAGGCCTCGGTCTCGCCCGGGACGGTCTGCCCGGCCAGGGACAGCCCCTCGGCCAGCAGGAGCGCCAGGGCGCCCTGGTTCTCCGCCTCGCGCGATCGGGCGATGTAAGGCTCGGCCCGGTCGTAGAGGCGGGTCGCGCTTCCGTAGTTGCCGCGGCGCAGCTGGCTGACGCCGAGTGCCCACAGGGCCTTGCCGACCAGCGTGGGCTCGTCCGGCCCGGCCTCGGCGAGGACGCGGCCCAGGAGCCGGTCGCCGCGCACGTAGTCCACGCTGTTCACCCCCGCCGCGCCGCGGTAGAACCTGGCCCAGCGTGCCGCGGGCGATCCGGCCGCACCCAGCATCCGTTCGGCCCGCGCGAGGGACAGGCCGGCGGAGTCGTAGCGTGCGAGGGAGAACTGGCGAAAGCCGTCGCCCAGGAGCACGTGCCCCGTGGCCAGCGTTCGCCTGCGCGAAGGGGCACCTTCCGCGGAGTCGATGGCCTGCACGGCCAGCCCCACGCTTCCGTCCACGCCCAGCGCCCGGCTCTGCCGGGAGATCTCCCGGCAGACGGCGAGCAGCCGCGCGGCGCGGTCCCGCTCTCCCCGGAGCTCGGCGATGCCCCACTCTCGCAGCAGCGCGAAGGAGCCGGCCTCGCGTGCAGACTGCGGCGAGCGCCTGACGCGCGCCGCGATCCCGGCACGGGCGCGTGCGTCGAGCGACGGTGGAGGTCCCGCGATGAGCCCGTCCCACGACACCGTGTCGGCGACCTGGGTGAGCCGCCGCAGGTGCCGGTCCGCCTCGGCGCGCCAGAGGGGCGAGCGCTCCACCGCACGGTAGCGAAACCATCCCGCCCGCGCGCCGTCGACCAGGTAGAGCCGCTCCAGGATGAGCGCCCGGTTGAACAGGGCCGGCGCGAGCAGTGAATCGCGCGCCAGCGCCTGGTCCGCCGCGTCCAACGCCCGGAGCATGGGTGCGAGCTGCTGGTCTCGCTCGGCCTTCGCCAGGTAAGCCAGCGAGAGGTCGTTGAGGACGGCAGGGTCGTCAGGCGCCAGGCGGGCCGCGTGCTCCATCGCCTGGACGGCGCGCTCCACCGCCGCGGGTGACGACTCCCGCCAGCGCAGGTCCAGCAGCGCCATGACGCGCAGGTCGGCCGGATTGGACTCGGCCAGGTCGGGCCTGACCCGCCGCTCGGCGGCGGCAAGGCGCTCGAAGCGTTCGCTGCCTGGTTTCAGCTCCTCGCCACAGGTGAGACGCGGAATGATCCCCACGCTGTCGATGACGGAGCAGGGGGCCCACGCGGTTGCTCCGCTCGCGCGACCCACGGTAAACCGCTCGCCGAGCAGCACGTGCAGCAGGCCGGCGGCTTCCTCCGCCGGGCTCGCCCGGGCGCCGCAGCCCACGACGGCCATGAGTGTGGCCGCAAGCAAGGGCAGGCAGATGCGGCGGTTGTAAAGGGTGGGGCTCGACGTGACGAACGTTCGCATGTTCGCGCTGAGGCCGGCGGGCCTCGACTGCGGGAGGGTGGAGGAGAGGTGTATTCAGATTCGGGACGATATCGTTTCGGCAACGATACAACTCCCGCGCCCAAGTTCCAAGCACTCCCGGCGCAGGCGCCATCATGCGGGCCAGTGCGTGATACTCGAGTTGCTGAGCGCACTTCTGGGTTCCGTTTACCAACAAACGGGTCTCACGCGGAGTCAACGGAGTCAGCAGAGAACCACTCCGTTGACTCCGTGCGAGACTTCAGTTCTGATCTGGACGAAGCTCTGCGACGCGGTAGGAGACGTTCTGTTTGCCGGCGTCTTGCGAGGTACCGGGCGGCACCGCATTCTGCTGCCATGAGCATGCTGACGTTTCCGCTCCTCGCCGCCGCCCTGGCCGTTCCGGCCGACACGGGCAGGCCGGGCTACTCCCCCGCCGACGTGCACTTCATGCAGGGGATGATCGGCCACCACGCGCAGGCGCTGGAGATGACCGCGCTGGTGCCGGCCCGCACCGCGCGCCAGGACCTGCGCCTGCTCGCCGAGCGCATCCGCGTGTCGCAGGAGAGCGAGATCAAGACGATGGAGCAGTGGCTCCTCGCGCGCGGCGAGCCGGTGCCCTGCCTGGAACCGGGCCACCAGCACGGCGGGATGGAGCACATGCTGATGATGCCCGGGATGGCTTCTCCCGAGCAGATGGCGGCCCTCGAGGCCTCCACCGGTCCCGCGTTCGAGCGGCTCTTCCTGGAATCCATGATCCGCCACCACCGGGGCGCGCTGACGATGGTGGCCGACCTCTTCGCCACGCCCGGCGCGGGGCAGGAGCCGCAGGTGTTCTCCTTCGCCAGCGACGTGGACGCCGACCAGCGCGCCGAGATCGCCCGGATGGAGGCGCTCCTCGGCGCCCTCCCGGGCCCGTGACCACCCCGCCGGCGGGCTCCCGTCCGGGATGCCCGGCCCGATCCACCCGACCCTTCAGCAACCGACATCCACGATGAGACCCGAACCGATGGTCCGCGCACGGACCGCCGCGCTGGCCGCGGCGCTGCTCGTGGCGGCGGCCTCCGCCCACGCGCAGCCCGACCCGCGGGTGGGGCTGAGCCCCGGGTGGAGCGACGCGGGCCAGGCCATCCGCAACCTGGAGCTGGTGTCGCACCGCGACAAGCCGCAGGGCTTCTCCAACCCCCAGAACGGCGGCGACTTCGCCTTCCTGAACGCCGACATGGCCTTCGCCGGCAGCCGCCTCTACCTGGGCGGCTTCAACGGCTTCCAGGTGTGGGACATCTCCAACCCGGCCGCGCCCGTGCTGCGCAAGGCGTTCGTCTGCCCCGGCGGGCAGGGCGACGTCTCCATCCACCGCAACCTGCTCTTCGTGTCGGTGGAGGAGACGCGCGGCCGCGTGGACTGCGGCGGGCAGGGGATCCAGGACGCGGTGAGCGCCGACCGCTTCCGCGGGGTGCGCATCTTCGACATCACCGACCTGGACAACCCGCGGCAGGTGGCGGCGGTGCAGACCTGCCGCGGCTCCCACACGCACACGCTGCTCACCGTCCCCAGCGACCCCGCGAACGTCTACATCTACGTCTCCGGCACCAGCGGGGTGCGCTCGCCCAACGAGCTGGCCGGGTGCATCGGCAGCGCCCAGGATCCGAACACGGCGCTCTTCCGCATCGAGGTGATCCAGGTGCCCGTGGCGGCGCCGCAGAACGCGCGCGTGGTGAGCTCGCCGCGCGTGTTCGCCGATCCGCAGGGGAACCCGGCGGGCCTCTGGCAGGGCGGCGCGCACGGCCCGGGCACGCAGCAGACCGCGATGACCAACCAGTGCCACGACGTGACGGTCTACCCGGAGATCGGCCTGGCGGCGGGCGCCTGCGCGGGGAACGGGATCCTGCTCGACATCCGCGACCCGGTGAATCCGCGGCGCATCGACGAGGTGAGCGACCCCAACTTCGCCTACTGGCACTCGGCCACCTTCAGCAACGACGGGAGCAAGGTGCTGTTCAGCGACGAGTGGGGCGGGGGCACGCAGCCGCGCTGCCGCGCCACCGACCGGCCGCAGTGGGGCGCCGACGCCATCTTCACCCGCGCCAGCGGCGGCAAGATGCAGCTCGCCGGCTACTTCAAGCTCCCCGCGCCGCAGACCGACCTGGAGAACTGCGTGGCCCACAACGGCACGCTGGTCCCCGTGCCGGGGCGCGACATCATGGTGCAGGCGTGGTACCAGGGCGGCGTGTCGGTCTTCGACTTCACCGACCCCGCGCACCCGCGGGAGCTCGCCTTCTTCGACCGCGGGCCAATGAGCTCCGAGCACCTCTGGCTCAGCGGCTTCTGGTCGGCCTACTGGTACAACGGGCTGATCTACGCCTCCGAGATCGGGCGCGGGCTCGACATCTTCCGCCTGAAGCCCAGCGAGCTCCTGTCGCAGAACGAGATCGACGCGGCCAACCTGGTGCGGGTGGACGTCCTCAACCCGCAGCTGCAGACGAAGATCGTCTGGCCGGCGAGCTTCGTGGTGGCGCGCGCCTACCTGGACCAGCTGGTGCGCGACCACGGGGTGCAGCCGTCGGTCTCGTCGCGCATCGCGAGCCGCCTGAACACGGCCGAGCGGGTGCACGGCGCCGCGCGGCGCTCGGCGCTGAACGCGCTGGCCGCCCAGCTCGACCGCGACGCTGCACGCGCCGCGGACGCGGCCAAGGTGCGCATGCTGGCCGGCGCCGTCCGCGACCTAGCCCGCGCGCGCGGCTGAGCCGATTCTCCTCCACGACGAACGCACCGCGGATGATTCCCGCGGTGCGTTTCGTGTATATCGCAATAGGTAGTGTGTTGCACGATCGATCAATACACTCGCAGATCTGCCGTGGAGAAATGCCCATGAAATTCAAAGGCACTTCGCAAGAAATACGACAGGCAATCGCTGGGGCCGGCATCAAGATTGTAAACGTGGAGGAGCGAGAGAATCGCGTTTCGTTTCGCACTGACCAGGGAGGGGTCTGTACGTGGTCACCTTCAACCGGAACGCTCACGATTGAAGGGAAAGAGGCCGAAAGAACGAGATTAGAGGCTGTCCTGACAAAGTATCTGAACAGGCGCGCAGAACGGGAGGCAAAGGCTGCCGCATCGCCTATAAAGAGTGGCCCCACGAAAGGAAAGCCGAAGAGGAAGATCTTCATCGTGCACGGTCATGACGAAGTCGCACGTGAGCGGCTTGAACTCGTTCTCCACGAGCTACGCTTGACGCCATTCGTTCTCGCAAGATCCGACGGTGAAGGTCTCACGATCATCGAGGCGCTCGAACGCCATATCAAACCAGGCACGTCCGAGTCCGCAAGCTTCGGGATTGTGCTTCTGACACCCGATGACGTGGGACATGCGCGGAGGGCCGGAGGTACGGGCAGCAAAGCTCGGGCGAGGCAGAATGTGATCCTTGAGCTTGGGATGCTGATTGCTGCATTGGGCCGGAAGAGGGTGGCGGTGCTGAAGACTGGGGATCTGGAACTTCCATCCGATATCGCTGGCGTTCTTTATCTGGAATTCAAATCGCATGTACGGGAGGTTGTGCCCGGGTTGTGCCAGCGCCTTAATGGAGCAGGATTTGACCTCGATCCAGCTGCGGTTTCCAAGGCAGCGACGCTCTAGCTTCATTGGATGCAATTCAACAACTGCGTAAGCGCCGGACTCGTCGACGAGTGGCTGAAGGTTCGGCATGTGATGAGTATCGAAAATTTTTTTGCAGAGACCCCTATGCTGTCCGCTTCTCCTGATTCCGTGCTCGACAGGCTTTCAACCGCGTCATCAGGGGATTGATGCACTCTGATGCTCCGGTGCGTCTCGACGAGCTTCTGATAACGGGTGACGACGGACCGCGACGCATCCATCACCACGAGATTCGCCCCGCGCACGGTCGACTCGCCCGCGCAGATTCCCCTGATCGAATCCGTTGGTGAGTTGGAGTGCGATCGAGTGCTTTGGACGCGAGCGATGGTTGAGGGGGTCTCGGAAAAAAAAATCGATACTCAGCGCGGGCGCTACCTGCGGCCACGCTCCGTCAGGCTCCCGGCGGGGTGACACCTCGGCCGAGGCTTTCTGAGGTCCGAACCAACGCGGCTGAGCCGGGTATCAGCAGACAACCGTAGATGGTGCACACCGCAGGCAGGAGATGCCTGCGGTGTGTTTTTCTGCTTTTGCCCTTCCGGCCGATGATCTCCGTATCCAACCTCGAGAAGTCGTACGGCGACCGGGTGCTGTTCGCCGACGCCTCGTTCCAGCTCAACCCGGGCGAGCGCTACGGGATCGTCGGCGCCAACGGTTCCGGCAAGACCACGCTGCTCAACATCCTGAGTGGCGACGCGCAGCCCACCGACGGCACCGTCGCGGTCGGGAAGACGCTGCGGCTGGGGGTGCTGCGCCAGGACCAGTTCATCCACGGCGACGAGGAGGTGCTGGGGGTGGCGCTCCAGGGCCATCCCGAGCTCTGGAAGGCGATGGTGGAGAAGGACACCCTCCTCGCCCGCGCGCACGAGCACTTCGACGCCGACCGCTACTCCGTGCTGGAGGAGACGGTGCAGCGGCTCGACGGCTACACCGCCGAGGCGCGCGCCGCCGAGATCCTGGAGGGCCTGGGCCTCCCCGCCGAGGTGCACCGCCGGCCGCTCTCCACCCTCTCCGGCGGCTTCAAGCTGCGCGTGCTCCTGGCGCAGGTGCTGGCCGGCTCGCCCGACGTGCTCCTGCTCGACGAGCCCACCAACCACCTCGACATCCTCTCCATCCGCTGGCTGGAGAAGTTCCTCCAGGACTTCGAC
>Ga0070685_10000697_pt1 | contig 18215 bp, 17 predicted proteins | sample KBSS13LmetaG_FD_65651 | JGI IMG/M metagenome (GOLD analysis project Ga0070685, IMG submission 65651) | Switchgrass rhizosphere microbial communities from Kellogg Biological Station, Michigan, USA - KBS S1-3L metaG | ecosystem: Host-associated > Plants > Roots > Rhizosphere ...
GAAGGTGTTCAGCGAGCCGAACTGGAAGATGTCGGCGCCCTCCACGAAGAACGGCCGCTGCTCGGGGAAGAAGGTCTCGAAGGCGGAGAGGTTCACCACCGCCGGGTCCACCTCCACCTGGCCGAAGTCGGGGTTGATGGTGGCCGAGAGGGTGAGCCCGCCGGGGAGCCCCGCCTTCACGTCGGCGCCCACCGAGGTCTGGTAGTTGGTCCGGTCCACGAAGGCGTTGCGCTCCACGCTCGGCACCCGGTCCACCCGAGAGCTGACGAAGGGGAGGACCTCCAGCCGGTGCGCCTGCTTGATTCCCCGCAGCCCCTCCAGCTCGCCGAAGAGCGAGACGAAGGCGTTCGCGTTCGGGGAGATCGGCGCCCAGAAGGCCACCTCGCCGCGCCGCGCCATGTAGCGGCGGAAGTTCACCCCCCAGCGCCCGCCCGCGTTCACCGACGCGGCGTTGAAGCGGAGCTGCGAGAGGGGGATGCGGAACTCCGCCGTCCACCCCAGCGAGTCCACCCGCGCCGCGCCGTCCCACACCGCGTCCCACCCCGAGTCGATCCCGTTGGCGTCGTCGAAGCGCAGGAAGTCGTCCTTCACCCCCTTGGGATTGAGCCCGAAGACGAAGGCGGTGCGCTTGTCGTTGTAGCTGTCGATGAAGACCCGCGCGCCGTCGGAGGTGGAGCCCTGGTCGCGGCGGGTGAGCTGCGCCAGGATCGAGTCCGGGTGCGGGTCGTACATCCGCATCCCCACGTAGATCGCCTCGCCGTCGAAGAGCACCCGCGCCTCGGTGCGCTCGGTGGCGGGGCGGCCGTCGTTCGGCGACTGCTGCACGAAGTCGGTGGCCGGCGTCGCCGTGGCCCACGCGGCCTCGTCGAGGCGGCCGTCCACCTTCACGTCCAGCGCCGAGGCCGCGCGGAGGAGGCGCGCCGGCGCGCCCGACGAGGTCACGGCGGCGGCGGTGGGAGACGCCGCCTGGGTGACCTGGGCGGCAGCCGGGACGGCGGCGAGGAGCGCCAGCGCAGCCAGCGCCATGCGGACGAGGGGTCTGTTCATCATTCGGTCTGCAACGGTCGGAAGGTTCGGAGGCCGCGCCTGACCCGGGGCGCGACGGGAAGGACGGGGTTCAGGGACCTGCACCCGGCCGGCGCGCGCCGACCCGGGGACCGCCATTGGATTCGCAAAGGGCGCGAAAGGTTGGATGGCCGGCGTGCGGCCGGACGTGCTCTCCATCATCCGCGTCCTGGGGGTGGTCGGAAAGAGAAACGGATGCCGTCCGCCCCAGGTTTCATCCGACGCTAATTTTTTAGCAGACTGCCCCGCGGAGCGGCCGGCGGCGCGCCGTTTCGCTCAGGCGCCGCCGGTGTCCACGTCGCGCATCGCGTCCGCGCGGGAGGCGGCGCGCGACAGGCCGGCGTTCAGCTCGTCGAGCACGCGCACGGCCAGGTCGCTGCCGCCGCCGGCGGCGGTGCGCACCACGGCGTCGAACTTCCGCGCCAGCCGCGCCGGGGCGATGCGCGTGCAGGGCACCGGCATGCTCCCGGTGGCCGCCACCTGCGCCACCATCGCCTGCAGGCCCGGGTCCAGGCGGATGTCGACGGTGGCGGCCGAGGTCGCGCCGTGGCCCTCCACCCGCACGCGCAGTGGACGTCCCGTCCGCGCGGCGCGGAGCGCCTTCAGGTTCACGTGCACCCCGCCGTCCGCGTCGATGTTCGCCAGCTCCACCGGCCGGGTCGCCGTGTCCTTGGACCGCGCCGTCCGCGTGGCAGATTCGGAGTGATGCGCGCGTGGCTGCTCGGCCGCGGGCGCGGCGGCCCGCGGCGCGCGGCGCACGGAGGCGACGATGCGCATCCCGGGACGGTCGCCGGCGTCGGTCGCCCGACGCTGCGCGTCCGCCGCGGCGGAGGCGGGGGGGACGGAGCGCGCGGGCGGCAGCTCCCACGCCATCTCCGGCTTCGCGGCCGGCGTGCGCTCGGAGGGCGAGACCGCGGCGAGCGGGAGCGACGCGAGCAGCACCGCGCCGGCGCAGACGGCGCCCGTGCGGCGTGTCACCGCGCGGCGGTCGCGGCGCGGCTCCAGCACCGCGCGCACGCGGCCCTCGAGCTGGCTGGGCGCGGCCATGGCGATCGCCGCGGCGCAGACGGGCGCGCGGTAGGCGCGGGCGACGTCCAGCAGGTGTCCCGCATAGTCGGACGCGCGGGCGCCGGCGGCGAGCACGCGGTCGTCGCACGCCTGCTCGCGCTCCTCGCGCATCCTCCGCGCGGCCCACCAGGCGCCGGGGTGGAACCAGTACGCCGCGCAGCACACCATCGCCAGCGTCTGGATGAGACAGTCGCGCCGGGCGACGTGCGCCAGCTCGTGCAGCAGCACCACGCGGCGCCGCTCCTCCGGCCACGCGTCCGCCTCCGCGGGGAGGAGGATGGAGGGATGCAGCGCACCCCACGTCAGCGGCATCGCCGCCTCCGTGCTGCGCAGCAGGGTCACGGGGCGGCCGACCTCCATCGCCTGTCCCAGCCGCTCCAGCAGCCCGGTCCACGCCGGGTCGTCCACCGTCTCCGCGTGGCGCGCCAGCCGCGAGGCCGCGCGCAGCGCCAGCGCCAGCCGGGCGAGCACCACCGCCGCGCCCGCCGCCCAGACGGCGGTCAGCGCCGTGGCGAGGGAGAGCGGGGGGAGCGCCTGCGCCGCGGGGACGTCCCCCCACGCCGTGCCCGCGGGGCGGAGCACGGCCAGGAAGGCGGGCTTCCAGCCGGGGACCACCAGCGCGAGCGCGGGGAGCGCCATCGCCCCGCCGAGGGCGAGGCACCAGACGAGGTGCCGCGCCGCCGCCGACCCCCGCCGCAGCGCGCGCGCCGCCAGCGCCGCCGTGCTGAGCAGCAGCGTGGACTTCGCGACGATGAGGGCTGCGGACGCCAGCGCGGGCGTCCAGGCGGAGGCGGCCACGGTCAGCGGCCCTGTCCGCGGGCGTCTTCGATCAGCCGCGACAGGCGCGAGAGCTCGCCCTCGGACATCCCGTGCTCCGGCAGGTCCAGCAGCGCGGCCACCGCCGCCTCGGCGCTCCCCCCGAAGAAGGTGCGCACCATGTGCGACAGCGCCGACGCCTGCGCGGCGTCGCGGGGCACGGTGGGGAGGTAGACGTAGCGGGGGCCGTCCTGCTCGTGGCTGAGGTGGCCCTTCTCCTCGAGGATTCGCATCAGCGCCCGGACGGCCGAGTAGCTGGGCGGGTCGGGGAGGCGCTCGAGCACGTCGGTGACGGTCGCCTTCCCCAGACGGTACACCACGTCCATGATCTGCCGCTCGCGGCGGCTGAGCTGAGTTTGCGCGGAGGTCTTGCTCATCGGGCGGGGATCCGGGTGGACAGCCGGTGCGGAATGGCTGCTAAATCTCTAGCAGACGGTATGATGCGGCTTTTCCGATGCCGCGTCAAGCCTCCCGTACCGGATCGATCGGACGCGGGCCCTCCGGTGAATGCTGCGCCCCACCACCGGATCGAACGCTAGACGCAGACGCCCCGGACGGGCGGATTCTGACCTCAGCATCCCCGTATCCTCGCACGCGCAGAGACCAACTCAACGTGGATCGACTCCGCAGAGGCGCGCAGCTACAAAGCGGTCACGGTTGGCGTACTGATTACGCATTTGCAGAAAGAGAGGTTAAAAGAAACGAATCGCTGATTCTTAAAATGGCCGATCTACAGCCGCAGGCACTCGGAAGATACCTCCGGTCGCCGAATTCCTTTCGGGTCACCCTGGGGACATGGGACTAAACAGCTTCAACATAAAGGTTTACGTGACCAGATCGAGCTTGACAGTTCGTGACGTTCAGCACACACTTCACCTTCAAACCAACCATGCCTGACACTCCATTCGCGAAGGAACTGCATGGTGACCAGAGTTCTCCGGGAACGCGTATGGCTCCGCCGTGTCGTACCGGCCCGAACGCGTGAACCCGGCGACGAGGCGAGTCTTCGGGGTTCGATGAAGAACGCCGAACGGTCAATGGAAGCCCGGGATGATACGGGGAAGCCCATTTCGCTCGGCGAATTGCGCGGCGCGCGTGAGGCCGGTGCGTCCAGAACTCCACGGTCCGACAAAGCGCCAGCAGACCCTCTCCGTTGCGGCGAAACCTCCGATTCGGTAGTATTACTCACTCGAGTAATACCGAATCGGGAGAGGGATATGAAGATCACCACGAAGGGTCAGGTCACGGTTCCCCAGCACATCAGGGAGCGGCTGGGCCTGCTTCCACACACCGACGTCGATTGGGAGCTCAAGGACGGTGCAGCGGTGCTCACCAAGGCACTCAAGGGCGATCAGCGCCGTGGCCGAAGGCTCATCGAGCACATGCGCGGGCGCGCCACCGTGAAGATGAGCACCGACGAGATCATGGCCCTTACCCGGGGTGAGCCGTGAGCCGGGTGCTCGTCGACAGCAACGTCCTGCTCGACGTGTTCTCCGAGGATCCGACCTGGTTCGATTGGTCGTCTGATAAACTCGCCGAACTTGCGGAGCGGTCGATCCTCGTCGTCAATCCTATCGTCTACGCGGAAATCTCGATCCAGTTCGATCGCGTGGAGGATCTCGAGGACGCGCTCGGGGACCAGTTCGAGCGGGAGGCACTACCGTGGGAGGCAGCATTCGTCGCCGGCAAATCGTTTGTGTCTTACCGCAGACGGGGTGGCGAGCGGCGATCGCCAATGCCGGATTTCTACATCGGCGGGCACGCAGCCGTCCGGGGAATGGGCCTGCTAACGCGAGATCCGTCGCGCTATCGAACGTACTTTCCCAAACTCGAGATCATCGCACCGTAGGACTGCATCCGCCGTTCGCTCACCCTCACTCCGCCGGGTAGAGCTTGTAGGGCGCGACGCGGCGCTCCCATTCGGCGTTCTCCCGCTCCCAGCGGGCGAAGATGGCGCGGGGGTCGTCGCCGCGGCGGACGGCGGCGGGGGCCCACTCGCTGCCGAGCATCTGCCGCATCGAGCCCATCCCCAGGCTGCGCGGATAGAGCTTCTCCAACTCCACCAGGAACGCCAGCGCGGTGAGCACCGGGCGGTACGCCTCGCGGTCGGTCACCGTCAGCCGCACGCCGTGGCAGCGCCTGCCGGGGAACTGCATCCACCCGGTCCCGCGCGGCGTCCAGTCGGCGCGCTCGAAGCGCACGCCGGGGAGGCGGTAGGCCTCGACGCGGCGCAGCAGCTCGTCGCCGTCCACGTAGGGCGCGCCGACGTAGCTGAAGGGCGCGTCGGTGCCGCGGCCCACGTTCAGGTTCGTGGTCTCCAGCATCACCAGCCCGCTGAAGCTGAGCGCCGCGTTCAGGGTGCGGATGTTCGGCGACGGGTTGATCCACGGCAGCCCGGTCTCGTCGAACCACCGGTTGCCGTGCCACCCGGCCACCGGCACCACCGTGAGCCGCGCGCCGATCCCATACTCGCGGTTGACGTAGCGCGCGAGCTCCCCGGCCGTGAGCCCGTGCCGCAGCGGGACCGGGTACGCGCCGGTGATCAGCGGGCCGCGCCGGCGCATCTCCCACTGCATCAGCGGTCCTTCGGCGCGCGCGGTGACGGGGTTGGGGCGGTCGAGCACGATGAAGGGGATGCCGCGCTTCGCCGCCTCTTCCATGGCGAAGGTCATCGTCCAGACGTAGGTGTACGGCCGCGCGCCGATGTCCTGGATGTCGAAGACGAGCACGTCGACCCCGGCGAGCATGGCGGTGGTCGGCCGCTGCGTGGCGCCGTAGAGGGAGAAGACGGGGACGCCGGTGCGCGCGTCGCGGCCGTTGGCGATCGACTCGCCGCCCTCGGTGGTGCCGCGGATGCCGTGCTCGGGCGCGTAGAGCGCCACCAGCTGCACGCCCGGCGTGGCGTGGAGCACGTCCACGTCGCTGCGGCCGTCGCGGGTGACGGCGGTCTGGTTGGTGATCAGCCCCACGCGCCTCCCCCGCACCAGGTGCAGCGAGTCGCGCAGCAGCACGTCGATCCCCGGGAGCGCCACCGCCTCGTCCGCCGTCGCGCGCGCAACGGCGACGGGGGCGGCCTGCGCCGGTGCGGCCGGTGGCGCGGCGATGCTCCCGGGCGGGGCGGCCCACGACAGCGCGGCGCCGAGGACCGCCGCGGGCGCGGCGATGCGAAACACGGGAATCATCGGCATTGGAGCTGGGGCGGTACGGGTGTGGCGAGCGACGATCGTGTTCCTTCTACTGCATCCGTGCCGGTTGGGTCCAACGGAAGGGTCTCACGCAGAGCCGCGGAGTCGCAGAGGGCTCGCGGCGTCCCCCTGCGTCTCCCCGTCAATCCAATCTGTTTCAGTGCTTCAGGTTGCGCGCGAAGAGGTCGAGCGTGCGCGTCCACGCATCCGCCGCGGCCTCGGCGTTGTAGGACTGGCCGGACGGGTTGGCGAAGGCGTGGTTCGCGTCGTAGAAGTGGAAGTCGACCGTCTTGCCGAGCGACTTGAGTTCGGATTCCATCTTCCGCACGCTGTCGGCGGGGATGCCCTGGTCGCGGAGGCCGAAGAAGCCGGCGAGCGGCGCATCCAGGCGGGCAAGCTGGGTCTGGTCCGTCACCGGCTGGCCGTAGTAGACCGCCGCCGCGTCGATGCGGTCGGCCAGCTGCAGCGCGCTCTGCAGCGACCATCCGCCGCCGAAGCACCACCCGATCACCCCGATCTTCGGCGCGTGCATCCGCGTGCCCAGGAACTCGGCTGCCGCCTGCAGGTTCTGCATCCCCGCGGGGCGGTTCTGCATCACCTCCATCATGGCCGCCCGGGCCTCGGCCGGGGTGGTGGCGACGCGGCCGTACATGTCGACGGCGAGCACGCGGTAGCCCTCGCCCGCCAGCCGGCGCGCCATCATCCGAATGTTGTCGTTCAGCCCCCACCATTCATGGATCATCACCACGCCGGGGAGCGGCGCGTCCGCGCGCGCGGAGGCGGGACGCGTCATGTAGCCGCGCAGCTCGTGCCCGCCCACGGTGCCATACACCACCTCCTCGGCGGCGACCTCCTGCCGCGGCTCAGACGCCGACGCATTGGCGGCGGGGGTCTCGTCTGCATGCTCGTGCGCCATGGCGTCCACGTGCGCCGTGTCTTCCGACGCGGCACCGCCCCGGCCGCCCGCGCACCCGGCGGCCAGGAACAGCGTGCTGATCATCACGACCTCGCGGCGCATCTCGTTCCTCCACGTGGATGGCAACCTCGACTTCGCCGTGCCGCAGCATCGACTGTGCCCCAACTTCTTGAACTGCTTGGTCTTTTCACGGATCGGAGCAGTCGCGTTTGTAGCCGCAGTTGGGGCAGACGATCTTGCAGTTGTGATCGAACATCACCGTTCCGCAGCATTCGCAGACGTGCTCCTTCGGCACCTCGCGCAGGCGGAAGGGCGAGCCGGAGATCGACGGTGCGTCGGTCGACCGGGCGGGAGGCGCAGGTGGCTCCGGGGGATGGCGATGCGCGTTGATGCGGGCGCACCAGCTCGGATCGATGTGCGTCACCGTGCGGCGGAGATCGGGGAACCTGGGTCGGGCGAACTGGTCGAAGGTAGGGAGCGGGGACGGGCGACGGCAACGGTCTCGCGCCGAAAACGCGGAGACGCAGAGAGGCCTAGTGGCTCCCTCTGCGTCTCCGCGTCTCTGCGTGAGACGAAATCTGTTAATCCAGTCTGCCGGGAGAGCGAGGCTCGCGGCTCAGGCGACCGCCGCCGGGCTCAGCAGGGCCCTGACTTCTTGCAAGATTCGTCGCGGATCGCAAGGCTTGGTGAGATAGCCGTCGCAGCCGGCGTCGGCCGCCCGCTTGCCCACGGAGCCGTACGGGTGGGCCGTGACGATCAGCACCGGGATGCCCTCCGTGGCGGGGTCGCGCTTCAGCTCCGAGGTGGCGCGGATGCCGTCCATCCCCGGGATGGAGACGTCCATCAGGATCAGGTCCGGATGGTTCTCCCGCGCGGCCGCCAACCCGTCGATCCCGTTGTCCGTCGCCAGCACACGATAGCCGTGGTGGTGCAGATACATCGCGTTGATCGCCCGCATCTCGATCTGGTCCTCCACGATGAGCACGGTCTGGGCGTCCTCGTCCGCCTGGTTGAAGGCCTGGAACATTGCGGCTCCTTCACTGCTGGGGTGGGGCGTAGGGCGGCGGGTCGGCATACCCGGCCGTGGGCTTTCGATGCCAGCCGGAAAGGCGGACTGGAAGCGGGCCGGGAAGGGCGCAGACTCGCGGTTGCAGTTGGGTGTGACGGCTGGATAGTGCAACCGACGTGCCTTCGCTCGACCACCGTTCGGCTTCCAGGAATTGGCGGGCCGTGGATACGCGAAGACGCGGAGAGCCGTCGTGGCCTCTCCGCGTCTTCGCGTCTCTTCTTAAACCGATCTGGTTCCGGATCGGGCTAGTGCATGCCTTCGCCCAGGTGGCGCTGGATCTCCTGCAGGAGCCGCCGCGGGTCGCAGGGCTTGGTGAGGTAGCCGTCGCAGCCGGCGTCCACGGCGCGCTTGCCGACGGAGCCGTACGGGTGCGCGGTGACGATCAGCACCGGGATGCTCTCGGTCTCGGGGTCGCGCTTCAGCGCCTCGGTGCAGCGGATGCCGTCCATCCCCGGGATCGAGATGTCCATCAGGATCACGTCCGGGTGCGTCTCCCGGGCGGCCTCCATCCCCTCGATCCCGTTGCCCGTCGCCAGCACGCGGAAGCCGTAGTGATGCAGGTACATCGCGTTGATCGCCCGCATCTCGATCTGGTCTTCCACGATCAGCACCGTCTTGGCGTCTCGATCCGCCTGGTCGAAAGCCTGGTACATACCGCTCCTTCACTGCGTGGGTGGCCTGCGGCGCAACACTCCGCGCCCGCCGCGACAGGGACACGCGAGGGCACGCAACGCTCCCGCCGGCCGTAACAGAGGCAGGGGGAGAGACGTAGCTGAATGTTGCAGTTTGAGCGACTGCGAGTGTACTGCCACCAATCTACGCGGGTTCCGCGGCGACGTCTACTCCCTGGCGGCGCGCTCGGTGACGAACACGCGGGGGTCGAGCTGGTCGACTTCTTCGTCACGGCCCTCTTCCCAGCGGACGACGGCGTAGAGGGCGAACGCCTCCAGCACCGTGCCGGTGCGGCCGGCGACATGCTGTACCGTGTCGCCGGTCTTGAGGAAGTGGCGGGACTCCAGTTGCGTGCTCACGGACCTCCCGGGGGCGGGGTCGATCGGGTGGAGCATCAACTTGACGGCCCCTCCCGCCGCGGGGCAACTTCCCCGTCCGTCCACTCCCGCCCACACCCGAGAACCGCCGTGAACGCCGCCTCTGCCGAGCCGATCATCGAGTCGCCCCGCCTGCGCCTGCACGCGCTGGGGCCGGGGGGCGAGGCACGGCTACAGGCCGTCTTCGACGCGGCGCCCGACTGGTCCGCCGCGCTCGGCCGCCCCGCCGATCTCCGCGCCGCGGAGGCCGAGGTCGCCGCCTCCGCCGCGTCGCCGGGGCGCGCGATCGCCGTGATCACGCTGCGCGAGACGGGGGACGACTTGGGCGCGGTCGGCTGGTGGGGGGAGAAACCGGAGCCGGGGATCGCGCTGCTGGGGACGCTGCTGGTCGTCCCCGCGCACCGCGGCGCGGGGCTCGCGCGCGAGGCGCTGGGGGCGCTGGAGGCGTGGCTGGCGGCGGGTGGCACGCGCGAGCTGCGCACCGCCTTCCCGCGGCGCCTGCTGCCGCTGCACCCGCTGGTCACCGCGCTGGGGTTCCGGGAGATGAGCATCGCCGAGCACCAGAAGCTGGGGATGGCGGGCGCGGGGACCTCGCTCTGGCGGAAGCCGCTGGCGGGCGGATGAAGGCCGTCACCACCTTCCCGCTCCCCACGGGCGCCGTCGCGCTCCTCTCCGAGGTCGCCGCCGTCGCCGGTCCGGAGGGCTGGCGCGAGGAGCTGGCGGATGCCGACGCGCTCCTCTGCCTCCTCACCGACCGCGTCGACGCGGCGCTGCTGGACCGTGCGCCGCGGCTGCGCATCGTCGCCAACGCCGTGGTCGGCCACGAGCACGTGGACCTGCGCGCCTGTGCCGCGCGCGGGATCGTCGTCACCAACACGCCCGACGTGCTGACGGAGGCCACCGCCGACCTCACCTGGGCGCTGATCCTCGCCACGGTGCGGCGGCTGCCGCAGGCGGAGCGCAGCCTGCGCGCGGGCGAGTTCCACGGCTGGGGATTCTGGGACTACCTCGGCGGCGACCTGGCCGGCGCCACGCTGGGGATCTTCGGGATGGGGCGGATCGGGCGTGCGGTGGCGCGGCGCGCATCCGGCTTCGGCATGCGCGTCGTCTACCACTCCCGCACCCGCCTCTCCGACGGAGACGAGGACCGGCTCGGCGCGGAATCCGTCTCCTTCGACGAGCTCGTCGCCCGCAGCGACGTGCTGACGCTGCACGCGCCGCTGACCGCCCAGACGCGCCATGCGATCGGCCGCGCGGCGCTGGGGCGGATGCGGCCCGGCGCGTACCTCGTCAACACCGCCCGCGGCGCGCTGGTCAACGAGGCGGCGCTGGCCGAGGCGCTGCGCGACGGCCATCTCGCCGGCGCGGGGCTCGACGTCTACGAGCGCGAGCCGGAGATCACGCCGGGGTTGCTCGACCTCCCCAACGTCGTCCTCCTCCCCCACGTCGGCTCGGCGACGCGCGACACGCGCACCCGCATGGTGATGCTCGCCGCGCGCAACGTGCACGCGGTGCTTGGCGGCCGCGCGCCCCTGACGCCGGTGCCCGCGTGACCGCGCGCGAGGACGCGCGCCGCATCCTCGCCGCCGCCGTCGCCGCGGCGGACGCGCGGGCCGCCGTCCTGCGCGCGCTGAAGCTCGACGGCGATGCGCTCGTCGTTGCCGGCGAGGAGCGCATCCCACTCCCCACCATCGACCGTGTGTGGCTGATCGGCGCGGGAAAGGCGGCGGGGGGGATGGCGCTCGCCGCGCGGGAGGTGCTCGGCGACCGCATCGCCGGTGGGACGATCACCACGAAGGACGGCCACGCGGCCGACGTCCCGGGGCTCGAGGTGTGGGAGGCCGCGCACCCGGTGCCGGACGCGCGCGGTCTCGCCGGCGCGGCGGACGCGCTGGCGTGTGCGCGGCGCGCGGGGGCGGGCGACCTGGTGCTCTGCCTCCTCTCCGGCGGCGCGTCCGCGCTCTGGCCGTCGCCGCCGGCGGGGGTGACGCTGACGGACCTGGGCGCGCTCACCGGACGGCTGCTCAGCGCGGGGGCGACCATCCGCGAGCTGAACACCGTCCGCAAGCACCTGTCGCGCATCGGGGGGGGATGGCTGGCCCGCACGGCGCACCCCGCCCGCGTCGTCACTCTCGCGGTGTCGGACGTGGTCGGCTCCGCGCTGGACGTCATCGCCTCCGGCCCCACGGTGCCGGATCCCACCACCTTTGAGGACGCGCTCGACGTCATCGAGCGCTACGAGGTGACCGGCGCGCCCGCCGCCCTCGCCTACCTCCGCGCCGGCGCCGACGGCCGGCAGCCGGAGACGCCGAAATCCGGCGACCCCGCCTTCGAGCGCGCCACCGCGTACGTGATCGCCGCCAACGCCGACGCCCTGCGCGGAGCCGCCGTGGAGGCGGAGCGCGTCGGCTGGCGCGCGGAGATCGTGGCGGACGACCTGGAGGGTGAGGCGCGCGACGTGGCGGGCCAGATCGTCACCTACGCCCTGGAGCGTCAGCGCGCGCTCCACGACGGAGACGCCCCGCTCGCGCTCCTCCTCGGCGGCGAGACGACGGTGACGGTGCGCGGGAGCGGGACGGGGGGACGCAACCAGGAGCTGGCGCTCGCGGTGGCGATCGAGCTGGAGGGCCGGGAGGGGATCGTCGCCGCGTCGGTGGGGACGGACGGCACCGACGGGCCGACGGACGCGGCGGGCGGGATGGTCGACGGGGAGACGGTCTGGCGCGGCGCTGCCCGCGGCATGGACGCGCGCGGCTCTCTTGCCCGCAACGACGCGCATCCCTTCCTGCGCGCCACCGGCGACCTGCTCGTCACCGGCCCCACCGGCACGAACGTCTGCGACGTGGTGCTGATCCTGATTTCACCCGTGGATCAAGACTCGTAACCGGACCTTACGATCATTCTCGGCAGCGTTCAGAAAGACTCGACCAGCTCCACCGTCACGCCTGCCTGAATTTTACCTTCGGGTCGCGGTCCAACCTGGATGCGCACCTCCATGTCGAGCGCGTTCAGGAATCGTTCGAGCCGCTCCATGCTGAACCGCGCGAGCTTGCCGCGCATCAGGTCTGACACGTCCGGCTGCTTCACACCCAGCAATGCCGCGGCCTCGCTCTGGGTAAGCTCGCGCTCCCTGACGATCTTCCGGATCACGCGCGCGAGCTCCGCCTTCGCCAGCCGCTCCCCGGCATCCGCCATCCCCATGTCTTCGAAGATGTTGCCCGAGCTGTCGTGCACCTCGGCGTCCTCGTCGCTCATCATGGTTCTCCGGGTCTTCGATAGTTCAGCGCGTAGTGCGCCTCGGCAGCCTTGAGCCTGGAGCGGATGACGTCCTTGTCCCGCTCCGGCGTACCGATGCCGCTCTTCGACTTCTTCTGGAAAACGTGCAGGACGTACACCGCGCGCGGGAAAGCGACCGTATACGCAGCCCTGTACCTATCCCCGTCGTCGTCCTCCGCCAGCTTCATCACCGTGCGCGGGAGTCCCTCGCCGAAAGGCCGGGCGCCGTCCGGCGTGTCTCCGTACTGGGCGTCGAGGAGCGCCGAGCCGAACGCGTCCTTCACGTCCTCGGGCAGCGTCCCGATGTCCTTCTTGCTCGACCCCATGAAGTGGATGGGTTTTCGCACCGGCATCGCATCACCAAGATAGCAGTTTTGCTATTGCAGGCAACCGTGCGGACGTCCGTCACGGCGAGTTCGCGGCGCGGATGATCTCGACGAGGATGGGGCGGGCGCCGTCGATGATGAACTGCACGGCGACCACCGTCACCAGCAGGCCCATCAGCCGCGTCATCACGTTCAGGCCGGTCTGGCCGAAGAAGCGCACCAGGCGCGGCGCGGCCGTGAGCACCGCCCAGGTGATCGCCAGCACCAGCACCACCGACGCGAAGACGACCGCCGCGCGCGTGGCGGTCCCGGCCTCGGCCATCAGCACCATCACCGTGGTGATCGCACCGGGGCCGGTGATCATGGGGATGCCGAGCGGCGTGACGCCCACGTTCTCGCGCACGCGGCCCTCCTGCTCCTCCTCCTCCGTCGCCTTGCCGCGGTTGCGCTTGGCCTGGAGCATGTCCATCCCGATGCCGAAGAAGATGAACCCGCCGGCGATGCGGAACGCGTGGATGGTGATGCCGAAGAGCTGGAAGATCGCGCCGCCCAGCAGCCCGAACACCGCCATCACCACGAACGCCGTCACCACGCCGGCGCGCAGCGTCCTGCGCCGCTGGGCGAGGGAGTAGCCGTCGGTCAGCGCCAGGTACATCGGTGCCCCGCTCAGCGGGTTGATGATGGAGAGGAGCGAGGTGAAGCAGAGGATCGCGAACTTCGCGAGCGAGGCTTCCATCGTCATCGGCGGGTTGGAGGCGGGAGCGACGGCACAGCGTAGCGGCGGCGGCGTGGACCGTCAAATCCCTTGAAATATTGAATCGGTTGGTTGGTCGTTCGGGCGAGGTTAGTTTGCGTCGATCCTCACGTTAGCTCCCTGCGGCCTCAGCGCATGTCGAAATCGTCGAAACCAGTCTTCATCTCGTACGCCCGGCAGGCCAGCCGCAAACACGCCGAGGCGCTCCACCTGGAGCTGGGTGACGAGCTCGCGTTCCTCGACAGCGAGGACATCCCGTTCGGCGACGCGTTCCCTGAGCGGCTGGTGGACGCGCTGCTCGACAGCCGCGTGGTGGTGATCCTCGCGGAGCCGGTCTACTTCACCCGCTGGTACTGCCTGCTGGAATACCGCTTGGCGCGGACGCCTTACCTGCGCCTGGCGGAGCGGTCTGGGGTGGGTCAACACGAACGCGATGCAGCACTGAGCGGCATCGTGGTCGCCATGCCGCCCGGCGACGCGGATCCAATGCTGGAGCGCTTCCCCGCCGCCGTGCAGGCCCGCAACTGGGCGCCGGTGACGGAGCCGACAGCCGTCGCCACGCTGGTGCGCGCGCGCCTTGCCGACGGCCTGCCGACACTGCGCGAACGCTACGAGGCGCTGGGCGAGTTCGGCACGATCCACGACATCGTACTGGAAACCACGCTTCTCCCCGGGCCTGGGCGCATCGGGCAGATCCCGTTGGTCCCAGTCATTGGTCTGCCTCCCTCACTCCACGACCGCTTCGTGGGCCGGGCGAAGGACATCTTCCGACTCCACGACGTGCTCACCACCGAGCGCGGCGGGCCCTCGGCGGCGGCGCTCACGGGCGCGATCGAGGCGGGGGGCGGCTTCGGGAAGACGCGACTGGCGCTGGAATACCTCTACCGCTTCGGCACGCGCCACTTCCGCGGAGGCCTGTTCTGGATCAACGCGGAGCAGGACGTGGAGAGTCAGCTCTATGAGGTGGTGAAGACGCTCGACCCCTCCGCGTCCGCTCTCGAGGTGGTGCGCACCGCACAGGGCGGCGTAGCCGGCGCGCTGGCCCAGCTGGTTCGGTCACGCGCGGATGAGGCGGCGCCGCTGTTCGTCATCGACAACGTGCCGGAGCCCGAAGCCGGAAAGCCGCCGCTACCGCTCAGCCACTGGTGCCCCGTGCTTGGCGAGGTCGCGGTGCTGGCTACCTCGAGGAGACGGCTCGCGCTCGGTGGCGCGGGCAGTATCGTGCCAGTTCAGATTGATACCCTTGAGGACGCCGCGGCGGTGCGGCTGCTGACATCGGGTGCGCGCCGCGAGGAGCTTACGGAAGACGAATGGCCGGAGATCGCGAATTGGGTCGGGAACCTCCCTCTCGCGCTAGATTTGCTAAATGGCTTGCTGGCCTCCAGCGCGATGAGTGCTCGCGAGCTACTGGAGATGAGTCGCCAGCATCGGCCGAGCGTCGCGCTCGATACTGTCATGGACGTGCTGCGCGGCACGGTTCCAGAGGGTACCCTACGCGGCGTGACACAGGCGTTCGCGGAGTCGTACGGCCGGCTGACCGAAGAGGAGCAATTCGCGGCGCGGCTCCTCGCGTGGATGGCGCCGGCTCCAGTCCCTGACCTTCTGCTCCAGTTCCTCGGACGAGATTCGTTCGCTGCCGGGATCCGGGCCACACTTCATGGAAGGCACTTCGTCACGCGCCCAGCGAGTTCTGGACTTCGGGGCGCGCCGGTTCTATTCGGCAGCGTTCATCGTGTACTGGCAGATTTTCTTCGTGCGCGTTCGCCAGACATGACGAAGGAGGTGAACCATCTTGCAGATGCATGCCTGGCCGTGTTTGCCGGACGAAGAGGGGACGATTGGCTCGCGGTTGTGTCGCTGCATGGAGCAGCAATCACGGCGCTCATCACGAATGCCCTCCGTGCCTCGATCACAGACTTGAACGCCACCTTGAACTTGGCGACTACCAGCGAGATGTGGTCGTTGGTGAACATACTCTTCGAATCAGGCGAATACGGCTGGGCAAAGACGTGCTTTGAAGAAACCGTCCATTGGTTCGCTACGGTGCTCGGTGCCGAGCATCCGGCAACTCTCAACAGCATGGAGGGTCTCGCCCAAACGCTTTCTCGGATGGGGGATGATTTGGATGCTTACGCACTCCACAAACACGTGTTGGACATTCGACAACGCGTCCTCGGTGATGACGACCCGGATACGCTTTCCACGAGGAACAACCTGGCCGCAACATTGTGGTGGCTGGGCGATCACAAGGCCGCGCGAGAGCACTACGAACAAATTCTGAAGCGCCAATCGCGGGTACTTGGGCCGGAACATGACGAGACGCTCAGAACGATAAACAATCTTGCGGAATGCCTCACAGAATTAGGCGACTACTCAGGAAGCCAGCAGCTACATGAGCAGGTACTCGCTATAGAGCGACGCGTCTTCGGCGACGAGGACCCCAGGACACTGTCCTCCATGGTCAATCTTGCGAGAACGCTGTGGTCCCGAGGTGAGTATGCCAACGCACGGGCGATCGAAGAACGTGTCTTGACCGTTCGGCGGCGGGATCTTGGAATAGAACATCCTGATACTACGAACTGCGCGTGGAGTCTTTTCATCACGCTGTGTGATCTAAACGAACTAGAAGAGGCGCGACGTGTGTTCCGTGATAATATCGCTTGGCTTTTGTCCCGTGATCCGGAGACGCTATCCGCCGTTCACCGTCGTACCCGCGAGAAATGCCTACAAATCCCTGAACTATTCTGGACCGCATGAGCAGATTCTGTGGAAAATCAATAGTACTGGGTATCTGAAGATGGAGAGGAAGCGCGGCTCGGGCACCGCGCTTCGCCTCTTTCACCGCCGCCGCCTCACCCGCACGGGTTCGCCGGGTTCAGGTCGCACTCGCTCTGCGCGTAGGGCAGGAACTCGATCGACGGGCGTTTGGCCGTGTACGGACGCAGCCGCCGCAGGTCCTCCCACCGCACCCCCTGCGCATACAGCTCGTAGCGCCGCTCGTAGAGGATCTGCGCCATGAGCTCCGCCTCGGTGTCGAGCGCGTCGTCGGGGATCGCCGGCATCCCCGCGGGCGGCTCGTCGACGGACGACGCGGTCTGCGTATGGACGGCGTTGATGAGCGTGCGCGCGGCGGGGAAGTTCCCCTGGCGCACGTACACCTCGGCCATGATCAGCCGCATCTCGTCCGGCAGGTAGAGCGGATACGCGTCGCTGCGCCCCCCGTACTTCCTGAAGTCGAACACCGAGTCCGGCGTGCCGGGAGACCCGACCGTGCGCAGCGCCCACGCCGGACGCTTGTCGGCGGGGTCGGCCTCGGTGAAGAACGACTTGCGCGTCCCCGTGTAGCGCGCCACCGCGGAGTAGTTGTAGATCGGGTTGAGGCCCGGGTTGGGGTACGCGAGCACCGAACGCCGTCGAGCCGCCGGAGTCGAGGGGGACGACGACGCGGAGCCGCAGAGATCGTCTCTCTGCGGCTCCGCTTCGCGGCGTGAGGCCGCCGGTGCGGCTTCCGGCCGTCAGCAGCCGGAGTCAGGGTTGTAGAGGCACTCGCTCAGGGGCGTCGGCAGGTACTGGAGCGTCGGCTGCTTGCCACCGGCGTACGCCGCCAGCCGCCGCAGGTCCTCCCAGCGCAGCCCCTGCTCGTACAGCTCGTACCGCCGCTGCTTCACGATCTCGGTGAGCAGCTCCGCCTCGGTGTCGAGGGCGGTGGCGGGGAGCGCGGGGAGCGCCGCCGCCGGCTCGTCGAGCGTCGACGAGCTTTGCGTGCGCACCTGGTTCACCAGCGCCGCCGCGTCCGTGAACTGGCCGAGGCGGGTGAGCGCCTCCGCGCGGATCAGCCGCATCTCGTCGGGCAGGTAGAGAGGGTACGTCTCGTTCTTGTCCTGGAAGCGCCGCAGGTTCCGGAGCGCGACCGCCGGGTTCCCGGTGAAGGTGGCCTGGTCGGTCCGCAGCCAGTACGACGGGCGCAGGTCGCGCCGGGTGACCGGCGTTCCCGCGCTGTCCACCTGGAAGGTCTCGGCCTCGGTGAAGAAGGTGTTGCGCCCGCCCACGTACAGCAGGCTGTACGCGTACCCCCAGACCGGGTTGCGGACCGGGTCGGGGTAGGTGAAGGTGGAAAGGGTGCCCAGGTTCACCCGGGTGGCCGCGTCGACGGCCGGCTGGTACTTCCCCTGGATGAGGTAGTACCGCGCCAGCATGGCGTTCACCACGTTCGCCAGGTCGTAGCCGCTTCCCTGCACGCGGCTGCGGAAGTCGGCGAGCTGGGCCGTGGTCACCGAGCCCAGCTCCGCGCGCGCCGACTCGAGCAGCGCCACCACCGAGTCGAGCACCACCGCGCGCGGCTGCAGCGGGTTGCCGCCGATCTCGGGATTGATCGGAACCTGCGCGTAGAGGAGGATCAGGTCTCCCAGCGTCATGGCCTTGAAGGTCCTGGCCATGGCCACGATCCCCGTCTGGGTGCCGGGCCCCTCGAACACCTTCGGCGCGTTCTCCAGCAGCAGGTTGGCCGAGCGGATCACGCGGTAGGCGGTGGAGTACGGGCCCGTCACCACGCCGAAGGAGGCGTCCACGCCCTGCCCCGTCACCAGGGAGCGGTCGGCGGCGAGCGCGCGCGAGGTGGTGGACCACTCGTCGGTCACCAGCGCCGACGCGCGCACGCGGTTCAGGATCATCCCCGTGCCCACCCCGGTGCC
>Ga0070685_10000698_pt1 | contig 18197 bp, 15 predicted proteins | sample KBSS13LmetaG_FD_65651 | JGI IMG/M metagenome (GOLD analysis project Ga0070685, IMG submission 65651) | Switchgrass rhizosphere microbial communities from Kellogg Biological Station, Michigan, USA - KBS S1-3L metaG | ecosystem: Host-associated > Plants > Roots > Rhizosphere ...
CTGCGCAACGAGCGCTGGCACGTGACCGCCGCCCCCGGCATCCACCCCGTTCCCGTGGTCGGGATCCGCGTGGAGGCGGCGGGGGGCGGCGTGGTGGCGTACTCCTGCGACACCGCTCCCTCGCCCGAGATCACCGCGCTCTCGGCGGGCGTCGACCTCCTGGTGCACGAGGCGCAGCAGCAGCGGCACGAGAACGTCCACTCCACCTACGAGCAGGCGGCCGAGGTGGCGCTGCGCGCGGGCGCGCGCCGGCTGGTGCTGGTGCACCTGCCTCCGGACGCGGAAGACGCCGACCTGGCCGGGGCGCGCCGCATCTTCGCCCACACCGAGCTGGGCGAGGACGGGGGACGATATGAGTTCTGAGCGCGCCCGGGCGGGAGCGCTCGCCGCCCTGGTCGTGGTCCTGGGGGGATGCACGGCGACGCAGGCGCGCCCCCAGCTCGCCGCGCGCGACTGCGCCCTCCCCGCGGGCGAGGAGCTGGTGGACGTGCGGCGGATGGACCGCTCGATCCGCGTCGACCTGCGCTACGCGACGGAGAACAACTTCACCGGGGAGCGCCTGCCGGGGTACGACGCGCGGCTCGCCCTGCTGCACCCGGGCGCCGCCGCCGCGCTTGCGCGGGTGCAGGCGCGGCTCCGCCGCGAGGGGCTGGGGCTCAAGGTGTTCGACGCCTACCGCCCGATCCGCGCGACGCAGGCGATGGTGTCGTGGGCGGAGCGCACGAACCGGATCTGGGTGCTGGACCAGGGATACGTGGCGCGGCAGAGCGGCCACAACCGCGGCAACACGGTGGACCTCACGGTGGTGCGCCGCGGCCGCGAGCTGGACATGGGGACGCCCTTCGACACCTTCTCCGAGGCCGCGCACACGGCCAACGCCACGGGCGCGGTGCTGGAGAACCGGATGATCCTGAAGCGGGCGATGGAGGCCGAGGGGTTTCAGAACTACGACCGGGAATGGTGGCACTACCGCCTCTCGGCCGCCGACACCCCGCTCGACGCCCCACTGAGCTGCTTCCGGTGACGCAGAGACGCGGAACCGAGAGGGCGCCGAGGAACCCCTCCGCGCCCTCTCTGTTTCTCTGCGTCTCGGCGCTCAGCGCCCCGGGCCCGGGCCGCGCTTCGTCTGCCGCTTCTGCGCCTTGCGCAGCTCGCCCTGCATGTACTCCACCGCCTTCTGGCGCTGCTCCAGGTGGCGCTTCATCTGCTCGCTCTGCTTGCGCTTCTGCCCCTCCGGGCCCTTGTAGCGCGTGCGGTTCATCAGCTTGTTGATGAAGCGCAGCACCGGGCCGGTGAGGTACTTCACGATGAACGCCTGCGTGCGCTTCCCCTCCTTCTCCAGGTGGCTCACGGCATAGGGGAGCGCCTGCACCTGGTCCTGCACGGTGCGGTGCATCTCGGCGGCGGTGCGCTTCTTCTTCTTTTTCTTCTCGGCCATCGTTCGTACGGGAGCTTCGTCCATCCGGGTGCTGCACGGGGGATTGATCTAGCCGATCCGCATCCCCCGCGCCACCCCCGCGCCGCACCCCGCGTGTCAGAACGCGGAATCGCGGCCCGTTAGATCGGAAGAAGGCACACGGAACACGGCACGATCGGCGCGGTATGCTCCCGGTATGGGCGACGCGCCGCAGCTCCCGGACCTCACCGCAGGAGGAGCCCATGTTCAAGGTCGTCGTCGAGCGCAGGAAGCGCAGCGTATGGTCGGCGCGCACCGTCGCCGTCTCGGTGGGGGCGCACCTCCTGGTGCTGGCGGGGGTGGTCACCGCCGCCGCGAACGCGCGCACGGCCCCCCGGGACGAGCCGGTCGTGGACGAGTGGGTCGTCCCGGACAAGCCGCCCCCGCCGGCGACCGTGAAGCCGCCTCCGCCTCCGCCGCCGGTCGACCAGCCGGTGCCGGTGAAGGGGCAGACGCTGCAGCTCGAGGCGCCGGACAAGGTGCCCGACCACGTGCTCCCGCCGAACCCGGACGACGTGCCCGTCTCGCCCGACGAGTTCAGCGGCCAGGGGCGGATCGGCGACGTGATCGCCCCGCCGGATCCCGGCCCGCCGCAGCCACCCACGGGTGAGACGAGGCCGCTGCCGGACTTCCGCACGGAGGAGACGATCGACGCGAAGGACGCCGACCAGCTCCCCGAGCTGCTCAGCCCGCGCGAGGCGCAGCGGATGCTGGAGCGCGTGTACCCGCACATGCTGCGCGATGCCGGCGTCACCGGCCACACCACGGTGCTGCTGGTGATCGACAGGGAGGGGAAGGTGGAGCCGGGGAGCGTGACGGTGCAGGAGACCTCGCACGACGCCTTCCGCGAGGCGGCGGTGCGCGCCGCAGAGCGGTTCCGCTTCCGCCCCGCCAAGCTGCGCGGCCAGCCGATCGCGGTGAGCATCGCCATCCCCATCGACTGGCAAATTCAAAACTGATTCGTCTCACACAGAGACGCAGAGGCACGGAGAGGGGGCTGCTCTCCGTGCCTCTGCGTCTCTGTGTGAGATACTACACAGCCTGCGGCTCGGCGGGGACGGCGGAGCCGAGCCGGGAGCGGCCGGCCTTCTTCACCGGCTTCGGCGCGCCGCCGTTGCTCGGCGGGGGCTCCTCGGCGGGCGGGGCGAGGAGGTGGTCGAGCGGGATCACCTCCTCGCCCATCCCCTTGCGGCGCGGATCGGCGATCCAGGCGGCCACCTCCTTCATGAAGCGCCACACGCCCCCCGAGGTCGGCCGCAGGTAGTCGGCCGCGCCGGGGTCCATCCCCATCCGGTGGAAGACGGCGGTCAGCCACTCCGGGCCGTGCCCCCCCACTTCCAGCTCGGGGAGCCAGCACTCCAGCTCCCCCGTGGGCACGATGAAGAGCCCGTACTCGGCGCAGGCGCCCAGGAGCTGCTCGCCCGCCGCGCGCACCTCGCGCGGGGTGCGGTAGATGCCGCCGCTCTTCCAGTCCTCGCCCTTGAGCTTCTGCTGCAGCCGTCCGCGCTGCTCCTCCCACGGCTCCCAGAACACCTGGGGGACGAAGGCGGCCTTCAGCAGGTCGCGGAAGTCCTCGCGCCCCTTCAGGATGTCGAGGTCCACCACCGCCACCGAGGGGATCCCCATCTCCCGCAGCGGCCGGATGATGCGGCGGATGGTCTGCTTGTTCTGCGCGTTCAGGAAGAGGCAGCCGTCGGCCCCCCCGGCGCGCGCCGCCAGCAGCCGCTCGTTGACCTCGGCGTAGAACACCCGGTCGGCGTCGGCCTCGCAGACGATGGCGCCCTCGTGGAAGAGCGCGCCCAGCACGCCGGTGGAGCGCAGCAGGGGGTCCCTCATCATCACCCCCAGCTTGTCGGCCGCCAGCAGCCGCGCCGTGGCCACCCCGCCGCGCCAGGTGAGCCGCACCACGTTCACCCGCCCCCCGCTCTGCACGCACCCCATCAGGAACTCGGGCGAGTGGGTCGACGCCAGCACGTTGGCCCCGCGCTCGCTGGCGAGCTGGGTGAGCCGCTTCCCCAGCTTGCGGGCGAGCGGGGGGTGCAGGAAGGCCTCGGGCTCGTCCACCAGCATGATGCGGTAGTCGGCGCTCATCACCGCGGCCGTGAGCCCGGTGAAGGCGCGCACCCCGTCGCTGAGCTGCGCGATGTCGTGCGCGCGGCCGTGGAAGGCGCGCGCACGGTCGTCGTCGCCCTGCTCCTCCTCCACGTCCATCGGCGCCCGCTCGGACATGCGGATGCGGAAGAGGCCGTGCGAGCCGCCGCGGTCGATGGCGAAATAGAGATGGAAGGCGTCGGCGGTGATGTCGCGGATGCGCTCGCGCGCCTCGCGGTCGCGCCAGAGCACGGCCAGGTGGTGCGCCGGGTGGTCGCCCGGCTTCCCCACGGCGCGGGGCTGGGTGAGCGCCAGGCGCGTCTGCCCGTCGAGCCGGATCAGGAAGAGGGTGAGCACCGCCTTGCAGAGGAGCGCGAACTCCTCGTCGTCCAGGTCGTCGACGTCGCGCAGCGCCCGGGTCACCGCGTCGAGGTCGATGAGCTGCTCCTCCAGCGGCTCGGCCGGGTCCTCGGCGCGGCGGCCGTTGAACTCGCCGGGCGCCTTGAGCCGCACCACCCGGGTGAAGCCCGGAGGCGGCGGGGGGCCGTCGTCGGTGGCCTCGCGCGAGAGCACCATCTGGCGCACCACCTCGGGCGGGGGGAGGTCGGGCTCCACCCCCTCCACGATGTGGCCCCGGAACTCGCCGCCGCTCTCGATGAAGTCCTCGAGCTCCCGCAGCGCCAGGCTCTTCCCCGAGTTGTTGGGGCCCACGAACACGGTCATCGGGCCGGGCGCGAAGCGCAGGCCCGGCTCGTTCTCGTCTGCGCCGAAGCGGAGGTCTACGGTCTTCAGCATCGCCTGCGTGGAGCGATCCGGGAGCCGCGAAGGGTGCGGCGGAACTCCCCTTCTTTGCCAGAAGCGCGCCAGACCGGACACAGACCACGCGGCGCTTGTCGGAGGCCCCCGCGCGCCGCACCTTGTCCGCCGCGCACGATCCCATCCCCCCCGTCCTGACGTCCCCGCCCATCCCCGGAGGCCCGCTTGCGCGCTCCTTCTCCCACCCCGCCGCGGCAGTCGGAGGTCTACCTGCAGGGGATGGCGGGGAAGAAGCCGCTCGTCCCCGTCGACCCGCGGCGGCTGGAAGAGGCGGCGCGGCGGAAGCTGAGCCCCGAGGCGTATGCCTACGTGGCCGGCGGCGCGGGGGCCGAGGCGACGGTGGCGGCCAACCGGGCGGCCTTCGAGCGGCGCCGCATCGTCCCCCGCATGCTCCGCGACGTGTCGGCCCGCGACACCTCGGTCGAACTCTTCGGGCGGACGATCCCGACGCCGCTGCTGACCGCGCCGGTGGGCGTGCTGGAGCTGGCGCACCCGGAGGCGGACCTCGCCGTGGCCCGCGCGGCGGCCGCGGCGGGGGTGCCGATGGTCTTCTCCAGCCAGGCGTCGGTGGCGATGGAGGCGTGCGCGGCGGCGATGGGCGCGGCGCCGCGCTGGTTCCAGCTCTACTGGAGCAAGAGCGACGCGCTGGTGGAGAGCTTCGTGCGCCGCGCGGAAGGCTGCGGGTGCGAGGCGATCGTGGTGACGCTCGACACCACCCTGCTCGGCTGGCGCGCGCGCGACCTGGAGCTCGCCTACCTCCCCTTCCTGCGGGGGAAGGGGATCGCGCAGTACGTGAGCGACCCCGTCTTCCTCGCCTCGCTCGACGAGCCGCTGCCGGCGCCGGGGGGCGACGCGAAGCGCACGGTGAACCTGCACACGCTGGCGGCCTTCGCGGAGCTCACCCGCGCGCACCCGGGGGGCTTCTGGAAGAACCTGCGCTCGAAGGCGCCGCTCGCGGCGGTGCAGCGCTTCATCGCCACCTACTCGCGCCCCTCGCTCACCTGGGCCGACCTCCCCTTCCTGCGCGAGCGCACGAAGCTGCCGGTGCTGCTGAAGGGGATCCTGCACCCCGACGACGCCCGCCGCGCGCTGGACCACGGGATGGACGGGATCATCGTCTCCAACCACGGCGGGCGGCAGGTGGACGGCGCCATCGCCACCCTCGACGCGCTCCCCGCCATCGTCGAGGCCGTCAGCGGACGGGTGCCGGTGCTGATGGACGGGGGAATTCGCGGCGGCGCCGACGTGTTCAAGGCGCTGGCGCTGGGCGCGCGCGCCGTCTGCGTCGGCCGCCCGTACGTCTACGCGCTGGCGCTGGCGGGCGAGGCCGGGGTACACGAATTCCTCCGCAACCTCGCCGCCGACTTCGAGCTGACGATGGGGCTGGCGGGATGCGCCTCGGTGGCGGAGATCGGCCCCGAGGCGCTCGCCGGCTGAGATATCTCACACAGAGACGCAGAGGCACAGAGAGAAGTTCTCTCCGTGCCTCTGCGTCTCTGTGTGAGATTGCAGTTTACGGGCTTTCCGCGACCGAGATCTCGGAGGTGGTGATCAGGTCCTCCACCCGGATGTGGATCGACTGCCCGGGCACCACGCTCACCCGCGGCAGGGCGAAGATCCCCTCGGCCCCGATCCGCTGCACCTCGAAGCCGAGCTGCTGCACCCCCATGGCCGGGAGGTGGCGGATCGCCAGCACCCGCGTGTTCCCCGACACCACCGTGCCCAGCCGGTTGCGGGTGCCGCCGCGCAGCACGTAGAGGTTCACGTCGGCGCGGTTGTTGTTGGTCACGTGCACCTCCACCGGGGGCGTGGGGCGCGGGTCCCCCGGGCGCGGGCCGCACCCGGCCGCCAGGAGCGCCACCAGGGGGAGCCATCGACGTCTCAGCATGGCCTTCCTTTCGAATCGGGACGCGTGTGGACGCCGGAACGGGGCGGCGCCCGGAGGAGCGAGCTCCCCCGGGCGCCGCCTCGCCTCGCCTCACCGCCTGCTAAGGGCGGATCAGCACCCCGGCGCCGAGCCCGCGCCGCCGCGGGCCAGGCACTCGGTGAACGGAACCGGGAAGAACTGCGGCGACACGTCGCCCGCGCGCGGGTAGTTGTTGAACGCGCTGAGCAGGTTGAACCGCCGGTAGTCCAGCCAGCGGTAGCCGCCCTCGTACATGATCGAGTAGCGGCGCTCGTAGAGCAGCGCGGTGATGAACGCCGCGTCGCTCCCCGGGGTCGCCAGCGCCGCCAGCTTCCCCGAGTTGGTGCGCACGTAGTTCAGGTCCGCCATGGCGCCCACGGGGTCGCCCGTGAACCACCGCGTCTCGGCCCGCATGAGGATCAGGTCCTCGTTGCGGATGATCGGCACCGGCGACGCCGTGCCGCTCGAGCCGGCGAACTGCGCCCCGCTGGTCCGGTACATCTTGTACCGCAGGTTGCTGGTGATGCTGTAGCGGGTGATGGTCGAGCCGGTCGAGTCGACCTTGTCGAGGAAGCGCTGGTCGCGCGCCCCGCCCGGCTGCAGCTGCGCGTCGGTGCGCAGCGACGGCTCCGCCACCTCCTGGGTGCCCGCGGCCAGGCCGTTGCTGGTGTCGCCCGCCCCGGTGCCGAAGGTGTAGTACGTGCCGAGGTTGAAGGTGGCCTTCGACGGCGACGCCGGCGTGGTGATGAAGCTCGAGTCCACGTGGATCTTGGCCGCGGCGTACTGGCGCTGCAGGATGTCGAGCCGCGTGCGCAGCGCCCGGTTGAACTGCAGGAAGCTGCCGTTCGGCGTGGTGAACCCGGCCATCCCCGAGGGCGACTGGAAGGGGAACGCCGTGCCGCCCGCCTTCAGCAGCGGCACCGCCGCGTCGAAGTACGCCGCCGCCTGGGTGTACATCTCCGCCTGCGTCTTCATCGGCTCGGGCGGAGCGAGCGGGTCCTCGTTCACCGTGGTGGGGCCGTACTGGTGCAGCTCGGCAATGATCATCAGGTCATTGCCCATCATGGTGTACACGAAGCCCTTGATGGCGTTCTTCTGGGCGTCGCTGTACTCGTTCGAGCTCACCTTGTCCACCGCCTTGAGGATGATCTGCCCCTGGGCGATGGTGCCGTACGGGTTGTTGTAGTCGTGGTTCCCGGCGAAGCTCGACGGGTCGATGCTCCCGGTCACCAGCTCGCTGGCGTAGCGCGGCTCGTTGGGGTCCAGGTAGTAGACCTCCCGGCCCAGGATCCCCGCCACGCGGGTACGGTTGGCCGCGTCGCGGCGCGCGTTCTGGTACAGCCCCGAGCTCGCCTGGTTCACCAGGGTGGCGTTGGGGTTGTTCACCAGGTCCGCGATGCTGGCGCGGTTGTAGTCGGGCACCTCGATGTCCTTGCACGCCCCCGCCGCCATGGCGGAGGCGAGCATGGCCACCACGGCGGCCCGGCGCTGGGTGATGTATGTCATGCGCAACTCCTCAGAACACGAGGTTGAGGCCGAGCCAGAACGTGCGGTTCGGCGGGAACGGGGTCACGTCCTGGTTACGGCCGGCCGCCACGTTGCCGAAGTTGCTCACCTCGGGGTCGTAGCCGGAGTACTTGGTCCACGTCTTGAGGTTGCGGCCCGAGAACTGGATCTGCGCGCTGCTCACGCGGCGGCCCAGCAGGCGGGTGGGCACGTCGTAGCTGAGCGAGAGCTCGCGCAGCTTCAGGAAGCCGCCGTCCTCGATGTAGACCGGGAAGCGCAGGTCGAACCAGTACAGGCGCTCGTCGCCCGACAGGCAGTCGGCGCCGCACTCGGGGAAGGGGCGCGGCTCGGTCACGCCGGCCGGCATCTCCTGGTCGGGCGCGTTGCCGCCGGAGTCGTAGTAGTTGCGGGTGAGGTTCACCACCAGCCCGCCATGGCTCCAGTCCAGCAGCGAGCCCAGGGTGAAGCGGCCCACCTTCACGTCGTTCTGGAAGCCCATCTGGAACGAGGGCTCGCTCTCGCCGATCGCCTTCACGACCGGGAGGTCGGTTTCCGGGTCGACGTCGTAGTTGGCGAACACCGTGGTGGGCGAGTAGCCCTCGCGGATGCGGTAGCTGCCGAACGAGTTGCCGAACGAGTTCCCCGCGCTGAACTCGGGCACCGGGAGCTCGGTGATCTTGGTGCGGTTGCGGGTGAAGGTGGTGTTGCTGTTCCAGGAGATGTTGCCGCGCTGCAGGATGGTGCCCTGCAGCGACACCTCCTGGCCGGAGCTGGCCATGGTGCCGCCGTTGAAGGTCTCGCTGGTGTACCCGGTGCTCTGGGCCAGCGTGCGGGTGAGCAGCAGCTCGGTGATGTTGCGGTGGTACGCGGTGATCGAGAGCTGCGCGCGCGAGCCGAACAGGGTGGCGTCGATGCCGCCCTCGATCTCGGTCACCCGCTCCGGGCGCAGCACGTCGGAGCCGATGCTGCCGGTGATGGCCAGGTTCTGCTGACCCTCGATGTTCGCCACCGAGAGCGGGGTGAAGCGCTGCCCGAAGAGCGGCTCGTTGCCGGAGGCGCCGTAGGCGGCGCGCAGCTTGAGCTGGTCCAGGAAGCCGTACGAGTTGGGGAAGGTGAAGGCGCCCGCGGCCTTCGGGTAGTAGTAGTACTTGCTCTCGTCGGCGTTGTTGCTGCTGCGGTCGGCGCGCACGCTGCCGGTGAGCGAGAGCGACTCGTTGAAGAGGAGGAGCTCCTCCTGCACGTAGCCGCCCACGTCCTTGGTGCGCGAGCGGCTCCCGGTGGTGAACACGTTCCCGGCCTGGTAGGGGAGCGGCAGCACGCCCGTGAGGCCGCGGCCGGTCACCTGCGACAGGTTGAGGTCACGGTCCTCGTACTGGGTCCCGATCGAGGTGGTGGCGCTGAAGCGCCCGCTCTCGGGCTTGAACGAGTGCACCAGGTTGACGTTCGAGTTCACGTTCAGGTTGTTGCCGCCGCCCACCACCGCCACGCCCGGGGCGAGGGCGGGGATGAAGGGCTGCACCTGGATGTCCGGCGGGTAGTACAGCCGGTTCTGCTGGTTGAAGTAGTCGGCGCCGCCCACCACCACCGCGCGCAGGGTGTGCGCGCCGTGGTTCCACAGGTCGGCGTTCAGGGTCACCGACCCCACCAGGCGCCACACGTCCTCGTTGTTGTCCGAGCGCTCCGCCGTCTCCAGCGGGTTCGAGTCGCTGAACGGGTTGCGCGGGTACAGGCCGTTCACCGGCTGGTAGCTGAAGAAGTTCGGCGTGAACGAGATGGCGCTCACGTAGCTCGCCGAGCTGTTGTCGTTGCCGGTCACGCCCACGGCGCGCACCGAGTGCACCGCGGTGGTGGCCGCCGACACGCGCACCCGGCCGCTCAGCGTCTGGTTGAGCGACAGGTTGAGCGACTGCTTGAGGTAGCCGGTGTTGGGCGCGATCCCCTGGTCGTCCAGGATGAGCCCCGAGGCGTAGTACTGGGTGCTCTCGCTCCCGCCGCTCACGCCCAGCGTGGTCTCGCGCTGCGGCGCCTTCCGGCCGAACACCTGCTCCTCCAGGTTGTAGGTGGCCTTGGGGGAGCCGTCGGCGTTGAAGTAGGTGCTGGTGCAGCGGTTGTTGGCGGCGCAGGTGGCGCCGTGGTTCGTGATCTCCCACTCCTCGGCGGACTCCGCGGTCCACTGGCGGGCGCCCAGCTGGCGGGAGAGCTCGGCGTAGCCCACGCGCTGGCTGAACGCGAAGCGGGGGGCGCCGGCGCGGCCGCGCTTGGTGGTGATCACGATCACCCCCGCGGCGGCGCGGGAGCCGTAGATCGAGGCGGCCGAGGCGCCCTTGAGGATCTCGACGTTCTCGATGTCGTTGGGGTTCAGGTCCGAGATGCGGTTGGCGAGCACGTCCTGGTTGCTGTTGAACGTGGTCGCGGCGGTCGAGGCGCGCGTGATCGCGTTCTGGCCGCCCGCGATGCTCACGTCGCTCATGATCACGCCGTCCACCACGTACAGCGGGGTGGCGTTGCCGGTGATCGAGGTGGGCCCGCGCAGGCGGATCTGCACGCCGCCGCCGGGGGCGCCGGAGTTGGTGCGGATGGTGGCGCCCGCCACCTTCCCCTGCAGCGCGCGGTCGAGCGTCTGCGCCGGGGCGTTGCCCACCAGCTGCCGGCTGCTCACCACCGCCACGTCGTGCGCCAGGTTCTCGCGCTTCACCGCGGTGGCCTGCCCGGTCACCACCACCGTCTCCAGCCCGAGCACGTCGGTCTCGAGGCGGACGGACACGGTGTTCTGCCCGGCGGGAACCACCACCTCGCGCGCGCGGTAGCTCAGCGCGGTCACGCGCAGCCGGGCCTCGCCGTCGCCCACGGGAATCGTGAACCGGCCCTGCCCGTCGGTGCGCACGCCGCGGCTGGTGCCGGCGATGCTCACCGCGGCGCCCGCCACGGCCTCACCGTTGGCGCCGGTCACGGTGCCGCTCACCTGGCGCCCCTGCGCTGCCGCGGCGCTCAGCGGCAGTGCGAGCGCGAGGAGCGCCCACAACATCCTCTTCATCTGTCCTCCTGGGTTGGTTTCAAGAGACGGACTACAGCCGTACGATGGATCTGCCGTTCGCTTCTCCTCTCTGGGGCTCTGGGGTCTTGGCGGCCTCGCACGCGCGGGCCGCAGGATCAGGTGGGTCGGGAGTGCAGCTGCGGGAAGGGCCGAGGGCCGGATTCGTGACAGCGGGTGTGTGCTGCTGGATCGCGCCGTGGAAGCCGTGGCGGGCGGGCCGCCGGCAGCGCCGGAAGGCCCGCGCCCGTGCCGCTCCCGGGGGAGCGGCGTGGATACGGCGCGCGCATGGGTTGTTGAGCCGGGGCAACAGTATACACCGGCACCCGGCAGCCGTAAAGCCTTTTCGTGCAACGTGCTAGCTTTTTAGCACGATCGTGTAACATATCTGTCGCCATACGTACCGACGCCGCGCGCTTGACCACTCGGATGCCGCCGTGCATCGTGTCCGCCATCGCCGCGCGCCCCCACCGCCTCGCCAGAGCCGCCGACCCGATGCCCGCTTCCCCGCACGCCGAGCCCGCCGAGTTCCGCCGCGCGCTGCGCGAGCTCACGCGGCTGCTCCAGCTCCGCGACCGCGAGCGGGTGAGCGCGGCGGGGGTCACGGTGGCGGGGGCGCACGCGCTGGAGGTGCTGGCCGAGCGGGGGGCGCTCTCGCTCACCGCGCTCTCGGCGGCGCTCTTCGTGGACCGCAGCACGGCGTGCCGCATCGTGGGTCTGCTGGAGGATCGTGGCTGGGTGCGCCGCGAGGCCGATCCCGGCGACGGGCGCGCCATCCGGGTGGACCTCACGGCCCCCGGGCGCACGCTCGAGGCGGCGCTCCGCGAGGCGGCGGTGCGCGAGACCGACGAGGCGCTGGCCGGCCTCGGCCCCGCGGCGCGCGGCGAGGCGCTGGCCTTCCTGCGCGGCTTCATCGTCTTGTCGTCTCGCGAGGGGCTCAGCTAAAAGAACGTCTCACGCAGAGACACGGAGACACGGAGAGGCTGGGCGGCTCTCTCCGTGTCTCCGTGTCTCTGCGTGAAACGGTGGTTTTTCCGAATCAGAGCAGGCCGCGGCGCTTGACTTCGAGGTAGCGGTTGACCACGTCGGGAACGGCGTCGGTGGGGCGGCTGTCGGCGACCAGCACGCCGCTGCGCTGCATCTGCGCGAGCGCGGCGGCGCGGGCCTGCAGCAGCTCCTCGGCGGCGGCGCGGCGGTAGACGTCGGCGGGGGTCCTGGCGGCGAGCTGCGCGGTGGCCTCGAGGTCGGGGTTGCGGAGGGCGACCACGATGGGGAGGTGGCGCGCGGCCGCCTTCCCCAGGTGCGCCACCAGCGCGGACGAGGCCTGCGCGTCGATGATGTCGGTGAACGCCACCAGCAGCGAGCGCCGCCGGAGCTGCTTGGCCAGATAGGTGAAGGCCGCCGGGTAGTTGGGCTCGGCGATGCGGGCGTGCACCGCGCCCAGCGCCTCGGCCAGGGTGCTGATGCTGCTGCGCGAGGGGGGGATGTACTGCTGCACCCGGTCGGCGAACACCAGCAGGCCGACGAGGTCGCCGTGCACCGAGGCCACGTCGGCCAGCAGGAGGGCGGCGGTGAGCGCGTAGTCGATGCGCTCGCGGTCGCCCACCTTCTCCGTCATCAGCCGCCCGGCGTCGACCAGCAGCACCACGTTCTGGCGGCGCTCGGCCTCGTACTGGCGCACGATGAGCTTGGAGCGGTGCGCGGTGGCCTTCCAGTCGATGATGCGCGGGTCGTCGCCGCGCACGTACTCGCGCAGGCTCTCGAAGCTCCCCCCCTCGCCGCGCTGGCGGATGGCGCGGAAGCCGGCCTCGCGCAGCCGGTTGTGCAGCCCCAGCAGCCGGTAGCGCCGCACCTCGAGCACGCCGGGAAGGACGCGCAGCGGGTCGGCGCGGTAGGCGCGGCGCTGCCGCCACGCCAGCCCCAGCGGCCCCAGCACGCGCACGTGCACGTCGCCGTACTCGGCGTCGCCGCGGCGGTCGGCGCGCACCTGCCACTCCACCCGCTCCTCGCGCCCCGGCGGGATCACCGCCTCCAGCACCTCGGCCCCCTGGCGCGCGAGGATCTCGGGGAGGTCGTCGGTCACGCGCACGCGGGCCGTCATCGTCCCCCGGTTCTCCAGCACCAGCGCGTCGCGGGCGGTGGCGCCCAGGGAGATGCGCTGCGGCGCGCGGCGCTCGATCCCCAGCGTCACCACCGGCGCCCAGAGCGCGTCGGCCACGAAGCCGAGGAGGAGGACGAGGTCCACGGCGGCCGCCGCCCAGCCGCTCAGCAGGAAGAGCAGCGAGGCGGCGGCCAGCAGGTAGAGGAAGCGCCGCGAGGGAAGCGCGTTCACCGGCCCGCTTCCCCGTGACCCCGGCTCCCCGGCGACACTTCAGGCGTGGCTGGAGCGTAGTGAATCGTCACCTGGCACCGATGCGCGGGTCCCTGCGAGAGGAAAACATGCTTCTGTTTCAAGTCATCGGCCTGGTGCTGGTCGTCGCGGGCATCGGGCAGGCGCTCGGGATGTGGGGGCTCGACCGGCAGATGCAGCGCCATCGCGTTCCCGACGCCTCGCCCGCGGCGTATCTCTTCGTTCCCATCCGCTGGCAGCGGCGGCTGTACACGGAGGCGGGCCAGCCACTGGTGGGCAAAGCCTGGCGGACCCTGCTCCGGATGGTTGCGTTCACGCTCCTCGGCGGGATCCTGCTGATGATCGGGTCCGCCGGGGGCTGAACGTCGCGCGCGCCGGCTAGGAGGACGCGGGGACCGGCGCCGGGAGCGTCTGCAGCAGCCCCCGCAGCCGGTCGTCCACCCGCTGCCCCTCGACCTCGGCCTCGGGGGTGAGGAGCACGCGGTGGCGGAGGACGGGGAGGGCGAGGCTCTTCACGTCGTCGGGGGTCACGAAGTCGCGCCCGGAGAGGAGCGCCTCGGCGCGCGAGGCCAGGAAGAGCGCCACCCCCGCGCGCGGGCTGGCCCCCAGCGCGAAGCTCGGCTCCTCGCGCGTCGCCCGCACGATGCGGGTCACGTAGTCGCGCACGGTGGGCTCCACGTGCACCGCGGCGGCGGCCTGGCGGAGGGTGAGCAGCTCGCCGGACGTGATCACCGGGCGCACCCCGTAGGTGTCGGCGCGGTCGGCGCTGAAGCCCGCGGCGTAGCGGTCCAGGATGGCGCGCTCGGCCTCGGCCGCCGGGTAGCCGATCACGATCTTGAGCAGGAAGCGGTCGAGCTGCGCCTCGGGGAGGGGATAGGTCCCCTCGTACTCCACCGGGTTCTGCGAGGCGAACACGGTGAAGCCGCCGGGGAGGGGGCGGCTCACGCCGTCCACCGTCACCTGCCGCTCCTGCATGGCCTCCAGCAGCGCCGCCTGCGTCTTGGCGGGGGCGCGGTTGATCTCGTCGGCCAGCAGCAGGTCGGCGAAGATGGGGCCGGGGTGGTAGACGAACTCCTTCTTCGTCTCGTCCAGGATGTTGACGCCCACCAGGTCCGTGGGCATCAGGTCCGGGGTGAACTGCACCCGGCCGAAGCGCAGGTCCATCGCCAGCGAGAGCGAGCGGATGGCGAGCGTCTTGGCGGTGCCGGGCACGCCCTCGAGGAGCGCGTGGCCGCCGGCGAGGAGCGCCACCATCATCTGGCGCAGCATCTCTTCCTGGCCCAGCACCACGGTGCCCAGGCGGTCCAGCACCTCGTGCGCGCGCTCGGCGCCCGTGGCGGGGGGAGTGAGGGTGCTCACGTTCGTACGGCCTCTTCCAGGTAGCGGTCCACGCCCTGCGCGAGCGCCACCAGGTCGGTGCCCGCGCCCTTCTTCCACTCGGCCTCCAGCGCCCGCGCCGCGCCGCCCGCGGTGGGGTGGCTCGCCAGCCGCTCCAGCAGCTCGCCCTCGCCCGCCGCGCCGGGGGGCATGCGCCGCCCCAGCCGCCGCGCCAGCCCCGCCATCAGCAGCCGCCGCGCGGTCTGCGCCGCGCGCGCCTGCCGGTAGGCGCCCGCCAGCGCCTCCACGTGCTCCAGCGGCGAGCGGCGGCGCGCCGGCGGCGGGGGGACCGGCGCGCCGAAGCGCCGCCCGAAGAGGAGGAGGAGCCCCAGCAGCGCCACCGTCACCTGCAGCGCCACGTGCCCCGCCGCGTTCTTCCCCAGGAAGCGGGTGAGCCCGGCGAGCGTGCCCCCGCCCTCGCTGAAGCCATGGTGGTACTCGTCGAACCAGAGGGCGCCGCCCCCCGCCGCGTCCGCCGCGGTGCGGGCGAAGAGGATCGCGCCGCGGCTGCGCTTGAGCGTGTGGTTCACCAGCGGGTACGCGTCGGCCCAGGCGATCACCCGCCCCTTGCCGAAGCGGAAGTCGACGACCACCGGGGTTCTCCCCGCGCTCGCCAGCACCGTGGCGCGGTTCAGCGAGACCGAGGCGGGGTCGAAGCCGCGGCGGAAGCCCTCGACGATCCCCACCCCCCCGGTGACCCGGCCCGGCGCCACGGTGGCCACGCGCCCGCGGTCCATCAGCTCCGCGTAGCCGGTGTCGGCCGCCAGCGTGCGCAGGGTGAGCCGCAGGGTGTCGAGGGTGGGGTCGCGCCGGCGGGCGGCGTAGATCAGCGTGCCGCCGCCGCGCACCCACTGCGCGAGCGCGTGCACCTCGCCGGGGGAGGGGGGCATGGTCGGCGCGAGCACCGCCAGCGGTCCCTGGAGGGGACCCGCGTCGGCGAAGGGCTCCAGGCGGCGGCGCAGCGGCAGCTTCAGCTCCACCAGCACGTCGCGCAGCGCGCGCGCGCCGAGCGGGGCCATCACGTAGGTGGAGGGGCGAGGGTCGCTCCCCGCGTCGCGCCGGCGCGAGCCCACCAGCAGCGCCAGGAGCACGATCACCCCCAGCAGCGCGGTCAGCATGAAGGCGTCGCGGCGGCTACGCACCGGCGCCTCCCTCGGCCGCGGCCAGGCGCATCCGCTCCCACCCCTCGCGGTCGAGCCCGCGCCCGCCGAAGGCCACCGGCTCGAAGAGGCGCAGGAAGCTCGTGAGCGCGCGCGCGGCCTCGGGGTGGGGGCGCGCCTCGCGGCGGTAGTCGCCCGGCGTCTTGGAGGGGTCGAAGCGCACCGCGCCGCGCCCGTCCAGCCGCAGCAGCAGCGCCTGGTAGAGCGCCGCGGCGGCCTCGCGCAGCTTCCCCTCGGCGGCGAGGCGGGCGGCCTCGGCCTCCCAGTCGGCCGCGGTGCGGGGCCTCGCCTTCACCGTCTTCCCCGCGGCGGCGCCGGGCTCGGGCTCGGCGCGGCGGGCGGCCCGCAGCGCCGTCCACACCAGGTGCCCCAGCAGCAGCACCGCGGCGATCGCCAGCCAGGCGATGACGAACCAGAAGATCCAGGGGTGCGAGAGGCGCAGCTCGCCGAACGAGCCGAGCTTGTCCGCGATCCACGCGAAGATCCCGTTCAGCTTCTGCATGAACCACTCGCGGATGCCGTGGCGCTCCTCGTACTCGGGGCGCGAGTACACGGTCGCGACGGCGCGCTGGACTTCTTCGGCGGTGGGTAGGCGGTCGGCCACGACAGGCTGCGAAAGGGCCGGGGAGCGGGTGCGCGGCGCGGGGGCGGAAGCTTACGCGGGCGCGTGGAGCGTGTCAATTCGTCAGGTCCGACAAAGACATCTCACGCAGAGACGCGGAGACACGGAGAGAACCACCCGGCCTCTCTGCGCCTCCGCGTCTCCGGGTGTCGATCCCCGGGGCGTCAGCCCCAGCCGGGTGCTGCGGGGGCGGGCGTGGCCGGGAGCGACTCGGCCATCATCTGCACGTCGAGCGCCTCGGTGCGCACGCGGCGGTCGTAGTAGAGGAGCACCGTGACCCCCAGCGAGAAGGGGATGGTGAGGGTGCGGGCGACCTGCGAGATCACCTGCCCCACCCCCTGGATCGCCATCATCTTGTCCGGGTCGCCGTGCGAGAGCACCAGCCCGCCGATCATCGCCATCATCCCCACCGCCGACCCCGGGAGCGTGGCGATCATCCCGGCGATGAACACCACCAGGAACACCTCGCCCCAGGCGCCCTTGATCAGCGCCCAGGAGCGGCTGATGGACTCGATGGGGCCGCGGCGCTCCAGCACCACCGCCGGCGCCACCGCGAAGGCCGAGATCCAGACCACGAGGAAGCCGATGAAGAAGGCCAGGATCCCGAACATCGACAGGATGAACACCACGATGTAGGCGCCCATCATGGCCAGCGAGCGCTGCAGCCCGCGGCGCAGCGCGTCGCCGGTGGTGACGGGCGTGCCGGTGTAGGCGCGCGCCACCTGGAAGGTCACGCCGCCCACCGCGGTGGCGCTCCCCACGGCCGCGAGCGGCGCGAGCACCAGCATCGCCAGCCCCACGGCCACCAGCATCCCGCCGGAGAGGGTGGGCTCGGTGCCGCTGGCGTCGGCGAAGGCGCCCAGGAAGCCGTAGTACACCCCCAGCAGCACGATCAGCGGGAGCTGCGGCAGCAGGGCGGTGAGGAAGAGCGAGGCGAACTGGCGGCGGTAGAGGGTGAAGGCGCCGTCCAGCATCTCTCCCAGGGAGAGAGGCCGTAGATGCGAGAAGGCCATTTTGGGGTACCGGTGATGCGGGATCAACGAGCGGCGGGACTCGCCGGAGGGTGACTGCAAGCTATGCAGGAGCGCGGAGTTGCGTCAAGTCGTGAAAGGTGTCGCAGTTTGCGGTGTTGATCGGCACCAGCGAGGAGTGTGAAAGCTCACGCGAATCCCCCCGAGACGTCATCCTGAGGCCGGTCCCGCTACAAGCGCGTCCACGAAAGACCTCGCAGGCCGAAGGATCCATAACCGCGGCAGCACGTGAGCTGGTGAAATGCGCTCCGGCTGGCGGCGACAACCCGGTCGCGTTCCCGCGGCTAAGTGCCTGCACCGGCTATAGATCCTTCGGCCTGCAAGGAATCGCCCATCCCTGAGTCGCAGCGTGGCCGGCCTCAGGATGACGTCTGGGGGGGACGAGGCTTCCGGATTTCCAGGTTGGTTTCGAAGCAGAGACCCGGTGAATTGCCGGCTTCTTGGCGCGGGGGTTAGATTTACGCTGGTTCCATCTACCGAAGACGCTTTGTGATCCAGATGCCGATACAGCGGAGGAAGACGGTCACCACCTGGGTGGGCGACGTTCCCGTGGGGAGCGCGCACCCGGTGGTGGTGCAGTCGATGACCAACACCGACACCGCCGACGTGGAGGGCACCGTCCGCCAGGTCGCCGCGCTCTGGCGCGCGGGGAGCCAGATCGTGCGGGTGACGGTGAACAACGACGAGGCGGCGCGCGCCGTTCCCTACGTCGTGGAGTTCCTGGCCCAGCGCGGCGTGCACGTGCCCATCGTGGGCGACTTCCACTACAACGGGCACCTGCTGCTGGCGAAGTACCCCGACTGCGCGGCGGCGCTCGCCAAGTACCGCATCAACCCCGGCAACGTGGGGGC
>Ga0070685_10000702_pt1 | contig 18181 bp, 20 predicted proteins | sample KBSS13LmetaG_FD_65651 | JGI IMG/M metagenome (GOLD analysis project Ga0070685, IMG submission 65651) | Switchgrass rhizosphere microbial communities from Kellogg Biological Station, Michigan, USA - KBS S1-3L metaG | ecosystem: Host-associated > Plants > Roots > Rhizosphere ...
TCAACAAGGTCGACCTGCTGGAGAAGCCCGAGGAGCGCGAGCAGGTGATCGCCTTCGTGCGCGAGAACGCCGAGGCGGTGCTGGGCGAGGCGCCCGAGGTCTTCCCCGTCTCGGCCCGCGCGGCCCAGAAGGCGCGCGAGACGGGCGACGAGGCGCTCTGGGAACGGAGCGGCTTCGCGGCGATGGACGACTGGCTGGTGAACACCCTCGACCAGCAGGAGCGGGTGCGGCTGAAGCTGCTCAACCCGCTGAACGTGGGCTTGCGGCTGGCGGGGCGGTACAAGGAGCTGGCCTTCGAGCGGCTCAAGCTGCTCACCGAAGACGTGACCACGCTGCAGAACATCGACGCGCAGCTCGCCGCCTTCCACCAGGAGATGCTGCGCGACTTCGAGCCGCGGCTGGGGCGGCTCGACGCCATCCTGAACGACATGGAGCTGCGCGGTGAGCGCTACCTGGACGAGACCATCCGCTTCGGGAAGATCCGCGCGCTGATGAACTCCGAGCAGGTGCGGCGCGACTTCGAGCGCGAGGTGGTGGGCGACACCCCGCGCCAGATCGACGACGAGGTGCAGCGCGTGATCGACTGGATCGTAGAGCGCAACCTCAAGCTCTGGCAGGACATCAGCGCCTACGTGGAGCGGCGCCAGCTCGCCCGCCACCGCGAGGGAATGATCGGCGAGGTGGGGGGCGGCTTCAACTACAACCGGCAGGCGCTGCTCGACTCCATCGGCCAGACGGCGCGCGCCACGGTGGGTACCTACAACCGCGAGGCCGAGGCCCACCGCCTGGCCGAGGAGGTGCGCGCCGGCGCGGGGACCACCATCGCGGCGGGAATCGGGATGGGGCTGGGGATCGGGATGGCGGCGCTCATCTCCAGCGCCGTGGTGGACATCACCGGCGTGGTGCTGGCGAGCGTACTGGCGATCACCGGGCTCTACGTGATCCCGAACCGCCGGCGCCAGGCCAAGGCCGAGTTCGCGAAGAAGATCGCCGAGCTGCGCCGCCGGCTGAACGAGTCGCTCACCCGGCAGATCCACGCCGCGGTGCAGGACAGCACGGCGCGGGTGAACGAGTCCATCGCCCCCTACCGCCGCTTCGTGGAGGTGCAGCAGACGCAGCTCAACGAGGCCCGCGGCGAGCTCGTCGCCGCCGAGGACGCGCTGCTGCGGCTGAAGAACGAGATCGAAGGCGGATAAGCGGATAAACAGCAAAAAGACGGGTCTCACACGGAAACGGAGTCAACGGAGTCAGCGGAGAACACCTCTGCTGACTCCGTTGACTCCGTGTGAGACCAGGCAATTCCGCCGGTCAGGGGTAGGCGTGTGCGACCGGGGTGCCCCCGCAGCCGTCGCCGGCGTAGACGTTGCCGCCGCTGTCCATGCTGAACGCCACGGCTGAGGGCGGCTGCGTCCGCGGCGCGACGTGCACGCACAGGCCGCCGTACTTCATCGGCGTCAGGCCGACGACGAAGCCGGGATCGCTCGCCATGGCGGGGTAGGCCTCCCGGAGCTCGGCGTCGGTCTCCGGCGGGCGCTGGTGCTCGTACCACCATGTCCGGATCCCGCGATAGGCGCCGCGCAGCGCCTGCAGGGCGTCGTCCTTCACCGTGGTGCTGTCGCCGCCGTACGCGTCGCAGCGCGCCCCGGGCTCCACGTATCCCGCCGAGCGCATCCGGATCGGCCGCACGCCGGAGCCCGGGCGCGGGAGCGCCTGCAGGCAGAGGTCGGCCGCCTTCCACGAGACGATCTCGACCGTGTAGTAGCGCAGCTTCTCCGGCTCCTTCCAGCCCACACTCTTCAACTGCTCGAAGCTCCCGGCGTAGGTGGAGTGCTTGCCCCAGTACTCGTTCTGCAGCGCGTACGCCCGCTTCAGCAGCCCTTCGCCCTCGGCCTCCTTCGCCGCCCGCGACGCCGCCCTGACCCGCGGGATGGCGACCGCGGCGATGATGGCGAGCAGCAGGACCAGCACCGTCGCCGCCAGCCCGGTGAGGATCCCGGCGCCGTATCCCTCCGGCGCGCGGCCGCGGAGCCCCACGGCGGGCTGCGCCGCCCTGTAGTCGCGCAGCGGAAAGCCGCACTGCGGGCAGACGGTCGCGGTGTCGGAGACCTGGGCCCCGCAGTCGGGGCAATTCACCAATGCCATGGATGGAATTCGGAAGAAGGCAACGGAAAGGCTTCACCCGGGAGCCAGGAGAATCAGAGGAAAGAAGCTTCTCTGGCCCCGCAGTCCTCCGGTGAAGCCTACTTTTCAGTCGTAGTCGTCATGAAGACGTCGTGTCCTTGGGCGGCGTGGCGTCGAAGTGCTCCAGGACGGCGCCCGCGCATTCGCCGCCGCCGTACAGGCGGCCCTGGCCGTCGACGCTCAGTGCGTGCCCGCCGCTCTTCGCCGAGGCGGAGACGCAGAGGCGGCCGCCGCTCTGCCCCACCTCCAGCGTGTTCTCGGTGGAGGCGCGGGTGAAGCGGACGTGCCGCAGCACCTGGCTCAACTCCGTGGGGTCGGCGCCGTGCTCCGCGCGGTACTCCACCACGCCCAGGTAGATCTCGCGCAGGAGCGTGCGCGCGCCGGCTTCGCCGCTCTCGCCGGGGACGTCCTCCAGGGCCGGGGGCTGATAAGTAGACGCACGCGCCTCGCCCAGCGTCTCCCCCGCGCACCCCGCGTCGTGGTAGATGGTCCCCGCCGAGTCCATGCTGAGCGGCTGCACGTCGGCGCCGCTCTTCACCCGTGCCTCCAGGCAGAGGCTGCTGGGCGCGGGCCCCAGGCGGATCTCCACCTCGTAGTAGCGGGCGCTGTCCGGGTCCTGCCAGCCGACGCTCCTCAGCTCCTCCAGCGTCGGGGCCCAGGCGCCGTTGTTCGCGTAGTACGCGTTCTCCAGCGTGTACGCCTGCTTCAGCAGCCGCTCGCCCTCCCGCTCCTTCGCGCGACCGGTGGCCATGACGAAGCGGGGGATGGCGATCGCGGCCAGGATGCCGAGCACCACCAGCACCACGAGCCCCGCCGCCACCACGCCGATCACGATCCCCGCCGTGTTGCTCCCCGAGCCGCCGCGCCCCGCCGTGGTGCGCGCCAGCGCGTCGCGGCGCAGCGGAAAGCCGCACTGCGGGCAGACGACCGCGGTGTCGGAGACCTGCGCCCCGCAGTCGGGGCAGCTCACCAGTGCCATCGATGGATTTCGGAGAGAGGGCGTCGGGCACTCAGGGCGCCAGCACGCTCAGCGGGTAGACGGGAAGGTTGCGGAAGACCATGAATGCGATGAACAGCCACATGATCGCCTTCGATTCCCGCCCCGAGAGCCGGTAGGTGGGGATGCGGCGCCCGGTGACGGCCTCGATGGCCTGCGCCGCCAGCGCCCAGGCCAGGAACGGGGCCGCGAGCACCAGCAGCGCGTTGTAGTCCAGCGCGGTGAGGAAGTGGCCGTGCAGCAGCGCGTGCCCGGCACGCAGCGCGCCGCACCCCGGGCAGTAGATCCCCGTCAGCACGTAGAGCGGGCAGCGGGGGTAGAAGTGCACCTGCAGCGGGTTGTAGCGGTAGAGCACGGGCACCGCCGCCACCGCCGCCGACGTGGCCAGGAGCCACGCCGAGCGGGCGGTGACGCGGGTTTCCAGCAGTTGCATCAGCCGTTGGCGCCGCCGCCGGCGAGCGCGGCCAGGAACGCCAGGCCGTTGAACGCGATGATGATGATGAGCCACACCACGCCGACGCCCGCGCCGATCATCGCCCACTTCTTCGCGTTGTTCGACGCCTCGATGGCCCCGGCGATGTCGCCCGTGTCGCGCTTTGTGTTCACCTGCGTGGCATAGATGATCGACACGATGCCGAACGGCAGGCAGCAGCACAGCGTCACCAGGATCGCGTGCACCAGGTAGTTGGGGATCGGCTGCAGCGGAGCCCCGCCGGCCGGTCCGCCGCCGTACCCGCCCGCGCCGCCGCCGCCGCCACCGCCGTAGCTCCCCGGGCCACCCGTCCCGCCATAGCCGCCGCCCGGCGCACCGCCCGTGGACGCGCCGCCGTAGCCGCTCGCCGGGGTCTCGCCCGCGCCGCCGGCGTATGCGCCGCCCGCGGGCGCGCCGCCATAGCCGCCACCCGCCCCGGGCGTGCTCCCCGGGCCGGCGCCGTAGCCGCCGGGCTGCCCCGCGTAGCCTCCGCCGGCCGTGGAGCCGGTGCCGGCCGAATAGGCGTTGTTGCTCGGCCCGGTGCCGGCGGCCGGGGTCTCCGGCTGCGCGCCGCCCGTGGCGCCGCTCGCCGCACCCGCCTGGCGCGCCGGGTTGGGGCGGCCGCAGTTGGGGCAGTAGGGGGCGTCGTCGGGGTACTGGTTGGCGCAGTCGGGACAGGTCATGAGGGCCATGTGGGGGTGCTCCCTGGGATGGTCCGCGCCGCGGCGTGCGGCGCGCGATGGTGTGGCCGGACGAGGTGTGCTTCCGTGCGGTGCTGAGCGCCGCGGAATCCGCGCGTCGGCCGAAGGGCAGGCGGACCAAAATGCGCGTGGCGACTGGCTTCCGCAAGTGAACGTCTGTCGCGGGCGCCGGAGCCCCGCCGCCGCCGGCTCCCGTCCGCGCGGCGGGGGCTCAAACCCTTTCGCGGGTCGGGCGCATCCAATCCCCCGAGCACCGCAGCCGGCGCGGCAAAGGCGCCGCCCATCACCCCTCCCGACAGAGATCCCGATGATCCGCATCCTGGGCCTTGCCGCCGTCGTCCTGGCCGGCGCCGCCGCCCCCCGTTCCCGGCCGCCGGCAGCCGCCGCGGCGCAGCAGGACTTCCGCTGGAGTGGCCGCCTGGCGCGCGGCGAGCAGATCGCCGTGAAGGGCATCGTCGGCGATGTGCGCGCCGAGCCCGCCTCGGGCGACGAGGTGACGGTCACCGCCGTGCGCCGCGGCCCCGACGCCGACCAAGTCCGCATCGAGGTCGTCCGCCGCAGCGAGGGCGTGGTGGTGTGCGCCGTCTACCCGTCCGACGACGACGACGGCCGCGGCTGGTCCACGCGCCGGGACGACGACGACGATGATGGAGACGACGACGACCGGGGCCCACGCGAGCCGCGCGACGCCTGCAACCGCCGCAACGTGAGCGTACACGGCGAGGCCGCGCGGGTGGACTTCACCGTGCGCGTCCCCGCCGGGGTGCGCGTATCGATGGCGACGGTGACCGGTGACGTGTACGCCACCGGGCTGCACTCCCCCGTGCGCGCGGCGAGCGTGAGCGGCAGCGTGCACGTCTCCTCCGACGGCCCGGTGCAGGCCACCAGCGTGAGCGGCGACGTGGAGGCGACGATGGGCCGCGCCGCGGGCGAGTCGCTCCGCTTCAGCAGCGTGAGCGGCAACGTCACCCTGCGCGTCCCCGCCTCGACGGACGCGGAGTTCAGCGCCCGCACGCTCTCCGGCAGCATCGAGTCCGACTTCCCGATGGAGCTCGGTTCGAACGACCGCCGGCGCGGCCGCGACGACGACGAGGACGATGACGACGGCCGGGTGCGCGTCCACGTGCGCATCGGCCAGGAGGCGCACGGGCGGCTGGGGCGCGGCGGCACCCAGCTCCGCGTCAACACCGTGAGCGGCGACATCTCGCTGGTGCGCATCTGACCAAACTGCATTTTCTCTCACAGAGGTCACAGGGGTCACGGAGAACAGTCCTCCGTGACCCCTGTGACCCCTGTGAGAGCCATCTTTTTTCTGTAGGGTCGTCCGAGCGGCGTTGACGGTCGGCGGAGGGGGAGCAATCTTGCGCACCATCTCCCTGCACATCGCTCCCGCCCTCCGGAGGCCCGGATGATCTCCCCCGCCCTTCGCGCGCTCGCCGCGGCCGCCGCCGCGCTGGCGCCTCTCTCCCTCGCCGCGCAGCAGTGGGACGCCCCCGTGGGCGCCGCCGCCGGACGCGTGGCCCCGCAGATGGTGCAGGTGCGCCACGACCTCCACCAGCACCCCGAGCTCTCCAACCGGGAGTTCCGCACCTCCGCCCTGGTCGCCGCGCACCTGCGCTCGCTGGGGTTGGAGGTCGACACCGGGATCGCGCGCACCGGCGTGGTGGGGATCCTGCGCGGCGGGCGCCCCGGCCCCGTGGTCGCCGTGCGCGCGGACATGGATGCGCTCCCGGTGAAGGAGGACACGCCCTATCCCTGGAAGAGCACCGCCACCGGCGAGTACCTGGGGAAGACGGTGGACGTGAGCCACGCCTGCGGCCACGACATCCACACCGCCGTGCAGATGGGCGTCGCCTCGGTGCTGGCGGGGATGAAGGACCGCATCCCCGGCACCGTCGTCTTCATCTTCCAGCCGGCGGAAGAGGGCGCGCCTCCGGGCGAGGAGGGCGGCGCGGCGCTGATGCTGAAGGAGGGCGTGTTCAGCCGCTGGCACCCGACCGCCGTGTTCGGGCTGCACACCTTCGCGCAGATGGAGACGGGGAAGGTCGGCTATACGCAGGGCCCCGCGATGGCCGCGTCGGACCGCTTCACCGTGAACATCCACGGGCGGCAGGCGCACGGCGCGTCGCCGCAGCTCGCCATCGACCCGGTGGTGATCGCGGCGCAGGCCATCCTCTCGCTGCAGACCATCCGCTCGCGCAACCTCTCCCCCTTCGAGCCGAGCGTGCTCACGGTGGGGATGATCCGCGGCGGCGAGCGCTTCAACATCATCCCCGCCGACGTGACGCTGATGGGGACGGTGCGCACCTTCGATCCCCGGGTGCAGGACCAGGTGGAGCGGCGGATGCGCGAGATCCTGGACGGCGTGACGCACGCCGGCGGCGCGACCTACACGCTCGAGTACCAGCGCACCACGCCGGTCACCGTCAACGACCGCGCCCTGAGCGACCGCATGCGGCCCACGATGATCCGGCTGATGGGCGCGCAGAACGTCCCCGACGTGCCTCCGACGACGGGCGCCGAGGACTTCGCCTTCTTCGCCAACCAGGTCCCGGGCTTCTTCTACCGCCTGGGCACGGTGAAGCCCGGCACCACCTCGGGCGACCACCACACCCCCACCTTCCAGGCCGACGACGACGCCATCCCCATCGGCATCCGCATGATGTCGACCCTGCTGCTCGACTACCTCAGCAGCGGCGGCATGCGCACGGCGTCGCGCTGACGGCAGTCGAACGGCGGTAGATGGATGATGCAGTCGCGCCCCGCGGGATCTCTACCGCGGGGCGCTTACGCTGTGCATGCGTTGTCGAACCGGGACCTGCCCGGAGGCCGTCGTTCCCGTCTGACTACGGCGCGCAGCGCACGATCCTCAGCCGTTGTCCGGCTCTCGGAACTCTCGCCATGCGTTCAGCCATGTGACCAGCCCCAGCAGTACTGCGAGCGCGGCGATCGGCAGACCGAGGCGCGCCCGATGGCTCCAAAACCCGAACAGGGCGAGCGCTGCTCCGAAGCTCACGAACAGGAACCAGGCAAGCCGTTTCTTCGCTGGTTTCATCTCTCCCCGGTGTCACAGTCCAGCGGCGATGCGGAGGCGCCTTCGCGGAATCTCTCCCCGCGCGGCGCCTCGGAACAGACGAGCGTCAGCGGCGCCACCTCTGCCATTCTTGTCGAATCCTGGGCACCACCTCGAGCCACAACATCCCGGCCCACGCGGCGACCGCGACCAACGCGAGGAGCCCGTTCCCGGTGACCATGAAGCGCCAGAACGCAGCGATCGCAACAACCAACAGAAACGTCACGACAAGGGACCTCCGTCCTTCCAAGCGCGGAGACTTCGTCGCAGCGCCCGTCACTGCATCGGCGCGATCGTCCATTCCCATGCTCAACCCATCCTCGTGAATGTCTTGTCCATCCGGTGACGGTAGTAGAGGGCAGCGATCGGCGACACGACCAGCACGGACAGTCCGTAGGCGCGCCACGCGTCCACGCCCCATCTCCAGGGCAAGCCGAACATGGTCGTGCCCATCGCCAGGAACACCGAAGCGCCGACGGCAACGCCCGTGAGCGCCGTGCCCGTCCAGCTACCGCTCAGTGGCTTGAGCGCGCCCGCCGTGGCGCCGCCCGCCAGCCCCGAGACGAAGTACGCCGCCACCACCCCGAGATACTCCCACAGCGTCAATTTCGTCGCGAGCCCGGCACCCAGCATGATGGCCGTGGCGACGACGCTGTAGATGGCCGCCATCCACAGCCCCATGCGCAGCCCGTCCCGGGCGTTTTGCTGCAACTGACCCGAGTTCTGCCGCGTCCGGGTCAAGCTTCCTTCCACGTGCACTCTCCCTGCATGAGAAATCCAGGGTACTACGCAGGCGCCGGCAGGGCCGCGACGGCCCAGCCCGCCAGCGTCCAGAACGACAGGTACACGGCGCCCAGGCAGACGCCCAGCCAGGACCGCCGCCGCACGCTCTCGGCGAACAGGATCAGCGACGCGCTGTACGCCGTGAGGAAGATCCAATAGTAGGCGGAGGGATCCGTTCCGATCCGCCCACCCTCCCAGACGGCTGCGACGCCGGTGTGGGCGAGCAAGGCGGCGAGCAGCGGCCAGGTCGCGGACACCGCGAAGCCGATCGCATGGGCCACGCGCCGGATGCGCATCGGCGGCAGCACTCTCGTTTCCCCGATTGCCGTGCTCATCTGCAACGTTCTCCTCGATGGGACCGAACCGGACGGCAGTTCGCGGCGAGTCGATCCTGGCACCATGGACCCGAACGAACAGGCTCGTGCGGAAGTTTCATCCACGCGGGCGGAAGGCGGCACCGGCGAGCGCCATCCCCGCGAACACCGCGAGCAGGCCTACGGCGACGCTCCCGGCGGCATAGAGCGAGGCGCGGCCCCAGTGGCCCGCCTGCATCAGCGCGACCGTCTCGTAGCTGAAGGTGCTGAAGGTGGTGAAGGTACCACAGAAGCCGACGGTCGCCAGCGCGCGCACCTCCGGCGTCACCGGCATCGCCTGGAACGTGCGCATCACGAACCCCAGCAGCAGCGACCCCGCCACGTTGATCGCGAAGGTGGGCCACGGGAAGTCGGTCCCCGGCCGGGTCGGGAACCACTGGCCGACCCCGTAGCGCGCGAAGGTGCCGACGATGCCGCCGGCGGCGAGATAGAGGTAGAGCACGAGACCGCGTCGGGGCGTAGGGGATGACGAGCTCGGGTAGGGCGCGCAGGAGGATCGCGGGCGGGAGCGCCGCGCGCAAGCCGGCGCGAGAGGCCGGGTTACAACCATCCGGGCGGGTGCGGCATCACACCCTCAGGCGGGTGCGCGGGGGGCGTGCCCGCGCGACGCAGCGAACGGGAGAGATGCCATGCGGAGAACCACCGTCTGTCTGATGGCGCTGATGCTGGTGGGCGCCGCGCGCGCCGAGGCGCAGCAGTGCCGCCGCTACGTGGGCGGCAGGGTGATGGTCTGCGACCGCGATCGCGACCACGACCGGGATCGCCGCCGCCACGGCTGGGACCGCGGCCCGGTGGAGTTCGGCATCCGCGGCGGCTACGACTTCGAGGACGACCAGGGCTCGGCTGGCGCGCAGATCCGCATCCCGCTGGTGCGGCAGTTCGCGCTGGCGCCGAGCTTCGACGTGTTCCTGGGCGATCCGGGCGCCACCTGGCAGTTCAACGCCGATGGCATCATCAAGCCCGACGCGCTCGGCGGCCTCTACCTGGGCGGCGGCGCGGCCGTGCTCCGCCGCGAGTTCGACGTCCTCGACGGCGAGGAGACGAAGGTCGGCTGGAACCTGCTCGCCGGCATCGACGCCGGCCGCATCGCCGACACCTCGCTCCGCCCCTTCGCCGAGGCCCGCTGGACCGGCGTGGACCACTTCGACGGCTTCCGCCTCGTCGCCGGCTTCAACGTTCCCATCTCCGGCTTCCGCAGGTAGAACCGCCGGAACGAACACGTCGAAGGGCGCTCCCAACTCGGGAGCGCCCTTCGCGTTTAATCGACCCTTCACCGAGAAATGTCATCCTGAGCGCCGCCGCTGCGCTGCCTCTTCGTCCGCACAGAATCATGGCGGCGGCCGAAGGATCTGCAGCCGCGCACACACCACTCGATCCAAATCGCCACGTCGCGTCGGCCCTCAAGGAAGACCGCTCGCGTCCGGTTCAACAGTGTCTCGCAGGTGAGTCGAGCGAAGACGATGGCCGCAAACTGCACGCTCTTTGCGTTCGCCTTGTCCATTTGTGACTACAGCCATGTCAGCCAAACATCGGCGAACCCTTGCCGCGCTCTTTGAAGACCCGGTGCGTTCCAACATATTGTGGAACGACGTCGTGTCGATGCTCGTGTACTTTGGAGCCGGGTTGCGAAACGGTGCCGGATCGCGCGTCCGGGTCTCCCTCGGCGGGCAGCGGACTACACTCCACCGTCCGCACCCGCAGAAGGAAGTGAACACCTACACCGTTCGCGACCTCCGCGCATTTCTCCTACTGACGGGAGTCGTGCCATGAAGTACAAGGGTTATACCGGCCGCTACGAAGTCGATCCGGACGAGGGCGTCCTCCATGGACGGATCGATGGTATCGAGGACATCATCACGTTCGTGGCGGACAATCTCGAGGATCTGGAGCGGGAGTTCCGCATCAGCGTCGACGATTACCTCGAGTGGTGCGCCGAGGACGGAGTCGAGCCGAACCGTCCGTACTCGGAGCCGAGGCGCGTCGCGTCGTGACCGCTCCGCGTCACGGCCTGCTTCGACACAAGGGCTACACTGGCCGCTACGACGTCGATGCCGACGAGGGCGTCCTGCATGGCCGCGTCGATGGGATTCGGGACATCGTGACGTTCGTCGCCGAGAACGCTGACGCGTTGCAACGCGAGTTCCGCATCTCCGTGGACTGCTATCTCGACTTCTGCGCCGAACGTGGCGTGGAGCCCAACCGCCCCCGCTCCGCCAGCCTCCAGTGACGCCCCTCCCGCTCCTTCGCGACGGCATCGTGCGCGCCGCCTGCCCGCACGACTGCCCGGACACCTGCGCGATGCTGGTGCACGTGCGCGACGGCGTCGCCGTGCGCGTGCAGGGCGACCCGGCGCACCCGGTCACGCAGGGGTTCCTCTGCACCAAGGTGAACCGCTACGTCGAGCGCACCTACCACGCGGAGCGCCTCACCGTGCCGCTGCGCCGCGTGGGCGCCAAGGGCGAGGGCCGCTTCGAGCCGGCGACCTGGGACGAGGCGCTGGGCGACATCGCGCGGCGGCTGAACGAGATCCGCACGGGGCCGCACGGACCGCAGTCCATCCTCCCCTACTCCTACGCCGGCACCATGGGGCTGGTGCAGGGGAGCGCGATGGACCGGCGCTTCTTCCACCGCATCGGCGCGAGCCTGCTGGCGCGCACCATCTGCTCCGTTGCGGGGAGCGAGGCGTGGAAGCACACCTACGGCGACCGCATGGGCCCCACCCCCGAAGAGGCGGAGCACGCGCGGCTGATCCTGATCTGGGGCTCCAACACCCTCACCTCCAACCCGCACCTCTGGCCGGCCGTCCGCCGCGCGCGCGACCGCGGGGCGCGGGTGATCGCCATCGACCCCATCCGCACGCGCACGGCGGCGCAGTGCGACCAGTGGCTCCCCATCCGCCCCGGCACCGACGCCGCGCTGGCGCTGGCGATGATGCACGTCGCCTTCCGCGACGGACGGGCGGACCTCGACTACCTCGCGGCGCACACCGTGGGCTGGGAGGCGCTGCGCGAGCGCGTGCTGAACGAGTGGAGCCCCGCCCGCGCCGCGCCGACCGTCGGCCTCGACGAGGGCGAGATCGAGGCGCTGGCGACGGCGTACGCGTCCACCCGGCCGGCCTTCATCCGCCTCAACTACGGGCTGCAGCGCCACGCCGGCGGCGGGATGGCGGTGCGGAACATCTCCCTCCTCCCCGCCGTCACCGGCGCCTGGCGCGACCTGGGCGGCGGGGCGACGCTCTCCACCGGCGGGGCCTTCAAGCTGAACAACGCCGCCCTGGAGCGCCCGGACTGGGTCGCGCCGGGGACGCGCACCATCAACATGATCCGGCTGGGCGACGCGCTCACCCTGCCGGACGCGGGGGTCGGCGGGCCGCCGGTGAAGGCGCTCGTCGTCTACAACTCCAACCCCGGCGCCGTCGCGCCCGACCTGCGCAGCGTGCGCGACGGGCTGCGGCGCGAAGACCTGTTCACCGTCGTCCTCGAGCACTTCCGCACCGACACCGCCGACTACGCCGACTGGGTGCTCCCCGCCACCACCCAGCTGGAGCACTGGGACGTCCACACCACCTACGGCCACATCTACCTCACGCTGAACCGGCCGGCCGTCGCGCCGGTGGGCGAGAGCCTCCCCAACTCCGAGATCTTCCGCCGCCTCGCCGCGCGCATGGGGCTCGACGACCCGGAATTCGGAGACGACGACTTGGCGCTCATCCGGCAGGCGCTCGACTCGCCGCACCCGTCGCTCGCGGGGATCACGCTGGAGCGGCTGATGGAGGAAGGCTGGGCGCGGCTGAGCTACCCCGCCGACTGGCGGCCCTACGCCGACCCGAAGCCGAACACACCCAGCGGAAAGATCCAGATCCTCGCGCCGGAACTGGCGCGGCTGGGGCTGGATCCCCTGCCGACGTACATCCCGCCCGCCGAGAGCGCCGAGGCGGCGCCGAGGCTGGCGGAGCGCTTCCCGCTGACGCTGCTGTCGCCGCCCGAGCACCCGTTCATGAACTCCACCTTCGTGAACGTGCCGCCGCTGGAGCGCGCCGCGGGCGCCCCCACCCTGCTGCTGCACCCCAACGAGGCGGCGGTGCGCGGCATCCGCGAGGGCGACCGGCTGCGCACCTTCAACGACCGCGGCGACTTCTTCGCGCGCGCGGTGGTCACGGACGGGGTGCGCCCCGGCGTGACGGTGAGCTACGGCGTGCGCTGGGCCAATCGATCGGAGGGCGGCCGCACGGTGAACGACACCACCTCGCAGGGCGTGGCCGACCTGGGCGGCGGCGCGCTCTTCTACGACAACGCGGTCGAGGTGGAGGTCGCGGAATCAGCGACGGTTCAAGCCCTGTAAACAGCATCTCACGCAGAGCCGCAGAGCCGCAGAGGAAAGACGACAGCGCTTTTCTCTGCGGCTCTGCGGCTCTGCGGCTCTGCGTGAGATGCCGTTGCTGTTTTGGGTTTCAGCCGCCCTGCGCCCGGCGCTTCAACTCGTCAGCCGAGACGTCGCCGGCCTCGCCGGGCAGCGCGGGAGGCTCGTCCGCGCCGATCGCGTTCGGGTTGTCCTCGGTGTCGGGCGCGGGGCGGAGGAGCGAGAGGGCCACCGACCCGAGCAGCACGCCCGCCACCACCAGCAGCGACACCAGCGTGTCCACGTGCACGTGGACGATGGTCGCCAGCATCTTGCCGCCGATGAACACCAGCACCACCGAGAGCCCCAGCTTCAGGTAGTGGAAGCGGTCGATCACGCTCGCCAGCATGAAGTAGAGCGAGCGCAGGCAGAGGATGGCGAACACGTTCGAGGTGAACACGATGAACGGGTCGCGCGTCACCCCGAAGATCGCGGGGATGGAGTCGACCGCGAAGATCAGGTCCGTCGTCTCCACCAGGATCAGCACCACGAACAGCGGCGTGGCCACGCGCCGCACGCGCCCCTCGATGGTCTCGCGGGTGAAGAAGTGCTTCCCGTCGTAGTCGCCGCTCACCGGGAGGAAGCGTCGCACCAGCTTGAGCGCGGGGTTCGACTCCGGCTCGAAGTCGACCCCCTTCTGCATCGCCATCCGGACGCCGGTGAACACCAGGAACGCGCCGAAGATGTAGATGATCCACTCGAAGCGCTCCAGCAGCACCGCGCCCGCGCCGATCATCACCCCGCGCATCACCAGCGCCCCCAGCACGCCCCAGAAGAGCACGCGGTGCTGGTACTTCGCCGGCACCGCGAAGTAGTTGAAGATCAGGACGAAGACGAAGATGTTGTCGACCGAGAGCGCCAGCTCGATCAGGTAGCCGGTGATGAAGTCCAGCGCGGCCTTGGGGCCGCCCACGATGTCGGTGGGCAGGTTGTGGGTGTAGATGAGGCCCGCGAAGAGCCCCGCCAGCACCATGGTGATGAAGCTCCACCGCGCCGCCTCGCGCGCGCGGATGACGTGCGCCTTGCGGTTGAAGACCCCCAGGTCCACCGCCAGGAGCACCAGCACCAACACCAGGAACCCGCCCCACGCCAGCACCTGTGTCAAAGACTTCTCCTTTGAGTCCCCGCGTTCCAACGCAAAGGGGCGAGACCTTCGCCCGCAACGGACGCCCTGAGGGCTTCCGCTCCGCAACGAAGGTCTCGCCTTGAACGAGGCGCGGATCCGCGCCAGCCGCCCCAACCGAACCGTGCGGACCATGGGCCCGCAGTCTTGACGATCCGGCCGCCGGGTTGTCTCACCCGGTGAGCTACTCCCCTTCCGTGTGTTCGTCCAACCTACCGCGCGACTTCCGTGCCGTCAAACCGTCGCGCCCCTCACGGTACACGCCCGTGCCGGCGGAGTTTCATGCGAGCCTCGAATATTACAGAACGTTTCACGCAGAGACGCAGAGGAAAAAGAGAGAACGGCAGAAGGTCTTTTGAAGTTCTCTCTGTTCCTCTGCGTCTCTGCGTGAAACGGCCGTTGCTATGCTTCGGACGCGGTGGCGGCGGGGGTGGACGGGATGGGGGGGAGGGTGAAGTGGACCGTGGTGCCGGTGCCCAGGGTGCTCTCCAGCCAGATCCGCCCGCCGTGCGCCTCCACGATGCCGCGGGCGATCGGCAGGCCCAGCCCCACGCCGCGGCGGTCCGTCCCCACCTGGCGGAAGCGGTCGAAGACGTAGGGCTGGTGCTCGGGGGCGATCCCCACGCCGGTGTCGGCCACCGCGAACCACACCCCGCCGTCGGCGCCGCGCCCGGCCGAGACGCGCACCTCGCCGCCGTCGTCGGTGAACTTCACCGCGTTGCCGATGAGGTTCCAGAGCACCTGCACCAGCCGGTCGGAGTCCGCCAGCACCGGGAGCGGCTCCCCCGGCTCGGCGGTGAGCGAGACGCCGCGCGCGACCGCGACCGGGTGGAGCATGCGCACCGCCACCGCCACCAGCGGCCGCGCGTCCACCGCCGAGCGGTCCAGCGGGATGCCGCCGCTCTCCTCCATCCGCGACACGTCCAGCAGGTCGGTGATCAGCCGGTTGGTCTGCTCCACCGAGCCCACCACCTGCCGCAGGTTGTCCTCCATCCACGGCTCCAGCGCGCCGCCGGGCGCCATGTCCAGGAGCATGCTGGCGTTCAGCAGGATGGAGGCGAGCGGGTTGCGCAGGTCGTGCGACACCACCGCCAGCACCGCCTCGCGCGCGCGGATGGCCTGCTGGGCGAGGGTGTAGAGGCGCGCGTTGTCGATGGCCAGCGCGGCGCGGCGCGCGACCTCTTCCACCAGCGCCACGTCGGGCGCGCGGTAGCGCCGCCCCGAGTCCGACGCGGCCAGGGTGATGGCCCCCAGCACCCGCCCCCGCGCCGACAGCGGGGCGATGATGTAGGACTTGAGGTCGAGCTTGGCGAGGCGGCCGCGGTGGTCGTCGTCGTGCGCGATCACCCCCACCATGTCGGGGGTGAAGTCCGGCACCAGCAGCGGCATCCCGGTGCGGATCACCCGCAGCACCGGGTGCCGCGCCAGGTCGGCGTCGTCGGCCTCCGGCGGGTGCTGGGTGTTGGTGTAGAGGATCTTCTCCTTCTCCGGGTCGGCGTGCGCGCGGGCGATGCGCCGCAGGCCGCCGTTCGGCTCCGCCTCGTCGATCAGGCAGTAGTCCGCGAGCGAGGGGACCACCAGCCGCGCGAGCTTCTGGAAGCTGGTCGCGTAGTCCAGCGAGGCGTCGAGGAGGGCACTCACCTCGGCCAGGAAGGCGAAGCGCTTCTCCCCCGCCTCGGCGCGCGCGCGGGCGCTGCGCTCGCGGTCCAGCTCGGAGCCGCCGTCGCCGGCGCGGCCGCGGCGGGACCGGCTCAGCTCGGCCGCGGCCGCGGCGGCCACGTCGTCGAGCGAGGCGCGCTCCGCCGCCGTCCACTCGCGCGGGCGGCGGTCCAGCACCACCAGCGTGCCCAGCGCCGCGCCCGTGTCGGGCGAGGCGAGCGGGAGCGAGGCCGCGGCGTAGAGGTCGGCCGGGCCACGGCGCCCCCGCTTGGCGCCGGGCATCCCCGGCACCGGCGTGCTCCCGTCCCACCCGAAGCTCCCCGCCACCACCGAGCCCTCGCCCTCGAACGCCAGCACCACCGCGGCCGGCGCCCCCGCCACGCGGCAGGCCAGGCGCGCCAGCCGGTCGGCCACGCCGGGCTCCAGCACGCCGCGCAGGCGGCTGCTCATCGGGCGGAGCAGGGTGACGGGGTCATGCATGCCGGCGAAAACGCGGGACGGAGTGCGGAAGGAGACGCAGCGGACAGCGGACCGTCGCTCTTCAAGATAAGCGAGCGCCGCGGTGGCGGAAACTATGGCGTCGCGGGTGCGTCGGGGGCGATCCACCCGGCCTGGCAGGCGCGGTCGACCACGTCGAGCACCAGGGGCCAGAGCGCCGGCGCGCCCTCGCGGATCGGGTCCATCCGCCGGAGCACCTGGGCGCGGGTGATTCCGTGCTCGCGCCACGATCCCCCGCCCCCGTAAAAGTTCTGCAGGAGCGGCTGGAAGCGGTCGAGCGCCGCCGCGAAGCGCGCGTCGGTGCTTTCGGCGGCCTCGAACTCCTCCCAGAGCGCCGCGAGCTCCCGCGCCTGCTCCGCCGGGAGGATGCCGAAGAGGCGCGCGGCGGCCACCTGTTCGCGATCCTCGCGCCCCCGGTTGGCGTCCGCGTCGTAGCAGAAGGTGTCGCCGGCATCCACCTCCACCAGGTCGTGCACCAGCAGCATCCGCAGCACGCGGGCGTGGTCCACCCCGGCCGGCGCCGCGTCCTGCAGCAGCACGGCGAGGAGCGCGACGTGCCACGAGTGCTCGGCGCTGTTCTCCAGGCGCGAGCCGTCCACCAGCCGGGTGCGGCGCAGCACCGCCTTCAGCCGGTCCGCCTCCAGCGCGAAGCGGATGCGCCGCGCCAGCGGGCCCTCGGCATCGACGCCGGCCGCGGCGACGGCGTCGGACGCGGCGGGGGCCGTCATCCGTCCTCCCCCTCGTCGTGGGCTTCCACCTTGCGCCGCTCGCGCCGGCGGGAGGCCATGGCGTGCAGCCGCCGGTCGTCCTCCGTCTCCAGCAGCAGCGGCGGCACCGGCGCGGGGCGGCCGTTCAGCCGGTCGAGGGCGACGTAGGTGAGCATGCAGCGGTTGGTCTGCCGCCGCACCCCCGTCTCCACCTGCTCGGCCGTGACCTCCACCAGCACGTCCATCGAGGTGCGGCCCACGTAGACGATGCGCCCGTGCGCCTCTACGAAGTCGTTGGCGTACACCGGCTCCTTGAACTCCACCCGGTCGATGGAGACGGTGACCACCGGGAGCCGCGCGTGGCGCCGCGCCACCACGCCGCCGCACTTGTCCACCAGCGCGAGGATCACCCCGCCGAACACGTTGCCGTGGTGGTTGAGCTGGTCGGGCATCATGCTCTCGGCGAGCACGGTGTACGACGCGCGTGGCGACTTCCCCGCCAGGGGCGGGCTCGTTTCTTCGGACATCGGCCTCTGCTGCGGATTATCCAGATGGCGCCTCGGGACAAGTCTATCAGCGGCGGGGGGATGATACCATCCGCGCCGCGCGCCAGGACGGCCACGACGACCCACAATGTCGCACGTTTGCACGCTCGACCGCATTGACCCGCGCGCCGAATCCACGTAGTTTGCGTTCCCCTACACCATTTCGCGCCTCTTCCGTTGCCGGGCGGCATCGCCCGGCGGAAGCTCCGTAGCTCATACTCGGCCCCCGGCCCGGCTGCCCGAGGCCTGTCGTCGTCTCCGCATCCGCGGATCGCTGCCGCATCTGCCGCGGCGGCGTCCCGGTGTCGGCAATCGCCGGCGCCGTCCGGCTCACCCTCTCCCGGTTTCATCCATGGTGGGGCTTGAACGTCTCCTGATCGGCCGCACGCTGGGCGGCCGCTACGCCGTCGAAGAGCTGATCGGCCGGGGCCGGGGCGGCCTGGTGTACCGCGCGCGCGACGCGCAGAGCGGCGGCGCCGAGGTGGCGCTCAAGGTGCTCGCCGCGCCGCAGTCCGCCGAGGCGCGGGAGCGCTACCGCCGCCTGGTCGCGGGAGAGGTCGCCATCGCCGCCGGCATCGCGCACCCCAACGTGGTCGCGGTGCACGCGCTGGGGGTGGATCCGGAGCTGGACCTGGACTTCGTGACCTCCGAGCTGGCGCGCGGGCAGACG
>Ga0070685_10000703_pt1 | contig 18170 bp, 17 predicted proteins | sample KBSS13LmetaG_FD_65651 | JGI IMG/M metagenome (GOLD analysis project Ga0070685, IMG submission 65651) | Switchgrass rhizosphere microbial communities from Kellogg Biological Station, Michigan, USA - KBS S1-3L metaG | ecosystem: Host-associated > Plants > Roots > Rhizosphere ...
TGAGCCAGGACCCGCTCTGGTACAAGGACGCCGTCTTCTACGAGCTGCACGTCAAGGCCTTCCACGACTCCAACGGCGACGGCATCGGCGACTTCAACGGGCTGATCCAGAAGCTCGACTACGTGCAGGAGCTCGGCGTCGACGTCATCTGGCTCCTCCCCTACTACCCGTCTCCGCTGCGCGACGACGGGTACGACATCGCCGACTACTGGAACATCCACCCCTCCTACGGCACCGTCGACGACTTCACCCGCTTCATGGACGAGGCCCACCGCCGCGGCCTCCGCGTCATCTCCGACCTCGTCCTCAACCACACCTCCAGCGACCACCCCTGGTTCCAGCGCGCGCGCCGCGCGCCCAAGGGGAGCCCCGAGCGCGACTGGTACGTGTGGAGCGACCGCGACGACGTGTACCGCGACGCGCGCATCATCTTCACCGACACCGAGCCCAGCAACTGGACCTGGGATCCCGTGGCCGGGCAGTACTACTGGCACCGCTTCTTCGCCCACCAGCCGGACCTGAACTGGGACAACCCGGCGGTGAAGGAGACGATGTTCGAGGTGATGGAGTTCTGGCTCGACCGCGGGCTGGACGGCTTCCGCGCCGACGCGGTGCCGTACCTGATCGAGCGCGAAGGCACCATCTGCGAGAACCTCCCCGAGACGCACGCCATCCTCAAGGAGTTCCGCGCCCGCCTGGACTCGAAGTACGCCGGCCGTATCCTGCTGGGCGAAGCCAACCAGTGGCCCGACGACGTGCGCCCCTACTTCGGCGACGACGACGAGTTCCAGATGGCGTTCCACTTTCCGCTGATGCCGCGGATCTTCATGGCCGTGCGCCAGGGGATCCGCAAGCCGATCGTCGAGATCATCCAGCGCACCCCGCCCATCCCCGACGGCTGCCAGTGGTGCATGTTCCTGCGCAACCACGACGAGCTCACCCTGGAGATGGTGACCGACGAGGAGCGCGACTACATGTACCGCGAGTACGCGCAGGACTCGCGGATGCGCATCAACCTGGGCATCCGCCGCCGCCTGGCGCCGCTGATGGACAACGACCGGCGCAAGATCGAGCTGCTGAACTCCATCCTCTTCACCATGCCGGGGTCGCCCATCATCTACTACGGCGACGAGATCGGGATGGGCGACAACGTCTGGCTGGGCGACCGCGACGGCGTGCGCACCCCCATGCAGTGGACACCCGACCGCAACGCCGGCTTCAGCCGCGCCGAGGCCGCGCGCCTCTACCTCCCGGCCATCAGCGACTCGGTCTACGGCTTCCAGGCCATCAACGTCGAGGCGCAGGAGAAGAGCCCCTTCTCGCTGCTCAACTGGACGCGCCGGCTGGTGCGCGTGCGCAAGCAGCACCACGCCTTCGGCCGCGGCTCCATCACCTTCCTGGAGCCGGAGAACCCGCACGTGCTCGCCTATCTCCGCGAGCACGAGGGCGACGTGATCCTGGTCGTCAACAACCTCTCCGGCGCGGCGCAGGCGGTGCGGCTGGACCTCTCCGCCTTCTCCGGCCGCGTCCCCGTCGAATTGCTGGGGGAGACGGAGTTCCTGCCGATCGACGAGACGCCGTACGCGCTCACGCTCGGCCCCTACGGCTTCTTCTGGTTCGCGCTGCGCACCCCGCGCACGGCCGAGGAGCTGGAGCTGCACCCCGAGGTGGCGCGCGAGTGGGCGGAGCAGGACGCCGCCGTCCTCGAGAGCCCGGCCTCGGTGGCCGCGATGCTCGACGCGCTCCCGCAGGAGTGGCTGCTCCGCCAGCGCTGGTTCCGCGGCAAGGCGCGCGAGGTGGCCGCGGTCGAGCTCGCCGGGCACGCGGTGCTCCGCCCCGAGCGCGCGCCGCACGTGCTGCTGGCGCGCGTGCGCGTGCGCTACCGCGAGGGCGAGCCCGACCTCTACCTCCTCCCGCTCACCCTGCGCGCGCTGGAGGTGCCGGGGCAGGCGGCGGAGGCCATCCTCTCCCACGCCACCGAGCGCGGCGACGTGCGGGTGTACGATGCCCTCGCCGACCGCCGCGTGGCCGGGGCGATGCTCGACCTGGTCCTCTCCGAGCGCACGGTCGCCGGCGAGGCGGGGCGCTTCACCGGGCACGCCACGGCCGAGGCGGGCGACCGCGCGGTGCGCGGCCCCGCGCGGCCGATGGGCGCCGAGCAGAGCAACACCTCGGTGGTCTTCGGCGAGCAGTACGTGCTGAAGATCTTCCGGCGGCTGGAGGCGGGGATGAACCCCGACCTGGAGGTGAGCCGCTTTCTCGTCGAACAGGCCGGCTTCCGCTCCATCCCCCCGCTTGCCGGGTGGATCGAATACGAGGGGACGGACGGGGCCACGCAGTCCGTCGCCGGGCTCTTCCGCTTCGTGCCCAACCGCGGCGACGCGTGGAGCGTGGCGCTCAAGGCGATGGAGCGCTTCCTGGGCGCCGCCAGCCGCAGCGCCGCGGACCCCGAGACGCCCACGGGGCGCGACGCCCTCTACCGCATGGCGGGCGACTTCTTCCCCGCCGTCCGCCGCCTGGGCGAGACCACCGCGCGGATGCACCTGGCCCTCGCCACGCCCACGCAGGACGCGGCCTTCGCTCCCGAGCCGGTGACGGGCGACGACGTGCGCCGCTGGGCCGACGGGTTCCGCCGGCAGGTGGACACGGTGCTCGGCGACCTGGGGCGGCGGCTGGAGGCGATGCCCTCCTTCTTCCCCCGCGACGTGCAGGGCGACCTGGGACGCGTCGTCCGCGCGGCGGCAGACCTGCGGCTGCACGCCGAGGCGCTCGAGGTGCTGGCCGACGCCGGGAGCGTGAAGGCGCGCATCCACGGCGACTACCACCTGGGCCAGGTGCTGCGGGGGATGGACCCCGCGCCGGACGGGAACGAGTGGTACCCGATCGACTTCGAGGGCGAGCCGGCGCGCCCGCTGGAGGAGCGCCGCGCCAAGTACTCGGTGCTGCGCGACGTGGCGGGGATGCTGCGCTCCTTCGACTACGCGGTGCGGGTGTCGCTGGCCGACTTCAAGGCGGACGACCTGCGCACGCGGATGTCGGTGCAGCGCTGGGCCGACGCCTGGCAGGCGGAGGTGCGCACGCTCTTCCTCGCCGCCTACCGCGAGACGCTGGGCGACTCGCCCGTCGTCCCCCGCGACCCGGAGGCGCTGGCGCGCGCGCTGGCCGCGTTCGAGCTGGAGAAGGCGGTGTACGAGCTGGGGTACGAGCTGAACAACCGCCCGGAGTGGATCCGGGTGCCGCTGCAGGCGGTGCTCGCGCTGTCGGGAGGGGAGCCCCGGTGACGCCGCCGCTGATCTACAACCTCTTCCCACGCCTGGTCGGGCCGACCACGCGCTGGGCGGAGCACGCGGCGCGCGCGGCGGCCATGGGGTTCGACTGGCTGTACATCAACCCCTGGCAGTACCCCGGCTTCTCCGGGAGCCTGTACGCCACCAAGGACCACCGGCGGCTGAACCCGCTCTTCGTTCCCCCCGGCGCCGACCCGGCCTCGCTGGAGCCGCTGCGTGAGGCGCTGCAGCACGTCCGCGACCAGCGGCTCAGGCCGATGATGGACCTGGTGGTGAACCACACCTCCAAGGACTGCCCGCTGGTCCGCGAGCACCCGGGGTGGTACCGCTGGGCGCCCGACGGCCAGGTGGCGAGCCCCTGGGTGCGCGACCCCGACGACCCTTCGAAGATCACCGTCTGGGGCGACCTGGCGGACATGGACAACGAGCCCGCGCACGGCCGCGACGCGCAGTGGACGTTCTGGGCCGGACTGGTGCGGGAGGCGGTGGAGATGGGCTTCGAGGGCTTCCGCTGCGACGCGGCGTACAAGGTGCCGGCCGCGCTCTGGCGCCACCTGATCGCCGCGGCGAAGTCCGTCGACCCTGATGTAGTGTTCTTCGCGGAGACGCTGGGGGCGCCCGTGGAAGAGGTGGCGCAGCTCGCGGGGGCGGGGTTCGACTACTTCTTCAACTCCAGCAAGTGGTGGAGCTTCACCGAGCCCTGGGCGCTGGACCAGCACGAGGCCTTCCGTGCCATCGCGCCCTCCGTCTCCTTCCCCGAGAGCCACGACACCGCGCGGCTGGCGGAGGAGACGGGGGGCGACGAGGCGGTGCAGCGGCAGCGCTACGCCTTCGCGGCGGCCTTCTCGGCGGGGGTGATGATGCCGATCGGCTACGAGTTCGGCTTCCGCACGCAGGTCGACGTGGTGAAAACGATGCCGGCGGACTGGGAGCGCCGGTCGATGGACCTGCGCGGGTTCATCACCCGGGTGAACCAGCTCAAGCGCGACCACCCGGTGCTGCACGGCGAGGGGGTGCTGCGCGCGCCGCGCGGCACGATGGAAGACACGCTGGTGCTGGAGCGCCGCGCGGGCGACGCGCCGGCCGCGGCGCGGGGATGGATCCTGGTGAACAAGGTGTGGGCCGAGCCGCGCGAGGTGCGGCTGGCGGAGATCGCGCCGCACGCGCTCGCCCCCGGCAACCGCCTCTTCCGCGTCTGCCGCGACGGCGCGCCGCTGACGGGCGAGCCGGTGCGCGAGGTGGTCTCGCTCGGCCGCGCCGAGGTCGCCTACGTCCTCCCCGAGCTCACCGCGGCGGGCACGCCGCCTGCGACGGCGGCGGCGGCCATGCCCGCGCCGGTGCTGGACGAATGATATGATTCCAGGTCCGGGAAAAGACCGCCTCACACAGAGACACGGAGACACGGAGAGAACCGCCCAGCCTCTCCGTGACTCTGTGTCTCTGCGTGATATGCTTTTGCTGCGCTCGGCTCACCCAGTGACTCACTCGGTGGTGGCGGGGCGCTGGCCTTCGTCGCGCCACAGGCACCAGACGCGGTCGCCGCGCTCCACGCGGGCGAAGCGCGTTTCGGTGGTCGAGCAGCGGCTCCCGTCGGTGGCGACGAGCTGGTTGGGCTCGTGCTTCTGCGCGACCATCTTGCGCGCGAGCGCGGGGCGCTGGTTCTCGGACACTGGCTCGCGGCCGTGGGGGAGCGGGATGCTGACGCAGGCGGAGAGCGCCAGGAGCAGGATGGGAGCGAAGCGCATGGAGGGACCTCGCTGGATGGAGGGTCGGAACGCGTTCCGGCGTGCAGATACCATTTCTCACGCAGACGTGTTCCGCGGTTCGAAACCGGTAAGAAGAACGTCTCACGCAGAGACGCGGAGACACGGAGAGATCGTCCCGTGAAGGTGACGGGCGAGCGCAGGAGCGGCATCCTCCTCCACCCCACCTCCCTCCCCGGCGACGGCACGGGCGACCTGGGCACGCACGCCTACCGCTTCGTCGACTGGCTGGCGGCGGCGGGGCAGACGCTCTGGCAGGTGCTCCCGCTCGTCGCCGTGGGCGAGGGCGGGTCGCCGTACAATGGGCTCTCGGCCTTCGCCGGGAACACGCTCCTGCTGAGCGCCGACCTGATGGTGGAAGACGCGCTCCTGGACGAGGACGAGGCGCGCCCGCCGGCCGGCTTCGACCCCCGCCGCGCCGACTTCGCCGGGGCCGCGGCGTGGAAGGACGGCCTGCTCCGCCGCGCGCACGCCGCCTTCGCGACGGCCGCGTCGCCGGGGCTGCGCGCAGGGTTCGCGGAGTACCGCGAACGCGAGGCGGCGTGGCTGGGCGACTGGTGCCTCTTCCGCGCGCTCCGCGACGAGCACGGCGGCCAGGCGTGGCCGGAGTGGCCCGAGCCCCTGCGCCGCCGCGACGCGTACGCGCTGGAGGCCGCGCGCGACCGGCTCTCGGGCGAGATCGAACGGCACGCGCTGGGGCAGTTCCTCTTCGACCGCCAGTGGGGCGAGCTGCGCCGCTACGCCAACGGGCGCGGCATCTTCCTGGTGGGCGACGTCCCCATCTTCGTCGCGCACGACAGCGCCGACGTCTGGGCGCATCCCGGGATCTTCGAGCTGGACGAGGCCGGGATGCCCACGGTGGTCAGCGGCGTGCCGCCGGACTACTTCAGCGAGACCGGCCAGCGCTGGGGAAATCCGCTCTACCGCTGGGAGGTGCTGGAGAAGGACGGCTACCGCTGGTGGATCGACCGCTTCCGGCGCACGCTGGAGATGGTGGACGTGGCGCGCATCGACCACTTCCGCGGCTTCGAGAGCTACTGGGAGGTACCGGGCCACGAGGAGACGGCGCTGCACGGCCACTGGCGCCCGGGGCCGGGGACGAAGCTCTTCGAGGCGGTGGAGCGCGAGCTGGGCCCGCTCCCGCTGATCGCCGAGGACCTGGGGATCATCACCCCCGAGGTCGAGGCGCTGCGCGACGCGTTGGGCTTTCCCGGGATGCGCGTGCTCCAATTCGCCTTCGGCGGCGACGACCCCGACAACCCGCACCTGCCGGAGAACTACACCGCCGGCAGCGTGGCCTATACCGGGACGCACGACAACAACACCGCGCTCGGCTGGTGGCGCGACGAGGCGTCGGCCGCGTCGAAGGCGGAGCTGGCGCGGATGGCCGGTCCTTCGGAAGGGGTGGGATGGGGGATGATCGAGGTGGTGCTGGAGTCGAACGCCGACCTGGCCGTCATCCCCCTGCAGGACGTGCTGGGGCTGGGGAGCGAGGCGCGGATGAACACGCCGGGGTCGATCGACGACAACTGGCTCTGGCGCTTCCGCGAGGGCGAGCTGACAGCGGCGCACGCGGCGCGGCTGCGCGATCTCACCGCGAAGACGGGAAGGCTGCATGGCCAGGAACGACGCTGAGGGCGGCCCGGTCGCCTTCATCTCCGGCGGCGCGGGGAACCTGGGGCGCGCCGTGACCGCCGCCTTCCTGGAGGCCGGCTGGCGCGTCTCCGTGGCGCTGCACCACACCGACGCGAAGAACGCGCTGGACCCATTGAAGGCGGCGCACCCCGGGCGCGTCTCCACCTGCCTGCTGGACCTCTCCAAGGAGCTCGGCGCCGCGTCGGCCATCACCCAGACGGTGCAGTGGGGCGGCCGGCTGGACGCGGTGGCGCACCTGATGGGCGGCTGGGCGGGCGGGGAGAAGGTCGCCGACACCTCGCTCGGCGAGTGGGAGGCGATGATGGGCGTGAACCTCACCTCGGCCTTCCTGCTGACGCGCGCCGCCCTCCCGCGGATGCTGGAGGGCGGCGGCGGGAGCCTGGTCTACGTCTCGTCGCGCGCGGCGCGGGAGCAGCGCGCGGGGAACGCGGCCTACGCCGTCTCCAAGGCCGGCCTGCTGGTGCTGGCCGAGTCGGTCGCCGAGGAGTACGGCGGGCAGGGGATCCGCGCCAACGCCGTCCTCCCCGGCACCATGGACACCCCCGCCAACCGCCGCGCCATGCCGAACGCCGACTTCGCGAAGTGGATCTCCACCGATGACGTGGCGCGGGTGATCCTCTTCCTCGCGTCATCCGAATCCGCGCCCGTCAACGGCGCCGCCGTCCCCGTCTACGGCCGAAGCTAGAACTTCAATCACGCGGAGACGCAGAGGCACGGAGAGAGCTCGCCGGCTCTCTCCGTGCCTCCGTGTCTCTGCGTGAGGTGGTGTCAGAAGCGGAGCATCGGGACCACCTGCACCCCGGCCGCCCAGCGCGGGCCGGTGCTGTCCTCGCCGCCGCTCCAGAGCCCGATGGCCTCGACCGCCACGGGAACGCGCCGCGAGAGCCGCAGCGTGCGGCCGAGCGCGAGCTGCGCCGCCGGGCCCGCCTCCTCGCTCATCTCCGCGGTCTGCACATCGACGTCGAAGCGGTAGACCGGGAACGAGTGCCAGGCGAGGCCCGCGCCGGGGCGAACGTAGAAGTCGCCGGGGAGCCCCACCTGCACCGAGGCGAGCAGCGACATCGTCTGCAGCACCTTGGGCCGGCGCACCCACGCCGGGTCTCCCGAAGGATCACTTACCCACACGATGTCACCGACGCGCGCCTGATCGTCGCCGATGCCGTGCCAGGCGCCCTCCAGCATCACCGCGTTGCGGCCGAACCCCCACCCCGCCCGCGCGTGCAGCATCACCCCCACGCGGTGCTGGTCGAGGTTCTGGTCCTGCACGTTCTCCACCCCCACGCCCAGGCCCACGAACGGCCCGCGCAGCTCGCCCGCGACCTGGGCGCGGGCGGGAGCGGCCAGCGCCACGACGGCGGCCAGCGCGGCGGCGATACGAAGACGAGTCATCTGGAGCTCTCCTTTCAGAAGTGGATCACCCGGGCGACCTGCAGGCCCGTGGTCCAGCGCGAGTTGGTCCTGTCCCGGGTGCCGCTCCACCCCACCGTGGCCTCCACGTTCAGCGGGAACCCGGGGATCTCCACCCGGCGGCCGGCGGCGAGCCCCAGGGCGGGCGAGATCTCCCAGCCCGTGCCCTGCACCATCGCGTCGTTGGCCAGCGGCTTCAGCCAGAGGTACGCGTGGCGCGCGATACCGGCGCCGGGGCGCACGTAGAACGAGCCGGGCCCGCCGAGCTGGACCGAGGCGAGCAGCCACTGCGTCTTCAGCGTCCGCGAGAAGCGCTCGTAGTACGGGGCGCCCTCCCCCGGCCCGAAGACGAGCGAGTCGGCGAAGGCGCTGTCGAAGCCGTTCATGCTCGCCTCCAGCACCACCGCGGCGTTCGGCGTGAGGTTCCACCCGGCGCGCAGGTGCAGCGATACTCCCACGTGCGAAGCGTCGTTGCGCGGCTCGCCGATCAGCGACAGGCCGCCCCCCGCGCCGACGAACCCCTGCGCGTGCGCCCCCGCCGCGACGAGACATGCCGCCAGAACCAGACCAGGAATTCGCATAGGCTCGAGGAGAAAAAGGGGATGGATGTGACGAGGACTCCGATCCGTAGAACGCACGATCCCCCCGGCGCGTGACTGGTGCCGTCACACTGCGCCATCGTCCGGCAGCGCTCCGGGCAAGCATTTCCATCCTACGGCGATCGACCAGCCGCTTGCGCGACGGCTCCAATTCCTCTACGGTGCGACACGCTCTCAAGGCGGGTGAAAATGCCCGGAAATGAACGGAAACCCACTGCATTCGACACCGCGGTGGACAGGCTTGACCGGACACCATAAAGATGCTATCTATTCATCGTGTCCGGTGATTTCAACGGAGCCTGGGAGCATGGACAAGAACCAGCACATCGTTCCGCGGGGAGCCCGGTGGGCCGTCCGCGGGGCCGGTAACCGCAGGGCCACCCGGCTTTTCGACACGAAGTCGAAAGCGGTCGCCCATGGGCGCGAGATCGCGCGCAGGCGGGGTGGCGAGCTGGTGATCCACGGCGCGGATGGCCGCATCCGCGCAAAGAGGAGCTACGGCCGCGCCCCATGACGCCGACAGGCTGACCTCGGGGGTCCCGGCCCACACCCGGCTTCGGACCCAGGGACCGAGAATGCCACACGTCGCGTGCGTGGGATGGGCCGGCTGCAAATGCTGGTTCTGGTCGCGAGATCACCTGGAGGCGCACTTCCACGTGCAGTCACCCGGCGAGTGGGAGATCCGGGTGTTCTTCGGCGACGATCCCCCGCGCTTCGACGTGGTGTGGGAGCTGAAGAGAATGCCGGGCCGGGCGCTGCGCGCGTTCCTGGCGCAGGTGGCGGAACATCGCGAGGAGCTGTTCGAGGAATGGGACGAAAAGGTTCAGGTGGAGGACGCATGAAGATCCGCGCGGGCGCGCCGGTGCAGCCGTGCCACATCTCTTCGGCGCTCCTGGACGCCGCCTCGCTCTCGCCCGCGCTCAAGCGCGTGGCGCGAAAGATCGCCGGCGGTGGCACCGGGGTCGGGCTGGTGGCACCCGTGGTGGCGGGACTCGCCTCCGAGCTCCTGTCCGCCGCGGCCGGGGGCTTCCCGCCGGCCTGCGGCGGCCCCTCGACGCGCTACCTCGTGGTGATCGACGTGCCCGAGCCCGCGCTGATGCGCCTCCCGACCGTGCTGGAGCTGCGCCGTCCGGACTACCGGCTCCACGTGACCCGCGACGCCGGCGCGGTGCGGCGGCTGCTCGTCTCGTCGCTGCGCGAAGACCCGCGCCTCGGCGTGGTCGACGCGTACCTCCTGGGCGATTCGCTCGTGGTCCTGACCGGCGACTTCGAGATCCGCTCGTTCCCCGTCGACCGGGTGCCGGAGCTTGCTGCCCTGCGCGCAGACGAGCGCGGCGCGTTCGAGATCGACGCCGATGGCGCGTACCTCCACTGGCCGGCGGGGGATCTTCACCTGGGGGTCTCGCAGCTCCTCCAGGCTACCGATCCGGTGTTCGCCACGAATATCGACATCGAGCGGAACTCGAACGATTTCAGCGGGCGCGCGCTGCGCGGCATCCGCGAGGAGCGCGGCGTGCGGCAGATCGACGTTCCGGGCTTGAGCGAGCGGCAGGTCCGGAGGATCGAAGAAGGGCTGTCGCGGCTTCGCCCCGCATCCGCGCAGAGCTTCGCCGCCGCGCTGGGGATGACGGTGGGCGACCTGCTGGCGGAGGTCGGCCGCCGCACCGTCGAGCTTCGCGGGCGGGCCTGAACGGATCGTTCCACACGGAGACGCGGAGACACGGAGAGGCCAGGTGGCTCTCTCCGCGTCTCCGCGTGATGGTTTTTACCGGCATCGCCCCACTCTGGTGCGGCGCGCATCGGTTTGCACCACCATTCGCCTCCTGCACCCTTCGCGACCATTTGGGATAAACGGATATTTACCAAAGGATTGCGCTCGGCGGCAGGCCGCGGCCCGCCGCGTGCCCTGGAATCACGCGCTCTTTCACCCACCTACCCTGGAGGAACGCATGATGAAACCACGGCTCGCGCTGGTCCTGATCGCGTCCCTTGGCGTCGCCGCGTGCGACACCGGCGACGACATCACCCCGGCGACCCCCGCCCCTCCGAACGCCGCCGTCGCGGCGGGCCAGCAGGACCTCCTCACCATCGTCCCGCAGCCGGCGCTCGACCACGTGCAGTCCGGCCGGCTGGCCGCAATCCGGGGGCGCCCCACCACCGCCGAGCTGCACGTGGCGCGCATCGCCGGCGCGCCGGGGCAGCTGCTGCGCCCGGGCAACGTGGTGCGCCTGGGGCTCGCGCCGGGGCTGCAGGTGGTGGCCGAGGGCGAGCATGCCACGGAGCGCGCGGCCAACGACCTCTCGTGGTCCGGCCCCCTGCGCGGCACCCACGGATGGGTGCAGCTGGTGCTGATGAACGGCGAGGTGACCGCCACCGTCACCATCGGCGAGACGCAGTACGCCATCGAGCCGCTGGGCAACGGGCTGCACGCGGTGACGCGGCTCGATCCGTCCGGCTTCCCCTCCGAGCATACGCCCGACAACCCCAGCGGCGCGCTGGAGAGCTCGCTCGACGCCGCCGCGGGACAGGTCCGGGCCGCGCGCGCGGCGGGCGACGTGAGCGCCTCCGCGCTCACGCAGATCAACGTGATGGTGGTGTACACTTCCTCGGCGGCGTCGCGGGCGGGCAACATTGCCAGCAAGATCCAGCTGGCGGTGGACGAGACCAACCAGTCGTACGCCAACAGCGGGATCAACATCACCTTCAACAAGGTCTACGCCGGCCAGGTCACCTACAGCGAGACCGGCCGCACCTTCTCGCAGCACGTCAGCGCGCTGAAGAGCACCACCGACGGCGTCATGGACAACGTCCACACGCTGCGGAACACCTACGCGGCCGACCTGGTGATGCTGGTGGTGAACGACACCGAGGCGTGCGGCCAGGCCGCGGCCATCAACGCCACGGCCACCTCGGCCTTCGCGGTGGCGGACCAGAGCTGCATCACCGGCTACTACTCGTTCGGCCACGAGCTGGGGCACCTGCAGGGCGCGCGGCACGACCGCTTCGTGGACGGCACCCTCAGCCCGTACCAGTACGGCCACGGCTTCATCCCGTCGACCAAGACTGGCGGACGATCATGGCCTACGGCAACAACTGCAGCAACTGCACGCGCATCCAGTGGTGGAGCAACCCGCTCAAGACCTACCCGTCCACCGGCCAGGTGATGGGCACCGCCACGTACGAGGACAACGCCCGCGTGCTGAACCTCACCGCGCCCACGGTGGCGACGTTCCGCTAGGGAAAGAGGCCTCGCGCATAGGTGCAGGATTCACCGAGAGACGGTGGTTTTCCCTGCACCTCTGCGTCTCCACGTGAACCGACCTCGGAAGACAGCCCCGCCCGGAGCGCATCCGGGCGGGGCTGGTCGCGTGCAGCCGCAGCAAGCGCGATGGGTCAGGGCCTCAGCAGCGCGACGAGCTGGACGCCCACCGACAGGCGATTGCCCGAGTTGTCACCGCCCCGGGTCCAGAGCGCCACGCCCTCGATCGCGATGGGGACCACCCGCGCCACGACCAGGGTGCGGCCGACCGCGAGCTCCGCCGCGGAGCCGGATTCGTGGGCGGTGTACAGCAACCCTTCGTCGGTGGTGGCGGAATCGGGAACGACGAACGCGTGGTTGCCCCAGCCCACGCCCGGGCGAACGTAGAACGCCCGCGGCAGCTCCACCTGCACCGACGCGAGCATGGCCGCGGTCTTCAGCACCGGCGAGGTAGCCGCCGTGCCGATGGGCAGCAGCTCGTCGAACAGGCGATGGCCGGCGACCTCCACCACCGGCGTGATGCCGCGGCCCACCCGGAAGCCGGCGCGCAGGTTGAACATGGCCCCGGTCCCCCGCTCGTCCGTCCGCGCGTCGCGAACACTGCTGATCCCGCCGCCCAGGCCAAAGACAAACCCGCGGGAGCCTCCGCCCGGCTCCTGTGCCGAGGCCCGGGCCGGCAGGGCTGCGGCCGCGGCCAGCAGGGCCGCGGCGACGAGGCAGCGTCGCATCACGACGGCTTCGAGGGGAAGAGTGCGGGACAGCGGATGCGTGGATCGTCGGCAGGAAGAACGACCCGACTGCCGCCCGCGTGACCGGCCGCCCTCGCGGGGCCGGTCCGCGCAATGGTCAGCGCTGTACGGCGAGCGCTTCGATCTCGATGGTCCGGCCGGCGTCGCGAGCCTGGCCCAGCACGCGGTCGAGGTTCACCTGCCGCCTGAGCAGGCCCGCGAGGCGGACGCGGTCGAGCTGTGCGTTCAACAGGCGTGTGCGCACGCAGGTCGCGGGATCCAGTGTATCCACGTGCAGGACGATCTGGTTCGCCTGCGTGATGGAGGTCCAGGCGAACACCAGCGTCGTGCCGGCATACGTCTCGATGGACTGCAGGTCCGCCGGAAGGCTGGCGGTGGCGCACGTCCGCGTGCAGCCGGCCGCGGTGCAGGTGAACAGCGCCATCCCCCTGCCGACGCGGGCGATTCCGTACAGCGCTGCCGTGGTGCGTGCCAGCCCGTCGAAGGCGGGCCCGCGTGCGGGTCTCGCCTCCGCGGCGACGAACTGGTCCGTACGCGGATCGAAGGTCACGAACTGCCTGCCGCGGGCATCGTAGAGCTCCATCGACCCGCCCGGGCTGGAGGTCGCGCTGGTGAAGTCGAATCCGCTCATCTGCACCTGCGCCGGGGGCCTCGCCGGCTGGCCGAGGTCGACTTTCTTCACCACGCCGCTCTCGGAGAAGAGATACAGCTCCCCCTCCCCATCGATCGCCATCCCCTCCACCTCGTTCAGCTCGCGCGACCAGTCGTAGTACGCGACCTCGTGGCTGCCACCGAGGTCGATGGAGAAGGCGATGTTGCCGAAGTACTCGGCGTCGAGGATCCCGTACAGCCGCCGCGGGCCCTGCGCCTGGAGCGCCGCGCTGGCGACGAGGGACAGCAGGCAGGCGAGCGCGCCTGCCGCGAACAGGGGCGAACGCGGCGAGAAAGATCGCATCGAATCGGTCCGTGGGAGCGAGTTGTTCGGCGTGGAGCCAAGGGCGAACCCGGCGGACGTTACTCTCGGCCAGGACCCATTGTTCCGCGAGACGGGCGGATGAATCCGCAGCAACAGGAACACGAAGTCCGCCTTCGCGGACTCCTGCCTTCAGCGCCACCGCCATTCCCGGGCACGCGACCCACTCGGTCGCGGCCGAAGTCCGCCAACCCCGGCTGGGTCGAGGCCGATCGCGCGCCGGTGGGCTACGGCCTCACGAGAGCCCGCAGTCCGCGAAGGCGGACTTCCCGTGGTTGTTGCAGCGGATTCATCCGCCCTGCTCCCCCGCGGGCCTGACGGGTGCCTCATTTCCCCGCCGCGCGACCACCAGCACGGCCGCGAGCACCACCACCAGCGCCACGAACGCCAGCCAGCCGTCCACCAGCTTGCGGGTGCCCCAGAAGACGGGGTCGGTGCCGGGGACGGCGCGCGTCAGGAATCCGTAGAACTTGAGCCAGAAGATCCACCCGGCGTGGATGCCGATGGAGGCGAGGATGTCGCCGGTGAAGACGTAGGCCAGCCCCAGGATCATCCCCGCCAGGGTGAGGTTCACGAAGGCGGGGACCAGGCCGCCGGGCTCCAGCATCCCCGCCAGCATCGTCGGCAGCACGCGCAGGCCCGAGAGCCAGTCGATCCGCGGCGGGTTCGTGGGGCGCGCCATGAAGTGCACGATGGCGTAGATGGCGCTGCTCAGCACCAGCGCGGCCATCCACGGCATCGCCCGGCGCAGCCCGCCGAAGATGGCCCCGCGGAAGAGCAGCTCCTCGATCACCGCCACGAACAGCGCCGTCGCCAGCGCGCCGGCGAACTGCCCCGCCAGCTCCCCCGGCGTGCGCGGGCTGAGCGTCCGCGCGCCCGCCGCGAGCGCGATGCCGCACACCGCCGCCAGCGAGAAGAAGCCGAGCGCGAACCCCGCCGCCACGCGCCGCCAGCGCGGCCCCCGCGGGTCCACGCCCACGTCCGCCCAGCTCCGGATGCCGGAGGCGCGCACGTAGAAGGGGATGCCGAGCAGCGCCACCAGCAGCAGCGCGCGGTTCACCACCCGCGCGAAGGGTGTGCGCGCCAGCTCCGTCCCCGCTGCGGCCGCCTGCAGCGCGTGATGGAGCCATGGCGCCAGCAGCGCCCCGCCGGCGAACACCGCCACCAGGTAGAGGGCGAGCGCCAGGATCGGCCTGCCCTGCCGTCCGTCGCGGGTATTGTCGGCGTGCGGCATCGACGAGGGGGAGATGGATCGGGTGATGGGATTCAGCGGATGGCGCCGGGGCGGCCGCTGATCCGGCGCAGCGCGGCGACCTGGCCGGCGTGGTAGCCCTCGTGCACGATCAGCAGCGCCAGCCGCCGGCCGAGCGGGCCCGTGGCGCTCCCGCTGGCGGCCTCCGGCACCGCCGCGAGCTGCTCGTCCGTCACCCCGCCAAGTGCGGCGAGCACGGCCTCGCGGGAACGGTCCAGCGCGTCGGTGAGCGCCGCCAGCGGGAGCGCGCCCTCCGCGCCGGTGACGGGGGCGCTGCCGCGGTCGTACCGCGCATCCTCGGCGCCGCCCCATACGGGCTCCCTGCCCAGCGCGCGCAGCATGTGGTTGCGATGCACGACCACGTGCCCGACGACCCAATTGGCGCAGTTCCCGCCGCCCGGCGGCTGCGCCAGTGCGTCCTCCTCGGTGAAGCCCTCCAGGTTCACGCCCAGGGCTCGCGTGCTGAGGCCGAACATGTGCCGGAGCGTCTCGGCGTCCATCGGATCTCCTCCGAAGTGAGTGGCGACGGGAGCGCATCATCTCATCTTGCGTGGAATCCGTCAATCCGAGCCGGCAAACCGCATCTCACGCAGAGACGCAAGAGGCGCCGAGAGAGCACTGCGGTCCCTCTCCGTGCCTCTGCGTCTCTGCGTGAAATGCAGTTTTTTCTTGTGCGGGGCGGCGCGGAAGGTCCATATTCACGGATGACTCCCGGAGCGACCGATCCCGTGCAGCCCCCACCGGCCGACCCGCCCCGGGCCGTCGCGGCCGGCCTCTGGCGCATCTCCACCCCCATGCCCGGGCGGCCGCGCCAGGTGCACGCCTACCTGGCCGAGCTCCCCCGCGGCGGGTGGCTGCTGGTGGACGGCGGGCTCGGCACGGAGCCGGCATGGGAGGCGCTGGAGGCGGGCGTCCGCGGGGCGGCGGGGGGATGGGGCGCGGTGCGCGTGCACGTGGTCACCCACATGCACATGGACCACGTGGGGCTCGCCGCCCGCGTGCGCGAGGCCACCGGCGCGCCGGTGGTGATGGGCCGGCTGGACGCGGAGCGGATGGCGCACGCCGCGGCGCATCCCGAGGAGGAAGCGGAGTACCGCCGCGGCCTCTTCGCCCACTGCGGCGCGCCGGCGGAGTGGATCGAGCGGGTGGAGGAAGGGCACGCCCGGGCGCGCGCCGTCGCCCCGCCGGTCACGGTGGACGCGGTGCTCGACGGCGACGAGGGCGAGGTGCCGGGCGCGGACGGGTGGCGCTTCGCCTGGACGCCGGGGCACACCGCGGGGCACGTCTCCCTCTTCCGCCCCGCCGACGGGATGCTGGTCGCCGGCGACGCGGTGCTCCCGCGCATCTCCCCCACGCTGGGGGTGAACCGGCAGCGGGCGGACCCGGTGGGCGACTACCTGGATGCGCTGGAGCGGCTGCGAGCGCTCCGCCCCGCCCGGGTCCTCCCCGGCCACGGCGACCCGCTGGAGGGCACCGCGCGGATGGCGGAGCTGCGCGCCGCCGCGGAGGGCGAGACGGAGGCCGTCGCGGCGGCGCTGGACGACGCGCCCGCGACCACCTGGGAGGTGGTGGAGCGGCGCTACGCCGGGCGGGAGCTGCCGCCCGCCACGCGAATGCTGGCGCTGCGCGAGACGCGGGCCCACCTGGAGCGGCTCGAGCGCCAGGGGCGCGCGGCGTGCGACGGGCGCGGCGGGGCGGACCGATTCCGCCGGCGCTGACCCGGCAAAACCGGAGGAAACCGGCGATGGTGGCAAAGATCTTCTGGCTGCTGGTGGCGGCCGTGGCGGTGGTGGTGCTGGTGCCGCCCGTGCGCGAGCGCGTGTGGCCCAAGCTGCAGCCGGCGCTCAACCCGGTGTACCAGTGGAACGCGCGCACGCGGGTGAACGAGATCCGCGACCTGGTGAAGCGCGCCGACGCCACCGGGCGCCCCGTGCCCGCCACGGCCGACGCCTTCGCGGCGTTCGTCGACAGCGAGGACATGCAGCACGACGCCTCGCTCGACCCGTGGGGAACGCCGTACTACATCCTCCTCGACCGCGCCACCTTCCAGGTGGGCTCGGCCGGGAAGGACCTGCAGCCGGGAACGGAAGACGACATCCTCTCCAAGCCCGAGCCGCTCACGCACCCGCCGGACACCCGGCGGCGGTTCTGAGGGCGGCGCGCGCGAGGCGGAGCTTTCGTGGGGGACGCATGCTGAAAGTGGGACTCACCGGCAACATCGCCGCCGGCAAGAGCACGGTGGCCGAGGTCTGGCGCCTGCTGGGCGCCACCGTGGTGGACGCGGACGAGCTCGCCCGCCGCGCGGTGGACCCGGGGACGCCGGCGTTCTCCGCCATCGCGGAGGAGTGGGGGGAGCAGGTGATGGAGCCCGACGGCGGGCTGGACCGCGCGGCGCTGCGCCGCATCGTGTTCGCCGACCCGGCGGCGCGCGAGCGGCTGGAGCAGATCGTACACCCCGCGGTGGCCGGGCTGCGCGAGGAGCTCTACCGCCAGGCCGAGGCCCGCGGCGAGCCGGTGATCGTGGCCGACATCCCGCTCCTCTTCGAAGTGGGGCTGGTGGACGAGTTCGACGTGGTGGTGCTGGTCGATTCGCCCGAGGAGACGCGCCTGGCCCGGCTGGTGGGCGACCGCGGGCTCGACCCCGCCGAGGCGCAGAGGATGATCTCGGCGCAGATGCCCTCGGCGCTCAAGCGCGCGCGCGCCGACTACGTGATCGAGAACGCCGGCACGGTCGACGAGGTGCGCCGCCGCGCCCGCGACGTGTGGCAGGAGCTGGAGCGGCGCGCCGGGGCGGCCGGTGGCTGACGCGCCGCGCCTGCGGGTGGACATGCACTGCCACACCCGCGCCTCCAAGGACTCGCTGAACCCCTTCGAGGGCATCGTCCCCGCGATGGACGCGGCGGGGATCGACCGGGTGGTGATCACGGACCACGACCGCATCGAGGGCGCCCTGCGCATGCACGCGCGGGCGCCCGACCGCGTGATCGTGGGCGAGGAGATCCGCACCGCCGAGGGGCCGGACCTGATCGGCATCTTCCTGACCGAGCTGATCCCCAAGCACACGCCGCTGCGCGAGGCCTGCCTGCGCATCCGCGAGCAGGGCGGCGTCGTCTACGTGCCGCACCCGTTCGACACGCGCCGGCGCGGCGGGGGCGAGCTGCTGGAGGGGATCGCCGACCTGGTGGACGTGGTGGAGGCGCACAACGCGCGCACCTTCCGCCCCGA
>Ga0070685_10000707_pt1 | contig 18117 bp, 12 predicted proteins | sample KBSS13LmetaG_FD_65651 | JGI IMG/M metagenome (GOLD analysis project Ga0070685, IMG submission 65651) | Switchgrass rhizosphere microbial communities from Kellogg Biological Station, Michigan, USA - KBS S1-3L metaG | ecosystem: Host-associated > Plants > Roots > Rhizosphere ...
TCAGGTTCGTCGCCACCGAGGACTGCGTACCGGCGAGCGTGTTCTGCTCCTGGAGCAGCGAGCGCTGCGCATCGAGCACGCGCTGGTAGTCGACGGCGCCCTCGCGGTACTGGATGAGCGCGATGTCCACCGAGCGCTGGGCGGAGGTGGCGGCGTTCTGCGCGAACGTGGTCGCCTCGCGCGCGCGCAGGTAGCCGGCGAGGCCATCCTCCACCTCGCGCGCCGCGTCGAGCACCGACTTCTGGTAGGCAACGAGCAGCTGCTGGAGTCGCGCGTCCTGCACGCGGACGTTGTTCTGGATGCGGCCATAGTTGAAGAGCGGCCAGAACACCCGCCCGCCCCACGTGTAGAACAACGTGCCCGGCCCGAACAGGTCCGAGAACGTGGCGTTGCCGGAGATCGGTCCGGCATTCTGTGTCGTCTGGGTGCCGATCATGCCGGTGAGCGTGAAGCTGGGATAGAGCTCCGACCTCGCGACGCCGACCTGGTCGGCCTGCGCCATCGCGCTCATCTCCAGGCTGCGGATGTCCGGCCGGCGCCGCAGCATCTCCGCCGGCACGCTCACCGCGACCTGGTCGGGCGGTCTGGGGATGCCGGTGTGCGTGGCGAGCCGCGCGTGGACCGCGCCCGGCGGCAGGCCGAGCAGGGTGGAGAGCGCGTTCTCGGTCTGCTCGAGCCCGCTCTGGAGCTGCGGGACGGTGGCGCGCGTGCTCTCGAGCAGCGTTGTCGCCTGCGTCACGTCCAACTCGCTCGTGGCGCCGTGGCGGAAGCGGGCCTGCGCGATCCGCTGCCCTTCTTCCTGCAGACGCACGTTGTCCCGCGTGAGGTCGATGAGGGTCTCGAAGGTGCGGATGGCCGCATACGTGCGCGCCACCTCGGCGGCGAGCACGACGATGGCGTCCTGGTAGTCGGCCTCGGTGGCATGCACGTTCGCCTGCTCGGCCTTCACGCCGCGGCCGTACTTGCCCCAGAAGTCCAGCTCCCAGGCGGCGTCGAATCCGACCTGGAAGTCGGAGAAGCTCTGGTTCAAGCCGGGGATGTTCGCGGCACGATCGCTCAAGCCGAAGTTCGTGGCGCGGGCGATCGCGGCCTGCACCTGCGGGTACTGCTTGCCCACGGTGACCCCGAGCCGCGCGCGCGCCTCGAGGATGCGGAGGCCCGCGACCTGGAGCGACAGGTTCTGGTGGAACGCGGAGGCGACGAGCCCGTCGAGCGTGGTGTCGTTGAACGCCGTCCACCACGTGCTGTCCGCAGGCGCCTGCGCGGAGAGATAGTGGTTCTCCTCCTCCTTCCAGGCGGTCTCGACCGGCGTCGAGGGGCGAACGTACTTCGGGCCCACCGCGCATCCCGTGACCGCGACCAGCAACGCTGGCAGGAACAAGAAGGCAGCGAGCTTCGGTGGCGGGCCGGCATCGGCCCGCCTCGCATCATGGAGTGAGTTCACCGGGTCCCCTCGGTTCGCGTTCAGTCCGGCTGCGCACCACACGGCGCACGCCGGTTCCACGGCATCGGACACGGGGAGTATCCGTCGTGGGAGGTGCCGGCGAGCGGCGCGGTCGAGTCGGCGCCGATGTCGAAGCTCCTGGACAGCACCGGCGCCGTCACCGCGGGCGCGGACCGCAGGGCATGCAGGAAGCAGCAGGACACCACCCTGACCGGCGACGCCGCGACCAACCGGGTGCGCCCCATGCGTGCCATCGCCACGACCCCCAAGCCGGGACTACTCGCTGTGCGTCCCTGCATTCCTCGCAGCCAGCAGAGTGTGGCCTAGGCCCGCGCTCCCTCGGAGGTCTCCCTTTACTCGCCGTTCATATGCGCGGCCGTCCGGACACGATGAACCGCAAATCGCTGAGGACCTCGCGCTGCGCTTCCGTGCTGGAAGATAGGACCAACGGTCGGTCCCTCGCCAGCACTCTTTGGCACCGTCTGGAATGGGACGAGCGGACCACCCGCGCCTGACGGGGCGGGCGCCGCGCGGGTCGCACGCCGCGCGGCGCCCGTGGCGCTTCGGTGATCTACGCGGTGACGATGACCAGTCGCTTCACCTGCCGGAACGCCTGCGGGTCGAGGATGCGCAGCTCGAGCTTCCCGTTCACGGACTGGATCGAGTAGCTCCGCGCCGGCTGCGACGTCAACACCTGCGCCTTCGTCCCCGAGAGCGGGATGACGGACTCCTGGTCGGTGTCCACCTCCTGGAACGAGCCGAGGTCGGCGGTGTTCGACGCCCCGAGCGTCTTCCCCAGGCCGAGCACGCCGCCCTTGGCGACGACGATGCCGTCCTTCATCAGCGCCTGCCGCGTCCCGGCGGCGTAGTAGACGGTGCCCAGCTGGCGCCGGCGCTGCTCCAGCGTATCCGCCTGTGCGGCGATCAGCGCCTGCGCCTGGTCGATGCTGGTGCCGAGATCGGCGACGTGCGTCTGCAGCGAATCCACCCGGCCAGCGAGCCGCTCGACCATCTGCTCCTTCTCCGCCAGGCCCACCTTCAGCTGCTTCACCATGCGGTCGAGGCTCGCGGCGTGGATGTCGCTCTTCTGCAGCTGCGTCTCCAGCGACTGGATGCGCTCGCGCAGCTCGGCGATGCGCGCGAGCGCCATGCTCGCGCCCGTGGGCGAGAGCTTCTGCTCGTTACCCAGGCTGGAGATGTGCATCACGCCCGCGGCATCGATCGCGATGGCGTTCAGGCTGTCCTGGATCGTCGCCATCTCCTGCACGGTCCGGTCGTAGCGGGCCTTCGCCGCCGTCGTCTGCGCTTGTGCCTCGGCCAGCATCGCGGCGTCGCGGCGGGTCTGCTCCACGAGCGAGATGCAGAAGACGATGAGGGCGACGCTGACGATGGACAGGATCACGGTGGATCGGCGCATGGTGAACTCCCTCGGGTGGCGGCCGTGAGCCTCGTTGTGTAGGCGTGGGGGCGTGCAGACTCTTAGAACCTTCGCGTGGCGCGGACAAGGGCCGGACGCATGTCTTGACCACGACCTGTCGCCGCGGCTCGGCCGGCGACCGACGCTGCCGCGCTCGGCCGCTGGTTCCCCTTCGGCCGGCCTCCGGGGAATTCCGTAATTCGGCAACGCGCGATCGTGTCCGGAGGTAGCCTTCCAGGTGCGAGCTCTCTGCACGGCCGTTCTCGAGTTCGCCCAAGGCCGCGCAAGGAGGAAGTATGTCGCGCGTCATCTTCATCACTCGCACCGTGACGGGATTGCTGTTCCTGTCGCAGCTCGTGCTGGGCATCGTGATGTGGACAGGCCATGGGCGGTCCCTGATGCAGGTGCACATGAGCCTGGGCGCCCTGTTCGTGCTCGCGGTATGGACGCTGTCCGCGATCTGCGTGCGCGCGGGCGTCTCACGCACCGCGGCGTTCGGCGTGGCGAGCGTGGGCGTGATCGTGTTGCTGTTCGGCATGGCGCAGGCGCGGATCCTCCCCGGCTCACAGCACTGGGTGGTCCAGGTCCTCCACCTGCTCCTCGGCTTCACCGCGATGGCGGTCGCGGGGCGGCTGACGACGATGGTGCCGGCGAGGGCGCGCCGCGCCGCGGGCAGCCGCGAGGCGCACCCCGAGCCCGTGGGCCGCGGCGCTTAGCGATCTCACGGTCGCATTGCCGTCCCCGCGCGCCGCCCTTAGGCTTCGGCCCATGCGCCGCGCGCTCGCGATGCTGTCGCTGCTGGTCACCGTGTCCACACCGGCACACGCCGGCAAGGCGACGCTGATCTACAACGGCCGCATCCTCGTGGACGCCTCGGCCGCACCGGCGACCCGGTTCGCCGGTGCGGCGCTCGTCCAGGACGGCCGCTTCATCGCCGTGGGCACGCTCGCCGCGATCGACCAGGTCGCGCGCGACCGCCAGCTCTGGCCCACGCGCGTCGACCTCCACGGTGGATTCGCCGTCCCCGCGCTCACCGACGCGCACGGCCACGTCGAGGGACTGGGGATCGCGCTCCAGCGGCTGCGGCTCGAGGGCACGAAGTCGGCGGCGGAGATCGCGGGCATGGTCGCGAAGCGGGTCGAGCAGGCGCCCGCCGGCGAGTGGATCCTCGGCCGCGGCTGGGACCAGAACGACTGGGCGGTGGAGAAGTTCCCGACCCGCGACGTGCTCGACCGGGTGTCGGGCGACCATCCGGTGTGGCTGCGGCGCGTGGACGGGCACGCGGCGTGGGCGAACTCGAAAGCCCTGGAGCTTGCCGGGGTGACGAAGGCGACCCCGGACCCCCCCGGCGGGCGCATCGAGCGGGCGGGCGACGGCACGCCCGCCGGCGTGCTCGTGGACAACGCCATGGAGTTGGTGGAGTCGAAGCTCCCCGTGGCCACGCGCGAGCAGCGCACGCGCGCCATCTCACTCGCGCTCCAGCGCTGCGCCGAGCTGGGGCTCACGTCGGTCCACGACGCGGGGATCGACGAGGAGGCGGTGTCGATCTACCGCGAGCTGGCGGAGAAGGGCGCGATGCCGGTGCGCGTGTTCGCGATGCTCGCGGCGGGCAGCGCCCTCGCATCGCCCGACGCGCTGCCCCGAGAGAAGCCGAGCGCGGGCGACGGCCGCTTCCGGCTGTTCGCGGTGAAGGCCTATGCCGACGGCGCGCTCGGCTCGCGCGGTGCGGCGCTGCTCGAGCCGTATTCCGATGACCCCGGGAATCGCGGCCTCGTGCGCACGCCCCCCGACACGCTGGAGCTGCTGGCGAAGCTGTGTCTCGAGCGCGGCTATCCGCTGTGCGTACACGCCATCGGCGATCGTGCGAACCGGATGGTGCTGGACGCCATGGAGCACGCCGCGGCGGCAGGCGGAGACCCGGCCTCGCTGCGCGAGCGCCGCTTCCGCATCGAGCACGCGCAGGTGATCTCGGCCGAGGACCTGCCGCGCTTCGCCAAGCTCGGCGTGATCGCGTCGATGCAGCCCACGCACTGCACGAGCGACATGCCGTGGGCGGGAACGCGGCTCGGCACCGCGCGCATCGAGGGCGCTTATGCGTGGCGGAAGCTGCTCGACTCGGGCGCGCGGCTCGCACTCGGCTCGGACTTTCCGGTCGAGGACCCGAACCCGCTATGGGGCATCTACGCAGCGGTGACGACGCAGGACCGGAACGGCCATCCGCCGGGCGGCTACCGGCCGAGCGAGAAGCTCACGATCTGGGAGGCACTGCGCGGGTTCACGAGCGATGCCGCGTACGCCGCATCCGCGGAGCGCGAGCTGGGCCTCGCCGAGCCCGGCTACCGCGCCGACCTCGCGGTGTTCGACCGCGACCTCACGAAGGTCGCGCCGGGCGAGATCCCGAAGGCGCGCTGCGTGCTGACCATGGTCGGCGGCGAGATCGTGTGGAACGGGAAGTAATGGAGGGCCGGCTTCACATCCCCCGTATCCTTCACACCCCCCGTCCCCTTCACATCCCCTTCCCCGTCGCGGCGCGGACGTTGACGAGCACGCCCACCTCCTCCGGCCGGCCGACGTAGGACTTGAGGCAGCAGAGCACACGCTTGCCGTCCGCGTTCACGTCGTAGCCGTCCGTGACGCCGGTGCGGAACAGCCGCCGGAGTGGCCACTCGGTGGGCCGCAGCCCCGCCACCGGAGTGGCCTCGAAGAAATCGTTCGCCGCCGTGTGGAAGAACAGCGTGCCCGCGGTGCGCGCCCAGCGCGGGTCCATGCCGCCGGGAATCGGGAGCAGGAACTCCTCGTGCGTGCCGAGGTCCTCGATCTGGATCCGAGTCTGTCCCGAGCGGTTGGTGTCGTAGGCGAGCCAATGGCCGTCGGGCGACACCGCGCCGCGGGCCTCCAGGGCCGGCGTGCTCACGAGCGGCGTCAGGGCGCCACCGCGAAGCGCGTAGAGGTTGTAGCCGTTGCTCTTGTCGAAACGCGTGACCGTGATGGGCCCGTGACCGGGCCAGCTCGTGGCCCACATCATCGGCTGCTCACCCGGCGCGATCACGACCCGGTCCCCGAGCGATCCGTCCGTCCGCCGCGCGTAGAGCCCGTCGGTGCCGCTGCGGTTCGAGGAATAGATCAGCGAATCTCCGGACGGCGACCACAGGGGCTTCCAGTTCATCCCCGGCAGGTCGGTCCAGCGCTCGGCCGCACCGGTCGTCATGTCGAGCATCCAGATGTTGCTGCGCCCCGAGCCCTCCGCGCGCTCGACGGCGACGCGGTGACCGGCCGGCGACAGCGCGGGATCGAAGTACGGACCTCGCGCCACCACCGTCTCCGCGCCCGTGGCGGCATCGATCCATGTCAGCCGTCCCTCGCGCACGCTCTCGAGCGCGTAGACGAGCGTGCCGTTCCGCGACACGCTGGCGTGCGGCTCGGCCACGGAGCCGCCGTAGCCGGGGATCGCGGACAGCGGCCGCGGGTCGCCGCTCCAGCGCAGCGTGCCGAGGTTGAACGGCCGCGCCTCCAGCCCTTCGTTCACCCGGTAGATGAGCAGTCCCGACGAGTACACCACGGCCGACTCCACCGGCCCGACGTAGACGCGGCGATCCGAGTGCAGCGAGCCCACGAACAGCGAGTAGGTGCCGTCGCGCTCGGGCGTGGTGACGTAGAGGAAGTGGTCGCCGTCCGGCAGGAAGCACGGCCAGCGATGGCTCGTCTCGGAGACCGCGGAGTCCAGCGTCGTCGCCGGCACCGGCACGCCGCCGCTCGCGCGCACGCGCAGCAGGGGGCCCACGAGCGACGGCGCGAGCAGCACGGTGCCGTCGGTGCCCCAGCCGCCGCCGCGCCCCGCTTCCGCCTGGCAGATGACGCGCACGCTGTCGCCGTCCAGGCCGATGCGTTTGAGCCTGCCGTTGGCGTAGAACGCGAGCTGATTCCCGTCCGGCGACCAGAACGGATAGGTCGCGCCTTCGGTCCCCGGCAGGCGCGTGCTCGAGAGCGAGTCGAAGCGGCGCACCCACAGCGCGCTCGTCCCCGACGTGTCGATGCTCGCGAACGCCACCTTGCCGCCGTCCGGCGACACCGTGAGGTTCGCGAACATGGCCAGGTGCTCGCCCACCGGCAGATCCAGCGTGAACTGCATCGGGATCGCATCGCGATCGGTCACCGGACGCTTCGCCCACCACAGACCGGCCACCGCCTCGGCCACCACGAGTGCCGCCGCAGCCCAGACGACGGCGCGAGCGCCCGGCTTCCGGCCCCCAGCTCTCGCCGGCGATACCGCGGGCGACGTCGCGGCCGGTGCCGCTTCCGAGGGTGCGAGCCATGCCGATGTGAACGCCGAGACCAGCGCACGCTCCATCTCCACCGCGCTCTTGAACCGATCCGCCGGATCGCGTTCCAGTGCGCGGGCGACCACGTCGGCGAACTCGAGGGGGACGTCGGGCCGCACACTGCGCAACGACGGCAGCGGCCCGCGCGCGAGCGCCTCGCGCAGCTCGTCGAGCGTGTGGGCCTGGACGGGATAGTCCCCCGCGACCAGGCGGAAGAGCAGGACGCCAAGGCTGTAGAGATCCGACGCCGGGCCCGCGCGCCCCCCGCGCAGCACCTCCGGCGCCATCGCCAGCGGCGTGCCCTCCATGCCGCCCGGGCTCGCGTCGGGCGTGGCGCCCTTCGCCGCGCCCGCCTCGTACTCGCCAGCGCTCCCGAAATCCATGAGCACGATGCGCCCGCCGCGCTCGCGCATCACGTTCGCCGCCTTCACGTCGCGGTGCACGAGTCCGACCGCGTGCACGGCGGCGAGCGCGCGACAGAGCTCGATGCCATAGGCGGAGATCTCGCGCCAGTTCGCGGGCCCGAGCCCGGTGAGCAGCTGCTCGAACGTGGCGCCGTCCAGCAGCTCGGTCCACATGCCGGCCCGGCCGTCGTGCACGTCGGCGCCGAGCACGAGCAGCACGTTCGGGTGCTTCACGCGCGCGAGCACGCGCGCTTCCTCGAGCACCATCTCGATCGTGCGCGGCTGCGCCGAGGCATCCCAGAGCTTGAGCGCCACCTCCCGCCGCAGTCCGGGGTCGAAGGCGCGATAGACCCCGCCATAGACGCCCGCACCCAGCGGGCCGCGGATGCGGAGGTTGCCCCACGTGCGCTCGGCCCCCGGCCCGGACGCCTCCGCTGCATCGCGTTCGCGCGCAGCGCGCTCGCGATTGGCCCCGCTGCTGCCGTGCACGCGCGACACCGTGTCGATCAGTCGCAGCGCCTCGAGTGTGTCCGGGTCCACATCGGATCGCGCCGCTTCCTTCTCCCACTCGACCGGCTCACCCTCTGAGATCGCCTCGACGATGCGCTCCAGCTCGGGCGATTTGTCCTCCGGCCGCTCGTTCATGCGTGCGGGGGTTCGCGAAGCATCGCGGTCACCGCGCGGATGGCCCGCCGCACGAGCATCCGCGCCGCCTCCGCGGAGGAGCGGCCGAGCGCGTCCGCGATCTCCTGGTAGCTGCAACCCATCTCGATCCTCATCAGGAATGCCTCCTGCTGGTCGGGGGCGAGCTGCAGCAGGGAGAGGTTGTAGCGCTCGAGCTGCTGCTGGCTGATCACGGTCTCGAGTGGATCCTTGTCTCGCGCCGGCAGCTGGTCGGTGAGCTCGGTGACCTGAGGGCGCCGCCGCGCCCGCCAGATCTCGTCGCGGATCTGGTTCAGGACCGCCGAGCGCAGGTAGGCGAGCAGCGATCCCGGGATCGAGGTGTCGATGTAGCCGAGCCGGGCCATGGTGCGCATCAGCGCCGTCTGCACGACGTCGACCGTGTCCACGAGCCCGCGCGCCGAGCTGGGCACGCGGCCGTGCGCGAAGCGGAGCAGCGCCGCCTGGTAGCGGGCGGCGATGTGCTCGAGTGCCCTGCGGTCGCCCCCCCGGGCGCGGGTCACCAGCGCCAGCGTGGAGTCGAGTGCGACGGGGGTGACGACGGCAGCCATTCGGGGGACTCCTGGGCGTGCGGCGCGAAAATTCTCGCGACCGGTTCCGACCCGGCGGACGTTCTCACTAATTGAAGGGTGGTTCCCGATCTGCTCCGGCAGGATTCCGCCCCTCGCTTCTAAAGTTAGGGTCGCGCGGTCCGATCGGGACCGGTTGTCGGGGGATACCCGGTTAGACCCCGGCCGGCCGCGCGACATTTAGCTGGTGGTGCGAGGATTGTTGCTGGAGCCGGTGGCCGCCGTAAGTCGTTGCAGGAGAGATGTCGAAATCGGCGCCGTGACAATAGCATGACGGGGTTCCGGCGCCCATGGGTGTCTCTGGCCCGTGTCCAGCATCGAAGGCGCTGAGCTGGGGGCGGCTCCTCGACGGGCCCTAGCGCAGGCCCCAGAGCCGGACGCTGCCGTCGGTCGAGCCGGTCGCGGCGAGCTTCCCGGTGGCCGAGATGGCGGTCGCGGTGACCGCGCCGGGATGGCCGTCGAGCAGGCCCACCTCGCGGCTCGTCGAGGTCTCGAACACGCTCGCCTTCCCGGAGCGGAGCCCGATCAGCAGGTTGGAAGCGTCGGGTGTGGAGGCGAGGGACACCATGCGCTCGGGCGTGGGGCGCATGCGCTGCGCCTCGCTGCCATCGAGCGGACTCCAGCGCACCACCGTGCCGTCGCGCGCCCCGCCGATCACGCCGCGCGAGTGCCGTGACGAGTAGAGCGCCGCGATGCGGCCGCACGTCGTGCGCGTGCTCCAGCGCAGCTCGCCCGTCCCGCGATCGAACAACTCGACGCGGTTCTTGTGCGTGGTGCACACGATCCCGGCGCCATCGGGAGTGAACGCGATCGCCTCGATGCGCCCGGTCGCGCGCTGGAACTCGGTGCCGGCGATGCCGCGCTCGGTGCTCCACAGCTGGAGCCGCCTGCCGGCGCCGCCCGCAGCCACCCACTGGCCGTCGGCCGAGACGGCGACAGCCTTGAACGCGGTGTGGTCGGGAGCCTCGACGTGGATGACGCGCCGCTTGGGACCGTGGTCCCAGAGCACCACCGCGCGATCCTCGAGCACGGCCGCGATCATCGTGTGGTCGGGCACGAGCGCCATGGCGAGCACCGCGGAATCCGCCACGAGCGGCGCGCACGCTTCGCGGCCGCGCTTCACGTTCCACACCCGCACGGAGCCGTCGCGCGAAGCGCTCACCAAGAGCCGCGCATCCAGCGTGAACGCCAGCGACGTCACCTCCAGGCGGTGCCCGCCGAGCTTGTAGCCGACGTCCTCGACCTTCTCCTCGTGGCTCTCGGCGTACTTCTCGGTGCGGGTGCCGAAGGGGAGCCCGAGGAACGTGCGCGGTACCTGCCGCTGGCCCACCACGGGCACCTGCCAGATGTGGCGTTCGCGTAGCTCGCCGGGTCGCACCCATTCGACGCCCCAGCCGGTCCACGTCGCGACACTGGAGGTGACACGTCGCGTCGCCGGGCGCGAGGCTTTGGGAGTCACGGTCTTCTGTGGTGTCGCGGGCGCGGAGGTGACGGCTTTCGCGGACGCCGGCGCGCTCGTGGTGGGAGCGCTCGGCGCGGGAGCACGCGTCGCGGGAGCGGAGTTGGAGCTCGTCGCGGGCTGCGATCCCGTGATCCAGGCCGGCTGTGACCCGGAGGGCTTGGCACCCGAAGCCTGTGGCTTGGGGGGCGGAACGGCCTGGAACTTCGCCGCCGCGGGAGCCTGCTTCGCGGGCTTCGCCTTGAGGCTCGCCTGTGGCTTCGGTGCCGGGGCCGGTGCCGGGCGCTTCGGAAGCTGGATGATCGCCGGCCGCGGCGCGGGCGCGGCCTGGGTGGCGGGCGTGGTCGCAGCCACGGCGGGCGCGGCGCTCGCGCGCGCGACCGGTGCCTGCTGGCGGGCCGCGGGCAGCGCCGGCGGACCCGCGGGCACCGCGCCGCCGCCGGCCACCTTCTTCATCGGCGCCGCCGCCTGCGCTTGCGCGGGCTTCTTGGCCGCGAACGGGATCTGGAAGATCTTCGCCTGTTTCTTCTCCGCGCCACGGCTGCTGCCGCCACGCGCGTCGCGCAGCCGCGGCGTCTCGGTCAGGCGCTTCTTGCACGCGTCGCGCAGCACGCCGGCTCGGTCGGCGACCACGCCCTTCAGCTTCTTCAGCTCCTGGAACACCGGCGCGCCGTCGGGGTCCATGAAGTCGTGGCGCTTGAAGATCAGGTTGTCGTCGTCGTAGAAGCGCTTCCACAGCGCGGGAGATTCCGCGACCGCGATCAGCGACGTGCTGATGACGAGGGCGGCGAAGCGGTCGATCGTGTCGTCGAAGTCCCTCCCGTCGCGCTGCGGGTGCTGGTAGGCGGGATGGCCCTTCTCGTGGCTGCCCTTGCCGCGCAGCGCCGGCACGTACATGCCGTCGTAGTCGATCAGCTTGAGCTGGTCGTGCGTGTCGACGAGGACGTTCCCGTGCTGCAGGTCACAGTGACCGATCTTCTGCGCCTCGAGCGCGTCCATGAGCGCGGCCCAGCGCTCCTCGAGCTGGCGCAGCGCCTTCGCGTCCTGCGAGTGGCGATCCACCCAGGTGTTGAGCTGGAGCCCGTCCACCCACTCCATCTTGAGCACCGGGTGCCAGTCACCGCGCACGCGGATGCCGTCCTGCACGTACTCGAAGCCCACGGTCTCCTTGAGCTTCCGCCCGCGCAGGTACTTGCTGATCTCCTTGTAGCGCTCGCGACCGTCGCGGATGTTGTGCAGGAAACAGCGCACCGCCCAGCGCGTCTTGCCGCTCGTCACCTGGTAGACGCTGCAGAAGCCGCCGGTCACCGGCGACGGCAGCCCGAGCGCGTTCAAGGTCGGCGTGCCGGCCTTGAGCTGGGCGTCGGAAAAACAGTTGGCGGGGTTCTGCACCGCCTCCTGGTAATCCGACATGGTGGGCCAGTTCACGCCGCGACCTCCACGGTCACCAGCGTGACGTCGTCGTTGCGCAGCGCGCCGCCGGCGCGCAGGCAATCGATGTACGCCGCGAACTGCTCGGGCGTGGTGACCTTGGAGAGCGCCGCCCACGGCCGGCGTCCCATCTCCGCCTCGACCAGGAACCACTGGGCGAGCGCGTCGGTCATGAGCAACAGCCGGTCGCTGGCCTGCAGCACGCCCTCGACGGTGGCCACCTCGCTCCACACGCCGGCGTTCGCGCGCGAGATGCTGGAGAGCAGCGAGGGCCGGTTGCTGAACTGCTCGGCACGCTCGAGCGGGAATGCGCGCAGCACCTTGCCCGAGCGCACCACGAACAGGCAGCTGTCGCCGATGGCGAGCGCGCGCCAGCGGTCGCCCTCGATGGTCACGCCGAGCAGCGACGAGAACGCGCCGTCGGCCGCCTTGCGCTCCGAGTACCAGGCCGTGGCCTTGCCCTTCTGGCCTTCGGCCCACAACGCCTGGAGCGGCGACACGAACTCGCGCAGCTCCGCCGCGGACGGAGCACCCTGGACGAATCCTTCGACCAGGAGCTCCGCCCACTGGCGGGCGAACGACGTTTCACTGGCACCGTCTGCCACGGCGAACCGGAGGGCTTCCGGTTTCACCGCGTACGCATCTTCGTATTCGTTGGCGGTGTTCCCGGACTTAGGAGCCCACCACGCCGTCGCCGACGTGTTCATGGGCGCCTCAGCGCATGTTCGCGGGACGGGTCCCGATGTCGAGGAACCGGATCAGCTCGACCAGGTCCGCGTTGAACGCGAACCCCTTCGACTTCTCCGAGACCTTGAACCCCTCGCGCGCGGCGCTCTCCCGGATCGCCTCCGGCAGCTGGCTCGACATGTTGAAGAGCAGCTTGGCGAACTGGTCGGGCAGCCCTTCCTCGTGATCGGCGAACAGGATGCTCTCCGCCGACGTTCCCGAGATGTGGCAGTTGAAGAGCAGCAGGTTGCCGTCCTGCGTCGACAGCCCCCGCAGCGCCTCGGCGTCCGACATCGGGTCGCCGTCCGTGGCTTCGCCGTCGGTGATGTTGATGACGATGGGCGGGAAGCTGTACGGGTGCCGGCCGACCCACTCGCTGACCGTGGTGTGCGCCATCTTCAACGCCTCGCACATGGGCGTGGAGCCCGCGGCCTTGGCGTCGAACCAGATCGGGAACTTCACCTTGACCTCGGCGATGCCGCCGGCGCCGTCGTCTTCCTTCTTGGTGCGCTCCTCGACGCGCGCGGGGTGGTTCGCCACCGAGCTGATGCTGGCGAGCGACACGCCGGCGAGCTCGCCGACCAGCGCGGGCTCGACCCGCTTGCCGTAGCTGATCACGCCGACGTCGTAGTAGTCGCGCACGCCCTCGGACTTCGTGCACTTGATGGACAGGTTCGTGAGCAGCTTGTTGATGGCATCGGCGACGCCATCAGCCTTGCGCTTACCGTTGCCATAGGGATCCGTCATGGAGCCCGACATGTCGATCAGGAACAGGAACGCGCTGGGGTTGTTCCGGCTGATCTCGGCTTCGTACGACATGCATCCTCCCTTCGCCATCCGGCGGGACGACATCCCTGGGGTGCGGCGGACCGGACCGTCACCGTTCCCTGCATCGCCGGCACGAACGTCGAACGAAGGCGCCGGCGCATGCGAGGCGTCGCGGGCGTTATCGGCGGGCAGGCATCACGCTTGAGGAGGACGCGCGGTCTTCAACTTGCCCGGACACCCCCCTTCGAAGCCGTGCGCACACGTTCGCAACGTGTTGGCGTCGCGAGCCCCGCGGAGACTTGGCTCGGCGTTGACATCCACAGCGGCTGCACGTCAGCTGCTCTTGGCGACGACCAGCCGCGCCGTGTATTCACCGGCAGCACCGTGGACCGGCTCCACCGTCAGCGTCCCGCGCCAGGTCTTGCCTTCCAGGTCCTGGAACGACCACGAGCGTGACTTCGAGCCGCTGCCCGCATTCCCCGTCCAGCGCGCCTGCTCCTCGAGCGCCCGCCCGAAGTTCCCGAGCAACTGCTCCGCGCTCTGCTTCGAAGGCCCGCGCACCGAGATGTCCCAGTGGCTCGCGTCGCCCGTCGAGCTCACGACCTTCCAGTCCGTCGTCGCGCCCGCTTCCTTCTCCACGTCGATGTTCGGGATCAGCCGGTCCGCCATCGCCGGGCGCACGTAGCCGCCCGACGGATCCCAGTGGTACTCCTCGCCCAGCGCCACGTCGCGCGCGCGCGCCTCGCCGTCCAGCTTCGCGATCACGTGCAGCGCCCCGTCCATCCCCGCCGAGAGCCCCGCCGTGGTGATGATCTTGCCGTTGTCGACGAAGCGCTGGTCGCCCACCACCTTCACCTTCGGGAACTGCTGGTGCAGACGCATCACGTTCCCGTACGTCGATGTCGCCGTGAGCCCGTCCAGCAGCCCCGAGCTGGCGAGGATGAACGAGCCGTTGCACACCGACATCGTGTGCCGCGCCGTGCCGGTGACGTCGACGACGTACTTGAGCAGCGCCGCATTGTTCTGTGCGCCGCGAACGCCGCCGCCGGGGACCACGAGCACGTCCGGCTTCGGCGCGTCGGCGAACGTGTACTTCGGCACCATCGTCATGCCCATGGCGCTCGTCACCGGCTCCTTGGTCTCGGCCACGGAGTAGACGTCGTAGCCTGCGGCGCCGAACAGCTCGTAGGGACCCATGGAGTCGATGATCTCCACGCCATTGAAGATCAGGATCGCCACCTTGCGGCGGTCGTCCCTGGCCGGAACGGCCGCGGCACTCCCCTGCTCCACCAGCGCCATGCCGCAATCGGGGCAGGCGCCGGGCTTGTCGAACACCTTGGCGTCGCACGGCAGGTTGCACGCGACGCACACGTAGTGCTTCGCGTCGGCCTGCGCCGCCGGTGCGTGCAGGCCGCCTCCGAGCAGGAGCACGAACGCCAGCAGCAGCGTCATCGGGATCGCGAATCGCAGGAACCGGTTCATGAGGACCTCCTCGTCGCGAGCCGTCCGTTCACGATGCCGTCGGCTCTGGGGTGATGGCGGTTGAAGCGCTCGCGGTACTGGCCGGGCGGCGTGCCCACGAGGCGCATGAAAGCGCGGCGCATGGATTCGAGGCTGCCGAAACCGCAGCCCTCGCAGATGGCGTCGAGGTCGTCGGAGGACTCCTCGAGCCGCCGGCGCGCGGTCTCCACGCGCACCGAGGTCACGAAACGGGCGGGCGTCATGCCGATCTCGCGCGCGAACACGCGCGCGAAATTGCGCGGGCTCATGGCGACGCGGCGGGCCAGCGTGGCGACCTCGAGGTCGGTGCCGGGATGCTCGAGGATGTGCGCCTGCAGCTCGCGCAGCGGCTCGTGCTCGGCGAACTGCACCGCGAGCTGGGCGCTGAACTGTGCCTGCCCGCCGGGGCGGCGCAGGAACATCACCAGCTCGCGCGCGGTGGCGAGCGTGAGGTCGCGGCCGTGATCCTCTTCCACCATCGCCAGCGCGAGGTCGATGCCGGCGGTGACGCCGGCGGAGGTGTAGACGCGCCCGTGCTGGACGTAGATCGTGTCCGGCTCGACCTTCACCCGCGGGAAGCGCCGGGCAAGATCGTCACACTCGCTCCAGTGCGTGGTCGCGGTGCGGCCGTCGAGGAGACCCGCCTCGGCGAGGAAGAAGGCACCGGTGCACACCGAGCCCAGCCGCCGCACGCGCCCGGCCTGGCGCTTGAGCCAGGTGAGGATGGCGGCGTCGTGGTCGTGCTGGTGCGTTCCCTTGCCGCCGGCCACGAGCAGCGTGTCGACTCCTTCCTCGACCTCGTGATAGGCGCGGTCGGCGACCAACTGGAGCCCGGAGGAGACGCGGAACGGACCGCGCTCCAGCCCCAGGATCTCGACGACATAGGCGTCGTCCGCACGGCCACGGTGGTCCTTGAGCCAGCGGCTCGCGCGCGAGAACACCTCGAGCGGGCCCGTCACATCGAGGATCTGCACCCCCGGATAGGCGAGCATGCTGACGCGCCGCGGCGCGGCCCCGGTGGGGGCCGGCCTGCGTCCCACGGCTCGTGGCCGGCGGGCGGGATGGGTCGCTCTGCGCATGTCCCGGAGCCTGCCCCATCCCCGGGTTGGCGCAAATGACATTGTTCACACGAAAACTGCCAAGTCGGCCACCGGCGCGGAGTGCGCGGGCCACCGGCGCGGAAGGGTGAATGCCGGAGATCGCGGTCAGCCTGGTGGAAGCCTCGGGGCCGCGCGTCACGCGATCGTGCGGTGCGCGGCGCCGCGGGCGCGCTTCAGGCCCGCAGCGCGCCCACGAACCGGCCCGGCTCGATCGCGTGGCCGGGGAACACCGCCTCGAGCGAGCCGGCGCCCAGGTGCCCGCCGAGCAGCTCCGCGAACAGGTCGCGGAAGTCGGTGGTCACCGCGAGGTCACGTCCCTCGAAGCGCGCCTCCGCCGCCAGGCCCGGCCAGCGTCCGAGCACGCGCCCGCCCTTCACCGGGCCGCCCATCACCAGCATCGCGGTGGCGCGGCCGTGGTCGGTGCCCGAGCTGCCGTTCTCGGCGATCGTGCGCCCGAACTCGGAGCAGGTGACGACGACGACGTCGTTCATGCGGTCGCCGAGATCCTGCGCGAACGCGGCGAGTCCATTCGCGAAGTCGCCGAGGCGCGCCGCGAGCTGCCCCTGCTCGCTGCCCTGGTTCACGTGCGTGTCCCAGCCGCTGACGTCGGCGAACGCGATCTCCAGGCCCACGCCGGCCTTGATGAGCTGGGCGATCTGCAGCAGCGACTGCCCGAAGCGGCCGTTCGGGTAGCTGGCGCGGTGTTCGGGCACGTAGCGCTCGGGCTCGATCTTCTTGAGCATGTTCGCGGCCTCGAAGCCCTCCTGCGCCGAGGACGCGAGCAGCCCGGTGGGCGCGGTCTCGTAGAGCCGCTCGAACGCGCGCGTGAGCCGGTCCCGGGTCGCATCGTTCGCGGCGCGCACGCCGAACGCGCGCAGGTCGCCGATCGCCAAGCTGGGCGCGCTCCCGGTCAGGATGCGCGGCAGCTCGGGGCCGAACGACACGGCGCGGAACGGCGTCTCGTCGTGCTCGCGCTGGTGCTGGCAGTAGCGGTTGAGCCAGCCGTCGGCCGTGGCCTTCACTCCCGGCGTGCCGCTCTCCATGTAGTCCTGCGCGTCGAAGTGGCTGCGCGTCGGGTCGGGCGAGCCGATGGCATGAATGGGCGCGAGCACGCGCGCATCCCACAGGGGCTTGAGCGGCGCCAGCGCGGGGTGGAGCGCGAAGCGGCCGTCGAGGTCGATCGCGGCCGACTCGGGGATGGCGATGTTCGGCCGCTCCTTGTAGTAGTGGGCGTCCCCGTGCGGCACGAGCATGCTCAGGCCGTCGACGGCGCCGCGCTGGAACAGGCACACCAGCACGCGGCCCGATCGCGCCGCCGGCCCCGGCTGCGCGTAGGTGGCGCGCGCGAGGAACAGCGGGTCGAGGCCGTAGCTCACCATCGCCAGGCCGCCGGCCTTGAGGAACGCACGGCGCGAGAGCTTCATGTCACCTCCGGGGCGGCCGTGGTCGGGGCTCGTGTCATTGTCGCTGGAACTCCGGGCTTCCGAGCGCCAGGCCCACGGCGAGCGCGCGGCCGCGCTCGGGATCGCGCACGTCGCCCAGCTCGCTCACGATCACGCTGCGCGTGTGCTCGGTCATGGCGCCCCCCAGGACGCGCGCGTTCACGGCGTCCACGAGGGCCGCGGGATCCGCGGTCACCGGCAGGATCGCGTCCAGGTCCACGGCGGCGCCGGGCGCCCGCCCGGATGCGAGCGCGATGGCGAAGTTCATGCGCGCGAGCAGCGCGCCGCTGTTCGCCCAGTCCTCCTGTCGCTCGGGATAGCCCGCGGGCGAGGGCTGGCGATAGAGCGGCTCGCCGAGCCTCCCCACCACGTCGGCGAGCTTCGCTCCCGAGTCCGGCGCAGCGTCGAGCGCGCGCACGGCGCTGGCCACGAACTCGAGCGGCGTCTTCACCTTGCTGCCGATCGCTCCCGCGGACCAGAACTCGGGGCTCTGCGCGATGGCGCGCACGACCTGTCGGACGTCGCCGTCGCTCGCCTTCCACGCCGCGACCGCGGCGTCGACGCACCCGTCGGGCGGATCGTCGCTCACGAACCGCGCGCACAGCTTCGTGCACAGGTGGCGGATGGTGGCGGGATGGCGCGCGAGCTGGCGCAGCAGCCGCACGCCCTCCTCCTCGCCGTGCCCGGCCGGGAATCGCGTACCGAGCACCACCTTCTCGCCGAAGTCGTGCGCGCGTGGCCGGAACACGAAGCCGCCGCCCTGCGCCGGCGGCTGCATGCTCCAGCCGGTGAGGATGCGCGCCACCGCGATCACGTCCTGCTGCGTGTAGCCGCCGTCCACGCCGAGCGTGTGCAGC
>Ga0070685_10000709_pt1 | contig 18093 bp, 15 predicted proteins | sample KBSS13LmetaG_FD_65651 | JGI IMG/M metagenome (GOLD analysis project Ga0070685, IMG submission 65651) | Switchgrass rhizosphere microbial communities from Kellogg Biological Station, Michigan, USA - KBS S1-3L metaG | ecosystem: Host-associated > Plants > Roots > Rhizosphere ...
CGTAATCTCTACCACCGTCAAAATCAGCGTTAGTACCAGCGCACTAACACCTACGCCAAACAGCACCGCCAGCAGGATCGCTATGCTGGCCAATACCGAAAACGCAAAGATGCGCAGTGGTGAATCGCTACTGAAAGGGCTTGCCATATTGTTCTAGTATACCAAGCCTAGCCGGCCAATTACGCTTACAACCACTTTTTCCGCCTAAAAAACCACACCATAGCACCAGTAATCACCACGACAAGCCCCATAACAAACAAGAAGGCATGCTTGGCATGCTGAAACGGCAGATCGACATTCATGCCATATATACCACCAACGATGGTCGGCACCGTCAGGAAGATAGCAATGCTCGTGAGCCGCCTGAAGGTTGCGTTCAGGTTGGTGGTAGCGATGGCATCGTAGGCCTGGCGCATGTTTACCAGCGTCCGCAGGCGGCCCTGCAATTGGGTAATAAGCTCGCTGGTAGAGCGCTCGATGTCTTCGATGATATCACGGTCATCTTCGTACAGGCGCAGGTATTTGCCACTGAGCAACGAAGTAAACAGCAGCGCCTGCGGTTGCAAAGCGCTCAGGAATTCGTTCAGATCTTCTTCCAGCTCGATGATGCCTACGAACTCGCGCGTCGTCAGGCGAGACTGGCGCATCTGCCCCCGCAGCTGCAAAATACGCTTGGAGACTTTGCGAACCTGCAGTTCATACGAACGATTAATCTCCGACAAAATCTGCAACAGCAACTTGGTACGCTGCGTAGTTACAAATTCCAGCTGATCACCCGTGAGCCGTGCCAAAATGCTCGCCCGCAAGCGCGCCACGGTAATCAGGTGGTCGTGCTCATAAATAATAAGTAACGGTTCCGTAGCGATCTCTTTGCCTTCTGGGTGACAATAACGCGTGTATAAATACACCACGCCGTTTTCCACCTCGATACGTGGCGCTTCGTAGATGTCGATAGCGTCCTCCAGATTGTCGCGGTCGAGGCTGAACCGCTCAGCCAAATCGTCTAGTTCCAGCCCGTCGGGATTTATTACATCCACCCATGAACCCGTCCGCGGAGTATCGACCGTCTGCAGCGCTCGGTTGTGCGCTCGACTATAGTAGATGGTCGTCATGCCCCTATTGTACCGCACCGCTGTAGCTTTAGCTGGAATATCGCTATGTGAAAAAGGACCCTCCATACGTACTCGCTTTGCAGCGGAAATTGCAGCCAGAGGCTACAAGCACATATGTACCGGTCCTTTCCCGGAAGAGTAGCAAATGCCGCAGCACAACACTCTCCCGGGCGTCTTTGATGCCTTCTTCTTGATACGAGTTACTCAACAGATTCACAGAACAGCTCGTGGGGCGAAAGCCCGAGCTTAACGCAGATTTCTGCGATAGTTTCCAGTGGCAGCACGTGCTTCGGAGGTATCTCCCGCCGGAGCTCGACCCGCAGGCGAGGATCCCGGCAAGCATTAATGTGCACATGCACCTGTGCTGTCATGCGAGCGCACAAATTTGCGATCTTCTTATTAACGCGTGCCTGCTCTTCGCGAATACGTTCGAGCCTTATCGCTGCGAGCTGTTCGCGCTTTAGAAGCGAGCGTTGTTGCTGCACTTCTTCGGAGCTTGCCAGGCGAACGTTCGTGGAGCGAGCATCGGACGTCGAGCTCACCATGATCAGCTTGGCGTCATCGTCGAGCTCCGTAACCATGCCAGCCGGCGTGCCAGCATCACACACAGCCAAACAGTAGACGATTCCGCCCTTCGATCCTGTAACGATCATGATGCCTAGCCCTCGGATAGTACGTGTGCCCTTACTACACACTTCAACCTGCTCCGCGAGATACGAGATTACCTCACTTCTGCAAGATGTGAACGCCCGGTTAAGATTAGGCAAGTTGGCATTGAGCTTACCCGCGACCACGCCATCAACAATATCTCTCGCGTAGGCGGCAAGCAGTTCGGCAACACCGCTATCGAGCAACACAACTCCTCCTTCCGGAATCCGGAGTACTCACTCGGTGATCTTTCAAGCAAAAGACACAATATACCGTACAATTCTCTGTACGTATGGTCAATACCTGGGCGCCGAATGCTAGCGTTCGACGAACGTCAATGCGTAGCCGATCTTGCCGGCGCGGCCAGCACGACCGATACGGTGCGTGTAATCTTCGTAGGTCTGCGGCAAGCCGTAGTTGATGACGTGAGACACATCGGCCACGTCGATACCGCGAGCAGCAACATCGGTAGCGATCATGATGGACACTTTGTTTTCCTTGAACATGTCAAGGGCACGCTTGCGCTGACCCTGCGTTTTGCCGCCATGTATGGCGGTCACATCAAAGCCACGGTCACGCAAGTCGCGCTCAAGGCGCTCCACACCACGCTGCGTAGATTCAAACACGATACTCTTCTTGACTATCGGCTCAATGAGCAGGTTGTGCAGGCCTTCCATTTTGCTGTTCTTGTCGGCATAAGGCACAATGTCCTGGTGCACATTGCTGCTGGTGTCGCCCTGCTTTACCGAAACAGTAACGGCTTCTGGCGAGAACGTCGCAATCAGCGCGCTAACACGTGTATCCATAGTAGCCGAGAAGTAGAACGACTGACGCTTAGGGGCCAACTGGCTCAGCAGTGTCTTGACGTCATTCACAAAACCCATGTCGAGCATACGGTCAACCTCGTCGAGCACTACAATGCTGTAGCGGCTGAGGTCGAGTGAGCGCTGCTCGATGTGGTCCTTGATGCGGCCAGGAGTACCGACGACGACGTTCGGGTTGCTACGCAAATCGCGCAGCTGTGGGCCGTACGAGCTACCACCGATAAGCAGTGCGCCGTATACACCACCGTTTTTACTGAGAGCGCGGCGTTCCATTTCGATCTGCTGAGCAAGCTCGCGGGTTGGAGCCACAATGAGGGCCTTGGCACTGCGATCAGTCATCAGGCGGTTCAGGATAGGCACCAAGAAGGCAGCCGTCTTGCCGGTACCGGTGTTGGCGATGCCGATGACATCTTTGCCCTCAAGACCGAGCTCAATAGTCTGGTCCTGGATAGGCGTAGGTGTCACGAAGCCTTTGATAGCGATGTTTTCTTTGAGGCGCTTGTCGACCACAAAGTCGGCAAACTGGTGCTTGGGTACGTATTCGTCCTGTGCGACCGGCTGTGCGACCTTAACAAACTTAGCAGGGTCAATGTACTGACCATGCTTTGGTTTATTGCTGCGCTGCTGGCGTGGCGGACGTGAGTAAGGGTTGCGGCTAGTTTTGTAGGCATAGCCACGACGTTGGTTTGAAGGCATAAAAAAATGAATCCTTTGATAGTTATTTGTAGTTGGTTAATACTGGCAATTGCCCTTGGGAATCCAGTGAGTGAAACTACGAAATAACTCCGGATTCATGCGCAAGACACTTGTGGTCTGCACGAACAACAATTACATAATAGCACAAATGAAGCTTATGGTCAAACATAATCGCCATATAGTCATCGCTATCCCGCGTTGATCAGCAGTGGGGATAAATTATTGCCACGCGGACCCGTATCGAGCAGTACCTGCTGGCCGGTAGTTACATTCACCGCCCACACATTGTAATGGTCGGTTCCGTTATTGATGTATGCTAGCCAATCGCCGGGGGCCCAAGAAGGATCATCGCTGTCGCCTGGCATGTCTACAATCGTTTTCCTATCGCTGCCGTCCAGATTCATGGTATTTATAACGTCGTGGTCGCCGGGGTGCGTCACATAGGCCACCTTACCGGTTGCAACGCTGTAATCCGGAAACCAATTACTATCGGCATCGTTTGTCAGCGGTTTCGTAGCACCAGTGCTGAGATCTAGCACGTACAGGTTGTCGGAATGCGGCTTACCCTGCTCTGCGCGGATGGTAATAATGGCCGTTGTATTGTTGTCGGTAGCTGCCGGCTTCCAACCTTCCTGGTGGTGCGAGCGCAGCGAAGCAGTAATGGCATGTTGACCCGAGCCGTCGGCATTCATTTCCCATATGTCGCCGTATGCTCCATTCGAGTCCGATTTTTTATACAGAATATGGTCATCCGGAGTATACGTCGGATCGTAGTCGTTCACGCCACCTGTCTCGTGTGTCAGCTGTGTCGTGTCTGCGGGGCTAGCAAGATTCAGAGTCTCTATCTGGTTGCTGCCGCTTTCGTCGGAATAAAACGCCAGGCTCTGTCCATTGGGAGACAGTTGAGGGTTCATATGATTGCCCGGACCCGTGGTAAGCGCGGTGACCTGGCCAGATACTAGGTTCTTTTCATATATTTCGTTGCTCCCGCTCCGGTTCGATACAAAAATCACGCCTGTAGCAACTGATCCCAGCACATGTGGCGTGGCCACACCCGAGCGCTCCGGCGTCGCCCTGTCTTGCTCGTGTTCGGCAGAGCAGCCAGCCGTCATAAGTGTCGCCATGGCCACAGCCGCAACAATAGCCCTACGAAATGGCGATGGCGCTAAAGATATTTCTGCACTACTGCTATTCATGAGTACCCCGTATTACCGCATAAATTTAGCATAATGCGAACCAGTAAGAGTGTGCCAAATAATACAGGGTTGGGAATTTGACGAAAAAAGGCTGAGGATGGGGCGCCTGCAGAGTTACTGTTTTAGTGCCAGCGCCGCCACCTGGCTCACGAGAGCCAGCACCGCAAATACTATCGCCCATGTCGCGTGGCCAAGCTTGTAGAGTAGTGCCGCCGCAAGCAAAAGCAACACTAACTCCACAATAAAGAGCTGTGGCTGTCCTAGACGATATGCGGCTTTTGGAGCAGCAAACAAACCCCACAGCACAGCTACAGCCAGTGGCACACCAATCGCCGCCAGCCAGTGCACGACCGAATTGCGACCAAGCGAATACCCCCACATTGCATATGCAGCGTACATGCCAAGCTCTAGGGCAAAAGCCAGCGTAGCATTGATAGCCTTAAGCACTTCCATGCGTTACATGCTACCACAGAACAGAGGTGAGAACCGTATCTGAGAGCACTACTTAGCGCTTGCGCTTTTTAGGGTCGAGCTCTTTTTTGCGGAGGCGGAGGCTCTTGGGAGTTACCTCGAGCAGTTCGTCGTTTTCGATGAAGTCCAGGCACTGTTCCAGGCTAAAGATGGTTGGTGGAGTCAGCTGCACGACACCATCGGAGCTACTAGAGCGCATGTTCGTCAGATGCTTGGCCTTACAGACGTTAATCTCCATGTCTTCTTGGCGGGTGTTGAGGCCGATGATCTGGCCAGCGTAGACTTTTTCGGCCGGGCCCACAAAGGTGGTGCCGCGAGCTTCAGCATTCTGGAGTGCGTACGGCGTAGTAACGCCTTGTTCGAAGCTAATCAGCACACCGTTGCGCAGCTGCTGCAGTGCAGCACCTAGTGGCTGATAACCAGTCACCAGGCTGTTCATCACGATGGTACCCTTGGTGTTGGTCAGCAAAATGTTGCGCATACCGAGCAGCGCACGGGTCGGCATCTCGTAAATTAGCTTGGTCACGCCCTTAGGGCTCGCAAACTGCTCTTTGAGGGTGGCGCGGCGTTGGCCGAGCTCCATCTGTACCGTACCGACGTGTTCGGCCGGCACTTCGATGATAACTTCCTCACGTGGCTCCATAACTTTGCCGTCTTCTTCGTGGGTCACTACCTGTGGGCGACCGACTTCAAATTCAAAGCCTTCGCGGCGCATAGTTTCGATGAGCACGCCCAGGTGCAATTCACCGCGGCCAGCAACCGTAAAGCCGATGCCGTCGTCGGTAACCTGCAAGCCCACGTTGATTTCGAGCTCTTTTTGCAGGCGCTCGCTAATCTGGCGGCTAGTGTTAAATTCACCTTCCTGGCCCTTGAATGGGCTGGTGTTTGGACCCAAGTAGATGCGCAGGGTTGGTGCTTCGACCTCGATGGTTGGCAACGCTTCTGGGCTAATCGCGTCGGCGATAGTTTCACCAATCTGTGCGTCGCCGATGCCAGTAAGCTGCACGATGTCGCCAGCTACACCACCAGGCACTTCGAACTTCGAAACACCGTGGCTCATGAACACCAATTCCACTTTAGCCTTGCTCTGAGTACCATCTTTTTTACAAAGCACCACTTGGTCGCCGGGGTTCACCTTACCGCGAGTAATGCGGCCGATGGCATATTTACCCTTGTACGTGTCCCAAGCCAGCGAAGTCACGAGCATCTGGAACGGCTTGTCGAGCTCAATTTCTGGAGCCGGGATCTTTTCGATAACCGCGTCGAAGATCGGGTTGAGATCTGCCTCGGCGGTTGGGTCGGCCGGCACAACGTCCCATGCTTTGCCTTCGCGGCCAATGGCGTAATACACCGGATAGTGCAACTGATCTTCGTGTACGGCCAGTTCCAGGAACAGGTCAGCCAGCTCGTCTTCCACTTCGGAAATGCGCCTGCCAGGCTTGTCGATCTTATTGATGATAACGATAGGCTTCAGCTCAGCTTCGAGCGCTTTTTCCAATACGAATTTGGTCTGTGGCATAGGACCTTCCTGGGCGTCTACGATCAACAAACAACCGTCTGCCATATTCAACGTGCGCTCTACCTCACCCGAAAAATCGGCGTGCCCAGGTGTGTCGATGATGTTTATACGGTAATCGCCATGCTGCACAGCCGTAACCTTGGCGGTGATGGTAATGCCGCGCTCGCGCTCTTGGTCGCCACTGTCCATGATGAGCGTCTGGCTCATCTCGGCCTGGTTGTCGCGGAAAGTCTGGCTTTGTTTGAGCAAGCCATCTACCAGCGTTGTTTTGCCGTGGTCAACGTGCGCGATGATTGCGATATTGCGGATCTTGGTGGGGTCTTGGATGCTCTGTGCCATATAAATAAATAGCGCCCTTCGCGCAGTTGTATATTCTTGACTATATTATGGCATAAGCACAACAGATTTACAAGGCACTAATTCACTGTCAAAATTACACTTGAGCAATTTAGCATAAGTGATATATTACGGTAACCGTACCTAACAATGCTATATGTCTAACGAGTTTCTCCATGTTGCCGTTCTAGAACCAGAACGAGCCCCGGATACCACTTGTGTGGTACCACCTTCGGTGCGCTATCCCAAGCTCTTCCCTGCCATGTGTGGCGTTAGAATGGGCGACAAGGGCCCATATGTAGGTGATGTGGGAGTTCGTGAAGATGGTATCGACATAGCCGACGCCCAGGCGCTCTACCCGGATGAAGTAACGAATGACGCTTGGGACAAATTTGAAGCTAGCCACGCCGAAGGCTATACCGTCGACGAAATACGTACGCTCGCCGAGGAGCTTTTCATATTTCCTACACGCGTGGCCCGCGCCCGCGAAACGATAGCCGGTGAGGTCATTCGGGAGCATTGTCTCCGAGTGCTACGTGCCTCTGTACGCAGAGCCAACGCCGATACGAGCAGCCAGCTTGGCGTCAACGAAGACGTAATGGAACCCGGTGGCCGGTTCAGCTGGGGTGACCAAACCGCACCAGAAACTCCCGAGGAAGCGGCGGCAGAAAAAGGCCATGCGAGGTGGTACAACTGGGATATGGGGCCGACACTTCGCGGGGCAATAGCAGGTATGCGTATGTGGGGCATACAGCAAGCAAGAAAAACGCTTGCCAATTACAAGCAGCTAGCGGACCGGCTCGACGGAAGACTCCCAAACGTCAATGCCCCATGGGGAGCCGACCGTAATCACCCGCCAGAAGTTATGCGCGTTGCCCGTAGCTACGCCACGCACCACCACGAACTACCAGAAGACCCAGCCGGGCGAGAGGCAGCCCGCGGCAAACTCCTGGTGGAACAAATCCCGCTTCTGGAGGCACATTTTATGCACTGGCGCGATGGGGCCGACGACCCAGAAAAGCTTGGACCGGAGGCAGGCAAAGCGTATCGCCGTGTGGTTCGTATGCCCAACGGGAAGTTTATGTACCGCCACTGGGCTGACGGCAACGGCCCGCGTGATGAGATGTACCGCCACGATATGTTAGTCCTAGCACAACTCGATGAGTACCTCCAGGCGCACGAGGGCCGTACATCAACCGAAGCCGAGCAGACATTATTATTCAAAAGCCTGAGAGCCAGCGCCGAATCGGGCGAAGATTTTCGCGTGGCCGATTCACTAGACCACAAGAACCTGTATCTGCTGCGCACTATCGAACTCGTCCCTATCAAGCTCAATAGCATGATGTACGAATATGCCTGTACTCTCGCCTACGCCTATCACGCCAAAGCCGCTCAGACCACCGACCCCACAGAGCGAACCGCTGCGTTCGAACGAGCAGCATTCTATGAACAGGAAGCCCAGGACCTAGCCGACTGTATCCATGAGCACTGCCTGACCAATGACGATTTCTGCGCCGACTACGATTTTGTACGCGGCAAGACCGAAGAAGGCAAAGCGTTGGCTGGAGTCTTTGCGCTTGGCGCCGGCGTGTTCTCGCGTCAACGCGGCCAACAGATGCTTAATGTAGTAGACGAGCGATTCTTCCGCGATGGCGGGCTCGTAAACACACTGTACGAAAGCGACCAGCAATGGGACAAGAACGCTTGGCCTATCATGCAGTTGGAGTCCATCGATGCCGCCATCCTGTACGGACGCTTCGACCTAGCATACAAGTGGGCATACACATGGCTCGCCGCCAATAACAAGATGTTCGCAAAACACCACGTGCTATATGAAAAATCAAACCCAGACCACCCTGGCGAACCCGGCGGCAAAGGTGAATATGAGTGTGTGGAGGACCTGCTAATGACACTGGGCGTCGACCTGGCACTACGCGAAATGTTGCCCTGGCTAGAACAAATGGCCGAGCAGCGAGTCACCGAACAACAGGCTGCCGCTCCACGAAGGGTCTCTGCACAGAGAAAAGCAGCCACACTTGGCACTACAGCACTCAGCACCGCGGCCTGAGCCCAGTTGCGAAACCCCACACAACCTTGCTATAATGTAAATCCTACAATGATGTGTACCAGTATTATCTTCCAGAACAAACGGGCGGCGTAAATGCACTTCCTGATTCTTACTCTTGAAGTTATTGCGTTGGTGCTCGTTTCGGCCGTATGTTCCGGCCTGAATGTCGCCCTCATGGCACTCGACCTCCCCAATCTAAAGCGCAAAGCCAAGCTCGGCGACAAAGCCGCCGCACACGTGTTGCCGCTGCGCAAAAACACCCACTTGTCGTTGAGCGCTATATTGCTCACCAACGTAGCTGCCGTTTCAGCTACGTCGCTGGTGCTCGAAAGCGTATTCTATGGCCTAATCGCCGGCGTAATCGCCACCCTGCTCACCGTTATTTTCGGTGAGATATTCCCGCAGGCGTTCTTTTTGCGCCGGGCTCTGTATTTTACCGCACGCCTTGCACCAGTCTTGCGGTTCATGATCACGCTTACCTATCCCATTGCCAAACCGCTGCAGTTACTACTGGACCGCCTTTTTAAAGAGGAATCAGTCCGCTTGCAGAGTCGCCGCGAGCTAGGCCTAATGATAAGCGAACACTTGGGCTCGGATGACAGCGAGCTCGACGAAGATGAGGTAGAGATCATCCGCGGTGCCTTGCAGCTAAGTGAAAAACGCGTCCGGGACATCGTCACGCCCATCAAACAAGTGTACTGGCTACCGCCCCACGCCATCATCGACGGCGACAAAATCGACGAGATCAAAGACAGCGGCCGCAGCCGCATACCCGTGCTCAACCGCGAAAAGACCATCTGTTATGGCGTGCTACTAGTAAAAGAACTGGTAGATATCGACTTCGACGAAGTAACACCACGCGTCGACGAGCTACCACTCCACCCCGCCCAGACTGTTGGCAGCATGACCGCGCTAGACACTATGTTCCGCAAGTTCATAGGCGCCCACACCCACCTGATGCCCGTCGAAAAGGATGATCGCATTATCGGCATTGTCACCATCGAAGACCTCATAGAAGAAATTGTCGGCCACGAGATAGAAGACGAAACCGACCATCGCGTCAAAGTCAGACGATCTAAGCGCGCCTAGCCTCGACCCAATTTTCTGAACGCCCCAGCATGCCTAGCAGCTTTGTCTGCGTGTTGGCCTGGGCCGCAACCTGCACCGGCGGGCCAAACAAATCACTGCCTTCTGTAGATAGATGCCCCTCCAATGCATAGGTATACAGCTCCCGAGCAACCACTTCATCAAACACCACGCTGACCCCTATGGCCTGGCCGAGATCCCAGGCGTGCACCAGCTGGTCGTTGGCCGCTTCCCACAGATATTCACCCACCGGCTTATCACCGTACGACAGGTGCGCTAGCGTCTGCTCGTCGCACATCTCTATGGCAGCCTGGGTCAGGGCATCGTAGCGCCGCCAGCTTTCTATAGGATCTTCACGCACTAAGTCGCCAGCATATTTGTCCTCAACTTCTGCAATCCGCTTACCCGAGACGATATCTGCTGCCCAGGCAAGCTCATACAGCATATGCTGCAGTAGATCGTGCACGTTCCAGTCGGCATCTGGCGTTGGCAGTTCTAGCTGCTCGGGCTCTACCTGCACTACCACCGCCGTTGCCTGGTCCACTGCATACAAATACATCTCTTTTGCTGTCATGCGCCTTCCCCCTTTGCTTGTTTAGCGTAACAACTTTATAGGCCGTAGCTGTAAGTATTCTTGCGGTAATGATAGCCCAAAATTGTATAATTACCTGTTTTTCACAGCCAAACGAATAATCACCATGTGTTGTATATAACACACCTGTGAGAATTACCACTGTTATTGTATATAGTGTCCGTTTCGCTTATGTTGACACCATATATGGACATGATAGGCTAGAACTTGCGTGCCAGAAAAGAGGCACGTGCACATTACATAAGGTTGGACCACTTAGAATCCATCTCAAAGCCTATTCCGAATACAAGTATCCGGGCAGGAAGGAGTTTTGAGATGGGTTCTACTCTGTCGAGCGCGCTACCCGTATCACAAGCGGGACACGTGGGGCAACCCAGAGGCGTCAGTGTTCCACGAAGGAGTAAACATGCGCAAAATCGCTATTATAGCGGTTGCGTTTGCACTGCTAACCGCAGTGGCAAATATACACATGGCTGGTGCCCATATGGCCCAGTACTCAAAAGAGAAACCTGCCCATACCATCTCCCGAAACATTAAATTAGCAGCCGTGCAGCAGCAACCCGCTGTCCCGGCTCCTGCCGCAGGCCCGGTCACAGTGACTGTAGTGCCTGGAGATACCCTAAGCGGTATCGCGGCAACCAACGACACGACCTACATGCGGTTGTTCGATGTCAATGATTTCATTAACAATCCAAACCTCATTCACCCCGGCGACCAGATCCGCATTCCGGCAAGTGATGAGCAACTCACCGACCGTGCAGTTCCACAGCCCGCAGCTTCGCAAGCTGCCCCCGCTGCGGCTCCAGCACCCGCCCCCGCTCCGGCTTCGGCTCCGACAGAGGTAACCGTTCAGAGTGGTGACACCCTTAGTGGTATCGCCAGTGAAAGCGACACTACCTACACTCGTATGTTCGATGCCAACCCTGCCATAAGCGATCCCAACGTACTATACGATGGAGAACAGCTTCGTGTCCCTTCGGCAAGCGAGCAGCTTCCAAGCCGTGAGCCCGCAGCAGCCACCCCGGCTCCTGCCCCCGCTCCGCAGGCAGCACCAGCTCCTGTGAGCCACTCGGCTGTCGTTAGCTCCGGTACCCCGGACAACGCCGCCAAAGCGTACATCTACGCTCACGAGAGTAGCAACAATCCTAACGCTACCAACTACCTTGGCTGTTATGGCCTTGGCCAGGACTGTAGCGGTAAGTTGCGTCCACTCTGTGGCGCCGACTACGACTGTCAGGATCGGTTCTTCGACAATTACGCTCAAGCCCGCTACGGCGGTTGGGCCAACGCCGAAGCCTTCTGGCAAGCCCACCATTGGTGGTAAACCCAAAAATCGTACTAACAATTGCTAGCATTTAGTACCCCGCGCCCGTCTCCCAAGACGGGCGCTTTTTTATTGCAGTAGAGTTGACCTTAGATTTCGCCGGGTTACGACGCACTTGCCACCATTCGGACTTATCCGTATGAACACTCACTTAGGTAAAGTGTCGAGAAGCTCCATATTTATTGTTTTCATCCCTGCGCTATCCCACGCGCTATACTTATACCTATGGATGTGAGACCGTTGGCCGAGCGTATGCGGCCGGAGACATTAGACCAAGTGGTCGGGCAGGAGCAGCTGACTGCAGTCGGTAAGATCTTGCACGAAATTATCGAAAAAAAGCAGCCCACGTCGCTTATTTTGTGGGGACCGCCGGGGAGCGGCAAGACCACCCTCGCCCGCATAATTGCGCGTGAGACTGGTGCCGAATTTATAGAGCTCAGTGCCGTCACGGCCAAGAAGGACGATGTCCGCCAGGTGGTGCTGACCGCCGAAGCCAACCAGCGCTTAGGCATGCGCACGATTTTGTTCGTGGATGAGATCCACCGTTTCAACAAAGCGCAGCAGGACGCCTTTTTGCCACACGTGGAAGATGGCACCATCGTGCTCATTGGAGCAACCACTGAGAACCCAAGCTTTGAGGTTATCAACCCACTACTGAGCCGGTCCAGAGTGCTGGTGCTGGAGCCGCTTGACAAGCCATCTATTATCACCATTGCCAAGGAAGCTGCCAAAGCGCTGCACTTGAGTGCCAAAAAGCTGCCGGCAAAAAGTGTAGATTTGCTGGCCGAATTAAGCGGTGGCGATGCCCGCGTAGCCCTCGGAAACTTAGAGCTGGCCATCCAACTAGCGGGCGATAGGCCCATCACACCGCAGCTGGTCGAGACAGCCGCCCAGACCCGATTGCCCGGCTACGACAAAAAGGGCGAAACACACTACAACGTCATCAGTGCTTTTATAAAATCGATGCGCGGGTCGGACGCCAACGCCACGCTCTATTATTTGGCGCGCATGTTACAGGCCGGCGAAGACCCCAAGTTCGTTGCCCGGCGGATGGTGATTTTTGCCAGCGAAGATATTGGCCTGGCCGCACCGGCTGCACTCAATCTGGCCGTCTCGACATTCCAAGCAGTAGAACGCATTGGCATGCCGGAGTGCCAGTACAACCTGTTCCACTGTGCGGCAGTACTGGCCAAAGCCCAAAAGTCCCGCGAGGTGGCCGATGCTATGAGCGCCGCTCTGGCCGCCGCCAAACAGCACCCCGACCTGCCAGTGCCGCTCACCCTGCGTAACGCGCCGACCAGGCTTATGAAAAATTTAGGGTACGGCAAAGATTACCAGTGGCAGGCCGATTTCCAAGCCAAAGGCGGGTTCCTGCCTCCGGAGCTCTCCGATTTAGAGTTGCTCTAAGATAATGCCGGCACTGTAGCCGGAATGACGCTAGCAAGCCGCTGCCTTTTGACAATTGAGGGGTTAGCGAATTCCTTGCTATGATTGAAGAAATGCAAGAAAGCCACCAGCTTAAAGTTAGCCGTATCGCCCGGCAAGTCAAAAGTTATTATCGGACAAAGACTCCTTTTAGGATCTACCATGGCAGCACAAATTCAACCCGTATAGTATCTTTCAGACGCAGCGAGATGCTCGATGTCAGTGATCTGAACAACGTCCTTTCCATCGATACTAAGCGCCAGGTCGCAGTAGTGGAACCGAATGTTCCCATGGATAGTCTGGTTGACGCCACAGTAGCATATGACCTGCTGCCGCCAGTAATCACTGAGTTTCCAGGCATTACCGTTGGCGGCGGTATTCAGGGAGGAGCGGGTGAAAGCAGCTCGTTCAAATGGGGTTTCTTTAGCCAAACGGTCAATTGGATTGAATACGTACTGGCGGACGGATCCATCGTAAAGTCTTCTCCGGCCAAATACGCGGATTTATTTTATGGCGCAGCTGGGTCTTCTGGTACCTTAGGTGTCATTACCGCGGTCGAGGTGCGGCTAATCCCAGCCAAAAAGTATGTGCGGCTAACCTACCTCCCCGTGGCAAGCTTTAAGGACGCAATCGATACCATGCAGCAAACCGCAGCAGAAGCGCACGATTTTATCGATGGCATTATGTTCGGCAAAGATCATGGCGTCATTGTCGCCGGTAAACTTTCCGATACCGCAGTCGGCACCGTACAACGTTTTAGTCGTGCGCACAACCCTTGGTATTATCTCCATGCTCAAAAGATTGATGCAGCCAAGAAAATCGTGACCGAAACGGTGCCGCTAAAAGATTACCTCTTCCGCTATGATCGTGGTGCATTCTGGGTAGGGAAATACGCTTTTGAGCGGTTTGATATACCGTTTAATGCACTCACCCGTTTTATGTTGAACCCCCTCCTTAACACGCGCAAACTTTACCAAGCCCTGCAAGATAGCGGAGCATCTCAGGAGCACTTAGTGCAGGATCTAACCTTGCCGCTAGATACAACCGAGGAGTTCATGCAGTACATAGACAATCTTACTGGCATTTATCCTTTATGGCTTTGCCCCATCAAGCCGGAACCGCGCTCGCCACTACTCTGTAACGGACTCGACGCCCCACTGGCTATCAATATTGGCGTCTGGGGACCGCAAATTGCCGACTACACAGAGTTCAAAAAGATAAACAGAGATATTGAAGCAAAGCTCACCAAGTTAGGTGGTAAAAAGTGGATGTATGCACATACTTATTACACTGAGAAAGAATTTTGGAATATATACGACAAGAGCTGGTACAACAAGCTCAGGCAGAAATACAAGGCTACGACACTCCCAAGCATTTTTGAAAAAGTAAGAGTGAAGGAGCGTTATGCAGTACGTGCCCGACGTGGATTATTGAGGACGATTACCGGTCGTGCGAAACTGCACATAGAAGAGTAGCGCTTGCGCTGCATTTGCCAATAAGATTTGGCTGGCAGCCGCATGGCGCTCTGCCGCGTTGATCTCGCCAGCGTGGTGCGAAGTGCTATTCCTGGCGGCGAATGGTGATTGAGCCTAAGATGAGTGCTAATATCGCACAGCCGACCACGACTAGTAGATCACGCACCAGTTGGCTAGTCCACGCCGCGTGCGTCGTGATCTGCCGCATGGCATCCACACTGTACGTCAGCGGAAATACGTCGGACAGCCACTGCAAGGCTTGGGCCATTTGGTCGCGTGGGACAAACAGGCCACAGAGTAAAATCTGCGGCATCAAGATCGGCATCACCAACTCCACTGCCTGGAATTCGCTGGTGGCGAAGGCACTCACAAACAAGCCGAGTGAGGTGCCAAGCAGCGCCGCCAAAACCGCAGCGAGCAGCACCGAAACAGTACCGCCGAGCACCGTCACGCCGAGTAGTCCGAGCGTTACCGCGCTGACAACACAGGCCTGCACCAGTGCCAGCAGCGAAAAGGCCACCGCGTAGCCAAAAATGAAATCGAACTTGGAGATCGGCATCGTCATCAGGCGGTCGAGCGTTCCGGTTTTGCGCTCACGCAGTGTGGCGATGGAGGTCACCAAGAACATCATAAGCAGCGGGAAAATGCCGAGTAGCATCGGTGCGACCGAGTTGAATACCAATGGCTGCTTATCGAACACGTATTTCAGGAGTGTGATGAGCACGCACGGCACAACCAGCATCAAACCGATGGTGCGCGGATCGTGCAGTAGCTGCAGCAGCACCCGGCCGGCCGTGGCGAACACACGGCGCAAGCTCATGCTGTACCTCCTGCAAGTTTCAGGAATGCCTGTTCGACAGTTTTCGTGCCAGTCTGCTGGCAGAGTTTCTGCGGCGTATCGTGCGCTACCAGTTGCGCATCGCGGATAAGCAGCAGATCGTCACAGCGCTCGGCCTCATCCATGACATGACTCGATACTATAAGACTCTTGCCGTCCTGAGCCAAACTACGGAACAAGCCCCACAACTGCTCACGCAGTACCGGGTCCAAACCAACGGTCGGTTCATCCAGCACCAGCAGTTCTGGGTCACCCAGCAGTGCAATTGCCAGCGACACGCGCTGCTTCTGGCCGCCCGACAAGCTACTCACCAGCACCCCGGTTTTATCTGTCATGGCCACGCGCGCTAATGCCTGTGCGCAGACCTCTGCCGCTTGTTTGCCGCGGAAACCGAGCATGCGGGCAAAATAGAGCACGTTCTGCTGGACGGTCAGGTCGCTATATACCGAAGCTTCTTGCGTCATATAGCTGACTCGTGAACGGAGACCGGGCGAACCGGCTTTTTGGTCGAGCACCGTTATAGTGCCGGCTTTTATGCGTTGGCGTCCCACAATGGCGCGGATCAGCGTCGTTTTACCAGCTCCCGATGGGCCAATAAAACCGGTGATTTTCCCCTGTTCCAGCTCAAAACTGACTTGTTTGAGTGCCTGATATCGGCCGCCCAGCACCACGGATACGTCGCGAGCAGTAATCATCACTTCCATTACATAAGCAGTATAGCAAATGCTACGCACCGTGCCTCCGTAAGCCAAGCAAAACTTGCAAGTTTCAGAAAAATTGAAACAATAAAGTCATAAGCAGGAACCGCACTATATATGGCTAGCATCATCGAAACAAACAAACTCACTAAACGCTATGGACAGAAGGCTGCGCTCGACGAGCTAGACCTGGCCGTAGAAGCGGGCGAGGTACTCGGCTACCTGGGACCGAACGGAGCTGGCAAGACAACCACCATCCGCCTGCTGCTTGGGCTGTTGCAGCCTACCAGCGGGCAAGCAACTATCTTTGGCAAAGACGTCACGCGTGACGCAGCCGAGCTGCACCAGCAAATTGCTTACGTGCCCGGAGAAACAAGCTATTGGCCTAACCTGACGGGAGCGGAAACACTGCGGTTCCTAGCCAACCTGCACGGCAGTACCGACCTAGCCTACCAAAAGGAGCTGATTGCCAAATTTGAGTTCGACCCGAACAAAAAAGTCCGTGCTTATTCCAAGGGCAACCGGCAAAAAATAGCCCTGATCGCCGCCCTTTCGACACGGGCAGAATTGCTGATCTTTGATGAGCCCACCAGTGGCCTCGACCCGGTGATGGCAAAGGTATTTCGGGATGAAGTACTGGCCGCTAAACATGCTGGCCAAACAACCTTTCTATCTTCGCACATGCTCGAGGAAGTCGAGGAGCTATGCGACCGCGTCGCGGTACTAAAAGCCGGCAAACTGGTAGAGCTCGGCACCCTCGAAGAGCTGCGCCACCTGTCGGCTGTTACCGTGGAAGCGACATTCCCTGGCACTCCACCAGATCTGCAGCACGTCAAATCAGTCAGCCATATAGAAACACACGGGCATTTTCTGCGCTGCAATGTGAATGGCCCGATCGACGAGCTGCTGGCGGTAGTCAGCAAAGCCAAGCCGCTCAGCTTTCTCAGCCACAAACCAACGCTGGAGGAATTGTTTTTGGCACTCTATGAGCCTAAGGAAGCGCAGTAATGCGGAAGCTCTCATTTTCTCCTCGGCGTGCACTGTGCTGGTTTGGATTTAAACAAACCCTCAAAGGGGCCATTATTGTCGGCGTAATTGCAGGCTTTATGCTGGCGCTGCAAGGTACTGCTTACCAGAAGAGCTATCCGGATGCGATAGCACGCGAGAAGCTTGCAGCTTCTCTTGCCTCGGTACCTTCCCTTGGCTTCCTATATGGTGATTCCAAGAATCTTACGGCGGGTACGGCTGGATATATGGTCTACCGGGTTGTTGGCTTTATGGGCGTCGTAACCGGCGTTTGGGCCCTGATGGCAACTACCAAACTTTTGCGGGGTAGCGAGGAAGACGGCCGCTGGGAAACAGTACGCGCCGGCGCTGTGACCGCCCGGACGACAACCAGCAATGCTATGGCGGGCTTTGGCCTTGCTTGGGCACTAGCCGCCGTTATCAGCCTGCTCCTAGCGGTGGCGGCAACAACAGCGTCAGGCATACAGTTGTCGTTTACTTCAGCCGTACTTATTACGCTCGCCATCTTCTTGCCGGGCCTGCTGTTTGGGGCTGTCGGTGTGCTAACGAGTCAATTGGCCATAACGAGGCAACGAGCCCTGCTGTACGGGCTGGTTCCATTAGTCGCCCTGTTTCTGCTGCGGGGTATCGGCATCACCAGTGACACGTTACATTGGTTACTAAACTGGACGCCGTTCGGCTGGGCCGAACTGGTGAATCCGGTACTGGCACCGCAGGCCTGGTGGCTTGCGCCATTTGCCGTCCTGGGCGGTATTTGTG